>JAESGS010000184.1_pt1 | contig 84910 bp, 61 predicted proteins | sample 9269761 | NCBI WGS metagenome assembly JAESGS01 (sample SAMN15741799, study PRJNA653493) | algae metagenome | isolation source: Cyanosarcina radialis HA8281-LM2 and co-occurring heterotrophs from damp... | place: USA: Makauwahi cave, Hawaii | collected 2011-01-06 | reverse complement strand
CGACCGCCCGGGAGCGTGGGGGCGCCGCGCGCCCTTGCGGTCGCGGCTCCTCAAGATTACGCATCTTCCAAGTAGAACAGCACGTCGCTGAGCTGGTTGCACGCGGCCGTCAGGTCGCCCCAGCGGCGGTCCACGAGCGCCGTCTGCACGTGATCGACCAACACGCGCAACTCCTCCTGGTCCGGCTCCGCCGCCCGCGCGATGATCCGCTCGGCCTTCTCCAGCAGCGCCCGCGCTTGCACGCTCTCCCGCTGGCCCTCCTGCGGGCCGGGGTGGAGCGTCGGGAAGTCGTGCGCGATCCGCGACCGCGGCTCCTCGGCCGGCAACTCGTCGTCGTAGGCCGGCGGCCCCCACAAACGTTCGAGCCGCTGCTGCGCCGCCTGCCGCTCCTCGACCGCGAACCGGGCGATCGCGTTCTCGATCGTGATCTGCTTCACCAACCCCGTCGTCTTCTCGCGGGCCGACACCTTCAGCACGCCGTCCAGGTTCAGGTTCAACTCGACGACGAGTTGGTTCCCGGCCGGGACACGGGCCAGCCCCTCGATGAAGAACTTGCCGACGCGGTGGTTCCGCCGCACGTCGGAACTTTCGCCCTGGTACACATCGATCTCGACCCGCGGCTGGTTGTCCGCGACCGTGCAGAAGACCTCGCTCCGCACCACCGGCAGCGGCGTGTTGCGGGTGATGATCGGGGCGAACCGGAACTCGTTCGGGACGGACGAGTAGTCCACCGGGTGTTCGAGGCACTTGATGCCGAGCGAGTGCGGGGTGATGTCCACCAGCACCGCGTCCACCTTCTGCTTGCCGACGATGGCCGCCTGCACCGCGGCCCCCATCGCGACGCACAGGTCCGGGTGAATCTCCCGGTGCGGCGGCTGGCCGAGCCGGGCCTCCAGCAACTGGCCGATCATCGGCGTCCGCGTGCTGCCGCCGACGAGGACGACGCGGTCGATCTGCGACGCCGTCAACCGCGCGTCGTCGAGCGCCTTCTGTACGCACCCCATCGTGCGGGCGATCAGTTCCTGAATCAGCTCCTCGTACTCGCCGCGCTCGATCTCGACGCTCAGGTGCAACGGCACGCCGTCCTTCTCAGCGATGAACTCCTCCTCGATGCGGACGACGGCGTGGTCGGACAGCTTCTTCTTCGCGTCCTCGACGGCCCGCAGCAGCCGGGCGTGGCTGACGTTGTCGTCCCGCAGATCGACGCCGTAAAGCTCCTCGAACTCGTCGGCGACGTGGTCGAGCAGCAGCTCGTCGAAGTCGTCGCCGCCGAGGTGCGTGTCGCCGTGGCTGGCGAGCACCTCGAACACGCCCACTTCGAGCTGCACGACGGACACGTCGAACGTGCCGCCGCCGAGGTCGTAGACGAGGAACCGCTCGCGGGCCGTCTCCTCCGGGTTGTACACGAGGGCCGCGGCCGTCGGCTCGTTGAGGATGCGGACGACCTCCAACCCGGCAAGCGCCCCGGCCTCGCGGGTGGCCTGCCGCTGGCTGTCGTTGAAGTACGCCGGGACGGTGACGACCGCCTTCTTCACCTTCACGCCGAGGTGTCGCTCCGCCCGCTCCTTGAGCGTGCGGAGGATCATCGCGGAGATTTCCTGCGGCGAATACTCCTGGTCGCCGAGGCGGACCTTCACGTCCTGGCCCATCTTCCGCTTGATCGACTTGATCGTGCGATCCGGGGCGAGCACCCACTGGTTGCGGGCCGGCTTGCCGACGAGCAACTTGCCGTCGTCCGCGAGGCCGACGACCGACGGCAGGATCGGGTCGCCGGCGTCGTCCGGGATGACGACCGGCTTCCCGTCCACGACGACGGCGACCTCGCTGTTCGTCGTGCCGAGGTCGATGCCGATGATGGGGTCCGTCATGGGGGCCTCAAGGGAGAACAACGGGAACCACCATTTTACTTCGCCACCTTCACCTGGGCATGGCGAAACAGGGCGTCGTTCCAGACGTACCCCTGCCGGACGACTTCAAGGACGGTTCCGGCCGGCGCGGCGGCCGCCTCCGCGTTCACGACCTCCATCGTCTCCGGGTCGAACGGTTCCCCCGCCTCCGCGAGCGGTTCGAGGCCGAGGTCCGGGAACGAGCGCTCGACCCGCCGCAGGCTCATCGCGTAGCCGTCCGCGACGGCGGCGAACTGCTGGCGGAGCTTCTGGTTGTGGGCCGTCAATTGTTCGACGTGGTTCCGCCAGGCCGCAAGGTCGGTAGGCGAGCCTAACAGCCGGGCGAAGAATCCAGCCGCCGGCGGTGGCGGGGTGGGGACGTTCGCGAACTCGTCGGCCGAGACTTTCGCCCGCTCCATCTGGCGGTGGGCGACGCTCAGGGCGTCGTGAACGTCTAGCAGCATTTTAACGAACGGCCGGAACTGTTCCTGATCGTCGTCCGCTTCGGGTTCCTCGGCGGGTTGCAGGAGTTGGATCGCGGCTGAGGTTTGCTCGACCGCGGACCGCGCGGCCTTCGTCTGCATGTTGACTTCGTGCCGCAGGGCCGTGAACTGCACGACGAGGGCGTGAACGGAGAACGGCTCGGCGACCGGTGCGGCCGGGGGTAGGGTCGTGAGGTCTTGCAGCCAGTTGCGGAAGTCGGCAAGGACGCGGTCGATGGCCTGTGGCGTCAGTGGTCGGCCGCCGTCAAGAGTTCGCTCAGCGTGATCCGGCGGCGCGGGGTCCGACATGCCACGTCCTCAATGATCGCGTCGATCGTCTCGGCCCGCATCGCCGTGAACAGCCGGTGGGTGGCGCGGGCGTCCAGGTCCTTCAGGGCATCGTAGGCGGCGCGGATCGCCGCCGACTTCTCCGGGTACGCCTCCGGCGGGAACGCCCGCGTGAGGTCGAGGTATCGCGCCCGGATCGCCGCGTCGTCCGCGTCGGCGGGGACGCCGAGAATGGCATACGGATCGGCCATCGGTTCGCACCTTTAGAAATCGTCGAAGTCGTCCCGGCCGCCGAACAGCGGGTGGCGGAACGGGTCGAGGGCGGCGATCACCTCCCGCCGCGCCGGGTCGATGAGGTCGAGCAGTTTCTTGTCCTCGGCCTCGGGCGACGCCTCGGCGAGCGCCTTCGCCGTGTCGAGCAGGTGGCGGACGCGGTGGCCGGAGGCGTAGCTCTTGCCGGTGTTGATGACCGCCTTAGCCTCGAAGAACGGAAACGCCGGGCCGCGCGGGAACCGGGCCGACAGGCTCGCGGCCAGTTTCTGAAGCACCTTGAAGTGTTCCCGTTGCTCGACGAGTGAAAGCAGCATCGCGAAGTCGCGAGCGGTCGCCTCGGCCGACAGCAGCGACCGCTCGGCGAGCGCGAGAACTTTCTTCTCGTGCGCCGGTTGGCCGCGGTACTTCAGCCCCTCGGTCTGGTACAGAGCCCAGGCCGTGTACAGTACGGCCACCTGGACCGGGGGCGGCGTCGGCGTCTCGAGCGCGGCCTTCAGCCGGGCGTCGGCCGCCTTCCGTTGCGCGGGCTTCAGCTTCGCGAGCAGGCCATCCACGGACAGCACGAACGCAACGGCCAGCTGCATCTTGTGTTCGAGCAACTTCGCCTCCGCGGCGGCCGCGTCCGCGGTGCGGCCGAGTTTCCGCAGGTAGACGACGTACAGCGACGCGACGTACAACCCGAACCGAGACGACGGGAACGCGGCCATCTCCGCGAACAACTTGTCACAGGCGTCGTACTCTTCCGCGAGCAGCCGCTGCCGGATCGCGGCGACGGCGGCGAGTTCCACGGCCGCCGCGAGCGTCGGGTCCAGCGGGTTCGCGGCGAGCGCGGCCTTGTACGTGGCGAGCGCCTCGGCATGCTTCCCGACCGACCGCTGGAGGTCCGCGAGCCGTTGCAGCATCGGCAGGTCGGCCGGCCGCTTCTTCAGCAACTCCTCGGCGACGGCCATCGCCTTCGTCGGGGCGTTCGATTCCGTGAGCGAGTCGAACAGGTCGTAGGCCGGTTCCGGCCAGTCCGGGGCGAGGGCGAGGCTGCGGCGGTAGAAGTCGTGCGGGTCGCGATTCGCCACCCGTTTCTTTGGGGCCTTGCCGAGCAGCTCGAACATTGCCCGCTCGAAGTCGGTCTGCTCGGCGCGGTCGTGTTGATCGTCCTCGAGCATCTGGCCGACGCGGTGGAGAATCTTCGCCCGCGCCCGGTTCGCGAGCGGCTCCGGCCAGCCGACCGGCCGCGCGGCCAGCCACCGCTCGTACTTCTCCCAGTGCTCGACCGCGGCGGCTGGCGAGCGGATCGCCTCGCACGCCAGCGCCTCCAGCCGGTGGAACTGTGGGTCGTCCGCCGGGGCCGGGAAGAGCGTGCGATACTTCTTCAAGTCAGTCGGCTCGCCCTGCCGGATGATCGCCTCGTAGAGCACCACGCCGAGCCGCGGCAGCAGTTGCGGAAACTCCCGCAACGCAGGGACGACCTTCTCGACGTGCTTCCACACCGGCTGGAGCGGCTGGTCGCGGCCGACGTGCTTCTGAATCTGGCGAAGGCCCGCGAGCAGCCCGCCGGCGACGAGGTGATCGGACCGCTCGCGGACGGCGGCGGCCGTGGCGGCGGGCTGGGCCGCCACGAAGGCGGGGTCGATGGCCGCCCGCAGCGGGGCGGCGAGCGCGGCGGGCAGGTTCTCCGGGTTCAGCCGCTGCCAGTTCTCGACGGCCCGCGCGTCGTCGTTCGCGGCGTAGCTCATCAGCCCGCGGAGCAGCACTTTCCATTCGAGGAACGGCGACGTGAGGCCGATCTGTTGGAGCGATTCTTTCGCTTGTTCGTCCTGCCCGGACTCGTACTCGCGGAAGGCGCGTTGAATCAGCGGCAGCCCGGCCGTGACCTCCGGCGGCCCGCCGTCGGCCCGGTTCTTCCGCACGCAGAAGTCGGCGACGTGCCGTAGCACCCGCGGCTCGGTCGCGAGGCGGAGGGCCGTCACGAACTCGCCGGCCTTCGCGTGGATGATCGCGGCATCGACGGCGTGTTCCGGGTGCAGTTCCGCGAACCGCTCGGCCGTCCGCAGCGTTTCCACGGCCGCCTTCGCCTTCCCCATCCGGGTGAAGCCCTCGGCGGCCAAGCCAAGAATCTTGAAGTAATACGCGCGGCCCTCCGGCGTCGGCGACGCCTCGGCCATCTGCCCGGCGACGGCGACCGCCTTCGCGAAGTCGTCCCGGCCGAGCGCCGCGTCCACGTCGCGGGCCGTCGGTCGCGCGGCGGTGGCGGTGCGCTTTCGGGCCACGGGATACCTCCGGGGGGAACACGATGTACTATAACCGAATCCGCCCGGCCGACCACGACGCACGAGCCTGCCGACGACCATGAGTGATCGCCACGCCTTCTTGCTGTCCCCGTACCGCCCGCCCACGTCGTACCCGGTCACGCTCAACCCCGGCGAGACGGCCGCGTGGCTGAACGGGTACGCCGCCCTCTGGCACCCGGCCGTGTTGAAGCGAATCGCCGGTCCGCCGCAGCCGGCGTCCGTTTACGACCACGATTCGCCGGGCCAGGGGTTCGTGTACGTCGTCCCGGAGGGGCCGACGGTCTACCAGGCCGACGACTGGCGGAACCGGGTGCGGGAAGCGAACGCCGTCGCGTTCGTCGCCACGGCCGACCGCAACGAAACGTTCGCGAACCTGAAGGAAGCCGTCGTCGAGGGCGGCGGCGAGTGGCTCGACTTCGACCCGGCCCTCGTGCGGCTGTTCGCCGGGCTGGGGTACGGCTACCTGATGATCGACACGCTGTTCGACGCGATGAGCCACGAGAAGCTGCTCGACGCGGCCGGGTTCTGGGCGGACGTGTCGGCGGCCGTCGCGGAACCGGGCGAGGCGCGGAAGCACCTGACGGATGCGGCTGTGAAACTTCGCGCGGCCCGCGAGGGGGCGTACAGCGGCAGCGTCTACCTCCTCGAATGGGTCATGCCGGACCCGGTGAATCTCGGCGAGCCGTGGCCGGCAGCGCTGTTGAACAACAGCCCGATATCGTTGATCGCGAGCGCGGAGTTGCTCGAACGGATGGCCGCGGAGCAGCCGGAGCGCTTTGCCGAGTTGAAGGCGAAGACGCCGACCGACCTGCCGGCCGCGGCCGAGGTGTGCGTCGGGGCGTACCGCGAGCGGGACGACGCGCTCCTGCCGGTCGAGTCGCAGCTGTGGAATCTCCGGGCCGGCCGCGAGGCGATGAGGCAACTGCTCGGCAGCGAGCCGACGGTGTTCGCCCGCCGCACGTCTTCCTTCCACCCGCAACTGCCGTCATGGCTGCAACAGAGCGGGTATCAGCACGGCATCGCCGTCAGCTTCGACGGGGCGACGATCCCGAGCCGGTACTCGGCCGTCGTCAGTTGGCCGGGGCCGGACGGGAAGTCGATCGACGTGTTCACCCGCGAGCCGCTGCCGGCCGGCGACGCGCAGACGTTCTTCAACTTCGCGTACCAACTGCACCAGGCAATCACCCACGACTCGACGCCGACGCTGACGCTGTTGCACAAGAAACAGCCCGCCGTGGGGTACGACGACTTTCTCGCCCTCGGCGAGCTGGCGAACGTCTTCGGCGATGCCGGGACGATGGGCCAATACTTCTCGAACACGCACGCCGGGGATTACACCGGGGTCGCGAGTGCCGACGAGTTCTTCGCGGACTACCTCGACGACCGCGTGACAAAACGCCACCGGCCGGAGCCGGTCAGCGGGTTCGCGCGGCACTACCGCCTGCGGCGGCGGCTCGACTCGACGTTCGCGCTTGCCGCCCTACACCGCAGCCTCACGCCGGAGTCGCCGGAGGAGGGAGAGCAGCTTCGCCAGTTGACCGACTTGGAATCGGAGGTTGAGAAGCGCGGCCCGGACGCGGGAACGGCCGACGCGCCCGACGAGCTGTCGCGGAAGCTCGAACCGCTGGAAGCGACGGCCGCGCGGCGGTTGGCGGACCGCGTGCAGGTGCGGGCCGTCGAGAACCGGCCGGGGTTCATGATCTTCAACTCGTGCGGCTTCCCCCGCCGCGTCGTCGCCGAGTTCCCGAACCAGCCCGGCCCGATCGCGCCCGACGGTCCGGTGAAGGCGAGCGAGTTCGCTAACGGCACGGCGCGGGTCGTGGTCGAGGTTCCGGCCCTCGGGTTCGCGTGGGTTCCACAGGGGAGCGCGAGCGCGGCCCCGCCGAAGCCGAAGGTCAAGACGGCGGAACTGACGACGGTTCGCAACGAGTTTTTGGAGGCCGAACTGGACCCCGAGACCGGCGGCCTTCGGGCGTTTCGCGACCTGCGAACGCGGATCAACCGGGTCGGCCAGATGCTCGTCTTCAACCCCGGCAGCAAGATGGTCGCTACGGCCGTGAAGGTGACGCACGCCGGGGCCGCGCTCGGTGAGGTGACGAGCGAGGGCCGGATCGAGAACGAGCAGGGCGAACCATTGGCCGAGTTCCGCCAGCGGATTCGGGCGTGGGTCGGCCGCCCGGCGCTAGAACTGCGGGTCGAGATCACGCCGACGCACCGGCCGACCGGCTACCCGTGGCACGCCTACTACGGGGCACGGTTCGGCTACCGCGACGATCGGACGGCCACGTTCCGCGGCGTCAACGGCTCGAACTCGCAGAGTACGCACGCCCGGCCGGTGTCGCCGGACTACGTCGAGTTCCGGCTCGGCGGCGAGCGGACGTTCGTGTTCACCGGCGGCCTGCCGTTCCTCCAGCGGCACGGACACCGGATGCTCGACGTGGTGCTGATCCCGGAGGGCGAGACGGCGACGGCGTTCGACCTGCTCATTGCCGCGGACCGCGAACACCCGATGCAGACGGCCGTGGGGTGGGCCGCGCCGACGCCGGTGGTATCGACGGCGAAGGGGCCGCCGCACGTCGGCGCGACTGGCTGGCTGGCCGCGGTCGATTTGCCGAGCCTGTTGTTGACGGCGTTGCGGCCGACGGCGGGCGGGAACCGGGCGGTCCTGGCGCGGCTCATCGAGACGGCGGGGTTCGCGGGGTCGGCAGAACTGCGATTCGCCCGCGACCCGGCGGCGGCGAAACTGACCGACCTGATGGGCCAGCCGACGAGTGACGTGACGCTACTCGAAGGGGCGATCCCGCTCGAATTCTCGGCCGGGGAGTTGGTGAGCGTGCGGGCGGAGTTTTCGTGATTTGTAGGGCGGGTCAAGGCTTTGCGCCGACCCGCCAGGGTGGCTGGGACCGACGGCGGGTCGGCGCAAAGCCTTGACCAGCCCTACAAGACCGCGTTCGCCCGTTCACGGCCCGCGTCCGTTAGCTTCCAGCAGTCGCCGACGCGCACGATCAGTCCCTTCGCCACGGCCCGGCCGACGACCGCCGCCGTGTCCCGTTCGGTCCACCGCAGGTGCTCGTGCAGCCCTTCCACCAGCGACTCGTCCCGCTCCGCGGCCGTCCCTTCGTGTTGAAGCAGGTGGACCGTTAGCAGCGTCTCGCGGAACTCGCGGTACAGCCGCACGCGGCGGAGCGTCTCCGCGATCACGCCGCGGCGCGGGGCGAACAGGTACACGCCGGCGAACACGACGCCCAGCACCCCGGCGACGGTCCCGGCGATGGTGATGTCCAGTTCAATCGCGAGCAGCGTCCCGGCGACGGCCGCGAGGACGGCGATCAGCACGCTCAAAAACAGCATCCGCGAGAGGCGGTCGGTCAGCAGCCGCGCGGCCGCGGGCGGTACGGCGAAGAACGCCAGCACCAGCACCGGGCCGACCGCGTCGAACGCCGCCACCGTCGTCAGCGACACGCCGGTCATCAGAGCGTAATGCACGACCACCGGCGAGAACCCCAGCACGGCCGCCAGCCCCGCGTCGAACGTGCAGAGCTTCAGTTCCTTGTAGAAGAGGCCGACGAGCAGCGCGAACGCCGTGAGCGTCAGCAGGGACACGACCAGCCCGCGGGGGCCGAGGTCGCGGCCGCCGAGCGTGAATCTGTCGCGGAACGCCAGCTCCGCGGAGCCGAGCAGCACGCGGTCCACGTCCAGGTGCGTGTTGCGAAGGTACATCGACGCGAGCAGCGTGCCGAGGCTGAACATCGCCGGGAACACGAGGCCGATGGCCGCGTCCTCCTTCAGCAGCCGCGTCCGGTGTAGGGCCTCGACGACCGCGACGGTCAACACGCCGACGGCCGCCGCGCCGAAGAACAGCACCGGCGACGCCGCGTCCTTCACGACGAAGTACGCCAGCACGATGCCGAGCAAGAGGACGTGGCTGATCGCGTCGCCGACGAGGACCATCTTCCGCAGCACGAGGAACACGCCGGGCACGGCGCACGCCGCGGCGACGGCGGCCATCGTGTAGACCGTCTCGTTCAGCTCCGTCGAGAGGTGCGGGAACAGGGTCATGCCGCCCCCGGTCGTGGTAGGACGCGAGATCGCGTCATCGCCCAGGCGAGCGAGACGGCGACGATCGCGGTGGCGCACAGCACGATCATCGGCCCGGTCGGGAGCGTACGGCCGTCTTGCGACAGGACGTGGCTGCCGACCGTCCCGGCGAACCCGGCGGCCGCGCCGAACGCCGCCGCCAGCGCCGTCAGCGGGCCGAGCCGGTGCAGGAACTGCTTCGCGGCCACCGCCGGCGCGACGAGCAGCGAACTCATCAGCACGACGCCGACGGCCTGCAACCCGACCACGACCGTCAGCACCAACAACGACGTGAGCAGCAGGTCGAGCAGGCGGACCGGCCACCCCTGCACGGCCGCGTAGTCCGGGTCGAAGCTCAACAACTTGAACGGCTTCCACAACAGCAGCACGACGCCGACGGTCAGCCCGGCGACGCCGAGGACGGCCCACACGTCGGTTTCGCGGAGCGTCGCCGCCTGGCCGAACAGGTAGCGTTCGAGGCCGTGCTCGGCCGAGCCGCGCACGTGCTTCTTGATGTACGTCAGCACCGCGAGGCCGACGCCGAAGAAGACGGCGAGCGTGCCGCCGAGGGCGGCGTCGAACGTCACGCGGCGGCCGCGGCTGAGGCCGCCGACCAGGGCCATCGCCACCCACCCCGCGGCCGCCGCGCCGAGGACGAGGACGACCGGCGACCGCGCCCCGACCAGGAACGCGAGCGCCAAGCCGGGCAGGGCCGCGTGCGAGACGGCGTCGCCTTGCAGACTCTGTCGGCGGACGACGGCGAACGTGCCGATGAACCCGGCCAGCCCGCCGACCGCGGCCGTGCCGAGGGCGACCGTCCGCAGCGCCGGGTCGGTGAAGAGTTCCGTCACGGCTTCGCCTCCGTCGGCGAACTCAGTTCGCCCAGCCGCGCGAGTTCGACCTGCTCCCACGACGACTCGTCTTCAATCGGTTCGATGTGAATCGTGACGGCCAGACCGGGCATCGCGCCGCGGAGTTGGTCCTCGACCGCGTGGGCCAGCTTGTGCGCGTCCCGCACCGACATGCCGCCGGACACGAGCAGGTGGAACTCGGCGAACGTCGTCGCCCCGGCCTGCCGCGTCCGCAGGGCGTGGAAGTCGGTCCCCTCCGGCAGCAAGGCGCGGATCGCGTCGCGGAGCTTCTTCTGTTCGTCGTTTGGGAGCGAGTGGTCCATGAGGCCGTTGAACGACCGCCGCATAAGCCGGACGCCGGTGCGGAGGATGTTCAGCCCGACGAAGATGGCGAGCAACGGGTCGAGGACGGTCACGCCGGTGAGGGTGACGAGGGCCAGCCCGCCGACGATCCCGGCGGACGTGAACACGTCCGTCATCAGGTGGTGGCCGTCGGCTTCGAGGACGACGGAGTTGTTTGCCCGGCCGACGCGGAGGAGGGTTCGCGCGACGACGAGGTTCACGAGCGTCGCGGCCAGCGCGATCCCCGTGCCGAGTTCGAGGGCCTGCAACGGCTGCGGCCGGATCAGCCGCTCGACGGCGTAGCCGGCCGTGCCGAGGCCGGCGACGAGGATGAGCACGCCTTCGAGGCCGCTGGCGAAGTACTCGATCTTCTCGTGGCCGAACGTGTGCGTCTCGTCCGCGGGCCGGGCCGAGTACCAGAGCGAGAAATAGGCCGTGACCGCGGCGAGGAGGTTGACGCCGGATTCCAGCGCGTCCGAGAGGAGGCCGACGGACCCGGTGAGCAGGTACGCGGCCGATTTCATCCCTATGGTGGTGACCGCGGCAAGGATCGAGAGGGCGGCGAACCGGCGGAGGGAGCGCGACGACATGCGGGCATTCTACGGCAACCTGGGACCGCGGGCGTCCCGCCCGCCCACCTTCCACGCGCCGGAATCAGCCTTCACGGGCGGGGAGCGAAGCGGGCGAGACGCCCGCGGTCCCAGGATTACCGACTTTCTATTTCCGCGTGCTGGTCAGCTCCGCGAGCCGCTTCTCGGCCTCCTTCATCCGCTCCTTGTCGGCGTCGTTCTGCATCACCTCGCGGTACAGCTCGATCGCCTTCGACCGCTCGTTCAACTGCTTGTCGTATAGCCGCGCGGCCCGGAGGCGGGCGTCCGTGGACGTGCCCTTCCGCCACTGGTATGCCCGCTCGTAGTACGCCGCGGCCCGGTGGTACTGCTTGTACGAGCGGCCCTCGTACAGGTCGCCCAGTTCGTAGGCCACGTCCGCGATCTTGTCGCTGTCCGGGTACTTGGTCAGGATTTCCTGGAACACGATCTCCGCCCGCCGCTGGTTGAGCGTGTACTCGGTGCCCAGCCCCTTGCCCTTGTACTCCTTCGCCGTGCGGAACAGGGTGTTCGCCTCCGGCCGGTTGTTCTTCGCCTCCAGCGTCGGCGGCGGCACGTCCGAGATGTCCAGCCGGTACGACGGCTTACCGCTCAGGTGGTACGCCTTCAGCTCCTCCTCCACCCACCGCGCCCGCTCCTTGTCGCCGGTCTTCGCGTAGTACTCGTAGAGAGCGACGAGCGAGTTCTGGTACTCCTTCCGGGCTGCGACGACGCGCTCGACGAGCGCGGTGTCGTCGCCCGCCTTCGCCGGCGTCGCCTTCGGCGGGTCGGCGGTGACGCCGTACCCGATGCCCACCAGGGCCAGCCCGCAACTCGCCAACAGCCACGTCCGCAGTGTCATGGAAACCCTCGGTCATGAAACGAAAGAACCCACGGCGATCCCGTGGGTTCCTCCCGCGATTCGGCGTCCGGCCGTTACGATTTCGGCGGTTCCGTGTTCGGCTTCACCGGCGGCGTCGGCCCCGGCGTGTCGAGCGTCACCGGCCGGTGCGTCGCGCTCGTGTTCCCGGTCGTCTGCACCGGCTGGTAGCTGCCGCTCGACCCGACCGGGACGAAGCTGCCCGACGGCCGCGCCTCCATCCGGCCGAAGATCATCCGCCCGGCCGGCGTTTGCAGTACGCTGGTGACGATGATGGACACCTCGTTGCCGATCTGGTTGCGGCCCTGTTCGATGACGACCATCGTGCCGTCGTCCAGATACCCGACGCCCTGGCCCGGCTGGTCGCCGGCCTTCGCCACCTTCAGTTGCAGGTACTCGCCCGGCAGCGCGACCGTCTTCAGCGCGTTCGCGACCTCGTTCAGGTTGATGACATCGACGCCCTGCAGTTGGGCGATCTTGTTCAGGTTGAAGTCGTTGGTGACGACCCGGCCGCCGATCGCCTTCGTGAACAGCACGAGCCGCTCATCGACCTTCACCTTCTCGCCGGTCTTCACCTCGCCGACGCTGTCCTGCACGACGAGTTCGATCTTCGGGTTGCTTTGGAGCCGCTTCAGGATGTCCAACCCGCGGCGGCCGCGGTTCCGCTTCATCTTGTCGCTGCTGTCCGCGATGGCCTGCAACTCGTTCAGGACGAACCGCGGGACGACCAGCTTCGTGTCGATCATTCGAGTATCGCACACGTCCGCGATCCGGCCGTCGATGATGACGCTGGTATCCAGGACCAGCGCCCGCCCGCCCTTGACCTGCTTGGAAAATTCGACGTAAGGGATAATGAACCGAAACTCGTCCCGCGTCTGCAAGAGCAGCGAAATCGTCGCGTAGCAACAAATCATCGTAATCAGCAGCCGCGACACGTTCACGAGCTGCTGCTGCGTCGCCTCGGTGAACCCGGCGCAGACGGCGCGGATGACCGGCTCGACCGGGAACGCGATCAGTTGGCCGACGAGCAGGCCGAACAGCAGGCCGAAGAACGTCGCGGAGATGACCTTCAGGTCCTTCTCCTTCTCGCGGAGGTCGGTCCAGATGATGACGCCGCCGAGGGCGAGGACGGCGACCGTGCCGAGGACCGCGGGGAGGACGCCGCCGCCGACGTTCGGATCGTACATGGTCACGAACGTGAACGCCGCCGCCCCGAGCAAGAGTGCGATGTAGCAAATCCGCAAGAGCCACAAGAGCATGAGGAACCTCGGAGAGTGTGCCGTGGCGATAAATCTGACTTATAGGTCCGTTGTCGGCTGGAACAGCCGGCGGTACTCCTGCTGGGCGAACCGGTCGGTCATCCCGGCCAGGTAATCGGCAACGACCCGTTCGAGGGACGCCACCGTCGTCCGGCCGGGCAGTTCCGGGCCGGACGGGAACGTCGCGCCGGCCCAGCGGCGGCGCTGGCGGTCAGGAAGCAATTCCGGGCCGTTCACGTACTCCTCGAACAACATGCGTAAAATCCGCTTCCCGTTCGCCGTCATCCGCAGTACGCGGTGGTGGCGGTACACGCGGTCGCGGAGGAACACCTCCAGCCCGCGCTTGAGAAGTTCCATCTTCAAGCTCAGCCCGACGAGCGGATACCCGGCCGACCTTACGTCTTCGACGCCGCGGACGTTCTCTTGGTTCAGTCGGCGGGCCGTTTCTTCGAGCAGGTCGTTCACCTGCGACGCCAGCAGCTCGCGGACGACGGCCGTGCGGAGCGGGTTGCCCGTCAACGTCGGATGGACCCGCTTAACCGCTTCGACCGTCAGTTGCCAGAACTCGACCTCGCGGAGGTCCTCGAACGTCACGAACCCGAGGCCGAGGGCGTCGTCCACGTCGTGCGTGTCGTAGGCGATGCTGTCCACCACGTCCACGAGCTGCGCCTCCAGCAGCGGCGCGCCGGCGTCCTGGAACTCGGCCGCCTCCGGGCCGTCGAGTTTCTTGCCGTGTTGGACGAACGACTCGCGGACTTCAAACGACAGGTTCAGGCCGGGGAACTCCGGGTAGCGTTCCTCCAGCTCATCGACCCGCCGCAGGCCGTAGAGGTTGTGGTTGAACCCGCCGTGGTCCTTCAGGCAGGCGTTGAGCGCCTCCTCCCCGGCGTGGCCGAACGGCGGGTGGCCGATGTCATGCGCGAGGGCAATCGCTTCGGTCAAGTCCTCGTTCAGCCGCAACCGCCGTGCGGCGGTGCGGGCCACCTGCGTGACTTCGAGCGTGTGCGTCAGCCGGGTGCGGTGGTGGTCGTTCACGGACGCGACCAGCACCTGCGTCTTCCCCGTCATGCGGCGGAACGCGGAACTGTGAACGATCCGCTCGCGGTCCCGCTGGAACAGCGACCGGAACGGGTGCGGCGGCTCGGCGTGCCGGCGGCCGCGGCTGGCCGCCGCCCGCATCGCGTAGGGGGCCAGCCACGCTTCCTCGAACGCCTGCCAGTCGCCGACGGAACGGACGGGATCGGACATCATGAAACCGCGGACGGGATCACAGGGTCTGCTTCAACACATCATACAGCGAGTCGAGGGACTGCACGATCACTTTCGTGTCCGTCAGTACAGGCATGAAGTTGGTGTCGCCGTGCCACCGGGGGACGACGTGCCAGTGCAGGTGCCCCGGCAGCCCCGCTCCGGCGACGCGGCCGAGGTTCAGCCCGACGTTGAACCCGTCCGGGTTGATCGCCGTTTTCAGGGCGGCCGTAAGGCGGATGAGCAACTTCTGCAAGTCGAGCGATTCGGCGTCGGACAGGTCTTCGAGGCCGCCCTTGTGACTTCGGGGGCAGACGAGCAGGTGGCCGTTGTTGTACGGGAACCGGTTCAACACCCCAACGGACAGTTCCGTGCGAAGGACGATGAGGTTGGCGCGGTCGTCGGCTTCCGCCAGGCCGCGGCAGACGAAGCAATCGTTCTCGACTTTCGGCCGCGGGGTGGCGGCGTAACTCAGCCGCCAGGGGGCCCAGAGTTGGTCCACGCGGGTTCTCCCAGGGTGTGCGGTCATTTAACCGCGCGCCTCACGTTCAGCAACGAGAACGGGGAAGATATCCGTCATATGGCGGTGGGCTTGCCCACCGTGCGGGGCGAGGCTTTGCGAGACCCGCGAGGGCGTTCCTCGATCGGGAACGTTTCTCCCATCGCGACGACGTTATCGCGGGCGACTCGGCGTTTCTCCCACGGGGACGTTTCTCCCACTGCGGACAGTTCCTGTGGGAGGAAGGTGGTGCGGGTTCTCGAAGACTCGAACCCGCACGGTGGGCAAGCACACCGCTATATGACCGGCGGCGAGCTATAACCGTCACTGTCAGTTGACGCTCGTTCGCACGGCTCTAAGATGACAGCCTTGTAGTTTTCCGACCCGAATAACCGAGACAGTCTCATGGCGGTTCCGAAACGGCGCACGTCGAAGTCCAAGCAGGGGATGCGGCGCAGCCACCACCACAAGAAGAGCATGGGCGTGCAGTACTGCCCGCGGTGCAACGAACCCGTCCTGCCGCACCGCGTCTGCGCGAACTGCGGGTTCTACCAGGGCCGCGACGCCGTGGTCGTCAAGACGGCCGACGCCGAGGGAAGCTAAGCCATGCGGATCGCTCTCGACGCGATGGGGGGCGACCACGGCCCCGCGCCCAACGTCGCCGGGGCGGTCCAGGCCCTCCACGCCTCGCCGGACCTCACCCTCGTCCTCGTCGGCGACGAACCGGCCGTCCGCGAACAACTCGCGGCGGTCGGCGACCACCCCGCGGACCGGCTGGAAGTCGTCCACGCCTCGCAAACCGTCGGCATGAACGAGAAGCCGGCCGAGGCGATGCGGGCGAAGCCGGACAACTCGATCGCGAAGTGCTGGGGCCTTCTCGCCGCCAAGAAGGTGGACGGCCTCGTCTCCGCCGGGAACACCGGGGCGGTCGTGGCCGGCGGGCTGTTCCTCCGCAAGTTCCTCAAGTGCGTCCACCGGCCCGGCATCGCCACCGTCATGCCGACGGCGAAGGGCCGCTGCGTCATCATGGACGTGGGCGCGAACGTCTTCCCGAAGCCCCGCCACCTGCTGGAATACGGCGCGATGGGCAGCGTTTTCGCCAAGCACATGCTGGGCATCGACCGCCCGACCATCGGCCTCATGAACGTCGGCGAGGAGGAGGGCAAGGGCCACGACCTCGTCCAGGAAACCTACAGCCTCTTCCGCGGTAGCAACTTGAAGGACCGGTTCCTCGGCAACATTGAGGGCCGCGACCTGCACGCCGGGAAGGTCGATGTCGTCGTCACCGACGGGTTCGTCGGCAACGTCATCATCAAGCTGTCGCAAGGGCTGTTCGAGTTCGTCATGGGCATGGTCGGCCAGGAAGTGATCGGCGCGTTGAACCAGGAAGCGGACGCGGCGAAGAAGGCCCTGCACGGGATGGTGCAGAAGTACCACTACAGCGCGTTCGGCGGCGCGCCGCTGCTCGGCATCGACGGCGTGTGCATCATCTGCCACGGGTCGTCAAAGGACCGGGCCATCGCCAACGCGATTGGGGTGGCCGCCCAGGACGTGCGGGTGAAGCTGAACGAGAAGATCGTCGCCGAGCTGGAAACCCTTCCGACGACCAACGACTGAGACGAACCATGTCCCGCACCGCGTTCCTCTTCCCCGGCCAGGGGGCCCAGCACGTCGGCATGGCCGGGGCCTTGTGCGAGTCGTCCCCCGTCGCGAAAGCGCTGTTCGACCAAGCCAGCGCCTTCCTCGGGTACGACCTGCTGCACGTCTGCGTCCACGGCCCGGCCGAGCGGCTGAACGCCACGGACGTGAGCCAGCCCGCCATCTTCGTCGCCAGCCTCGCCGCGCTCGAGCAACTGAAGGCGACCGCCCCGGACGCGGCGGCGGGCGTCTTCGCCACGGCCGGGCTGAGCCTGGGCGAGTACACGGCCCTCGTGTTCGCCGGGGCGCTGTCGTTCGCGGACGGGCTGAAGGTCGTGAAGGCCCGCGGCGAGGCGATGCAGGCCGCGGCCGAGGCGACGCCCAGCGGCATGGCCAGCATCATCGGGTTGGAAGTGGCCGAGGTCGAAACGCTCGTCGCCGAGGCGAAGTCGGCCGGAACGATCGAGGTCGCCAACCTGCTCTGCCCCGGTAATACCGTCGTCTCCGGCTCGGCGGCCGCCATCGACGAAGTCTGCCGCATCGCCGAGTCGCGGAACCTGCGGGCGATCCGCCTGGCCGTCGCCGGGGCGTTCCACACGACGTTGATGAAACCGGCCGACGACAAGCTCGCGGCCGTCCTCGCCGGCGTGGAGGTCAAGCCGCCGCGGGTCCCGGTTTGGTCGAACGTGGACGCGAAGCCGCAGACCGACCCGGCGAGAATTCGCGAGTTGCTCGTCCGACAAGTGTTGTCCCCCGTGCGGTGGGAAGAGACGCTCCGCGGCCTCTTGGCGGACGGGGCGGACAAGTTCTACGAGATCGGCCCCGGCCGCGTGCTGGCCGGGTTGCTCAAGCGGGTGAACCGGAAGGCCGAAATCGTAAACGTGACGGCCTGATCGCCGGGGGAGTGCCCTTTTCTTTTCGGCCCAGCCTCCGTAAATTCTCCCCCACGGACTGCCCGCCAGCCCACACCAGACCGCCGAATACTGGACGTTCAGCGGCCCCAAAACACCGACGAAATCGTGGCGGACCCCACCCGCGCTGCCGGTGGAACGAGACTCCCGCCGCCCTGGAGGAACGAAGCGTGTCCGACGAGCAAATTCGCCAAAAGGTCATCGACATCGTCTGCGAGCACCTGGCCGTGAACAAGGACCAGGTGACGGACAAGACCAGCTTCATCGAGGACATCGGGGCCGACTCGCTGGACATCGTCGAGCTGGTGATGGAACTGGAGGAGGAGTTCGACATCCAAATCCCCGACGACCAGGCCGAGAAGATCAAGACGGTCGGGGAGGCGGTCGAGCACATCAAGATCGCCGTCAAGAACAAGGACGGCGGCGCGAAGTAAGCCGACGGCCGCCGCGGGACCGGACCCCCTTCCGACCCGGCGCGGCCGTTTTTCTTTTTTTGTGAGGCCGCGATGACCCGCCGCCGCGTCGTCGTCACCGGACTGGGAACCGTCAACCCGCTCGCGAACTCCGTGCCGGACTACTGGCGGGGCCTGCTCGCCGGCAAGAGCGGCATCGCGCCCCTCACCCTGTTCGACGTGTCCAAGTTCAAGGTCCGGTTCGGCGGGGAAGTCAAGAACTTCAAGCCGGAACCGGTGATCGACACCAAGTCCGTCCGGCGGCTCGACCGGTTCGCCCAGTTCGCGCTGTACGCCGCGCACGAGGCGGTCGTCGATAGCGGCATCGACTTCGCCAAGTACGACCCGTTCCGCGCGGGGTGCATCATCGGCAGCGGCGTCGGCGGCCTCGCCGAGTTCGAGGACGGCCACGGGACGCTCTTGAGCAAGGGGCCGGACCGGATGTCGCCGTTCGTCATCCCGAAGATGATCCCGAACGCGGCGAGCGGCAACATCAGCATCCGGTACGGCCTCCGCGGGCCGAACACGACGGTCAGCACGGCCTGCTCGTCCGCCGCCCACGCGATGGGCGACTCGATGCGGCAAATCCAGTACGGGTTCGCGGACGTGATCGTGTCCGGCGGGGCGGAGGCGGCCATCACGCCGACCGGCCTCGGCGGGTTCATCGCCGCGCGGGCGCTGTCCCACCGCAACGACGACCCGGCCCACGCCAGCCGCCCGTTCGAGAAGGACCGCGACGGGTTCGTGCTGAGCGAGGGGGCGGGCATCCTGGTCCTTGAGGAGTACGAGCACGCGAAAGCCCGCGGCGCGAAGGTCTATTGCGAGCTGCTTGGCTGCGGAAACACGGCCGACGCCTACCACATCACGGCCCCGCACGAGGACGGGATCGGCGCGGCCGAGGCGATGCGGGCGGCCTGCCGCGAGGCCGGGTGGAACCTGAACGAGGTCCAGTACCTGAACGCCCACGGCACGAGCACCGGCCTCGGCGACGTGGCCGAGACGAAAGCGATGAAGCAAGTCTTCGGCGACCACGCGAAGAAGTTGATGGTGTCGAGCACGAAGAGCATGATCGGCCACCTGCTCGGCGCGAGCGGCGGCGTCGAGGCGGTGGCGTGCGCGCTGATGATGAAGGCGGGCGTGATCCACCCGACGATCAACCACGCGACGCCGGACCCGGAGTGCGACCTGGACTACGTGCCGAACGCCCCGCGGGAGGTGCGGGTGACGAAGGTGCTGTCGAACAGCTTCGGCTTCGGCGGCCACAACTGCTCGCTGGCGCTAGGGGCGGTCTGAACTTCCGTTCGGAGCCTTCGGAGGTAACCCGTCGTGGGCCAGACGTTCGGCAACCTCTCACGCTTCGCTATGGTCGTTCGTGATGTCAACCGGGAAACCGATGGCTCGCGGCGGGTGGTCGATGTGTACGCAGCCGGTTGCTGGCTGACGTGCGAAGACAACCAAGTTTACGTCCCTGTCTTCGCGGGTGTGGTGGCCGAATCGCTCCGAAAACTGCTCCTCAACCCTCAGATCAACCAGCGTCCGCTTCCGTATCCTGAGTTATCGGCAACCGACAATTACCGTCGACTCAAGGCAAACGCTGACGCTTTCGACGACGCAGAATGGCGGGCCAGTAAGTTCATGAAATGGGGTGTCACCGCCGACAATGTCGGCATGCTGCTTTTCCGTCATCACGACATGGCAATCCTTCCATTCTCGTTTCTGCGTCCAGACCACCCCATGCCTTCTGAACGCGGTCAGGTGTTCGTCGCCGAGTTGCCGATATGGGAACTGACCGCAATTCTTCACGATGTGGCTTGGTTGTTGATGTGGGGTTGGAAAGACCGCAACAAGGGATGCTAAAAAAAGAATGCCCGCTTGTGAAAGCAGGCATTCTGCTCATTTTGAAGCCACGGACCACAAACGAGACATGTCGCTACTTCGCGGCCCTCGCCTCGTCCGCTGAGATCAACCCGTCCCCGTCGGCGTCGAATTTCTGGAACATCCCCAGCGGCCCCAGGAACTCCTTCGGCGACACGTCGCCGTCGCCGTTGCGGTCCGTTTTCAGGAACCACGCCGGGCCGCTCCGCTTCGCGGCCGGCGGTTGCGGGGCGACCATGCCGCCGACGAACTGCACCACGCCGTCGGTCGCCGCCGTCGTCAGCATCCGGAACCCGGCGTAGCCCGATTGCACGGCCAGCAGCCGCGGCACGTCGGCTCTGCCGAGCGTGCCGTCCTTCGCGAGGATCGGCTTCACCACGCCGGGGATCGCGGCCTGCTCCCGGAGCGAGAGTTGCCCGTCGCGGTTCGCGTCAATCAGTTCCATCAGCCCGCGGCCCTGGTCGGTCACGGTCACCGTCGCCCGGCACGCGGCCAGCTGCGTCAGCAGGTCGGTCGCGGCCGTCAGTTCTTTCTCGTCCAACTTGTCGTCGGCGTTGCGGTCCAGGAACGCGAACGTGCCCGAGAGGACGGGTTGGTCCTTGAGGTTGGCCTTCTCGACGACGCCGTCCTTCGCCGCGCCCTTGAAGGCGGCCTTGAGTTGCGACGCGGTCGCAGCCCACTCCTGGCCCGCCGTGCCGCCGGGGGCGGACACGTCGAACCGCGTGCCGTTCACCAACGTCACGCCGGCCGACGTTGCGACTGCCTTCGCCGGGTCGGTGGAAAGTGAAACGGCCACGGTGAACATCGGCGGCTGCTTCAGCCACGCGAGGAGTTCGTCCGTGTCGAGTTGGCCGTTGCCGTCGCGGTCGAAGGGGGCGAACGCCTTCTCGGTCATGCCGAGGTCGGCCCGCGAAAGCGAGTTCGCCTTCGCCTTGCCGCGGGCGAGCAGTTGCTTCACCGCGGGAAGGGCCTGGCCGTTCAGGAGCAGCATGTCGTTCGGGACGGTTTCCGACACGTCCGCCTGCGGGCGGCGGGCGGGGGCCGCGAGGACCTGCTGCCGGTTCGCGACGACGGCGCGGGCGAGCAACTCCGGCGTGGACAGCCACTCGTCCTCGTTCACGTCCAACACTTCCGTCCGCTCGCGGGCGGCGGCCAGTTCGTCGACGGACAGCTTCGCGTCGCCGTCGGCGTCGAGGTGGCGGAATAGGGCGTTCGTCAGCGCGGCCGACTCGGCGCGGGACGCCAGGAACTGCACGGTCAGCGGCCCGAACCCGGCGGCCTTCAGCGCGTCCTTGAACGCCGCCGGCTCGACGGCCTGGTCCTTCTTGTCGAACCGCAGCCGCCCGGCGATTTCCGCGTCCACAACGACGGCGGCCGGCGCGTCCGGCCGGCGGCGGCCGGTCTGCGCGTTCAGCAGCGCCCGCTCCTTCTCGTCGAGCGTGCCGTTGCCGTCCCGGTCGAGCCACGCGAACAGCTTGTCCGTCGCGTCGGCCCACCGCGGCTCGACCGGCTTGCCGTCGAGCATCACCTCGAACCGGACGATGCCGGGGGCGTTCGGGGCGAAGTACGCCACGTTCGCGGACGACACGTCCGCGGCGGGGGCGGTCGCCGCCGTCAGCCCGACGACGGCGGCGGAAAGGAAGCGCCTCATGCCAGCACCTCGGCGACGGGTTGGGCGGCCTGATCGACGATCCGAATCGGGCGGCCGACGTTCGACATGTTCTGCTTCGCCGGGTCGATGCCGAGGGCCTTGCACACGGTCGCCAGCAGGTCCGGTACGGTCGTCGGCCGCTCCTCGACCTTCGTGCCGGCCGCGTTCGTCTTGCCGACCGCCTGCCCGCCCTTGATCCCGCCGCCGGCGACGACCGCCGACCACGCATCCGGGAAGTGATCGCGGCCGCGTTGCGGGTTGATCTTCGGCGTGCGGCCAAACTCCCCCATCCAGACCACGGTGGTCGTGTCGAGCAGGCCGCGGTCCTTGAGGTCGGCCATCAGCGTGGCCCACGCCGGGTCGAGGACGCCGCACAGGTTCTTCACCGCGTCGAAGTTCTGGGCGTGCGTGTCCCAGCCGTCGAGGGTGACTTCCACGAACGGGACGCCCCGCTCGACCAACCGCCGGGCGAGCAGGCAGCCCTGGCCGAACAGGTTGCGGCCGTACTTGTCGCGGAGTTCCTTCTTCTCGCCGGTCAGGTCGAACGCCTTCGCCGTCTCCGGCTTCATCAGCCGCACGGCCGCGTCGTAGGCGGTCTTGTGGCTGTCCGCCGTGGCCCCCGGCCGGGCGTCGAGGAACCCGCCTTCGAGGTCCTTCATGAGCGCGAGCCGGTCGTCCGCCCGCTGGCCGTTCACCCCGGCGTACCGGCCGAGGTTCTGCACCCGCAACTGGTTGTCCGAGTTGTCCTGCCCGTCGCCGGCCCCGACCCGCGCGGCCTGCCCGTCTGCGACGATCAGCGGCGAGAACTGCGGGCCGAGGAAGCCGGGGCCGAAGGCGTTCTGCGACAGGAACCGCTGCGGCGCGATGCTGACGAACGGGGGCAGGTCCACGCCCTCGCGCTGGAGTTCCTTCGCCACCAGCGCCCCGAGGGCCGGGAAGTCGATCGCCCCCTGCGGCAGCGTGCCCGTGCGGAGCAGGTACGTCGCCCGGCCGTGGTCGCCTTCCTTCGTGCTCATCCCCCGCAGGACGGCCATGCTCTTCGCGTGCGCGGCCAGCTTCGGAAGGTGCTCGCCGAACTTCAGGCCGGGGGCGGCGGTTTCGATCTCCTTGTACGGGCCGCCGTTCGCGTGGCCCGGCTTCAGGTCCCAGAGGTCGATGGTGGCCGGGCCGCCGGACATCCAGAGGAGGATGCACGACCGCTTGCGGTCCGGGCTGGTCCCGGCGGCCCGCGCCAGATGGCCGAGCCACCCGGAGACGGACACCGTGGTCGCGAGCTTGACCGCGTCGCGGCGCGAGAAGTAGGCGTCAAAGCGGGACATGAGGGAGCCTCCGGGACGGTATTTCTGAACCCGACTTCCGAAGTCCGGCTTCGACTTCGGAAGTTCAAGGGCAACGAGTACCTGCGGGAATACGTCTTCGCTCGCGATCGACTTCCGAAGTCGAAGCCGGACTTCGGAAGTCAGGGGTCAGTGGCTCGTGCGGAACTCGATGCCGTTCATCAGCACCCACAGCACGTCGGCGTAGCGGTCTTCCTTGCCGTCCGCGACGTACTTCTCGGCGCGGGCGAACTCCGCCTTCGTCGGCGAGCGGTTTAGCACCGTCAGGTAGATCGCCTCGACCCGGTCCGCGGTCGAGAGGCCGGGCAGTTCCAGGATCGCGGACAGCGTGCGGCCCGCCTTCGCCGTCGTCGCGTCGCCGACGAGGCCGCCGTTCATGAGCGTCAGGGCTTGCAGGATCGTCGTCTGCGTTTCCGTCGGCTTGCCCATCCGGTTGAACGTCTCCAGGAACTGCCGCTTCGGGCTGCCGTTCGCCGCGAGGTAGTTGCCTCCCGGCCCTTCCAGTGGCGTGCCGACGACGACCGACAGGCTGTCGAACAGTTGCTCCGGCGTCAGCCCCTGCACCGGGAAGCAGGCGAACAGCCGGGGGTCCTTCTGCTTTGGGTCCGTGACCGTGCTGGCCCGCTGGTACGCCTCGCTCAGGCAGATCGCCTCCAGGACGAACTTCGTGTCGAACCCGGACTCGACGAACGCGGCGGCGAGCGAGTCGAGCAGTTCCGGGTGGCTCGGCAGGTTCTTCTCGTTGAAGTCGTCCACCGGGTCCACGATGCCGACGCCGAACATGAGGCCCCACAGCCGGTTCACCGCCGCCTTCGCGAAGAACGGGTTGTCCTTCGCCACGATCCACTCGGCCAGCGTGACGCGGGGACTCTTCTTGAACTGCCACGCGGGTTCCTTGTCGTCGAGGAACGTGGCCGGGACGGTACGGTCGGTGTTCGGGATCGACATCTCGCGGCGGTTCGGCAGTTCGCGGAGGCCGCCGTCCTGCCGGGTGACGCCGCCGTAGAACGCGGCGAGGCCCCAGAACTGCTCCCGGCTCCACTTCGCGAACGGGTGGTTGTGGCACTGGGCGCACTCGAGCTGCACGCCGAGGAACAGCCGGGCGGTGGCGGCCGCGAGGTTCTCGGCCTTTCCCTCCTTCGCGTTGTAGAAGGCGATCGGCGTCGTCGTGTCGTCCTGCCCGGCCATCGTCTGCGGGCGGGCGGACGCCTGCCGGGCGTCGAGCGGGAACCCGACGAGTTCTTGCACCGTCTTGTCGAGCGGCTGGTTCGCGAGGATACGGTTTCGCAGCCACGCCTCGAAGCCGGGGACGGCGGTGGCGACTTCCGGCGTCGTCACGGCCTCCGGCAGCAGCCAGCCCCGCCAGGTCGTTGTCATGTGCGTTGCGAACGCGGCCGAGGTCATGAGCCTTTCGACGGCCTTCGCCCGCTTGTCCGCGGCCTTGTCCGCGACGAACGCCCGGACCGCGGCCGGCGTCGCGATCCGCCCGGCGAGCGCGAGGTTGATCCGGCGGAAGAACGTCGCGTCGTCCGACCGCGGCGCGGCCGGAACCTTCTCCGCGGCGAGCTTCTCGTCCACGTACCGGTCGATTAGCTTGGCGAGTGAAGGCGCGGCCTCCCGGTCCCCGGCGGCGGCGGGCAGCCCGGCCGCGAGGAGCAATACCGCGAGCAGCTTTTTCATGGCAGTTTCTCCGGCGGCCAGTCCCACAGCTTCGCGACGTGGTCCCCGGCCGAGACGAGCGCCTTGCCGTCGGCGGCCGTGACGAGGTTGACGACGGCCTCCCGGTGGCCGTGCAAGGCCTGCGTCCGGCGGCCGGTCGCGAGGTCCCATTCGTAGATTTGCCCGTCGTGCCCGGCGGTCAGCACCTTCGTCTCCGTCGGGTCGAACGCGACGGCGTGGACACGGCCGTTGTGGGCGAAGGCCGGGCCGTCGTGCATCGCCCGCGTCCACACGTCCCAGAACGTCACGTCGTTCCGCCCGGCCGACTCGCCCTCGGCGTCGCGGTTCACCACCACCGCCGCCCGCGCGCCGTCCTTCGTGAAGACGATCTGATCGACGGCCCCGCGGTCGGTCGCGGCCACCCGCTGCTCCTCCTTGCCGGTCGGCAGTTGGCAGAGGATCAGGTCGCCGGTGCTGGTGCCGAGGGCGAGCTTCTTGCCGTCCGGGGTGAACGCCACGGCCGTCAGGTTGTCCAGCCGCGGGGCGATCCGCCGGAGCAGTTGGCCGGACTCGATGTCCCAGAGCATGACGCCCGCCACTTTCGGCCCGGTCACGGCGAGGGTCTTGCTCGTCGGCGACAGCGCGATCTTCACATCGGACGCGGGCACGATCAGCGTGCGGACCTGCTGCTTCTTGGCGATGTCCCACACCCGGACCCGCTCGTCGAGGCCGACGGACAGGAGGCGGTTCTCGCTGAGGAACAATAGCGAGCTGACGCCGCCGGTGTGCCCGTCGAGCTTCGCGGCCTCGGTCGCCGTACCGACGGCCCAGACGCGGATGCTGCCGTCGGCGCTGCCGGTGGCGAGCAGTTTGCCGTCCGCCGACAGGGCGAGGGCGGTGACGGCCTGGGCGTGGCCGCGGAACGTCCGCCGCGGCGACCCCGGCAGCCCGGCCGACGGCCACACCAGCACCATGCCGTCGTGCGAAACCGTGAACAGGACGTGGCCGGTCGGCGACGGCAGGACGGCCGTGACCGCGTCCGCGTGCGTCGGCTGGCTCGGCCCGATGGGGCCGCGGAGCTTCCCGGCCTGCGGGTTGATGTTCAGCACGTGCCCGGCGAACGTTCCCGCGAACAGGACCGACCCGCCGGCCGAGAACCGCAGCGACGTGACCGGCTCGGGCGCGGCCACGGCCACCGCCGTGCCGGTCGTCGGGTTCCAGACGCGGACTGTGCGGTCCTCGCCGCCGCTGGCGACCCGCGCCCCGTCCGGGCTGAAGCAGACGGCCCGCACCGCCCCGGCGTGGCCGGAGAGCGTGCGCTCCTCGCGGCCCTGTTCGAAGTTCCACAGCTTCACCGTCTGGTCCGCGCTCGCGGAGGCGAGTCGCTTGCCGTCCGGGGAAAACGAGATTGCCCGCACCGCGGCCGTGTGGCCGTCGAGCGGCGGTAGGCCCGCGCCCGTCGCCAAGTCGAACCGATGAATCCGCTTGTCGTACCCCGCCGAGGCGACGGTCCTGCCGTCCGGCGAGAAGACGACGGCGAGCACCCAGTTCGTGTGCCCGGTCAGCGTGCGGTGCGTGCCGGCGGTCAGGTCCCACACCTTGACGGTGTGGTCGTTGCTGCCGCTCGCGACGAGTCGGCCGTCCGGCGAGAACGCGACGGCGTTCACCACGTCCGCGTGGCCGACCAGCGTGTGAACGACCCGCTTGGTTTCCAAATCCCAGACGAGGACTTGGTTGCCGGTCGCCATCGCGAGGAAGCGGCCGTTCGGCGAGAGGGCCGCGGCGTGGATCGTGTCCGTCGCGTCGGCCAGCTTCAACCGGATCGGCGTCGGCAGGTACTGCACCGGCTCCAGCGGCGTCTCGACCGCGAACGGCGTGTCGATGATCGTGGGCAATTCTTGCCCGATGGTCGGCAGGGCCATCGCCGTCAGCCGGGCGAGCCGCGGGCCAGCGGCGAGCAGCACGACGGCGAACGCGATCAGCACGAGCCGGGAACCGCGGCCGAGGCCGGAAGCCGTCGCGCCATCGAGGATGCGGGTCAGCCGGACGCGGAGCGACTTCACGTCGCCCATCGCGCTGGCGAACCGCGGCGTCGCCTTCGCCGTGGCCAGGAAGTCGATCGTGTCGAGGATCGCGGACGCATAGATCGGCCCGGCGTCCGGGTACGCGGCCACGACGACGGAATCGCAACAATCCTCTTCCAGCCGCCGCAACTCCCGCCGGGCGAACCACGCGAGCGGACACCACCAGTACAGCGCGACGGCCGTGATCTCGATCCACCGGACGAGGTGGTCCCGCCGCCAGACGTGGGCGAGTTCGTGCGCCACGACCGTCGCCCGCTGTTCCGGCGTCAGCCGGTCGAGCAGGTTCAGCGGGAAGTAGAGCGTCGTCGTGCCGACGGACCAGACGAACGGCGCGACCTCGCCGGGCAGCATCTTCACGGCGGGGACGGCGAGGCCGAGTTTCGAGGCGACGGCCGACACTTCCTTCGTGAAGTGGTCCGGGGCCGGGGTCGCGAACCGCAGGAACTTTGCGAACCGGCGGACGTGCAGCACCGTCGCGGCCAGCCACAGCAAGCCGCCCGCGGCCCACGTCGCGAGCAACGCCGACCGCCACGGGAACGGCCGGACGACCGGCGGCGGGACGGCGGCCGCGGTCTGGGTTTCCACCTTCGCCACGTAGTCCGGCTTCAGTTCTTGCGGCTGGATGATGATTTCGGGGATCGGCCCTGCCTTCGCCTCGACCTTCGGCGGTTCGGGGATCGTTTCAACGGCGACCGGCTCGACCTCTTCCGGCGGCAGGACGCGGACCGGCACGTTGAACAGCGGCGGGGTGACGAGCTTGACGAGGACGAGCAGCCACAGGACGTGGGCGAGGGACGGCCGGTTCGCCCAACGGCCGACCACGATCGCGACGACCGCCAACAGCGCGGCCACGATCAGGTTGCTGGCGACGGCATCGAACGGCACGGCGGGCATGGCGGCCTCCGGGCATTCAGTTCAGTTTCGGTCGCGGGGCGTTGAGCAGCTTACGGAGTTCCTTGCGGTCGTCTTCGCTGAGCGTCTCGGTCCGCAGCAGGTGCGTCAGCACCGGGGCGATGGCCCCGCCGCACAGCCGCTCGGCCACGGCCCGCACCTGGTCGCCGACGAACACCTCGCGGGCGACGCCGGCCGCGAACACGTGCGTCATCGACGACCGGTTGCGGGCCACGCAGCCCTTCTGCTCGAGCCGCTCCAGCAGCTTCTGCACGGTCGCGTAGTGGCTCGTGCCGCCGGCCGGATAGAGCTTGTCCGTGAGCTGGCGGATCGTGGACGGGCCGTCGTCCCACAGAACCTGCAGGACGCCCAGTTCGGCGTCCGTCACGTCGGGTTTTTCTTGGAGGGGCATGGAGACATAACCTCGGCGGGCGATTCACTGCTCCCAGGGTAAGACAATCTGTCTGAACTTGCAAGGGGAATCTTTTCAAAATTATTTCGGCCCGGCGTCCGGCTGCCAGCGGACGATGTATGTGTCCGCCCCGCCGGTGAAAATCGTCTTCCCGTCTAGAGAGACGGCGACCGAGACGACCGCTTTCGTGTGCGCCTCGTAGGCCGTGATGACCTGCCCCGTCTCGGCGTTCCACAGCCGGTTGACGTGGTCGAGGCCGACGGACACGATCGTCCTCCCGTCGCGGGTGAAGCACGCGGCCTTCACGCCGCCGTTGTGGGCGTCGATCTTCTTCAGCTCCGCCCCGGTCTTCGGATCCCACAGCCGCATCGTCCGCTCGGCGGCCCCGGTCAGCAACCTCGTGCCGTCCGGCGAGTAGAGGATCACGCCGACGAGGGCGGTGTGGCCCTTCAGCCGCATCGTCTCCTTCTTGGTGTCGAGGTCGTACTGCACGACGGCGTTCTCCTGCCCGGCCGCGACCCACGCCCGCTTCCCGTCCGGCGTCAGGGCGAGCGCCGTCACCGGGTCCTTCAGCGCCAACTTCTTGACCTCCTTGCCGGACGAAATGTCGTACACGCGGACCGAGCCGTCGTTCAATCCCGCGACGACGAACTTGTCGTCCGGCGTGAGCGCGACGGCGGTGATGTCGTCCTCCTCATCGAACTCCTCGATCTTGAGCAGTTGCTCCTGCGTGTCCACGGCCCAGACTACGAGTTCGCCGTTCCCGCCGCCGGTGACGACCTTCTTGCCGTCCCGCGTCATCGCCATGCACAGGACCTTGCCCATCAGGTCCTCCATCGCGTCCGGCTCCTTGCCCTTCGCCGGGTCCCACACCCGCACGAGGCCGTCCCACCCGGCGGACACGAGCTTCTTGCCGTCCGGCGTGACCATCAGGCAGGACACCCAGCTCTCGTGGCCGGTGAACCGCGTGCCGACGTTCGCCGACCGCGTCAGGTTGAACGTGCGGACCGTCGCGTCGGCGGTGACGGTGTACACGACCTTGTCCGCGACCTTCGGCGTGAAGATGCCGGTGATGGCCGTCGTGTGGCCGACGAACCGGGCCTGCTCGCTCCACCCGGCCGTGTCGAGCGCGATGAGCGACTTGCCGACCGTGCCGAGGAGCAGCTCCGCGCCGTCGAGGGTGAACGCGATCGAGGCGACGGTCGCCTGCGTGCGGTGGAAGTGGACCGGCTTCTTCGCGGCGATGTCCCACACCCGCACGCCGGGGTCGGCCCCGGCGGACGCGAACAGCGGCCGCGTCGGGTGGAACGCGATGGCCGTCACCTCGGCCGTGTGATCGGCCCAGCCGCCGAGTTCCGCGCCGGCCGCCAGGTCCCAGAGCTTCAGTTCCGCCGGGGCGTTCTTCTTCGGGACGTCCGTGCCGCTGGCGAGGTACTTGCCGTCCGGCGAAAAGGCGAGCGTGAGGACGGTCGCGGCGTGGCCGACGAGCGCGGCGCGTTCGCGGAAGTCCTTGAAGTCGGCCCCCGGCGGCGGGTTGTCGTACACGAGGATGCGCTTGTCCGTGCCGCCGGTGACGAACGACTTGCCGTCCGGGGCGAACGCCGCCGCCCGGACCGCCCCGCGGTGGCCGTCGAGCGGGGCGAGTTGCTTGCCGGTGGTCGCGTCCCAGAGGAACCCGAGCCGGTCGCGGGCCACGCTGATGAGCCGGGAGCCGTCCGGCGAGAACGCGAGTTGCAGGATCGTCCCGCGGTGGCCCTTCAGGGTGCAGACGTGGTCGCCCGTCTTCGCGTCGGTGACGTGGATCGTAAACTTTTCGCCGACCATCGCCAGCCGCCGGCCGTCCGGCGAGAGGGCGGTGATGCCGGTCCCGCCGGTCTTGCTCGGGACCTGGCTGACCGGGAAAACCCGCGGTAGGGCGGCGGTCCACGTCCCGAGGGTGCGGTCGCCGCTGGCCGTCGCGATCATGCGGCCGCTCGGGGCGAACGCGACGCCGTAGATCGCCTCACCGTGGCCCTCCTCCATCGCCGTCAGTTGCCCGCCGGTCTTCGTCTCCCAGAGCCGCAGCGACTTGTCCGCGCTGACGCTCGCGACGACCTGCCCGCGGGGGGAGAACGCGATGCCCGTGACGATGTCCGCGTGGCCGGAGAGCGTGTGAACGACTTCCTTCTTCGCCACGTCCCAGATTCTCGCGGTGTTGTCCTCGGACCCAGAGGCGAGGAGCTTGCCGTCCGGCGAGAATGCGACCGCCCGGACGAACCCGGTGTGCCCGCGGAGCGAGCCGATCACCTCGAACTTCAGGTTCCACAGGTTGACCCTGCGGTCGGAGCTGCCGGTCGCGAACGTCTGGCCGTCCGGCGATACGGCGATGGACCAGACGGCCCCCTTGTGCTCCTCGTAGTTGCTCGCCTCCATGCCGGTGGTCAGGTTCCAGACCCGGAGCGTCTTGTCGGCGCTGCCTGACAGGACGGTCACGCCGTCGTGCAGGAACGCGACGGACAGCACGGCGTTGTCGTGCCCGCGGAAGATGTTCGTCCGCTTCTTCGTGCCCACGTCCCAGACGCGGACCGACTTGTCGTAGGACGCGGAGGCGAGCTTCGTGCCGTCGCGGTTGAACGCGAGGGCGCTCACGGCGTCGTCGTGCTCGGCGAGGGTGGCGAGTTTCTTCCCGGTGGCGGCCTCGTACAGCGCGATCGTCTTGTTCGCGCAGGCCGTGGCGATGAGCGAGCCGTCCGGCGAGAACCGCACGGCGAGGACTTCCTCCTCGTGCGTGAGCGTCGCCGGCTTCTCCTCGTACTGCGACGACTCGGGGAAGGCGTCCGCCTTCGGCGGCGACGCCGGGTCCGCGCCCGGCAGGGCGACGACGAGGGCGAATAACAGGAGAACGGAAACGCGGGACATGCGGAGGCTCCCGAACGGCGAAAGCCCCGGCACGGCCGTGCCGGGGCTTTCGGGGACTTACTTCTTCAGTTCAAAGAGTTGGTCGTTGGTGGGCAGCTTCTTCGCCCACTCCCCGGTCAGGTACACGTTCCGCACGCGGGCCTCGGTCCGGTCCGCGTAGTGGAAAAACCCGAACGTCCGCTGGTTCGTCGGCTCGATGTCCCGCTCGAACACCGGCGTCCCGTTCACCTCTAGCTTCACCCTGTCGCCGACGACCGACAGCTTGCCCTTGTTCCACTGCTTGTCCTTCAGCGGGACCTTCGCCCCACCGGTCGGCGTCAGGTTGTCGAACTTCACGCCGCTCTTGTCGTGCCAACTGTCGGTCAGCCAGTGCAGCTTCGCCCCGTCGGGTTCGAGCATCACGACCAGCCGGTCGAGCATCGGGTAAACCATCGCCTTGCCGGGGTCGTGGTAGAACTCGTACTCGACGCTGCCGTCCTCCACGAGCGGCCGCTGGTAGTAGATGGCGTTCTCCGGGAACGTCCGCACCTCCGGCTTGCCGTCCGGCCGCGGGTCCGGCTGTTGGCCGACGTGGAACACTTCCTCGCCCCGCTTGCCCCAGATTTGACCGAGGTACGGCCGCCACAGCGGCAACCCCTCGCCGGCCATGAGGTCGATCTTCTCCGGCACCGTCGGGCTGCCGGTGATCTTCAGGTTCATCACGTCGCCGGTGACCTGGTGGAAGCCGTGGAGCACGAGCCACGGGTCGGTGTTCGCCCCGATCCGCTCCTCGTGCAGCTTCCGGTCGCCGACGAAGCACGTCATCACGCCGTCCTTCACGACCATCTTGAACGCATAGACGTTCTTCTCCGCCGGCTTCATCGGCGGGAGGATCGTCGTCGGCTGGCCGTCGTGCCGGATGGCGGTGTGCATCCGGTACGACTTGTAGTCGTGGTTCAGGTCGAACTGGTAGCCGCCGTACCGGACGTGGGCCTCCGTCCACCCCTGGTTCCGCAGCTCGCACGTCACCTCGAAGTTCCCGGCGAGCGGCGTCTTCAGGAACAGGTAGTCCTCCCCGTGGCCGGGGTGGTGGAGGATCGACTTGTCCTTGATCGTCCAGTGCGCCGCCCCGAACCCCTGGCTGCGGCTCCACGAGTCGAAGTTCGACACGGCCGCCCAGTGCGCCAGGTGCTCGTCCGACCCGAACCGGCGGCTGCCGTCCGGGGCCATCGCGACGGCGGCGATCGCCCGGACCTGCCGGTAGTACCGCATCCACACGTCCCGCGGCTCGAACGGCTTGTTCTCCAGGATCGACTTCTGGATGTTCTTGTTCATCGCGTCGGCCAGCTCGAACGCGGCCTTCGCCAGCCCCGGCGTCTCCGCCGCCGCGAACGCGACGATCAAGTCCGCCCACCGGTTCTCGACCTTCTCGTCCGGCTTCATTTTGAGCGCGTCGGCCGTCGCCTCCTTGACGTGCCGCTCGGCGTCGGCCCCCTTCGCGATGGCGATCAGCCGGAGCATCGCCGTCTGGTTCAACTTGAACGTCTCGTCCACGTAGGGCGACGTGGCGGTCGTCACGAGCTTCTCCAGTTCGTCGAGCTTGTCGAGTTCCTTCGCCGTGGCGACGAGCAGCAGGCTCGGGGCCTCGAACCGGTTGCCGAGCATGACGCGGCGGCCGGCCGGCTGGTCCTTCTGGTCCACGACGCCGAGCACGTCCCGCGGGACGGAGACGCCGTTGACCTGGAACCGCGGCTGGTTGGCCGTCGGGATCACCCACGCGGCGAGCAGCTTGAACCGCTCCTCCGGCGGGAGCGCCTTCGCCCGCTTCAGCACCTCGGCCGGGTCGCCGGCGAAGTACCGCTCGCCGACCTCGTGCCGCCGGGTCTTCGCGACCTCGACGGACGGCGGCTTCGTGTCGAACGTCACGTCGTCCAGCGACGCCAGCTTCTTCGGCCAGTCGCCGGTGAGGACGACGTTGCGCACCCGCGCGGCCGTCCGGTCCCGGTAGTGGAAGAACCCGAAGGTCGGCTTCCCGGCCGCGGCCGTCGGCCCGGAATAAACCTGCTCGCCGTTCAGGGTGATGGTGACGGTGTCGGCCGTGGTCGCGACCGTGACGGCGTTCCAATCCTTCTCCTTGAGCGCGAGCTTCTTGTCCCCAGCCGGGATCGCGTTGTCCGGCGGGAGCGTCGTCCAGTCCTCGGTGCTCTCGGTCAGCCAGTGCAGCTTCACGCCGTCCGCGTCCAGCAGGAACGCGAACCGGCCGAGGCTCGGGTGGACGTGCGACTTGCCGCCCTCGTGGTAGAACTCGTACCGGATCGAGTCGCCGGGCCGCATCGGGCGGAAGTACCCGAGTTTCGACTGCCGCGCCTTCGCCGCCGGCTCGTCGAGCTTGCGGCCGAGCAGCTCGCCGTCCTTCGCCCGCCAGTCGTAGTTCGGCTCCTGCTGCGGCGGCGCAACCTCCTGCTCGCGGCCGTACTGGTCGAGTTGCTTCCCGCCCCGCTCCTGCTCCCGCTTCACGAGCGTCTGCGGTAGCCGCTCCCCGGCGTAGTGCGGGAACCAGCCGCGGAGGTCGTCGCCACTCGTCAGCTTCACCTCGCCCAGCACCTCCGGCGTGCCGGTGAGCGTCGGGTTGCGGAACAGCGGCTTGCGGCCGTTCGACCCGTACAGCATGAGCCACGGGCTGATCGCCTCCGGGTCGGCGTCCTCGTAGAAGACCTCGCCGTTCCAGAGGACGGTAACCAACTTCGGCGTCACGCGGATGGTCATCCGGTTGAACGCCTCGGTCTTCATCCCCTTCATCTTCTGCTTGTAGACGCGGTCGTCGGCCCGCATGACGGGGAACAGTTGCGTCGTAACGTTGTCCCCGCACGGCTCGTACACGACGCCGGCGTACCCGCCGTGGCTCTCCTTCCACCCGCCGAGGTACACGTCCGCGCCGAACTCGAACGTGCCGGCCAGCGGCGTGTCGAACGTCAGGTAGGCGTTCTCGTCGGTCCAGGCGTTCGTGACGGCCCCGTTCTGCGCGAACCACGTGTTCCCCGGCGAGAGGCTGACCCACCGGGCCGGCATCGGGTCGTCGAGCGCCGTCGGCGTGTTGTGGACCTTCAGCGAGAACTTCGCCCACGCCTCGCGGACGCGGCCCATCGCGTCCTGGTTGTTCGTGCCGTAGGCCCGGTCGTGCATCGGCTTGTACAGGTCGCCGGCGACGGACGTGAAGGCCGGGTCGGTCAGGCAGAGCTGCGCGAACAGGAATTCGCTGGCGTGGAACGGCACGGCCTGCCGGTCGTCGTAGTCGTACCGCGACCGCAGCGGGTCGGCCTCCCGCTTGTCGTTCATCCGCTTAATGGCGGCGTCTTTGTAGCCCTTCACGTCCGCCTCGATCTGCTTCCCCTTGCCGACGCGAAGGTACGCCAGCACGCGGAACAGGTCGGCGTTCTCGACCTTGTCCTTCGCCAGCTTGTCGGCCTCCGCGAGCAACTCGTCGATCTTACCGCACTCCTTCGCGGCGTCCGCGAACAGCAACATCGTGCTGACGAGTTCGTTCGCCTGGACGCCCGGCAGCTTCAGGAACGCGGCGGGCGGGAGTTGCTTCGGCATCGCGCCGACGTAGTACCGGATCGCCTTCCGCCCGGCCGCGGGGTACGTCCAGGTCTTGAGGGCCGCGTACCGCTTGTCCGCGGGCATCTCCAACAGGAGTTTCACCAGCGTGATGAAGTTCCCGAGCGTCGGCTCCTGCCGCCGCGCCCGGCGGCCGGGGTCGGCCCCGGCGCTCGACATCATGTCCGCGTGCTGGGCGAAATTCTTCAACGCCTCCTCGACGGCGTCCGACCGCAGGTACCAGTTCGCCACCCGCTCGTGGTAGCTGGCGTCCGGCGTCACGAACGTCTTCGCCATTGTCTCCATCGTCTTGAGCAGCGCGACGGCCTGCTTCTTGTTCCCGGCCCGGACGTGGTAGCCGATGATCTTCTCGCCGATGTCCGCGGCGGCGGACGTGTTCTTCGCCAGCGCGTAGTTCATCGCGACCTTTTGCAGGATCGGCTCGGCTGTGGCCGCGAGCGACGGCCGCTCCAGCGCCATCTGGCCGAGCTTCGAAACCGTGTCGAGCGTCAGTTGCGACGTGTCCTTCGTCGCCCGCTCGCCGAGCTTCTTCAATATCTCCGTCGCCGCCGGGTCGTCGTTCGCCTTGATCGCGAGGGTGAACAGCATGACGGTCGCGGCCATCTCGCCGAGCGGCTGCTTGGCCCGCGATTCGAGCTTCTTCTTCAGGTCGTCGAGCCTCCCGGCGTCGATGGCCAGCTGCGCCAGCGTCCCGGCCAGGCCGCGGTCCGACGTGCCGCCGTAGACTTCCGGCGGCGGGTTCGTGATCGGCGTCCACGAGTTACCGTTGAGCGTGTAGACCTGCCCGCCGCGGCGCACGTCCGCCGTGAGGAACATTTCGGCCGGGCGGCTGTCCGGGAACACGGCGGTCGCCAGCACGTCGTACATCTCGGCCGCCGGCACGCCGAGCTTCTTCCACTTCGCGACCATGTTGATGAGCGCGGTGTCTACGGAAATGGGGCCTTGCACGCCCCGCTCGACGAGGTACGAGACCCCGCCGACGGAGATTTGCTGGTAACTGCCGCCGCCGCGGCGGTTCTGCTCGTCCTTCCCCTCGACCGGCGGGCCGCCCTTCACGGCGTCACGCATCGCCCGTAGCGAGAGGGCCGTCAGCTTCTTGTCCGCGGCCAACGCCGCCACGTCGTAGGCTTGCTGGAACTGATCGGTCGTGAGGACTGGGACGCCGTTCTTCGGCGTCAGCGGCGTCGTGGACTTACTCGCCGGGGCGGCGGGCCGGGACAGCACGACCTGGGCGAAGTACGTCGGCCGGCCGTCGTCGAAGCGGGCCTGCGGCTCCTTCATCGGCGGCGGGGCACGCGTCGCCGGGACGGCAGCGGGAGCGGGGGCCGGAGTCGCGCCCGGCGCGGGGGCTTGCGCGGCCTTCGCCGGGGCAGGTTTCGGCAGCACGAGGTCGAGCATCTCGCCCCACTTCGCCTCGGCCTTCGCCGCGTCCTTGCGATCGAGTTCGATCTGGCCCCACTCGCGCAACATGGCGACGGCGTGCTTCGCGTCCGCTTGCCGGGTGGCCGCGGCGACGGCGCGGGCGGCGATCTTCTCGCCCGCCGCGCGGAGGGCGTCGCGCTTCAGGCACTCGCGGGCGGCGAGCCAAAGAGGGACTTGGAGCATCGCCTCGGCCCGCTGCCGGCTGTTCGCCTTCGCCCCCTTCGGCAGCGGTTCCAGCGGAAGCTCATCGACGAGCTTCGCCAGCCGCTCGACGGCCGCCTTCGCCGTGTCAGGGTTGTCGTCCGTGAACGCGACGACCGCCGCCGCCACCGCGACGGAGAAGTCCTTCGGGTGCTTCTGCCCCGCCTCGGCCGCCTTCGCCAAGGCCGCCTTGCGGGCGGCCGGGTCCTTCGCCAGCGACTGCGCCGCCGTTACGAACACGCTCGTGAGCGTCGTCTTGTCCAGGCTGCGGGCGTCGATGGCGAGCATCAGGTCGATCGCGGCCTTGTTCGTCTCGGGCGTGCCGGTCGGCGTGAGCAGCGTGCTCACCACCACCGGCAGCACGTCCGGCTTGAGCTTCTTCAGCGTCTCCTTCAGCCCAGCCTCGATCTGTTGCGTGAACTGGTCGCCGCCGCCGTAGTAGCTGTTGGCGATCACGAGCCGGTCCTTGTCCGACATGAGCAACTGGTAATGGCGGACGGCCTCGACGGTCGCGCCGATCCGGGCGTAGTCCTGGGCGAGCGCCAGCCCGTCCTGGATTTGCCGGTACTCCCAGTACCCGCCGCCGTAGTAGCCGGGATTCGGCTTGTCGGCCTTCGCGGCCTTGTCGAGCAGCTTCTTCGCGTCGTCCGTCCGGCCGACCTGCTCGTACCACCACATCAGCCGCCGGGCCGGCGAGTAGCTGTACTCGGTGTTCTGCTCCTTGATCATCTCCTCGTACCCGCCCTCCAGGCTCTTCACCACGTCGGCCTCGATGCCGGCGTAGTACTCGAGTTCCTGGGCGAGGGTGAACCGGGCGGTCGGCGGGATGTCGAGCTTCGGGTCGTTGAACAGGGCGTTCCACGCGGCGATGCCCTTCGCCTTGTTCCCGGACTGGATGTCGATGACCGCGAGCAACGCCTTGCCCGCGTTCCAGTCCGGCTTCTTCTTCAGCGCGGCCTCGATCTCCTTCCGCAGTTCCGGCATCCGCCCCTGCTTGCGGGCGACGGACAGCAGCCGGCTCACGACGGTCGTGACCTGCCCGTTCTGGCCGTAGCTCGAAATCTGCGAGATGGCGCTCCACTCGTCCATCACGCTGTCTTCCTTCGGGATGACGGCCTGCTTGACGAATCCGTACAGCTCCGGCATCTTCCAAATGGCGTCGTCGTACAAGTTGCCGAGGATGTACGCCCGCTCCTGCGGGAACGCCTCCCAGGTCTTCTTGAACAGCCTCAGCCCCAATTCCTTCGTCTTGTCCTGCTGGAGCAGTGGGGAGACCATCTCGATAACCGTCCAGTAGTTGCTGAACTTCTTCAGGTCGATCTCGTCGAAGAGGGTGACGAGCTCCTCGAACTTGTCGTTTTGGCTGAACAGTTGCTGAATCTCCCAGTACCGGTTCTGGAAGAGGGTCGGGTCCTTCTTGATCGCCTCCTTGTAGAACTTCATCGCCGTTTCCTTGTCGCCCTGTTGCTGCATCTGCTGGGCGACCTGCATCTTCAGCGGCGCGTCGTCCGGCTTCAGCTCGACGAGCTTCAACAGCGTGGCCTTCTGCTTGTCCTTGTCCCCGGACGCCTGGTAGTAGCCGAGCAGCGTCTGGTGAATCTGGATCGACTTCGGCGACGACTTGAGCTGCGCCTCGGCCCGCTCGACGAGTTCCTTCAGCTGGCCGGACCGGGCGAGGATGCCGATGGCCTGGTTCCGCGTGCCGTCGTTCTCGTCGGACCCGCGGTAGCGGCTCGGGGCGGCGGCCGGGGCCTTCCGCAAAATTTGCTTCGCGATCTGCACGGCCTGGTCGGTCTGGCCCTGCGTCTGGTACTGGTTCATCAGCCGGAGGAGCGTCGCCGTCTTGTTCCCGGCCTGCCGCTGGGCGCGGGCGAGGACCGTCTCGGCGAGTTCGTGCATCCCCAGCCGGTGCATCTTCCCAGCGAGTTCGAGTTGCTTGTCGGCGTCGAGCCGCAGGCCGAACAGCCGCTCCGCGGCCTGCCGGGCGCGCTCGATGTTCCCGGTCCGCTCCGCGAGCCGGAGGGCCGTTTCCTCCCGCCGCTGCATGACCTGGTGGTCGGTCGGGTTGACGCTGTCCACGAGCGCGAGGGCTTCCGCGATCTCGTTGTTCTGCTCGCGGAGGCCGGCGATCTCCATCGTCAGGTTGTGGTCGTTCGGCCCGACCTGCGTGGCGTCGGAGAGTTGTGCCAGGGCCTCGTCCTTCTCCTCGTTCCACCAGTGCAGGTAGCCGAGGGCGAGGTGGACGTACAGCCGCTCCGTTCCTTCCGTGGCGGCGATTTGCTTCTTGAAGTGGGCGAACAGGTCGGACGTGAGGTCGGCCTTTTTGTACAGCTCGAAGGCGTTGTACAGGACCTCGATCATCCCTTGGTCGTAGTACTCGTTCGGCGACGGGAACGTGAGCTGCCGGTTCTGGCCGCCGTAGACGCCGCCGGAGTAGATGTTGATGCCGTACGCGCCGGCGGACGACCGCCGCCGGGACGACGCGGACGCCTTCGGGGCGGCGATGTTCTGCTTGCGGGCCATCCCGAGGTAGTAGTCGAGGACGGCCAGCCCGTCGGCGTACTTCTTCGCCTCCGTCCGCTTGCCCATCAGCCCGATGAGCGAGTAATAATTCTGTCGCGTGGGTAGGGACGCGAGCATGTTCGACGACTTGATCGGCCCCTGGAGCGTTTCGAGCTTCTTGTAAAGCATGAGGGCCGTTTCGAGGTCGTCGCGTTGGACGGCCGTGCCGAGGGCGGCGACGACACGGTCGATCGTCTTCGCGCCGTCGATCAGCTCCTGGTAGAGCGCCTTCTCCTCGTCCGTCTTCTTCGCCCGCTTCAGTTCTAGGACGACCGCGCCGGTCACGTCGGACGTGACCCATTCCGGCTTGATCTGCTTCAGCTTCTTGTAGGTCTCCATCAGGTACTTCAGCTGGTCGTCCGGCAGCGGCGGCGTCTTGTCCTCGGCCGGCTGCCCGCCGCGGTTGTACCGGCGGTACGGCTGGCCCTCGACCCGCATCCCGACGGACGTGAGGAAGACGAACCGCGCGGCGGGGTCGTCGGACGCCTTCGCCAACTTCGTGGCGCGGTCGAACGTGTCCTTGTTGTCGTACCGGACGGACTGCAAGTAGTGCCAGTCCCACAGGTCGCGGGCGGCGGCGTTCGGCTTGTCCTTCGCCTTCTTCATCGCGGAAACGAACTTGTCCTGCCCGTCCGCCTGGTCGCGGGATAGCTCGTACAGCCACCCGAGGGCGGCCATGCGGGCCTCGCCGAAGTCTTTCGGGGCGTAGAACTGCGGCTGCTGTTGGCCGCCGTAGTACTCCCGGTTGTCGATCCCGCAGGCGGTGCGGATCGTCCAGACGTTCTCCATCCGCCGCTGGAGCGGCGGCCGGGTCACGTCGAGCGCCCGGTTCGGGCGGCCCGGCATGCTGACGGTCAGCGGGCCGGTCGGCTTCGTCCCCTTCTTGTCGTCCTTCTTCTTCCCGGCCAGCTTCACCTCGTTGAGCAGCACCTCGCCGAGTTCGTCGTCCGGGAGCTTGAGCGCGAGGATGGCCTTGAACCGGGCCGCCGCGTCGTCCTTCTTGCCGCGGCCGGCGAGGATCGCGGCCTCGCGGTAGAGCAATTCCCAGTTCCCCGGCTTCTGGGCGAGCATCCGGCTGAGGATAGCGAGGGCGGTGTCTTCTTTCTTGGACGTGACGAGCGTGTCGATGGCCTGGAGGTTGCGGTGCGGCTCGTTCATCTCCGCGACCGACTTCACCCACACGTCCGCCGCCTCGTCGCCTTCCCCGGCCTTGAGCAGAAGTTGGGCGAGCCGGACCTGGGCGTCGAAGTTCTGTGGCGCGGCGGCGGCGAACTGCCGCTGGTACTTGAGCGCGGCCTGCGCGTCGCCTTCTTGCTCGCTGAGTTGCGAGAGCTGGCCGAGGAGGTTCGTGTCGCGGGTGTTCTCCGTGAGCAGCCGTTCGAGTTGGACGCGGGCCGCGCCGAGGTCGCCCGCCGTCTGGTACGCCTGGGCGATGCACATCGTCAGCTCGCGGTTCTTCTCCTGCTCCCGCCGCTCCCGTTCGAGCCGTTCCATCAGCTTGTCGAACTGGTTCTGTTCGAGGTACAGGTTCGCCAGCCGGTCCACGATGCCTAGCTTGCCTTCCAGGTCATTCGTTTTCTCGAACGCCCGCCACAGCAGTTCAATCGCCTCGCCGGGGCGAACCCGCTCGACGAGCGCGATGGCGAGCGTGACCAGCCCCTGCGGGTCGGCCGGGTTCGCGCGGACCGAGCGGCGGAGCGCCTCCAACCCCTCGTCGGCGTCGCCGAGTTGGAAGCACATCTCGGAATACCACTTGTACACCTCCGGGTTGCCCGGCGACGACGCGAGCACGTCCTTCGCGGCCTGCATCGCCTCGGCCCGGCGGCCGAGCCGCTGTTCGAGCGCGGCGACCTGTTGCAGGTACTCGGTGCGGTAGCGGCGGTCGAGGTTGGCGAGCTTGCGGTTCGCGTCCGCGGCGGCGAGCATGTTCCCGCCGGCCTCGTGGATGCGGGCCGCGGCCACCAGCACGGCCAACGACTTCGCGTCCTTCTCGGCGGCCTTCGTAATCGTCTCGACCGCCTTGTCGAGCTGCCGGTTCGCCTCAAAGTACCGGGCGAGGACGAGCCACTGGTAGCCGGTCGCCGCCGGGTTCGCGGCCAGTTCCTTGCTCAGCGCGTCGATCTGCTCCGGCAGCTTCTCGGTCGCCTGGTAGACCTTGATCCGCGCGGCGAGGACTTGTTCGACTTCCTCCGCGTTGCTCGTGAACTTGGCCGCGAGGTCGAGTTGCTTGACCGCCTCGTCGTGTTCGCCTTCCTGGGCCAGCACGTCGGCGAACTGCATGATGAGGTTGTAATCGTCCTTCTCGAGCTGCGTCGCCTCGGCGAAGACCTTGATCGCCTCCTTGCGGTAGCCGAACCCGGCGAACACCTCGCCGAGCCGGGCGAGGTTCTTCGCGTTGCGGTTCGGCCCCTCGGCGATCGGCCGCCACGTCGCCAGCGCGTCCTCGGACCGCTTCAGGCTGTGGTAGTACTCGCCGAGGTACTCGCGGTACTGGGCCGCGTTCGGGGCGAGTTCGATGGCCTTCTTGTAAAGCGCGATCGCCTCGTCCGTGATCCCCGCCGTCCGGAGCAGGTCCGCGACCTGCGACACGACGACCGGGTCGTTCTGCTTCTTCTCACCAATCCGCTTCCAGATCGCCGCGGCCGCGGCCTTTCGCTCGGCCTCCGGCTTGGACGTGTCCCGCATCAGGAGCTTGCCCCAGTCCCGGAGGATGTCGGGGTTGCCGGGGTCGGCCTTCTCCATCGCTTCGTACTGCTTCGCGGCGTCGGCGAAGTTCGACTCGAACGCGAGCAGCTCGATGAGCGACTGCCGGAGGCTGCGGTTCGACGGCGCGACCTCGATCCCCTTCTCCAGCCACTTGCGGGCCTCCGGCCCCTTGCCCTGGGCGGACAGGTTCTTCGCGAGCCGGGCGATGGCCTCCACGTCGGTCGTGTTCTTTTCCAGCCACTTCTCGTAGTACTTCGCCAGCCCCGCGAGGTCGTCGTTGCGGAGGAACACGTCCTCGATCCGCCGCCGCACGTCGCGGTAGAGCCAGCTCTCCGGGTTCAGCTCATTCAGCAGTTTCTCGAAGTCCAGAAGGGCGTCCGTCGATTTCTTCAACTTCACCTTGAGGTCCGCGACCTCCATCCGCAGCGTCGCCTGACGGTACTTGTCGTCGGTCCCCTTCACGAGCTTTTCGAGCCGCGGCAACGCCTGCTCGTACTGCCCTTCCTCGACGAGCGTGGTCGCGATCTGTTCTTGAACGCGGATGTCGTCCGGGAATTGCTTTTCCAGCCGATTCCACACCTCGAGCGCCTTCTCCGTCTTCTGCGCCCGCTGGAAGACGCGGCCGAGCGCCTGGTAGGCGTCGAGCATGTCGTTGCGGTTCGGCTTCCGCGAAATGGCGCGCTCGAACGCATCCGACGCAGCGTCCGGTCGGCCGATCAGCACGAGGCACTGGCCGAGGTAGTACGACGCCATCGGGTTGTCCGGCAGCGTGTCCTCGGCCTTCTGGAACGCGACGACGGCCGCCCCGTCCCGGCTCCGCTGCGACTCGACGAGGCCGACGATCATCCACGCCACGCCGTCCTTCGGGTCCTTCTTCGCGCGCTCGGCGTACTCCTCGACGAACTTGTCGAGCGACCCGCGCTCGACGTGGTAGCCGTACAACCGGTCGAGGGCCGTGCCGCGGCGGGGGTTGTTCTCCACCGCCTTCTTGAACGCGGCCGCGACGTTCCGGGCCTTGATGTCTTCTTCCGATTCCTCGTCCGGCTCCACGGCCGGGGCGGGTTTGTTCGTCGGGGGTTGCGCCACGGACCAGACGGTCCAACCGGCGAGGATCACGAGTGACGCCACGAGCCAGGATCGTCCGTGCCGCATGAGATGACACTCCCGAAGCAGGAAGGGAGGCCGGTCGGCCCCGCGTTCTCAAGGATCAACGATATGGCCACCCGGTTCGACGACGAACCGGGCCAGTTCAAACCCGCAACGACGACGTTCGGCGGCGGTCGTCGCGCACCGCCCCAAGTATTAGTGCCCGCACCCCGGCGCGTCGGGGAAAAATTCGCGGAAAAAAATTCGCCCCGCGTTCGCCGCGTTCCTCGGAGAAACTCGGCGTGCCGCGAAACGTTGGCGAATTCGCGGCGTCTTCCTGTTAACGTCCTGGGGTTTCATTCGTTTCAATCTCGAAAGATTTTCCGAAGAGACATTTGACAACGGCCGCGGGACTCGGTAACCTCAGACAAGTTAACTGAGGTCGGCGCGGCGTGCAACAGAAATTCCTGTAACTTCTCGAATCGAACATCAGACGCGGAGGGCGAGCCGATGAGCGTGGAAGCCATCAAAGACGAACTCGACGGGTTCCGCCGGGACTTCCAACGGCTCCGGGAGGAGATCGGCAAGCTGATCGTCGGGCAGGCCGACATCGTCGAGGGCACGCTGGCCGCGCTGATCGCCGGCGGGCACGTCCTGCTCGAGGGCGTCCCCGGCCTCGGCAAGACGATGCTCGTCCGCACGATCGCCGACTCACTGCACCTGAAGTTCAGCCGGGTGCAGTTCACCCCGGACCTGATGCCCGCCGACTTGGTCGGCACGAACGTCGTCCTCGACACGCACGACGGCGGCCGGAAGTTCGAGTTCCAGCGCGGCCCGATCTTCGGGAACATCGTGTTGGCGGACGAAATCAACCGCGCCACGCCGAAGACGCAGTCGGCGTTGCTCGAGGCGATGCAGGAGAAGCACGTCACCGTCGGCGGGCAGACGTACCAGTTACCGGACCCGTTCTTCGTGCTGGCGACGCAGAACCCGCTCGAGATGGAGGGCACGTACCCGCTGCCGGAAGCTCAGCTCGACCGGTTCTTCTTCAAGTTGTTGGTGAAGTTCCCGTCCTTCACCGACATGGAAACGATCCTCGACCGCACGACCGAGTCCACGAAGCCGACGGTGGAAGCGATCTTCGACGCCGAGCGCATCCGGGCGCTGGCGAAGCTCGTCCGGCAAATCCCGATCGCCAACGAGGTCCGGCGGTACGCGATTTCCGTCGTGATGGCGACGCACCCGGACCATGAATTGGCGGCCCCGAGCACGAAGAAGTACGTCCGGTACGGCAGCAGCCCCCGCGGGGCGCAGGCGATCATCCTGGCGGCGAAGCTGAACGCGATCCTCGACGGCCGCTACCACGTCGCCCGCGAGGACGTGCGGAAGGTCGCGCCGATGGCCCTGCGCCACCGGTTGATCCTGAACTTCGAGGGCCAGGCCGACGGCATCCCGGCGGACGATGTCGTGCAGAACATCCTCAACAACGTGAAGGAACCAGCCGCGGTTTGAAGAGGAATTGGCCACAGATGAACACGGAAAAAACAGATCAGAAGAAAACAGAGTTTGAAGAGTACCCGCACGCGGAACTCACCGGCCGCGTGATCGGCGTCTTCTACGACGTTTACAACGAGATGGGTTACGGGTTCTTGGAAGAGGTTTACCATCAGGCGATGGTCCTCGCGCTGCGGGAGGCCGGGCTGGACGCCGAGTCGAAAGCGAAGTTGCCGGTCTACTTCCGTGGGCGAGCCATCGCGATGTATGAGGCGGACATTTTGGTCGAGGGTGTTTTGATCTTGGAGTTGAAGGCCGCCAGCGCGTTGGACGCGGCCCACGAGGCGCAACTGCTCAACTACCTCCGGGCCACCGACATCGAACTCGGTCTACTGTTGAACTTCGGCACGAAGCCCACGGTTCGTCGTCGCATTTTCGACAACGACCGCAAGAAGTGCCGAGGCCAGCCCGACACGAACTGTCTTTAGCCCTGTTTTCTTCTGATCTGTTTTCATCCGTGTTCATCTGTGGCTAAATCATGGCTCTCTTCGATTCCGACTTCTTGAAGAAGCTCGAATACCTCTCGCTCATCTCGAAGCGGGTGTTCCGCGGGTCTCTCATGGCCCAGCGGCGGACAATGCAGCTCGGGACCGGGATCGAGTTCGCCGACCACCGCGAGTACACCCCCGGCGACGACTTCCGCTACCTCGACTGGAACCTCTTCGCCCGCCACAACGAACTGCTGCTGAAGCGATTCCAGGAGGAGGAAGACCTGCACGTCTACTTCCTCGTCGATTGCTCCCGCAGCATGGCGTTCGGCGACCCGCCGAAGTTCGACTTCGCCCGGCAGGTGGCCGCCGCCCTCGCGTACATCGCACTCGCGGACTTGGACCGCATTTCCGTGACCGCGTTCGCCAACGACATCGTCGCCGACTTCCCGCTTACGCGGGGCAAAGGGCGCATCCTCTCGCTACTGAAGTTCCTCGAAAATCTCGACGCCCAGGGCGAGGAGACGAACCTCGAGCGGGTCGCGACCGGGTTCATCCACCGCGACCAGCGGCGGGGCCTCGTGGTCGTCGTCAGCGACCTGTACGACCCGAACGGGTTCGACCGCGGCCTCGACCTGCTCCGCCACCGCAAGTACGAGCCGCACGTCGTGCAAGTCTTCGACAAGTACGAGCGGGAGCCGCCCGACCTACTCGGCGACGTGGAGATGTGGGACGTGGAGAGCGGCAACGCGCGGAAGGTGACGGTGACGGAGAAGAACCTGAAGCAGTACCGCCAACTGTTCAACGACTTCCAGGACAAGGTGCAGTCGTACTGCAACCGGTACAGCCTCGGCTGCACGCGGACCTCGACCGAGATCGCGTTCGACGAACTGATCCTCAAGATGATGCGCCAAGCCGGTTCCGTGAGGTAGAAGGGGAAAGGGGCCACAGATGAACACAGAAATCACAGATACAACCAAAAATCAATATTTGGATTTGGTTTGATCTGTTTTCATCCGTGTTCATCTGTGGCCGATTCATCATGAGCTTAACGAACCCGACGGCGTTCCTGTGGCTGCTGCTGGCGGTGCCGGTCGTGATCTTCTACATCCTGAAGATTCGACTGAAGCGCGTGCCGGTCAGCACGGTCATCTTCTGGCGGCAAATCTTCGACGAGAAGAAGCCCCGCTCACTGTGGCAGCGGTTGCGGCATCTCGTCTCGCTGATGGTGCAGCTCGCGCTGCTCGCGCTGTTGGTCGCGGCGTTGACGGAGCCGTTCTTCTCGTGGGAGGCGACGAACAAGCGGCGAGTCCTCCTCGTCCTCGACAACTCGGCCAGCATGAAGGCCACGGACGTGGACCCGACACGGCTCGGCAAGGCGGTCCAGGAGGCGCACGCCGTCATCAAGGGGCTGCGGTTCCGCGACGAGATGGCGATCGTCACGGCCGGGACGCAGCCGAAGGTCGTGTGCGGCCTCACCGGCCACCAGCGGACGCTCCGCGACGCGCTCGACGCGGTGCCGCCGACCGACGGCCCCGGCAAGCTCGCGGACGCCATCGCCACCGCCCGCCGGCTCGTGAACAAGGAGCAGGCGGAGGCCGAGAGCCGCGTCGTCATCATTACCGACGGCAGCGGTGACGAGCTGGCGAAGGCGCTGGCCGAGGAGGAGAAGAAGCCGGAAGCCGAGCGGATCAAGCTCAGCGTGATTCGGATCGGGGAGAAGACGCCGAACGTCGGCATCACCCGTTTCCAGGTCCGCCGCAGCACGATCGACCCGATCGGGTACGAAACGCTCGTCGAAATCACAAACCAGTCCGACGAGCCGAGCGGCGACTTCCGGTTGGAAATCACGCTCGGCGACCGCGTGAGCGACGTGGTCCCGCTGAACCTCAAGCCCGGCGAGGTGTGGACGAAGACGAGCCAGTACACGACCGCCGAGGGCGGCGTCCTCACCGCGAAACTGACCGTGAAGGGCGAGAAGCAGAGCGAGCCGTTCGCGGACAAGCTGCCCGCCGACAACACGGCCGTCGCGCTGCTGCCGAAGCGGGAGAAGATGAACGTGCAGTTCCACACCGCGAGCGGGAACCTCTTCTTGCACAAGGTGCTGGAAGCGAACTCGCTCGTGCAACTGACGCAGACGCGGAAGGAGTTGCCGAAGGACTTCGACGCGAAGGCGATCAAAGTCTTCCACCGCGAGACGCCGACGAAGCTCCCGCCGGGCAGCGTGCTGGTGGTGGACCCGCAGAACGACACGGACCTCTACAAGCTCGGCGAGAAGCTGCCCGCGGCCATCGTCACGAAGCAGGAGAAGGACTCGCCGTACATGGCGCACGTCCGGCTCGACAACGTCATCCTGCCGGACGCGCGGAACATGACGTTCCTGCCGCCCGCCGGGAAGCCGCAGGTGCTGGCGAGTTCGCTCAACAACGAGCCGCTCGTGTCGCTGATCCAGCGGCCGGAAGGCCCGGTGCTGGTGCTGACGGCCGACCTGGACAAGAGCGAGCTGCCGTTCCGCACGGCGTTCCCGATTCTCGTGATGAACACGCTCGGCGTGTTCGCGGGGGCGGCGGGGGAACTCCGCGAGGCGGTCGCCACCGGCGGCACGGCCGACGTGACGCTGCCGGCCGGCGAGTTCCAGTTGAAGGCCCCGGACGGGACCGCCAAGAAACTCCCGGTCGGGCCGACGAAAACGACCGTCGGGCCGTTCGACCAGGTCGGCGTGTGGGCCGTCGTGCCGACGACGGCGGGCGCGCCGGTCGAGGAGTTCGCGGTGAACCTGATGAGCCGGGCCGAGAGCGACCTGCGGCCGCAGGACGGGCCGGAGACGAGCGGGACCGCGGAAGCCGCCGGGCTGGTCGGCGGGTTCGGCGGGCGGCCGGTCTGGTGGTATCTGACGATCGCCGCGTTCCTGCTCGCGGCCCTGGAGTGGTACCTCTACCAACGACGCTGGATCAGCTGAGGATTGCCGATGCCGTTGGAACTCACACAACCCTGGTACTTGCTCGGCATATTGGCCCTGCCGGTGCTCGTCTGGTATTACTTCCGCGGCCTCACCGACTTCGCCCGGTGGCAGCGAATCCTTTCGCTCGCGTCCCGCGGTCTCGTCGTCGGGCTGCTCGTCCTCGCGCTGTGCGGTCTCACGTTCCTGCAGCCGGGGAAGGAGCAGTACGTCGTCTTCGCCATCGACGAGAGCATGAGCGTCGGCGAGGAGAATAAGGCCGCGGTGGACGACTTCATCGGTAAGGCGACGGCCGCGGCCGGGTCGAACAAGTACGCGTTCGTCCGGTTCGGGGCGGAGCCGGGGGCCCTCGTCACCGACCGCGCGCTCGGCGCGGCTGTGAACCAGAAGGGGACGAACATCGCGGCCGCGCTGGAGGTCTCGACGGCCGGGATTCCGCCGAGCCACGTGCCGAAGATCGTCGTCTTGTCGGACGGCAACCAGACGGCCGGGGACGCGATCCGGGCCGCCCTCCGCGGCGGCGTGCCGGTCAGCACCGTCCCGCTCGCCACCCGCACCGAGCCGGAAGTTCAAGTTTCCAACGTGAACGTCCCCGCCCAGGTCCGGGAGGGGGAGCCGTTCAAGATGGAGATCACCATCGACTCGAACCACGACGACGAGGGCGAGGTCGAGGTCTACCGCGGGGCGTACAAGGTCGCGTCCGAAAAGCGGAAGATCAAGAAGGGCGAGAACAAGTTCGCCATCTCGCCGCTGCAGATCGTCGGCGAGCGGAACACCGAGTACACGGTCCGGGTCAAGGGGTTCAACGACAAGTTGCTGGACAACAACACGGCGAAGGCGCTCGTGTACACGAACGGTAAGCCCCGCATCCTGCTCGTGGACACCGACACGAAGCAGGCGAAGGACCTGGCATACGCCCTCGAGCAAGAGGGCATCAAGGTGGACGTGCGGCCGACGCAGGGCATCCCGGACTCGCTGTCGGACCTGCAGAACTACGAACTCATCGCCCTGTCGAACGTCCCGGCCACGGCCATGAGCACCCGGCAGATGAACCTCATCCGCACCTACGTGCAGGAACTCGGCGGCGGCCTGCTCATGATCGGCGGCGACCAGTCGTTCGGCCTCGGCGGGTATTACAAGTCCACCGTCGAGGAAATCCTCCCCGTGCGGTCCGACTTCGAGAAGGAGAAGGAGAAGCCGAGCATCGCGATGGTGCTGGTCATCGACAAGTCCGGGTCGATGGGCGGGCAGAAGATGGAGATGGCGAAGGACGCGGCGAAGGCGGCCGTCGAGCTGCTCGGCCCGCGGGACAAGGTCGGCGTGTGCGCGTTCGACGGCGACCTGTTCTGGATCGCGGACATCCAGCCGGCGTCGAACAAGGCCCAGATCATCGACAGGATCAGCACCATCGAGGCCGGCGGCGGCACGGTCATGGGGCCGCCGATGGAGGCCGCCTACGAGGCCCTGCAGGGCATCCAGGCGAAGCTCAAGCACGCCATCGTCCTGACCGACGGCATCTCCGAGCCGGCCGACTTCGAGGGGATCGCCCAGAACATGGTCCAGGCGAAGATTACCTGCAGCACCGTCGCCGTCGGCGACGACTGCGACTTCAAGCTGCTCGAAAGCATCGCGAAGATCGGCAACGGCCGGTACTACCACTCGGAGGACCCGGCCAACATCCCGCAGATTTTCGCGAAGGAGACCGTGACCGCGAGCAAGTCGGCGATCAACGAAATCCCGTTCACGCCGACGATCCTGCGGTCGTCGGCCGTGCTGTCCGACTTGAACATCGAGAACGCCGCCCCGCTGTTCGGGTACGTGACGACGCGGCCGAAGCCGACGAGCGAGATCATCCTCATCACGGACAAGGGCGACCCGCTCTTGGCGTGGTGGCGGTACGGCCTCGGGTTCTCGGTCGCGTTCACGTCGGACGCGAAGGGCCGGTGGGCCGCCGAGTGGGTGTCGCAGCCGCTGTTCGGCAAGTTCTGGGCGCAGGTCGTCCGGCACAGCATGCGGAAGTCCGACGCGAAGGGCGTGTTCGTCCAGATGGCGCAAAAGGACGGCAAGGCGACCGTCACCCTCGACGCCGTGAAGGTGGACGGCAACTACCTGAACGAGGCGACCACATCGCTGACGGTCCTCGAACCACAAGGCGGCGAGAAAAAGTTGACGATGACGCAGACGGCCCCCGGCCGTTACGTCGGCGAGTTCCCGATCGACAAGACCGGGACGTACCACGTCCAGATGAACCAGGACGCGAAGGGCCAGCAGGCCACGCAGCAGTCCCGCGGGCTGGTGGTGAACTACGACGACGAACTCCGCATCCGGCCGACGGACGAGAAGCTGCTCCAGGACCTCGCCCAGGTGAGCGGCGGCACGTTCAAGCCGGACCCGGAGGCGGTGTTCGCCCCGGACGAGCGGTCGGCGACCCGGCCGCTGCCGCTGTGGCCGTACTTGTTGATCGCGGCGATGTTCGTGTTCCTGGCGGACGTGGCCCTGCGGCGGATCGACTTCGACCTGGTGCTGGGGCGGCAGAAGCCGCCGATGAAGATGGTGATGGGCAGAAAGTAGTAGGCACACTCCGTGTGCCGTCTCCTCGGCCTGTCGGCGAGTTCGCCCGAGTCGCTGCGACCGACAGCAGACGGCACACGGAGTGTGCCTACTACTATGGTGCCGCGGCGACCTGGACGGAGTGACTGCGACGGACAGCAAACGGCACACGGAGTGTGCCTACTACTATTCCGATTGTTCTCAACCTGATTTGAAGCTAAACTAGCTTCCAAGTTTCCACCCGACGGGGAGGGACGGCGTATGAAAGAAGCACTGCTCGGCGCGATCAAACCCGTGAAGGCCCGACAGCAATCGGTCTTCACCATCCACTGCATCGTGGCCGGCCTACTGGTCGCCGCGGTCGGCGGGCTGGCCGGCGGCGTCGCCCGGCTGGCGTTCGACCTCGACCTGCCGTGGGCGGTGTCCGCCGCCGTCCTCGCGGTCGGCCCGGTCGTCGGCCTGCTCATCGGCCTGACGTTCCGCCGCGACGACCACGGGGCGGCCGCCGCCATCGACGGGCACTACGGCCTCAAGGACCGGACCGTCACTGCCCTCGCGTTCGCCAGCCAGGGGGCCGCGGACGACCTGAAGGAACTCCAGTACACGGACGCGATGACCCACCTGCAAACCGTCGAGCCGAAGGCCGTCGTGCCGCTGACCGCCCCGCGGACGTGGCCCTACGCCGTCATCGGCACGGCCGCGGCCTTGACGCTGTTGCTGTGGCCGCTGTCGCCGCGGGAGGCGGAAGCGGGGCCGGCCACGACGCCCGGCCACGTCCAGGAGATGGCCGACGCGCGGAAGGCGGCGTGGGAGGAGCGTAAGAAGGAACTGACCGAGATGATCCACGACACGGACGACGCCACGCCGGAGGAGAAGCAGGCGCTCAACGAACTCATCAAGAAGAACGACAAGCTGGCCGAGCAGATGGCCCAGGAGCCGACGAGCGAGAACGAGGCGCTGGCGAAGCTGTCCGAGATGATGGCGAACAACCGGGCGATGGCCGACATCCTGAACATCGCCGCCCTGGACGGGCAGCTTGGGGCGCTCGGCACCACGCTGGCCGCGACTCAGGCGTTCGAGGGGGCAGGCAAGGCCCTCCAGAAGGGCGACCTCGACAAGGCGGCGAAGGAGCTGGACAAGATTCAGGAGGTGTCGCTCACGCCGAAGGAGGCGAAGGACCTGGAGCAGAAGCTCCGCGAGCAGCAGAAGAAGGCCGGGGACGCCGGGCAGGGGTCGCTGGGCGAGGCGATCGGCGAGTTCGCGGACGCCGTCAAGGGCGGCGGCAAGGCGAACGTCGGCAACGCGGCGAAGAACCTGGCGAAGAAGGTGAACTCCGCGATCCGCAAGCGGCGGGCGGCGAACCTGCTCGACGCCGAGGACGCCGACGCGAACGAGGCGAAGGGGAACCTCGGCATGAACGGCGGGGCCCGCACGAAGAACCCGCAGAAGAGCATGAACCCGAGCAGCGACTGGGGCCGCGGCATCAGCGGCAACGAAGGCGAGCGGACGAAGCTCAACAGCAAGCGGAACGAGGTGCAGGTGACGGGAACGCCGGGCGACGAGGGCGAGTCGGACACGGAGACGACAACGACGCCGGAGGCCCGCCAGCGGGCGAGCAAGGAGTACCAGGAGAAGTTCCAGAAGGGCAAGAAGGAGTCGCAGGCGGTGCTGGAGAGTGAGCCGATCCCGCTCGGCCACCGGCAGACGGTGCGGAAGTACTTCGAGATGATCCGCCCGTCCACGGCGGACGCCTTTGAGAAGAAGGACGAGCCGAAGCCGGAGAAGAAGTAACACTCAAGCAGAATCCGAACCCACCCGTCGCTTCGACGGGTGGGTTCTTCATTTCACCGCCACGCACACCAACTTCGTCTCGTCGCGTGCGAACAGCCGCCCGTCGGCCAGCGACGGGATCGCCCGCACCTTGCCGTCCAGAATCTTCTTCCGCCCCAACTCGACGAACTTCTCGGCGTTCGCCTCGAACGCCACGGCCTCGCCCGCCTCCGTCACCGCGAGCAACTTGCCGTCCGCCGCGATGACGCCGGCGCAGCCGAACTTGTCCACGCCCCACGTCACCGCGCCGGTCTTCCACGCCACGCACCGCAGGCGGCCGGTGTTGAAGTCGGCCCGGCCGTCCGTGCCGAACAGGTGGTCGCCGATCCGCACCGGCGTCGCGTACTGGCACGACAGCGACTTGTCGTTCGACCACACCTCCTCGACCTTCGCCCCGTCGCACTTGAGCAGGATCGCGCCGGTGTTGTAGGACGACGTGAGGAAGATGTGCCCGTCGAGTATCAGCGGCGTCGCGGCGTTCACCGAGGCGTCGATGCTCGCCCGCCAGTGCAGCTCGAACAGTTGCTTGCCGGTGTCCAACTCCAAGCCGAGCAGCCCGCGGCGGGTGAACGCGACCACGACCTGCTTCCCACCGAACTCGGCGACGACCGGCGACGAGTAGCTCGCCCCGTCGTCGCTCGCCTTCCAGACCTCGTTCCCGGTGGCCGCGTCGAACGCGACGACGCCCGCCCCCTTTCCACCGACGTTCACGACCACCTTGCCGCCCGCCACCAGTGGCGAACAGGCGACTCCGAAGTACCCCTTCGCCGGCGCATAGTCGGCCAGGATGTTCCGATGCCACTTCTTGCCGCCCTTCGCCGCATCGACCGCGTGTAGGTCGCCGTTCGCGCCGAGAAAGTAAACGACGCCGTCCGCGACCGTCGGCGTCGCCCGCGGGCCGTCGTCGAAGTTGAAATCGTCCTTGTACTTCGTCCGGTACTTGAACGCCCACTTCTCGTTGCCGGTCGCCGGGTCGAGCGCCGCGAGCGTCTCGTCGTCGTCCACCCGGTGGAAAAGGAACGCCGTGCCGCTCGCGACGACCACGCCGGCCCACCCGCGGCCCACGTCCTTCGCCCACGCGACGGCCGGCGGCTTCGCCGCCCAGTCCCAGTTCAGCTTCGTGTCCGCCGACCGCCCGTCGCGGTTCGGCCCCAGGATTTGCGGCCAGTCGGCGGCGAGCAGGAAGGGGGCGAGGGCGAGCAGAACGGGCGCCCCGCGGAACCTGCGGGGCTTGTACGCGCGGATCACGATTCCCTCCGGGTCTATGGCTGCCGTCACGGGTTCAGTTCAGATATAGTAGTAGCACCCCGCGCTTCCCCGAGGCCGCCCGTGATCGTCTACCGACCGTACCGCAACACCGACCCGCCGGGGCTGGCAGACGTTTGGAACGAGGCGGCGGTCAACCGCGGGGCCATCCCGATCCGCAACCCCGCGCTGCTCGAGCGGTGGGTGTTCAGCAAGCCGTACTTCGAGGCCGCGTCCCTCGTCGTGGCCGAGGACGTGGCCGATGACGGGGATAAGAAGATCGTCGGGTTCGCGCTCGCCGCCTTCGCCCCGAACGACGAGCAGACGCAACTCGACACCTCCTACGGCATCGTCTGTTGCACCCTCGTTCGCCCCACTCATCGCAAGCAAGGCGTCGGCCGGGAGCTGCTGAGCCGGGCCGAGGCGTACCTCCGCGAGCGCGGGGCGGGGCGGGTCGTGTTCGGGTCGCAGTGGCCGTTGAACCCGCACCTGTTCGGGCTTTACGGCGGCAGTAACTCGCCCGGCGTGCTGGACAGCGACGCGGACGCGAAGCCTTTTCTCGCGAAGTTCGGCTACGAGCCGGCCGAGTCGGTGATCGTGTTCCAGCGGGCGCTCGACCAGCCGATCTCGCTGGTGGACACCCGCATCCCGCTGATCCGCCGGCGGTACGACGTGCAACTCTTGAAGGCGGCGGCCATCGCGTCGTGGTGGCAGGAGTGCCTGTGGAACACGCTGGAACCGGCCGAGTTCCGCGTCATCGACAAGCTGACCGGGATGCCGGCGGCCCGCGCGATCGCGTGGGAGCTGGAGGGGTTCGGGTGGCGGTGGAACGCGCCGTCGGCCGGGATCATCGACGTGCAAGTGCGGCCGGACCTGCGGAAGCAGGGCATCGGCAAGATGCTGGTGTTCCACATCTTGAAGTTCCTGCAGGACCAGTTCTTCGGCATCGTGGAGTTGCAGGTCCGATCCGACGACCCGGCCGCGGTCGGGTTGTGCACGTCACTGGGGTTCGAGCAGATCGACGTGGGGTACGTCTACCGGCGACAAGATTTGTAGGGCGGGTCAAGGCTTTGCGCCGACCCGCCGGGGCGGTTCCAGTCCGTTCGACGGCTCTCGGTGGTGGTTGCACCCATGCGGCGGGTCGGCGCAAAGCCTTGACCCGCCCTACATTTTTTACAACTTCTCCCCCGGCAGGTCGAACGCGAGGAGCGGTTCCTCCTTCAACTGCGCCGCCACCCGCACGATGAACGTGCTGCCGCGGCCCAACTCGCTCTTCAGCGTCACCTCGCCGCCGAGCAGCTTCGTCAACTCCTTCACGATTGAGAGGCCCAGCCCCGTGCCGCCTTGCTCGCGGGTCAGCGGGTTGGCGCTCTGGCGGAACTTGTCGAAGATGCTCTCCTGCTCCTCGACGGCGATGCCGACGCCGGTGTCCTCGACGGTGAAGAACAGGTCCGGCTCGACGACGTTCGCGCTCAGCGTCACGCGGCCGCCCTCCGGCGTGAACTTGATGGCGTTCGAGATCAGGTTCGCCAGCACCTGCCGCAGCTTCCCGGCGTCCTGCTTCACCGGCGGCAACTCCGGCGGCAGGCTGAGCCGCAGCTCGACGTTCTTCTTCTCCGCCGCCTGCCGGTGCAGCGCCAGGGTTTGCTCGCACAGCTCCGCGACGTTCACCGGCTCCGGGTGGAACCGCATCTTGCCGGACTCGGCCTTCGCCAGGTCGAGCACGTCGTTGATGAGCGCGAGCAACTGCTGGCCGCTCGTCATGATGTTCCCGGCGTACCGGTGTTGCTTCTCGCTCAGGTTCTCCGCGTTCAGCAGCACCTCGCTGAACCCGATGATGCTGTTCAGCGGCGTCCGCAGCTCATGGCTCATCGTCGAGAGGAAGTCGCCCTTGAGCCGGTTCGACTCGTACAGCGCCATGTTCACGCGGGCCAGCTCGTCCACCTTCCGGTCCAGGTCGGTAATGAGGCCGCGGTTGCGGTCCTGCATGCTCGTCAGGTTTCGCAGCATCCGGTTGAACGCGACCGACAGGTCCTCGAACTCGTCCCCGGTTTGGATTTCGCTCCGCACGTTCAGCTCGCCGGCCGCGATGGCCTCGCTCACGTCCTTCAGGTGCTTCACCGGCTTCACGATCACGTACCGAATGATGAGGTAGCTGCCGGCGAGGATGAGGACGGTCGTGCCGAACGCGAACGCGATCAAGAGCGCCCGGTTCTGGTGGAACCCCGTCTCGATCAGTTCCGTGGACATCCGGACGGACACCATGCCCATGAGGTCGCCGTCCTTCAGGTCCTTCACCGGGTTCGGCACGTCCTTCTCGCTCTGGTGGCACGGCACGCACGACCGGCTGGCCCGGACCGGGGCGTAGTAGACGTACTCCCGCACGGCCGGGACCGTGACCGCGTAGTTCGTCCGGGTCGGGTCTTGCTGGAAGGCTTGCAGCACGGGCAGCTCGTCGGCCCGCGGCTGGTAGTCGGCGTTCCCGTTCGGCAGCGCCGAGTAGAGGTTGTACTTGTAGCTCTTGAACGGGGCCGGCACGTCCTCCTCCGCCCACTTCTGGTACTGCTCCTGGGCCTGCCGCTGGTCGGCCTTCGCGTGGACGCGGGCGACGGCGGCCGGGACGAGCGTTTGCCCGGTGTTCTGCAACTGGTCGTAGGCCAGCTCCTCCGTCTGCCGGGCGTACACGACGAAGCTAATCGACATAAGCAGGATGACGCCCGCGCCGAGCAGGTAGCGGCACTTCCGTTCGAGGCCGGTTTCGCCGAGCAGCCGCTTGAACCCGCGGTACGACATGACAAAAGGGTTCCGCTATCGGGGCTTCGATTTCTTCTTCGCTTCCGGCTGGCACGCCGCGCAGAAGTGCGACGACCGCCCGGCGATGGTCACGACGCGGACGGCGGCGGCGCACGTCGGGCACGGCTCCCCGGTCCGGCCGTACACATTGAACCGCGCCTGGTACGTCCCCTTCAACCCCGACCCGCCGACGTAGTTGCGGATCGTCGAGCCGCGGCCGGCGATGGCGCTCGTCAGCACCCGCTCGACGGCGACGCGGAGCTTCTCGACCTGCTCGGCCGTGAGCGTGTTCGCCCGGCGGCCGGGGTGGACGCCGGTGAGGAAACACGCCTCGTCCGCGTAGATGTTGCCGACCCCGGCGATGACCGTCTGGTCGAGTAGCACGGCCTTCAGCGTCCGCGTGGTGGCCGTGATTAATTCGCGGAACAGGGCCGGGTCGAGGCCGAACGGCTCTGGGCCGAGGCGGGCGTCCAGGAAGGCGTCGAGTTCCGGCTGCGACTCGAACAGGGCGACCGACCCGAACCGGCGGATGTCGCGGAATCGCAGTTCCTGTTTGCCGTCGCCGAGCGGGAAGCGGACGTGCGTGTGGTCCTCGACTTCCTCCTTCATCGGGTGGACGCGGAGCTGGCCCGTCATGCCGAGGTGGACGAGCAGGGTCGCGCCGGACTTCAGGTCAATGAGAATCCACTTCCCGCGGCGGCGGATGGCGGTGACCTTCTGGTTTTGAACTTTCGCGTCCCAGGCCGGTAGCCACGCCTGCCGGAGCTTCCGCGCGCCGACCGCGACGCCGCGGATCGCCTTGCCGACGAGCAGCGGCCGCAGGTCGCGGACGACGGTTTCGACCTCCGGCAGTTCGGGCATGGTAGATGCCTGGCAGAATGAGGTAGGTCAATCTCGCGTCATGACTAGCATAGAATTCTAGGCTCAAAACTCGGAGACCTCTCATGCCAGCTTTGGAAACCCCCGTCTCGGCCGTGCCGGACGCGCGTGGGCGGTTCGGGAAGTTCGGCGGCCGGTTCGTGCCGGAAACGCTCATGTTCGCCCTGGAACAGCTCGCCGACGCTTACGAGTCGGCCCGGCACGACCCGGCGTTCCAGACCGAGTTCCGCCGCATCCTCGCGGACTACGTCGGCCGGCCGAGCCGCCTCTACTTCGCCGAGCGGCTGACGAAGGAGGCGGGCGGGGCGCGCATCTTCCTCAAGCGCGAGGACATGAACCACACCGGCGCGCACAAGATCAACAACGCCATCGGCCAGGCGCTGCTGACGAAGCGGATGGGCAAGACGCGGATCATCGCCGAGACCGGGGCCGGGATGCACGGCGTCGCGAGCGCCACGGCCGCGGCGCTGTTCGGCCTGCCGTGCCGGGTGTACATGGGCGAGGAGGACATCCGCCGCCAGGAGTTGAACGTCTTCCGCATGAAGGCGATGGGTACGGAAGTATTCCCCGTCACGACCGGCAGCCGGACGCTCCGCGACGCGGTGAACGAGGCGATGCGGGAGTGGATGAGTACCGTCGAGGGGACGCACTACATCATCGGCAGCGTGATCGGGCCGCACCCGTTCCCGATGATCGTCCGCGACTTCCAAAGCATGATCGGGCAGGAGATTCGCGAGCAGTCGCTGGAGCAGATCGGCCGGCTGCCGGACGTGGTGGTGGCGTGCGTCGGCGGCGGGTCGAACGCGGCCGGGGCGTTCCACCCGTTCGTGGACGAGGAGTCGGTCGAGATCGTCGGCGTCGAGGCCGGCGGCCACGCGAAGGGCCTCGGCACGCACGCCGCCACGCTCAGCTACGGGCAGCCCGGCGTGCTGCACGGCACGTTCACCTACGTGCTGCAAGACGACGACGGCCAGACGGCGGACGTTCACAGCGTCTCGGCCGGGTTGGACTACCCCGGCGTCGGGCCGGAGCACTCGTACTGGAAGGACGCGAAGCGGGTGCGGTACTGCAGCGTCTCCGACGACGAGGCGCTCGACGCGTTCCACCTGTGCAGCCGGCTGGAGGGAATCCTTCCCGCATTGGAAACCGCACACGCCGTCGTCGAGACGATGCGAATCGCGGCGAAGCGGCCGAAGGACGACGTGGTCGTGCTGTGCTTCAGCGGCCGCGGGGACAAGGACTGCGCCGAGGTCGCGCGGGTGATGGCGAACCGGAAGAAATGACGCCCGCACGAATCCGCACCGCCGCCGTCGCCGTACCCCTCTCGTCACTTGACGTAGGGGAGTGCGGCCATGCCCGCGTGGGAAATCAAGAAGCTCTGGTCGGCGAAGGAAATCGGCGAGTACCGCGACTACGCGGCCGCCGAGGGGGTGCGGAAGAGCGGCGTCGCCCGCTGCACTTGTGAGGACCTCTCGATCCGCCTCGTCACCGAGTACGCGTCCGCCAACGGGCTGCCGGTGATGTTCGCGAACGGGGCCTACCCCGCGGGCCTTTCCCCGCTCACCCACAAGAACGTGACCGAGTTCGTGAACAAGGTCCTGACCTCGACCGGGGCGCGCGACCTGTCCAACTACGGCACGGCGGTCATGGTCGCCGGTACGGCCAAGTCGGACGCGACCAGCCTTCGCCAGGCGACGAAGGGGGACCTCATTCTCCTCTACGATCCCGTCGGTCACGTGCAAGTCGTGGTTTCGGCCAGCTCGTCGGTGGTGAAAATTGTCCAGGGCAACACGTACAACCCGTGGGGGTTTAACAGCAGTGATCCGACCCACGAGAATTACGTCGGCGAGATCGTCGCGGAAAAGAGCCATGTTCTCGAAGCTTCGTCCGGAAAGTGGATTTATGAGGGGTCGAGGGAGGTCTTCAAGAACGACCACGGCCGGCTCATGATCTGGGACTTCGACGCCTGGAACAGGATCGTCGTCGAGCGGACGGTGAAGCAGGGCGAGACGCTCAAGCAAATCGCGAAGGAATTGTTCGGCCAGGAATCGCTTTGGACGGTGATCTACGACACGAACGCGACCGCCCTCGGGCCGAACATGAGCAACTTCAAAGCGGGAATGAAACTCTACATCCTGAAGAAGTGATCAACTCGCCTTCGCCGGGCCGTCGAGCGGCTCCATCACGAACAGCAGCTTCTTCGTGCAGAGCGTGATCTGGTCGCCGGGTCGCAGCCGGGTGGGGCCGGAAATCTTCTTCCCGTTCAACAGCGTGCCGTTCTTCGACGCGATGTCGTGGACCTCGGCCTGGCCGTTCGTGTGAATCACGACCGCGCAGTGTCGCCGGCTCACGTGCTCGTCCTTGATGATGACGTTGTTGTCCGGCAGCCGGCCGACGGTGTTCACGCCGACGGTCAGCGGGTGGAGCTGGTCGCCGTCCTTGATGTGGAAGTGGCACGGGCCGCCCGGCGTCATCGGCGCGATGGTCCGCGTCACGGCGTCCAGCGCGACCTCGGCCGACGGCGTCGGCGGCGCGCCGAGCAGCGTCGGCAGCCCGCACGCCCCTTCGAGCTGGAGGCGGGCCTGCCGGAACAGGTCCCGCCGCGGGTTGTCCGTCAGGTGAACGCTTTGTAAGTGTTGTTCGCTCATGCCCAACCCCGTGGGCGGACGCGTGGGTCGATACTCCAGCGTTCGCTCTCTTTACCCAGTCGTCAATACCCGATCCACGTTATTTATCCACAACAATCTCGCCCGCGGCACGGATTTTCACGATCTGGCTAACAAATTGATCGGAATTGTTGGAGCGAATGTGCCAAGAAAAATAGCCCCGCCCGCGGGTTTCCCCGCGGGCGGGTCGGGACGTGCTCGAACCGTTTCAGTCGATCCTCGCGGCCGAAATCTCCATCACCTTGAACCGGACCGTGCCGCTGGGGACCTCGATCTCGGCGACCTCGCCCTTCTTCTTGCCGAGCAGCCCCTGGCCGATCGGGCTGGTCGTGAGGATGCGGCCGGTGTCCGGGTTCTCCTGGCCGGGGCCGACGAGTTCGTAGGTCTCGTCCTCGTTGAACTCCAGGTCCTTCACCTTCACCTTGCTGCCGAACACGACCGTGTCCTTCGGGAGCGAGGACGGGTCCACGATGGTGGCGCGGGCGAGCCGGTCGGCCAGCTCGTTGATCCGGGCCTGGAGCTGCCCCTGGTCCTCGCGGGCGGCGTGGTACTCCGCGTTCTCGGACAGGTCGCCCATCTCGCGGGCCGTGGCCACCCGTTGCGTGATCTCGATCATCATCGGGCCGCGGAGCCGGTCCAACTCGGCGCGGAGCTTGTCGTACCCTTCGCGGGTCATCGGGATGCGGTCGTCGGTCATGGCTGCACTCCGGCCGTCATTTCGGCACGAAGGCCGGGGGCGTCCGACCCCCGGCCGTTAGTCGCGTCACGGAAAAACCCCGGCGGCCGGGCATCGGTGCCGGGCCGCCGGGTTCAGTGGCTTTGATTATATCCCATCCGGGACCGCACGCAAAATGATCCTTCGGAACGGGATGCCTTTCGTGGGCCAGCCCCACGCCGTCCAGTCGTCCCGTCGGACGCGGGCCGGCTCGTCGGTGCCGATAACGGCCTCCAGGCACGCCTGCTCGGCGTCGGTCAACTTCTTCGTCACCGCGAACCGGTTGCCCCGCCGGGCGACAACATTTCCGTCATCGACCACGGTGACGACGCTCGCCTCGTCGTCGATGTCGAGAAAGCGCCAGGCCATCAGGTCGTGGCCGTGGGTCGGGAACTTCTCCTTCAGCGCGAACAGGTCGAACCCGGCCTGCCGGGCCTCGCGGGCGAACCACCGGGTCGGCAGCAACAGCCGCGGCACGATCAGGCCGATGAGTTGCTTCTCGGCCGCCCTGTTCTCCGCGCCGGGGACGAACCCGAGGATGTCGAACACGCGGGGCAGCAGCCGCATCGCCACGCCGCGGGCCGCGAGAACCTGATGCGCTTCTTCGGACTGTTCGGATTTCAGCACGATGGTGTCGCGGCCGAATCGTCTCTTTGGGGGCGCGCCGTACTCGCGAGGTTCGTCTTCCTCTTCGACGTACTCGACGCGGAGGCCGAACTGGTCCTGCGCGAGCGCGACGGCATCGACCGGCAGTTCGGTGACGCGGGCCTGGTCGAGCGCCTCGCGGACGGCCCGGTCGATGGCGTCGAAGAGGTCGTCCTGGGTGAAGTCCACGGGCGGTTCTCGCGAGTCGGGTCGTCTTCATATAGCCGCCGGCTTGCCGGCGGGGTTGGGGCGTCGCGAAACCCCGCCGGCAAGCCAGCGGCTATAACCGACTGGTCTCAGCGTCCACGCGACCCACGATGACCGCCCGCGAGCGGCGGTTCAAGCTCGGTTGCACCGTCGGGACCAATCTTTAATTCTACCCGCTCCGTCAAGGGCACATCGCCAAGACGTGTGTGTCTGAAGTTGGCGATGCTGGCGATGTGCTGCCGTTCTGGCAGCTTCCGGGCAAAATCGGGCCGTGCCCCCTTCCTCCGCCCCGCGGACCCGTTACAACTTCGATCACAGGTCCAACCTTCGCACCCATCGGGCACGGTCATGTCGAAAGCTCCCCTGTTCGTCGGCCTCGATGTCGGCGGCACGACCATGAAGGCGGCCGTCGTCGGCGACGACGGCCAGCCGCTCAGCAAGCCGGAGGTCATGCGGACCGAACCGGAGCGCGGCCAGGAGGCGGGCCTGGAGACGATGTGCGAGACGATCCGCCGCGCGGTCGCGGCGGCGAAGCTGACGATGGCCGACATCACCGCCATCGGCGTCGCGACCCCCGGCCTCATGGACATCAAGGCCGGCCTCATCCTCGACCCGCCGAACCTGAAGCCGTGGAAGAACGTGCCGGTGCGGGACCGGATTCAGAACGTGTTCAAGCTGCCGACGATTTACCAGAACGACGCCAACGCCGCGGCCTACGGCGAGTTCTGGGTTGGGGCGGGGGCCGACGCCGCCAGCATGGTGCTGTTCACCCTGGGAACCGGCGTCGGCGGCGGCATCATCCTCGGTGACTACATCCTCGAAGGCGAGCACAGCCACGGCGGGGAACTCGGCCACATGCGGATCGAGTCCCCGGCCCACGGCCGCCGGTGCGGGTGCGGGGCGCGGGGCTGCCTCGAAGCGTACGGTAGCGCCACGTCCGTGGTCGCCCGGACGCGGGACGAACTGGCCGCGTACCGCGGGCCGTCGAAGCTGAAGGCGTACTACACCTGCAACGACGACGAGTTGACGGCGAAGGTCATCTTCGACCTCGCCGACCAGGGCGACGAGTTGGCGAAGAAGGTCGTGGACGACACGGCGTACTACCTGGCGCTCGGGGCCTGCGCGGCCATCGCGGCGGTGGACCCGGAGATGATCGTGTTCGGCGGCGGCATGGCCGTGGCCGAGTCGTTCCGGGCGAAGATTCACGAGTACGTCGTCCGGTTCGGGCTGCCGCACCCGGTCAAGAAGGTGAAGGTCGCGTTCGCGAAGCTCGGGTCGGACGCCGGGTTCATCGGCACGGCCGGCGGCGCGCGGCTGGCGATGCTGAAGCAAAAAGCCTGATTGTCAGCCCCGGACGGCGGGGCGATAATGGTGGTACTCGCGTTCCGCCCTCCCATCTGGCAGGTAACTCGACATGCCGATCGACGCCAAGTGCCCGTTCTGCGAGAAGGGCTACCGGCTGAAGGACGACCTCGTCGGCAAGAAGGTGACGTGCGCCAACCAGGACTGCCGGAAGGTGTTCACCGTCGCCCCGTCCGCGAACGGCACGCACCCGCCGAAGCCGGCCGCGCCGCCGAAGCCGGCCCCCGCCCGCCCGCCGGTGGACGCCGAGGAACTGGCCGCCGCCGCGCTGAACGACGACCCGGACGAAGTCCCGGAAGAGCAGAAGACGATTGCGATGACGTGCAGCATCTGCGAGCACAAGTGGCCGGTCGCGTGGGCGATGCAGGGCAAGAACGTCCTCTGCCCGGACTGCAAGCACCGGCAGAAGGTTCCCGTCCAGGAGAAGGGCAAGAAGGGCGGGTGGCGGGAGCGGAACGAGCCGGAAGGGGTGAAGCGGGACAAGCTCGACGACGTGATGAGCGCCCGCGACAACTCGATGGTGTCCGGCAGCACGCTCCTCGAGACCGGGGCGGTCAAGATCGACTACGAACCGCTGCCGACCTCGATCTACGTGAAGTGGGCCGCGATCATCGGCATCCCGTTCCTGTTGCTGGTCGGCGCGGGGTTCTACTGGATGAAATCCCGGACGGACCGGCACGAGGAGCAGGTCGTCGCCGAGTACGACAAGGTCCTCGAATCCGACGACATGAAGGCGCTGCCGCTGTACCAGGCCGCGCTGCGGATCGCGCTGGGCGAGTACGAGGCCCGGAAGAACGACCCGGAGCAGCGGAGCAAGGCCGTCGAGTATTTCTCGGGGGCGCTCGCGAACCTCGGGTCGGCCCCGCGGACGCCGGACCGCGAGCACCTGTACGGCGAACTCGCGCTCGCGCTGCTCCACCTCGGCGGCGAGGGGCAGGACGTGACGGACAAGCGGAAGCTGAGCTGGCTGCCGCCGCAACAGACGGCCGCGGCCGGGGCGAAGGTGAAGCCGAACCCGGCGGAACTCGAGGGCGTGCAGGGCCAACTCCGCCGCGTGCTGAACGGCCTGAAGGAGACGCGGGCCGACTTCCATGTCCGGGCCGCCGTCCTCCGGCGGCTGACGCGGGAACTGCTGAAGGTCAACCAGCTCGAAGTCGTGCGGTCCACCCTCCCGGCCCTGTTCGACGCCGACGAGCAGTGGGAGGCCGAGGGCCAGATCGCCCTCGAATGCTTCCGCGCGGGCCAAAAGGACCGGGCGGACGAGGTCGCGAACAAGATGAGGGCGGCCTTCACTGCCGCCCAACCGCCGAAGGCTGACCCGCCCATCGCGTCCGTGCAGGCGCTCTGGATTCTGCTCGACACCAAGGGCGTCCCCACGCTCGTGCCCGCGCCGAGCGCGGCGGACATACCCGACGCGACCCGGTGGGCGTACACGGCCGTCAACGTGTTAAAGAACAACCCGAGCGAGGCCCGCAGCATCGCGAACCGGGCCGGGAAGACGGAGGCGAAGATTCGGGCATTGGCCCTGGCCGCGGAGTGGTCCGACAAGCCCGGCGAGTTCCTCGACTCGGCCGAGGCCGCCGTGAAGGACGAGGTCCGCAAGCGCGACCCGAACGTCGTGCTCTCGCCCGGTATCCTGTTGCGGCTGGCGCAGATGAGCGCCCGCGCCGGCGCGGCGGACAAGGCCGAGGAGTTTGTGAAGCCGATCTTCGACGAACACATGAAGCCGTTCGTGAAGGCCGAGATTCTCCGGCACAAGCTCGCCGCCGACCGCGGCCAGCAGCCGAAGGACGAGGACGCGGAACTGCCGGCCGAGATCGACGTGAAGAAGCTGAAGCTCGGCCACGCCTGGGGCCGCTACCACCTCGCCCGGCACAACGGCATCCGCACGAACGACAAGGGCCTGGCGAACGCCTACGCGAAGAACTGGCCGCGGAACGTGATCGCCCCGTTCGGACAGATCGGCGTCACCCTCGGCGTGCAGGACAACGAGAAGAAGTGAGCTTGTAGGGTGGGCCGAGTCTTCGAGGCCCACCGCGAATCACCCGAAGAGCAGCAGCACGTTCCACGGCGGCGTCGTCTCGAATTCGCACCCGAGTTCGTAATTCTTCCCGTTCGGCTTGCAACTCCGGACGATGACCGTCACCCACGGCGTCGTGTCCGGGGCGTTGTCCGCCAGGATTTGCATCGCCGTCCCCGGCGCGACGGCGGCGGACGTCGTGATCCGCAGCCCGCCGGTCGAGCGGTCCATCACCCACCCGCTGCGGGTTTCGCCGTGGAACGCGGGCGAGGAGATGTGAACCTCGACCGGCTGCCCCTCCCGCCGGACGGCCGTGCGGCGGTCGCCGAACGCCTTCTCGTCTTCCACGGTGGAGACGCCGAGCGGCCGGTCCGGGTAGTGGTCCTGGTCGGCCCTCCCGGCCAGCATCCGCCGCCCCATGTAAAGCGCGAACACGGCCGTGGCGACGCCGCACCCGACGACGTAGGGCAGGTATTGCCGGTACGGGGACCAATCGAATCCAAGGATGGACGTGGCGAACATGGCAGTTTGGCTGGGGCCGCGGTGCGCGCGAATCGTTACGTAACCCGCACACGGGAGCCTAGCACACGAATTTTTCCCGCGCGGTGAAAACGCCGCCGGCCGACCCGTGAGGATCGGCCGGCGGCGACTCTAGTACGGCCGTCTTACCGTCACGGCACGCGGGCGGACGCGGCCTTCACGGCCCCGCCGGTCGGTTCGGAAACCGAGTACGCCGGGGCCGACCCGAGTTTGAACTTCATGGTGGCGGCGTTAATTTCCGTCTCGCCCTTCCCCATCCGGCAGTGGACCTTCACGTTCCCGGCCAGCTCCACCTCCCCGGTGCTCGGCAGCACGGTCAGGTTGTCGCACGTGCCCTCGCAGCCGGGGGCGGAGAACCGCACCTTGCCGCCGGCCTTCAGCGGCGTCACGCCGGCCCCGTTCGCGGACGGCGACCGGATGTCCACGTTGTCGCACACGGCCTTCAGCAGCACGTCGTCGCCGGCCATCACGTCGAACTTCGGCTGCCCGGTCCCGAGGTGGATGAGCACGCGGACGGCCGGCTCCTCGACTTTCGCCGGTTCGGCCTTCTTCGGGGCCTCGGTCGCCTTCGCGACGAGCGGGTCGGCCGTCGGGACCACGCGGGGCAGCGGCGGTTCCGCGACCTCGGCCGGCTTCACGGCCGGCAGGTCGAGCTTCAACTCGACGACCGGCGCGGTCGGCTTCTCGACCTTCACGCCGGGTAGCGGCAACTCGACGACGCGGTCGAGCACTGCTGGCGACGTGGTCGCGGGCAACTCGAGTTTCGGCGCGGCGACCACCGCCGGGGACAAGTCGATGCTGGGCAGTGGGGCGGGCGACGCCGTGATCGCGGGCAGTTTCGGGGCCGGTGGTGAGCTTGCGATTTGCGGCAGTTCGATCGCTCCCACCGTTGGCGGGAGGATGGGGGTGGCCGCCACCACGTTCGCTGGCGCAACGGCAGGCAGTGAGACGGTGGGCAGTGGCGTCGCGTGTGTTTCAAACACCGGCAGCGACACGACCGTCGCCGGCTTCGGCTCCGCGGCGGCCGTGCGAACGGGCGGCGCGGCCTCGCGGGCCTGGTCCTTCTTCGTGTTCGGGCACTGCGGGTTGGCCATCGCGACGACGCCGACGATCGAGATGCCGAGGACGCCCGCGAGCAGTTTCCACCGGGTCAGGGTCATGGGTCCGCCTCCGTGCGGCTGGGGGTTCCGAGGATCGGCGGGGAAAATACCCAGCCCTCGCCCGCCTGTCTGCGCGAGTTTCCGTCCCTACCTAGAATGACGCCCCTCGCATCAGGAGTTGGACATGGCCCGACCGCGCGTGTTCGTCGCCCGCCGCATCCCGGAGGCCGGGTTGAGCCTCATCACCGCCGCGTGCGACGCCGACGTGTGGCCGGACCGCCTACCGCCGCCGCCGGACGTGCTGCGGCAGAAGGTGAAGGACTGCGACGGCCTCGTGTCGCTGCTCACGGACAAGATCGACGCGCCGTTGCTCGAAGCGGCCCCGCGGCTGAAGGTCGTGTCGAATTTCGCCGTCGGCGTGAACAACATCGACCTCGCCGCCGCGACGGCCCGCAGGATTCCCGTGGGGAACACGCCCGGCGTGCTGACGGAGGCGACGGCCGACATCGCGGTGACGCTGCTCCTCGCGGCCGCCCGCCGGCTCGGCGAGAGCGCCGCCGACGCGAAGGCCGGCCGGTGGCTGACGTGGGAACCGCTCGGCTGGCTGGGGTGCGACCTCGTCGGCCGGACGCTCGGCGTCGTCGGCATGGGCCGCATCGGGTACGCGACGGCGAAGCGGCTGCACCACGGCTGGGGCATGAACGTGCTGTACACGGCGAGAAACGCGAAACCGGAGTCGGAGCGGGAGTTGAAGGCCCGGCACGTCGATCTCGACACGCTGCTGGCGGAGTCGGACTTCGTGTCCGTCCACGCGGACCTGAATCCGACGACGAAGGGCATGTTCGGCGACAAGGAGTTCGCGAAGATGAAGCGTTCGGCCGTGTTCGTGAACACGGCCCGCGGGCCGCACGTCGATCAGGCGGCGCTCGCGAGGGCGCTGCGGGCGGGCACGATCTTCGCCGCCGGGCTGGACGTGACCGACCCGGAACCGCTGCCGTCGGACCACGAGTTGTATGCGTTGCCGAACTGCGTGATCGCGCCGCACGTCGCGAGCGCGACGGTGGACACGCGGAACGCAATGGCGACGATGTGCGCGAAGAACCTGCTCGCGGGCGTGAAAGGCGAGCGGCTGCCGACCTGCGTGAACGTGGAGGTATACTCCTAGCGCTTCACCATCAACGTCCGCCAGTGCCGCGGGGCGTTGTGCTGCCACCGGTGCTGGGCCACGTCTTCCGTGTTCTCGCCGTAGACTTGGACCGCCGGCTCCGCTTCCGCGGCCCCGGCCGTCTTGCCCGTCCGCGTGACCATCCACGCGACTGTTCCAATGAAAAGAAACAACGCGACCGCGAGTTTGATGCGAGACATTGCGAGCGGCCCTCCCTGGCCGTGGGGTGCGTGATACCGTGTGCGGGGGGGCGTGTAAAGGGCGATCAGGCCACGATTCCGAGCGGATCCCGCTCGCGGCGGCTGGGCCACACGGCCGCGGCCGGGAAGGCCGCGGCGAGCTGCCCCGCCAGGTCTTCGACGGCGGGCCGCTCGGTCGCGTAGTGGCCGGGGAGGAGGAGGCCGACGCCCGCCGCTTCCGCCGCGAGCGCGTCGTGGAACCGGACCTCGCCGGTCAAGAAGACATCGGCTTTCGCGCGGATCGCGTCTGAGAGAAACTCGCCCGCCGCACCGCACGCCACCGCGACGCGCTTCACCGCCTTCCCGTGGTCCCCGCAGACCTGCACGACGGCCGCGTTCAGACTTTCCTTCACGACCCTCGCCAGTTCCCCCAAGGTCGTCGGCGCGATGTCGCCGACCCGCCCCTCGCCGTGCGGCGACGCGGCCTTCGCCGCGTGCAGCGGGTACACGTCGAACGCCGGTTCCTCGTAGCTGTGTGCCGCCCGCATCGCGGACAAGACCGCGCCGAGGTTCGCCTCCGACACGACGACTTCGAGCCGCCACTCGGCCACCTCCTCGCGCCGCCCCTTCTGCCCGACGGTCGGGTTCGTCGCGTCCGTGCCGAAGAACGTGCCGGTCCCGTTCAGCCGGTAGCTGCACTGCTCGTACTGACCGATGCGCCCGGCCCCCGCCGCGAACACGGCGTCGGACACTTTCGCCAGGTCCGCGTCCGGCACGAACACCACGAGTTTGAACTTCTTCTCGGTCGTCGGCCGCAGGGCGGTCACGTTCGTCAGCCCGAGCCGCCGGCAGAGGCCGTCGTTGATGCCGCCGGCGCAGTTGTCGAACGCCGTGTGCGGCGAGTAGACCGCGATGCCGGCCCGCATCAGCGGTAGCAGCAGCCGGCCGTCCGGCGTATGGCTCGACAGCTTCTTCGCCGCGCGGAACAGGACCGGGTGGTGCGACACGATCAGTTGCACGCCGTCCGGGACCGCCTCCCCGACCACGTCCGGCGTGACGGTCAGGCACGTCATCACGCGATCTGCCGGGCCATCGGCGTCGCCGAGGAGGAGGCCAACGTTGTCCCACTCCGCGGCCGTCCGCGGCGGGGCGAACCGCTCCAGGTGGCCGCAAACTTCGGCGACGGTCGGCATGATTCTCCCCCGGCGGCTGGTGACGTGCTGGCCGAGACATTACACTGACCGGCGGACACCGGGCCACCACCCTCGGAGCGAATCATGTCGCGGACCGCACTCGGCTTGCTGTTGGCGTTGCTCGTCACGTTCCCCGCCAGCGCGGCCGACCCGGCGCTGCCGAAGGAGCTGGCCCTCGTCCCGCCGGACGCGATGGTGTTCGCCTCCGCGAACGTCGCGGCCCTCGGCGAGAACCCGGCGTTCAAGGGGTTGCTTGACGGGTTGGTGAAGTCGCGGGCGGCGGACGAGTTCACCGCCGCGACGGGGCTGAAGCTGCAAGACCTGACGCGGGCGATACTCGTGATGCCGTTCCCGACGAAGTTCCTCGGCAACGGCCGCGTCCCGGAACCCGAGCCGATCTTCGTGCTGACGACGAAGCGACCGATCGACAAGGCAGCCGTTATCAAGGCGGGGACGTTCTATACGGCCGATGAAATCAAGTCGATTGTGACGAACCGGCAGACCGGCGAAAAAGTACCGCCACCGAGTGGGAAGGCAGATGCGTCCCTCTATTACAACAAAGCCCGTATGTCCCTGGCATTCGCGGGTGACCGCACGTTGGTCATCGGCGTCGCGGACGTGGAGAGGGCGACGCAGTTGCCGCCCAGCCCGTTGGATCGGCTCAAGCCGAAGGACGACGTCACGCCGCTGGCCGAGGGGATCGCCCTGGCCGCAAAGCACCCGGTGGCCGTGGCACTGAACATGTCCCAACTCCGCCAACTCGCGGAGCTGGACGCCCCGCCGCCGCCCATCCTGCCGCTGTTGAAGGCCGACAAGGCTGTCGGCTACGCGACGATAAACAAGAACGCCGCCGAGTTCCGGTTCGGCGTCGAATTCGCCGGGATGAAGTGGTCCGCCGACGGCGAGGAGGCGGCGAAAGGGCTGAAGGAACTGGCCGTGTTCGAGTTGAAGGACGACGCGAAGCGGGCGTTCAAGCGGGAAGGGGACGGGTCCGTGTTCGGGAAGTTCGCGGCCGCGTTCGCCGGCATGATCGAGAAGGCGGCCGTGACGCGCAAGGGGAACACGGTCACGCTGGCCGGGGCGCTCGACCTCGGCCCGGAAACGCAGAAACTGCTGGCGGCCCTGCCCGCCGCGACGACGGAGGCCGCGGCCGTCCTGACGAGCCAAAACAACTTGAAGCAGATCGGGCTAGCGTTCCATGTGTTTCACGACGCGAACGGGTTCATGCCGTCGAACGTCCATGACAAGGCCGGCAAGCCGCTCCTGAGCTGGCGGGTCCACCTCCTACAGTACATCGAACAGGGGGATCTCTATCGTAAATTTAAGCTCGACGAGCCGTGGGACAGCGAGCACAACAAGATGTTGATCGAAAAAATGCCGAAGACATTCGCCTTGCCCGGAGTAAAGACGAAGGAGGCGGGTCACACCTTCTACCGGGCGTTCATCAACCGGAAGGGGGCGGCCCAGCGGGCGCTCATGGCGGAGGGCGAGTCGAAGGGGCCGAGTATCGTCGGCATCGTGGACGGCACGGTGAGTACCATCCTTTGCGTCGAGGCGGCCGAGTCGTGCGTCTGGACGAAACCGGACGACTTGCCGTTCGACCCGGACGGCCCGCTCCCGAAGCTCGGCGGGCACTTCGCGAAGGACCGGTTCGGCGTCGCGCTGTGCGACGGCAGCGTCCGCGTCATGGACGCGAAGATGCCGGCGGCGAAGCTCAAGGCGTACATCACGATCAACGGCGGCGAACTGATCCAGGACGATTGACGTGGGCGAAAGCCCACGGATGAACATCCGTGGGCACTTTCACGCGGCCGCCCGGCACACCCTCTCCACGACTAACTCCGTCACCAGTGCCAACTGCACGCGGCGGTCCACGTAGTAATCGGCCTCCACGCACTTCTCCAGCACGTCCGCCAACCCGTCCACGCCGACCCGGTCGGCGTACCGCCGTAGCTTCTCCGCCTCCGGCGAATCGACATCGGCGACCGCGCAGCCGGTCGCGAGGTGTAGCGCCGTCGCAAGTAGGTCGGTCAACAGCCGCAGGACGACGGACGCCCGCGTCCGCTGCGCGGCCGACTCCTTGCCCGCGTTCTCAACGAACTGCGACCACTTCTCGACCAGCGGCCCGGACGCGATGCGGGCCGTACCGAGGGCGTCCACGAACGCGGCCCTCAGCTCCCACACGGCATCATCGTTGAGCGCCAGGGCTTGCCCGGCGCTGCCGCCGGCGAGGCGGATCAACCGTTCGGCCTTCGTCCTGTCGGTTACGCCGTAGTCGGCCAGCACCTTCGCGAGCGATTGCGACGACAGCGGCGCGAACGGCACGACCTGACACCGCGAGCGGATGGTGGACAGTTGCGACTCGGCCGACGTGGAGAGAATGATGATAGTCGTTCCAAGAACCGGCTCTTCCAGGTTCTTCAGGAACTTGTTCGCGGACTGTTCATTGACGTCGTCCCCGTCTTCCAGGATGCAAACCTTCCGCGAACCGCGCGTTGGAGTCATTTGAAGGAACTTGCAAACTTCTGCGATGACCTCGACGGTGTATTCCAGTCTGTCGTCCAACTTTCGAGACACGTTCACGTCCGGGTGCGTCCCGGCCGTCACGAGCGCGCAGGAACTGCACCGGTCGCACGCCGTCAGCGCTGCGGGCGGCGTCTCGCACAGCAGGGCCTTCGCGAGTTCGGTGGCGAACAGTTTCTTGCCGACGCCGGCCGGCCCGGTGAACAGGAACGCATGGGCCAGGCGGCCGCGCTGGTACGCGGCGCGGAACTGGTCGCGAACGGCGTCGTGCCCGTGGATGCGGTCCCACGCCATCGGTCACCCTCCGGGCAGCAGGTAGCCCTTCGCGAGCAGCACCCGATCAACTTGCTTGCGAACCTCGGCGTGAACGGCGTCCGCGTCCGGCGATGCGTCGATGACGTGGATCGCGTCCGGCTTCGCCCGTGCTTCCGTCAGGAATCCGTTGCGGACCTTCTCGTCGTACTCCGCGCCGCGGCTCTCCATCCGGTCCGACGGCCGGCCGCGCCGCTGCCGCGCTGCGTCCGGCGGCAGGTCGAGAACGAGCGTCAAATCGGGAAGGAGGCCGCCGGTCGAGAACTGGCCGATCCGCCAGAGTTCGGCCGGGTCGAGGCCGCCGGCGTGCCCCTGGTACACGACGTTCGCCAGCACGTAACGGTCCGAGACGACCACGTCGCCGCGGGCCAGGGCGGGGCGGATCACGCTCGCTACCAACTCCGCGCGGCTCGCCATGAACAGCAGCGCCTCGGTCCGCGCGGCCATCGCCGTCGTTCGGCCGTGGAGCAGAATCTCGCGGAGCTTCGCCCCCAGTTCCGTGCCGCCGGGGTCCACGCACGCGGTCACCGGGATGTGCTGGTGCGTCAGCCAATCGACGAGCATCCGCACCTGGGTGGACTTGCCCGTGCCGTCGATGCCGTCGAGGGAAAGCAACGTCGCGTCCGGCATCACGGCTCCGTCGGTTCGATGATCCCGAGCGCTTGCCCGGCCGAGAGCGCGTCGCCGGGCCGGGCGAACTTGTCGCGGAACACGCCGTCCGCCGGGGCCGCCACGTCGATGACCGCGCCGGGGATCAGCACCTCGGCCACGCGGTCGCCCTCGCTCACGGCTTCGCCCGGCCGCACGAGCCACAGGCCGAGGCGGCAGGCGGTCGTGCCCACGTCCGGCAGCACGATCGGAACCCCGGTCAATGCGGCACCATCTCGTCGGCGTGGTAGCTCGACCGCACGAACGGCCCGGCCACCACTTGTTGGAAGCCCAGGAGCCGGGCGCGGGCCGCGAGCGCGTCGAACTCCGCCGGCGGCACGAACCGCGCGACCGGGATGTGCTTCAGCGTCGGCGCGAGGTACTGGCCGAGCGTCAGCACGTCGCACCGGACGGCCCGCAGGTCGGCGAGCACGTCGAACAGTTCCTCCGTCGTCTCGCCGAGGCCGAGCATCAGGCCCGCCTTCGTCACGATCTCCGGGGCTTGCTTCTTCACGTGTTCGAGCAGGTCGAGGCTGCGGCGGTACTCGGCCCGCCCGCGGACCCGCTTGTATAGGCGGGGGACGGTTTCGAGGTTGTGGTTGAATACGTCCGGCCGCGAATCCAGCACGCGGTCGATGGCCGTCGTGTCACCGAGGAAGTCGGGGGTCAGCACCTCGACCGCCGCCCCGGTCCGTTCCCGCACGGCAACGACACACTGGTAGAAGTGTTCCGCCCCGCCGTCCGGCAGGTCGTCCCGCGTCACGGACGTGATGACGACGTGCCGCAGCCCCAGCCGCTCGGCCGCCTCCGCGACGCGGGCCGGCTCGTCGTCCTCCAGCGGCTGCGTCTCGCCGCGGGGCACGGAGCAGAACCCGCACGGCCGGGTGCAGACGTTCCCCAAGATCATGAACGTGGCCGTGCGGCGGGAGTAGCACTCCGGCCGGTTCGGGCAGCGGGCGTTCTCGCAGACGGTTTCGAGCTTCAGGTCGCGGAGCAGCGACTCGGTGTAGAAGTTCTCGTTCCCGACCGGCAGCGGCCGCTTCAGCCACTCCGGCAGGCGGCGGGCGGGCGGGCGGTCAACGAGGGTGAGCGTTCGCATGAAGTATGTTGTGCGTGTGGAAGACGGATTGTCGAGGGTAGCCGAACCGGGCGGCGACCGCCTCCGCGAGGTCGAGCCGGACGCTCGACAGGCGAACCCGGGTCGGGCACTCGCGTTCGAGAGAGGTCATCGGCCGCGGGTCGCCGTCGCAGGCGATGCCGTCGAACAGTTCGAGGTCCGGGCAGACGTTGAGGACCGCGCCGAACGCGGTGACGCCGCCGCGGACGGCGACGCCGACGTGCGCAACCCGCCGGTCGCCAACCCACACGCCGGGGCGGGCCGCTTCGATCCGCGGTTCCAGGCCGTGCTTGCGAACCACGTCGGCGACGCACTGGTGCAGCTCGGCGAGGTACTCCGCGGGCGATTTTTTCAAAGTTTGCAGCGGCAGGATCGGGTAGGCGCAAACCTGGCCCGGCAGGTGGAGCATTACGCCGCCGCCGCGGGCGACCCACCGCAGCCGCCACTCGCGGGCCGCGAGTTCGTCCGGCGTCGGGCGGACGTGCAGCCGACTCCCCTCGCGGCCGACGGTGATCCCCGGCGGGTGTTCGCAAACGATTAGCGAGGCGAGACTCGGATCGCCGCCGATTTCATAGGCGAGCCGCCGCTGGAGCGCGAGGAACGAGTCGTAGGGCAACGGCCCCAGGAAGTGGACCCGCAGGGCCGGGTCGGCCGCGCGGTGATCGACTGCGTTCTCGCCGCTTCCGGGCACGTCGGCTCCTACGAATGGGACGTTGGTGGATGACGGTCCTATTTTACCATCCCGACGGAGGCGAGCGACCCGACTTCCGAAGTCCGGCTTCGACTTCGGAAGTCGATCCCGCGCGGGAAGCTTTCGCGAGAACCGGGGGTTGTTGCCGCTTCGACTTCGGAAGTCGAAACCGGACTTCGGAAGTCAAGGTTCCCCCCATGCCCGCCCCGACGTTCTGCGAGCGGCTGTCGCACCCGCTGGCCCTGGCCCTCGTCCTCACGCTCGCGAACGCCGGCAAGCCGGTCGTCATCGACGACACTGCCTACCTCCTGTTCGCCCGCCACGTCAGCCAGCACCCGCTCGACCCCTACGGGTTCGCCCTGTTCTGGTGGGAGAGGCCGGAACCCGCGATGACGATCCTGCTGCCACCGGTCGTCCCGTGTTGGCTGGCCGCCGGCATCGCCCTGTTCGGCGAACACCTGTTCCTCCTCAAGTTGTGGCTGTTCCCGTTCGCCGCGGTCCTGGCCTACGCGGCCCGGTCGCTCGTCCGGCGGTTCGTGTCCCGGGACCACCCGGCCGCGCTCGCCGTGCTCGTCGTCGGGCCGGGGGTGCTGCCGTTCTTCAACTTCATGCTCGACGTGCCGGCGCTCGCGCTCCAGCTGGCCGCCGTCGCGCTGGTCGCCTGCGGCCGCGGGTGGCGGGCGTTCGTCCTCGCCGGGGTGTGCCTGGGCTTGGCCGTACAGACGAAATACTCCGTCCTCGGGCTGCCGGTCGTGCTGCTCATGGTCGGGTGGCAGCGGCGGGCCTGGTTGCCGGCGGCCGCCGCGGTCGCGGTCGGCGTCGGCCTGTTCGCGACGTGGGAAGTAGCGATGTGGTGGAAGTACGGGCAGTCGCACTTCGTCTTCCACGCCACGCGGAAGGCCGCCGGGGCGGGGCTGACCGAGAAGGTCGCGCTCGTCTTGCCGCTGCTGTCCCACCTGGGGCTGACGGCGAGTTGGATCGGGCTGCTCGCCCTCGCCCGGCGGCACTCCCCGCGGGTGGCGGCGATCTTCGCGGCGGTTGTCGGCGTCCTTTTACTTTGGGTGCTGTTCGCGCCGGGCCGGTGGAACGTGATCGCGCCGAACTCGAAGCCCGGCGGCAACCCGCTGACGGTCGCCGCGGTGCTGTTCCCCATCCTCGGCGGGCTAGCCCTCGCGACCGGAATCGCGTTCGCCGTCGTCGGCGTCGTGCGGAAGGGGTTCGCCGTTCGGCGAAGCCTGGCGTCGTGGTTCCTCCTCGGCTGGCTTATGCTCGAACTGTCGGCGTACTTCACGCTCACGCCGTTCCCGGCCGGGCGGCGGGTGATCGGCGTAACCTTCGTCCTGGCGCTCGTCACGCTGCGCATTTGGGTACGGCTGAAGGAACGGGCCATCGCCTGGCCGCTGGCGGCGGGGCTAGCGCTCGGCGGCGTGGCGACGGCCGTGGACTGCTGGGACGCGCAGCCGGAGCGCGCGATTCCACAACAGGCGGCCGCGTTCGCGCGGGACCGCGGCTGGGCGGGGCAGGCGTACTTCGTCGGGCACTGGGGATTCCAATACTACGCCGACCGCGCGGGGATGCAGCTCGTCGAACCCGGCGCGTCGCGGTTGCGGGCGGGGGACTGGCTGGTGTTACCGGTCTATCCGGACGAGTTCGGCTTCTACCGGCCGCACCACGGCGACGCGAACGTCGAGTTGAAGGAGGACGTGCTGGTCCAGGAGTTGGAGATCGTCTGGGACGATTTTCTTCACGCCCAGACGATCCCGAACCTGTACGGCGGGCGGACGCCGATCAACAGCCGGTTTCACCCGCGGCAGCGGGTCCGTATCTACCGCGTGACGGCCGATTGGGTTCCGCGGCGGGCCGCACCGTGACTCACTTCCGGATCGCCCGGACCGGGATGCGGGTGTCGGCCGGCGTGTGCGTCCACACGGTCTCGCCCTTCGGCGTCACCTCGCGGAGCGTCCGGTTCCCCTGCTCGACGATCAGCGTGTTCCCGTTCGGCAGCCGCTCGGCGGACGACGGGTTGTTCCCGCTCACCGTCCACGCCGGCTCCTTCTTCCCGGCCTTGAAGTCGTATTCCGCGACGCGGTTCTGCTCGACGACCAGCACCCGCTCGTCCGGCAGCACCTCCATCCGCGCCTGGTAGTACCCCAGGGACGTGGTCGTGACCGGGTTCGGGGCTTCCTTCCAGTTCTCGTCCAGCTTGATGACGCGGCCGGCCTGCCGGTTCTGGTCGCGGCCGAGGACGAACACCGGCCCCTTGCCGTGCCGCCCGACGCCGACGAGGTCGTAGTTCGTGGACGTGTACTTCTTGCCCGTCTCCTTCCACTCCTTGTCGTACTCCACGAGCGTCCGCTGGAACGTGACGAGCGTGGTCCCGTCCTCGCCCCGGTAGAACCCGAACGGCTGGCCGTAGTTGTTCGACTGGAAGTTGAACACCTGGTTGCCCCGCGTGTCCCGCTCCATGATCCGCTGGTAGTTCTGCTCCAGGACGAGGATGTTGCCGTTCGGCAGGTCGGCGATGTCGGCCGGGCAGTAGACGCCGCCGAACCGCCACTTCCATTGCAGGTCGGCGTCCAGCTCGCTGACAATCCCGTTGCCGTACCCCTGTTGGTCGGCGCTGAGGAGCAGGATGCTGCCGGTCGTCGTCGGCTTGTACTCGAACTTCGCGAGGTCGCGGGTTCCCTTCGCGGCGTCCCACCACTTCTTCCACTCGTCGCGGGCCTTCTCCAGGTCGGCCTTCGCCGGCCCCATCTTCGGCTTCGGCGCGTCCTTCCCGGCGAGTTGCAGGAGGTAGTCCTCGATCTGCCAGAGGCGGCCGCGGGTCACGTCCGGCAGCAGGTCGATCATCCGCGGCACGGCGTCCGCGTCCCGCAGCTTCGTCGTCAGAAGGAACGTCCCGTCGAACCGCGTTCCAACGTCGGATTCGGTGGACAGCATCGCCTTCACGGCCTTCGCCGCGTCCGCGGACAGGGCCTTGTCCTCGGCCGTGCCCTTGAGCAGGGCCGTGACCGCGGCGCTGCGGCGGAGCGGCGTCTTGTCCGCGAGCGCGGCCACGAGCGCCGGGTTCAGCTTCCCGTCGCGGACGGCGAGTTGTTCCAGCGCGAGTCGGATGTCCTGCTCGACGAGCTTCGTGTCGCTCATCGGGATGAAGCCGATCAGCACGGCCGCGGCGTCGGCCGGCTTCGAGGACGCGAGAGCGCGGGCGGCGGCGGACGCGACGACGGCGTGCGGCGTCTTCTCGATCTTCTTCAGCACCTCCCCGGCCCGGTACGCGATCTCGAAGTCCGGGTTCGCCTGCGACGTGTTCCGGAGAATCCCGATCGCGCCGGGGCCGAATTTCTCCAACTCGGCGCTGGCGACGAGCCGCTTCTCGAAGTCCTCGTCGCCGAGCCGGGCGATGACGGCGTTCAGGCTCTGCAGGTCGGCGTCGCTGAGCGTCCGCTGCTTGAAGTACTTGAGGATGTCGTCCGGCTTGTCGGCCGAGAGGCTCATGCTCTCGAGCGCCTTCTTGTCGTCCGGCGGGGCTTCTTTTTTCTTGGCCGTGGGGGCCGCGACCGCGATCTTGAGTTGCGCGGGGCTGGCGGTCAGGGTGACGGCGACGAGCAGGCCGGCCAACGCGAATCGCGACGCGAGCATGGGGGAACTCCGGGGGACACTTCTCCCCCAGTCTATTCGGCTTCCCCATCCGGCGGAAGGCACTTGTCCGAGGTTGACAGGTTGTTACGAACCTGTCATAGCCCCCCGGTTCGCGGAAGTTCTCGCGGCGGGGGGTCGCATGTTACGCATCGCACGCCTGGGGGTGTTGGCCGTCGTGTCCGCCGGGTGCGCGTCCGTGCCGCCGCTGGACAACCCGCTGAACGTCCGGCCGGTGCAGGAGAACCCGACGATCGTGGCCCCCGGCACGCCGGACGCGGAGAGCTACGCCGAGGTGTGGGAGCGGGTGATCGACGTGCTCGACGACTACTTCGAGCTGAAGGCCCCGTCCCGGTACGCCGGGTACGTGGAGACGCTGCCGCGGGTCACGCCGGGGTTCGAGCAGCCGTGGAAGCACGGCTCCCCGGACAAGCGGGAGCGGCTGATCGCGACGCTGCAGACGGTGCGGAACACGGCGAAGGTGACGGTGTCCGCCGGGGACCGCGGCGGGTACAAGGTGTACGTCGAGGTGTGGCGGGAGCTGCTCGACCAGGAGCGGCCGAGCCGGGCGGTCGGCGGGGCGGCGGTGTTCCAGGAGACGGCGACGGTGGACCGGCGGAACGAGGTGATCGGCACGGAATCGTCGGCCGACCGCCAGTGGATTCCCGCCGGCCGCGACTACGCATTCGAGCAGGTGATTCTGCGCCGCATCCAGGAATGCAGCGCGTGCCGGAAGTGAGGCTTGGGTTTTCGCCCCTCCCTGGGACCGCGGGCGTCCCGCCCGCCACGGCCCCAGCCGCGGAAGACAGGTTTCCGCGACCGTGCAGGTGGGCGGGCGGGACGCCCGCGGTCCCAGGATAGATCGCCCCTACAACTCTTCCGCTCGCTTCGGCAGCTTGATCGTGAACGCCGACCCCTTGCCGACCACACTCTCGACGCGGATGCGGCCGTGGTGCTGTTCGATGATCTGCCGGCAAACGCTCAGGCCCAGCCCGGTCCCGCCGCGGCCGTACTCGTCCGGCTGCTTCGTCGTGAAGAACGGCTCGAAGATTTGCCGCAGGTTCTCCGGCGGGATGCCGACGCCGGTGTCCGCCAGTTTGATCTCGGCCGTCTCGCCGTCCGGCAGGTCGCGGACCTCGATCCGCAGCCGCCCGCCGTTCGGCATCGCCTGCCTTGCGTTGATGACGAGGTTCACCAGAATCTGCTCAATTTGCCCCGCCACCGCCATCGCCGTCGGCCGCCCGTGGAACCGCTTCTCGATCTGAATCCGGTGCTTGCTCAGGTCCTTCTCGGTCAGCACGAGCACGTCTTCCACCAGCTTCACCAGGTCGGTCGTGTCGCGTTGGGTGGCGTTGTTCCGGGCGAACCCCAACATGCTGTTGACGATGGTGGCCGCCCGCTGGCCGCCGCGGAGGATGCGCTCGAACGCCTGCGTCTGGGCGGCCGGGTCCTGGCCGCGGAGGCCCATCTTCGCGTAGTTCAGGATCGTCGTCAGGATGTTGTTGAACTCGTGGGCCACGCTGGAGGTCAGCTCGCCGACGCTGCTCAGCCGCTGGGCCTGGAGCAGCTGCTGCCGTAATGCGTCCATCTCGGTCGTCGGATTCAAGACTTCTTGGCTCGTCATGAAGTGGTTCCCCGAGGTCCGAAGCAGGTCGCTGGTAAACCGTATCGGTTGCGCGGGCGAGACCTCTTCATCCCTTTCACGAATTGCACATCGGGGGGCAAGTCCGCGGCCGACTTGAGCGAATCACGCCTCCGACTTCGGCCCGGCGGCGGGAACCTGGCGAAGGGCGCGAACCGGGTCCGGCACGATCAACGTCCGCTCGGCCCGCCACGCCCGGCCGTCGTGGACCAACTCCGAGGTCGCGAGGTTCTCGACCCGCCCCAGTTCGTTCCACCGCGTCGCCCACCAGCCTTCCAGGACCGACAACAACAGCACCTTGCACACGACGCCGTGCGTGACCAGCACGATCCGCCCACCCGCGTGTTCCCGGATCGTGCGGTCCCAGGCCGTCACCAGCCGCTCGGCGAGGTCGTCGAACGACTCCGCGCCGGCGGTCGTGAACCGCGTGTTCCCCCGCGTCCACTCGGCCAGCGTCTCCGCCCACGGCCCCTCGGTCAGGGAGAACGCCGCCCCGCACATCGCGCCGATCCGCCGCTCGTGGAACGCCGGCACAATGACGTGTGGCACGCCGGCCAACTCCGCGACGGGCTTCGCCGTCGCGACGGCCCGCCGCATCGCGGACGAGACCACGACCGTCGGCCGGAATTCGCGGAACCACGCGGCCGCGGCCTCCGCCTGCCGCTCGCCGTGTTCACTCAGCAGGATGTCGGACTCCGCGCCGTGGAACACGGTCGGGTCGGCGGACTCGGCGTGGCGGGTCAGCCACACGCGGGTGTTGGTCATCGGGGTCGGCTCCGAGGTTGCATTCTTTGGAACCCGGAGCGGAAGCGATGGGGTGTGCGACCGACACCCCATCGCTTCCGCTCCGGGTTCCACAAGTCGTGTCCGGTTGTCTGTGGCTCGCATTACGGTCGAGCGGTTAGAATACGGGCCGGGTCCGCCCCACGGCGACGAAGGATTCCCATGTCCGCCACACTGTTGCTGCTCGCCCTCGCCGCCCCGACCGCGCCGCCGAAGCAAGCCCCGAAGGTTGCCCCCGTCACGGACGCGGCCGCCGGGCAGTACGCCGACCGCATGGCCGCGATCCTGCCGGGGGTCATCGAGCGGTCCCTAAAGAAGGTCGGCCGCCGCGCCCTCGTCGAGGCCGCCATTGACGGCCTGTTCCGCGCCGTCAACCGCACGCCGCCGGCGCAACTCCAAAACTTGAGCGATGACGTACTCGACACTTACGCGGCGTTCAAACTCGCCCGCCAACTCGCCGGGGCGGACCCGGAACTGGACGGCATCCGCGCGTACATCCACAGCACCAACGGCCTGGCGAAAGCCCTCGACCCGTCGTGCGTCCTGTCGCTGGCGCACAACGGCCCGTTCTCGATGAGTGACCAGGAACTGCTCGGCGGGATCGAGCTGGACGACATCAAGCCGATCGACTGGATGGAGTACCGGGTGGAAACGGGCCCCACGTCCGGGTGGACGGTCCCGCCGCCGGTCCCGCTGCCGTGGAAGGTGAAGCGGCTCACGCCCGGCCTCGCGGCGGCGCAGGCCGACCTCCGGGCCGGGGACGAGATCGTCAGCATCGACGGCGTCGCCGTCACGCCCCGCACGACCTCGTACCTGCTTCCCCCGCTGCTCGTGCCGTTGACCGGGCAGAACCAGCCGGACGTGGGTAAGGCCCTCGGCCAGAAACTCCGACTCGGCGTCCGCCGCGAGGGGAGGGAACTGACCGTCGCTCTGGAGATTCCGAAGGCCCTCGTCGAGGAGTTGCCGCGCGAATCCGTCTTCGGCTACAAGCGGCGGCCGAACGGGACGTGGGACTACTTCCCGAATAAGGCCGACCGCGTAGCGTACCTGCGGCTGAGCGTCTTCGACGACGAGACGCCGCAGGCACTGGTCCGCGCACTGAACGAGATCGCGAAGGACAACCCGGCCGGGCTGCTCGTCGATCTGCGGTGGACGCCGGGGGGGTCGCTGCAGTCCGGCGGGCGGACGGCGGGCGTGTTCTTCCGCGACGACCAACCCATCGCGAAGGTGACGTGGGCGGACCCGAAGCGGTCCGCCGAGCAGTTGCCGCGGCTGCCGGCCCACAGCGTCGATGACCTGTGGCGGCGGCTGCCGCTGGCGGTACTCGTGAACGGCGAGACGTTCGGCGGCGGGGAGGCGCTGGCCGCGGCGGTGAAGGACCACAAGCGGGGCCTGGTGATCGGCCAGCGGACGCCGGGCCGCGGGCTGTTTTACACGTCGGTGGGCACGAGCGTGGTCGGGCTGCGGTATCGCGTCACGTCCGGGCGGATCGACCTGCCGTCCGGCAAGAACCGCCACCGGCACGAGAACCTTGGCCCGCTCGACGACTGGGGCGTGCGGCCGGACGCGGGGTTCGAGGTTCCGATGACCGGCGACCTGTCGAGGAAGCTCCGGGACTGGCACGAACAGCAAACGACCCGCCCGGCCGGAGAGCGGAACGCGGTGCCGCTCGACGACCCGCTGACCGACTCGCAACGGGCGCTGGCGCTGAAGTTGTTCAAGGGGTGGATGGGGAAGAAAAAGTAGGTCGGCCGAGCCGAGGCCGACCACCTGCCCGCCGCGGGGACCTTCGGGACAACGCAACGGCGAGCGTCGCGGTGTGCGCGCGACGGGGTAAAGCGTGTCGGCAGCCGTCGATTCCGCGATGGTGGCTGGGTAATGTATTGCCACGTCGCGCTCACGCCGCGACGCTCGCCGTTGAAATGCGTTAATGTCGCGGAGGCGGGGAGGTGGTCGGCCTCGGCTCGGCCGACCTACTGAACCACCGTCCCGATCTGCCCGACCGTCACGAACGCCCGCGTCCGGCACATCGGGCACTCCACGGCGAGCGGGGCCAACAACTGCTGCACTCGCTCCGGGACCGCGGCCGCCGCCGACCGGCCCGCGGCCGGCATCAGCCGCTCGGCCCGGAACTTCAGCCAGCCCTTCAGGACGCGAACCACCTTGTCCGGTATTTTCCGCTCCGTCGCGATGCGGTGTTGGCCAAAGACGAGCACGTTCGTCCCCTTCCGCGTCGTCTCCGTCGTCACCTCGGCGTCCGCGTCCGCCGTCGTGAAGTCGCCGAGCGTCACCCCGCGGCGGCCGATGAGGATGTCGCCCAGTTCCTTGTCGAACGGCGGGTCGAACTCGCCGACGAGCAGCGTGTCCGGGTAGGCGAGCAACGCCTTGATCCCGCCCCCCTTCTTCGTCAGGTCGAGGACGCTCTGCGCCGCGCCCGCAACAGTCTCCCACGGCCGCGTCGATTTCATCCGCCACAACTCGTAGAGCAGGTCGAACCAGTCGGAGTTGCCGGCCAGCACGCGGCCGAAGTTCGGGCAGCGCTCGGCGAGCGCGTTCAGCCCGGCGGGGGAGAGGCCCGCGTCGAACGCCGCGACCGGCAGTTGTACCCGCAGCCGGGCGGCGTCGCGGTCCGAGAAGAGCGGCGAGTCGAGCAGCATCTCGGCGACCGCCTCCGCGTACACCGGCGTCACCTCGCCGCGAAGGAACGGCTCCCACGCGGCGAGGAGCTGGTTCACCCACTCCTTGCCGATGCGGGCCGAGTCGTGGGCCTGCAACAGCCGCACGGCCGCGAGGAGCTGTGTCTGCGGCGGCCCCTTCTCGGCGAGGACGGCCGCGTGTTCGACGAGTTCCCACACGGCCTTCGACCGCTCCTCGACCGTGCCGACGCCGAGGCTGCTCCGGCAGAGCCGCGTCAAGAAGCGGATCGCCCGCGGCGACCGGCCGATGCCCGGGGCGAGTTCCGCCCACGCGGCGTCGAGCGCCCGCGCGTCCGGCTTCGGAACCTTCCGCTCGCGGTAGAGCAGGCCGGTGTATGCGCCGATGCTCAGGAGCGACAGCGCCACCGTGGGGAGCAGCGGCTTCACCGCGTCCCGCGGCATCGCCGCCGCGAACACGAGCGCCGCCGCCGCGACCCCGGCCCCGACCTTCGCGGCGAACTCCCGCGTGCCGGACCGGTCGTTCGGGTCCGGCACGCGGTCCACCGACCCGTCCGGGTACGTGATCGCCACCCGCCGCCGCTGCGCCTCGACGGCGTACCCCTCGCCGAGCAACCGGCCGCTCGCCAAAGCCAGCGGCGGAAGCAGCGGCGGCACGGACGGCGGGACCATCGAGTAGCACGACGGGCACAACCCGGCCTCGGCCTCCGCCGCTTCCTTGCGGAGTAACTCCGCGTCGTCGTGCTGGCCGCCGAGCCGCGAGAGGATCGCCTGGTGAATCTGCCGCGGCTCCGCCTCGGCGTAGAGCTGCTCCGTCACGGCGTAGACGCGATCGATCTGCTCCGGCTCCCGGTCCCTCGCGAACTCCTCGACGGCCCGCTCGACCACCGGCCCCGGCTCCCGCGCCCCGCCGTGCTCGTACACGAGCCGGTGCTTCTTCCACAGGTGCTTGATGAGCGCCGGCCGGGTCAACTTCGCCGAACACTTCGGGCACTTCAGCTTCGTCGTCCGCTCCGCGTCGGCGACGAGGGTGTCGATGACTTCCGACTTCTCGACCCGCGATTGCAGTTGGACCAGCCGCTCCAGCGTGCGGACCCGGCCCAGCCCGGCCGTGAGGGCGCGGACGATCGGGCCGATCGACTCGATCCGGTCCGGCATCGCGTCGATCAGCCGGCCGGCGACGTTCACCCGCAGGTGGATGCCCACGTCCCGCGATTGCAACAGGGGGGCGGAAAGGAGGATCAGCCCGGCCGGCATCGGCGTCGGCATCCGGGCGGTGAACGTCAGCGCCAGCCGGCGGCCGTCCTTCGCGGTGGCCAGCCGGTTGAACACGGTCAGTACCGCGGCCGACGTGTGGAAGATTCGGGCCGCCTCGCCGAGCCGCTCGAACTGCGTCCGGCGGTCGGCCGCCGCCAGCACCCACCGGACCACCTCCTCGGGCGTTCTGACGGGCGGACCGGGTGACGACATGGGGGGTGGCTCGCGGGTCGCATTCGGCGCACGGGTGCGGTATGCTCTAAAGTATTCTGAAGCCGTCCCGCCGCGTCCACCCTTCCGAGGAATCCGCCGATGCTCCCGCGACCCTCTTACTTGTTCCTCGCCGTGCTGATCGGGTGCGGCCCGGCCCTCGCGGCCGACGACGGCAAGAAGCTCGACGCCCAGAAGGCGGCCGCGGCCGCGAACCTGAACAAGGCCGGCCTCAAGAAGCTCGCCACGGCGGAGACGGCCGACCTGCTCGTGCTGTCGTCGCTCCCGGAGGCGAAGGCGAAGGCGTTCGCGGACGCGGCCCAGAAGGCGTTCGCGGCCGCCAAGACCGCCCTCAAGTTCGACGCGAAGGACGCGCTCTGGCCGGGCAAGCTCACGGTCGTCGTCCTCGGCGACAACCGGGAATTCTCGTCCTACGTCCGGGTGGTGACGCAGCAGCGGCCGGAGTCGAAGGACTGGTTCACGGTCAACGTCCGCGGCGACGCCCCGACGGCGGCGGTGCTCGTCCCGAACAACGAGAAGCCGAAGGACCCGGAGGCGCAGGCGCTGGTCACGGCCGTCGTCGCGGCGGCGCTCTTGAACAAGAAGGCCGGGACCGGGCCGACGACGGGTTCCCTCCCCGAGTGGCTGCAACTCGGCTTCGGCCGGCTGATGACGGCAAAGAGTGCCGGCGGGTCGGCGTGGACCGATTACCGGGCGAAGGCGAAGCAGCTGGTCGTCGGCACGAAGTCGAAGCCGCCGACGATCCGGATGGCCGACCTGTGGGGCGGCACGCCGTCGAAGGACGCGGACGTGGTGGCCGCGAGCCTGGTCGAGTACCTGCTGTACGGCGTGGAGGGGGACAAGTTCTTCGGGTTCGTGACGGCGTTCAAGCCGGACGACAACCGGCCGATGCCGAGCGTGGAAGGCGCGTTCGACGCGGTCGAGCTGAAGATGGACGCGGTCGAGCCGAGTTGGCGGTACTGGACTTCGAAGCAGAAGTGACGCCACTACTTCGTTGTCCGCGGGTCTTGGCTTTGTTCCCTCCCCCCTTGGGGGGGAGGGTTAGGG
>JAESGS010000181.1_pt1 | contig 86829 bp, 80 predicted proteins | sample 9269761 | NCBI WGS metagenome assembly JAESGS01 (sample SAMN15741799, study PRJNA653493) | algae metagenome | isolation source: Cyanosarcina radialis HA8281-LM2 and co-occurring heterotrophs from damp... | place: USA: Makauwahi cave, Hawaii | collected 2011-01-06 | reverse complement strand
GATTTCAACAGTTCCAGCAACTCAGCTTCTGATTCTTTAATCTCTATTTTTAGAACTCCTGACATCGGCTTTACCTACTTAATTACTCCCTCTTTATCTGTAGCATTATTTTATCCAAATGATATTAGACCTAGATCTTTGGAGCTTCTCGTTTAGCCTCTAGAGCGATGCGGATCGTTTCCATACGACCAAGCTTCTCGAATTTGTCCGTTTGGGCGGTGGATAACCAACTCCGAGCGGTGTTGCTGGGCAAAAGGTTTTCCAGCATCGATCGCTTCGGCTTGGGTTTGGTGATTGCTCAAAGGATTGGGATTACCCTCGACCTTTACTTCCCAAGCACCGTTTTGAGGCACTACATGAACTTTTTTTGACATACTATCTCTCCTTTTTTGGTTTCCTTTTTTTGGGCTGTTTGCCTGTTAGATTGGTTTACAATAGATATATTAGCATGAGTTTGTAAACCAACTACCTTATGATTGGCACTCGCATTAAGCTGGCTCGAAAAAAAGCTGGCTATTCACTGCGCGATTTAGCTGAAGCTATGGGTGGCAAAGTATCCGCCCAGGCTATTGGCAAATACGAACGAGGCGAAATGACTCCCAGTTCTGATGTTTTGCTGGCTCTGAGCAAAGCATTAGGGGTTACTGTTGCTTACCTGATGGATAGTCAAGGAATTGAGATAACTTCAGTTGACTTCCGCACTAAAGCCAGCACTACTGGAAAAGACCGCGCTCGCGTTGAAACTGAAGTCATTGAATGGGTAGAGCGATATCTCCAGATTGAAGAAATTCTCGAACTGGACGGACTTCAATGGCGAAGGCCGTTCGATCGATTAGAGGCAATTTCTTCGGTTGAAGAAGCAGAAGACATTGCCAACCGCGTGCGAGATCGTTGGAAATTAGGTTGCGATCCGATTCCTAATATGACCGAGCTTCTTGAAGAAAAGGGCTTAAAGGTTCTCATCGTCGATCTTCCAGAAAGAGTATCGGGTTTGACTTGCTTGGTAAGAAGGCGAGGAAATTTAGCAGATTTGCCAGCGATCGTTGTCAACCAAAAATGCTCGTTGGAGCGTCGAAGGCTGACTCTTGCCCACGAACTATGCCATCGATTAATCGATCCTCAATACTTGTCTGAAAAAGAGGAAGAGCTTGCAGCAAATCGATTTGCAGGCGCGTTCCTTATGCCTCGTTCCCATTTAGAAAAGGAAGTTGGCAAACATCGCAACTCACTGGGATATAGAGAATTGATTTCTCTCAAACGGATCTACAGAGTTAGTGGTGCGGCGCTACTCGTGCGCCTACGAGATATTGGCATTATCTCTAGTTCTGCACTCACTTATATGTTTCAATCTGTAGCTCGAACTTGGCGTACTGAGGAACCAGAAGAATTAGAACCGAAAGATAAAAGAGGTGAGTACGAACAACCCCAACGTTTTGAAAGATTGTGCTATCGTGCCTTAGCCGAGGATTTGATTTCGCTCTCTAAAGCAGCAGAACTCTTACGTGCAAGGGTTGAAAAAGTAGAAGCTGGACTGAAGGGACCGAGATCGGTAGATGCGAATTCTTATTAGCGACACATCTTGTTTAATAGATCTCCGTAAAGCCTCCTTATTGGAGGCTTTTGTTCGGCTTCGGTATGATTTGGTAATTCCTGACGTTCTACTAGAGCAAGAGTTAGTAAATTTTTCAACTGTTGACAAAGAACTCCTACAAAAAGAATTACGAGTTGTGAGCCTACCTGGTGAGGGAGTGATCGGAGTCCAAAGTGTGAACCGAGATTATCCCGCCTTGACATTAAATGACTGTTTTGCTTTTGTTATCGCAGAACAGACACCAAATTGTATTTTAATGACTGGCGATCGCCGCTTACGCGACCTGGCAAGTAGTTCTGGCATAGAAGTTCACGGCATTCTTTGGGGAATTGATGAAATGTATAATGCGAGATCTGCTACGGTTAGTCAGCTATACTCTGCTCTACTGCTTTTCAAGGCAGATTCTACTGTAAGACTTCCTGCAAAAGATTTAAATATATGGATAGAACGATATGAATCCTTGCTTAAGAAAATGCCATAAATCTCTCAAATTAACGCTCTAACCCATCCCCTACACATCTTTTGAGATCCGGTGACAGTTGAGAACTTAAATCTCGTAGGATTTGGCGTAGATGGGCAATAGTCGATCGCCCTCTCAGCCAAGTATCCTAAAGATTGAGAGATCTGAAGATGGGCAACAGCATCAGGGAGAGGAACTACCGATGAAAGGCAAGAATCCGATGGGGTGGAAATTGGTGGGGCATAGCGGCATTGCTCTCTCGGCTTTATTGCTGTCGGTGGGGTTAGCGAATCCCCAACCCGTCAAATCTCAAACTCCCACAGCGACTCCTTCAACGGTGGTTTCCCAGCAAGAGAGGGCGGAGTTAGAGCAGTTCTTCAATCGGACGACTACCCTATTCAGTATTTTGCTGGTAACTCTGGCCGTCTTACTAGCCATTGCGATCGCAGCTTTGTGGTTTTTGCGGCGGGCGGTGATTCAAGAAGTAGCTGGGATTGTGAAAGCTCATCTGAAGCAACTGGGAGATTTGGAAACTAAGATTGCTAATGCCGATCGCCAGGTGCAAAATATCCTCCAGCAAGCCGAACAAATGGTGGATACGCTCAAAAATGACGTAGAAGATTGGCAAGACGAACTAGATATCAAACGAGAAGATGTTTCGCAACAAATAACGGAACTGTCGCAATCGAAGCAGCAAGCCTTAAAAGAATTCAAAACCCAGATCGATCGCTCTTATCAAACGCTGGAAAAATTAGAGACGGATTTCAGCGACGAAATCTCTGGATTGCAAACTCAAACGCAACAGCAGCGGGATACGATCGTCCGCAACCTGGAAAAATTCAGCGCCGAATTTCCGCCGCAAATATCGGCCCTGCTGGCAGAGGTACAAAGACAGCAACAAGAAGTCATCCAACACCTGAAGCGATCGCAAACTGACTTTAACACCCAACTATCTGCCCTTCAGTCGGCTACCCAAAAACAACAAGAAGCGATCGGGCAAAACCTCAAACAACAAGAAGCAGAGTTTGCCCCGCAGCTAGGCAAACTGGTAGTTAAAGTTCAAGGCCAACAAGAAGCAATTTTGGCGCGGTTGAAACACCTAGAAACAGAAGCGGTAGCTCAATTAGAGCAATGGCAAACCGAAGTGCGATCGCAACAGCAAGGAACCCTGCAAAACTTCGGCAAAGCTACCTCAGAATTTACCGCTAAGCTATCGGAATTCCAAATTCGGGCGCAACAGCAAAGAGACTCGATCCTTAAAAACCTGCACAAAGTCGAGTTAGATTTTGTTCCCCAACTGGCTCAATTAGAAGTAGAAGCCAAGCAAAAAGCCGAAGAACAAAAGGATTTAACCCTACAAAACCTTAGAAGAGTGGGTGTAGAGACGATCGCCCAATTGCAAAAAGTCCAAGGGCAAATTCAAGCTCAAATGACGCAACCGCTGCAAAATCTCCAAAAACTGGAAGCCGAGATCGCTGCCAAACTTTCCGACTCGCAGTTAGGGATTGAAGCCCAAAAAGATCGAGCCACAAATACGATCGAAGAATTAGAAGCTCAAGTCAACGACATCATCGCTGGCTTGCGATCGGATATTCAAACCCGTAAAGAAGGAACTCTAAAACATTTGAGTGACTTAGAAACCGAGTTAACATCTCAAGTGGCTAGCTCGCAATCGGGGGTGCAAATTCAAAGAGATCTAACCCTGCAAAACCTACAAAAATGGCAAGCCGAAGCTAGCACCCAATTATCAGCCCTGCAATCGGAAATTCAAACTCGCAAACAAGATACTCTACAACATCTAGAAAGGTTAACAGCTACGCTCACCGAACAGTTAGCTCAAATGCAGTCAACGGCTGAAACCCAGAAACAACAGATTCTCCAGGAACTAGCAGAAATTTCTCCCAGTGCGATCGCAGAATCTGCCATTTCAGAAGTCGTCGCCCAAATCCAAACTCTCAACGCTCAAATCGAACGCCTTCAATCCAACCATCCAGACTTTTTCCTCAATCCCGATGACTACCTGCAACAGGGCAATACTCTATTTGCTGACGGACGTTATCGGGAGGCAATTGCCAGTTACGATCGCGCTATTGCCTTGCAACCAGAGAATCCCGATCTGTGGTATCGACGCGGTTTGGCCCTATGGGAATTAAAGCAGTATGAAGAAGCGATCGCCGCTTTCGATCGAGTGCTGAACGTCAAACCCGAAGATCCCGATAGCTGGTATTACCGCGCCATGTCCCTCAAAGAGTTACAAAGATACGATGGGGCATTAGCGGCGCTGAATAATTTAGTCAAAATCCAACCGGATAATTACACCGCTTGGTTTCAACAGGGCATACTTTTAGGGAAAAAGAAAAAAGCTACCGAGGCGATTGCTGCCTTTGATAAAGCCATAGAATTAAAGCCAGATTACTCTCAAGCTTGGATCGATCGAGGGGTAGCTTTAGGGAAGTCGCAAAAACATGAAGAGGCTTTTGCCTCATTCGATCGCGCCGTGCAAGTTCAACCTAACGATCCGGTAGCTTGGTTGAACCGGGGGATGGCGTTAGAAGTGTTGACGAGATATGAAGAAGCGATCGCTTCTTTTGATAAAGTCATCGAACTCGATCCGCAATCTGCTAAAGGCTGGGATAAAAGAGGTTACGCGCTCATTCAATTAGAGCGAGATCCAGAAGCCTTGGAGAGTTTTGAGAAAGCCTTGGCGATCGAACCAAAATATGCAAGTGCTTATTACAACAAAGCGATTTGCTATACCTTTCAAGGAAAACTGCGGTTAGCTATAGAAAATCTAGAGCGAGCGAGCGAGCTAAATCCGAAATATCGCAACCAAGCCAAAACCGATCCAGATTTTGAAGAAATTGCCGAAAATAAACGTTTTCAACAATTGGTTCAAGGGCATGGGGCATAGGAAATTTGATATTAGACCAAAAATTGAAAACCATGAAAGCAATTGAAACCAACGCTACTCTCACCGAAAACGGACAACTCACACTCGACGAACCCCTTCCCCTTCTCCATCGCAACCGCGTCCGCGTTATCGTTCTTATCCCTGAAGAAGATGAACTAGAAGAAGACTCGATCGAAACTATCCGTGAAGGACTCGATCGAGGGTGGCAGGAAGTTCTCACGGGAAAGACTCGCCCTGTTTCTCAACTTTGGGAAGGAATGGATGTCGATTGAGCCACCCGTCCAATTTGGTGAGAAAGCGATCGGCTTGGGTGAAACCCGATTGACTAGCAATGTAGTCGGCAATTTGCTCGATATCGTCAATGGCAGGTTCGGTAAGACGAAACTGTGGGTTCATTACTCGATCGCGTAGCGAGAACGCAGATTAGCACGAATTTGCGCCATAGCAGTGGAGCCATCGACGAGTTCACCCCGCTGGGCGGCTTCCCACCCAATGCGAGCGTCCTGTTGTAGTTCTGGCAGTCGTCCCTGATAAATGTCTTCTTGCTGTTCGAGGAGTTTTACCCCAGCCAAAAGGACTTCGATCGCCGTTTGATATTTACCGCTGACAAGTTGGCGCTGTACGAGGTCTTCAAGTTCGGGCGGTAGAACGATTTGCATGGAAGGGTATAGCAGAAATTCTCATTTTATTGTAGGCGTTTTTTAAACATCCTCAACTCCACGTGAGGGGAATTTCTGCTGGATTCTGGCAGATTACTGGCAGCCAACTGGCACAAGGGAATTCATTTTCTAAGCCTTGCAGTTTCAAGCGTGCTTCGCGTACCGATTGATATAAAGGTTTACCGCTAGAAAATTCTGCTAGCAAATTCTTTAAGAATTCCTGTGCTACTTTGTCGGGTACTGGTTCGCGCATGACGATCGTTTGGGGAATATGCAAATCTGCTAAATTAGTGGCTAATCCCAAACCATCACAGGAGTTAAAAATCGCCAGTTGCAAACCTCGTTCGATCGCTTTCGTCAGAGCATTTCTTAACTCAGCAATAGTTAAACTATCAGTTTGGTTGATGCAAAAATGACCGATTTCTCGATCGCGGCGAGTAAAACTATGACCAGCAAAAAAGAGGATATGCCAAGATTGCTGCCAAAGTTCATCATTTAGAGCTTGTCGTTGTGGTTCTACTAAAAACTTGACTTTTGCCTTCGGTAAATTTTCGAGTAAAATTCTATCTTTTTGAGTGTCAATGCCAGTGCTATCTCCTAATATAGCTAATATTTTGATATCGGATCTTGACGATCTAGACTTTTCTTTTTTCTCATAAGTAGGTGAAGAAAGAGCTATTTCTGCTTGAGGATAGCGTTCAAAAAAATCCCAAAGTTGCAAGGGTATCCGCCGTAGCTGGCTATCTTCTGTTTGCCAGATAATCCGAATAGATTCAGAGAGATTTAATCTTGCTAGCAATTGTTCTTTTACTGGCCGAAATAATTCGGAATTCAACCATAAATTTATGTGGTTTTTAAGGTTATCTGCCAATAGTTGGCATTCTGCTGATAATTCTGGCTTGCTAATATTAGTAACTTGTGTTTCTGGAAACTCGATCCGCAAGTTTCCTTGTAAGCTTTGACGGTATGCAGCTTGCCATCGATCGTATGCTAAAGCTAATTCTGAAGCTGGTGGTAATTTTCCGTTGAATTCAAAATCGGGAGGTTTTCCTTCTAAGCCAATCTGTAGTATAACTGGAAATCCGATCCTGAAGTCGCCTTGTCCTAATTTTAAGATCGCTAGCTTGTTGTGAGTTGATGTTCTAGGCGTGGGAGCGATCGTTTGGATGATGTCTTTTAAAATTGCGATTTGTTCGTCTTTACTTTCTAATTTTGCTTGATATTTTGATTTTAATTGTTGGAGTATAAATTCATATTTTTGAGTCACTTCAGCGTGGATTTTCGTTTTGTTAGCCGATTCTGGTACATCTACACGCACCGAAACAATTCCATCTCCCTTATTTTCAATACTTTTAATTGCTAAAGGAATACCTTCGTTTTCGAGTTTGACCTTTGCTAAGGCCACCGTTAGAGCCTGTAAATCTAAGCCATTACGAAAAATTAGATCGACAGTATTTATGGCTACTTGGAATAGTTTAGTAAAATCTCCTGGGGCAAATTTTCCGCTGCTAGGACGACGCTCTTGTTGGTTATTTAAAAGATAAACGTACTCGCAAATTACTCCATCAAGTCGAGTCGTGCTGTCAATATTCCAGGCTTCCAAACAAGCTCCAGTCAACTGAGCTTGCTGAAAATTAGTATTTATTGCTTGGAGTTCGCACAAGTTAGTGTCTTCTAAATCGGCTCGAACCAAAGTAGCATGGCTGATATCTGCTTTGGTAAGGTTTGCCTGGTTTAATTTAGCTCCATCTAAATTTGCTCCCCGCAAATTACATCCTTGATAAGAGCGTCCAATCCCGTTTTTATCGACCAGTAATTTCCGCACTTTAGGATTAGTTAAAATTGTGTTTTTGAATCTAGACCGATCTAGTTTTTGCGTTAGATAAAAGTTTGTGCGAGTCAAATTTGCATTAGTGAAATCGGTACTTTTTAGGATAGCTCCCTCGAAATTAGCACCTGTAAGATTAGCTCCTCTAAAACTAGTCCCTCCAATAACAGAAATATTTACCGCCAGTTTATAAATAACCAGAAATTTTTTATTGTTAGCTGTTGCTTGCCAACTAATATAACCACAGATAATTCCCAAAAATACAAGTGCGATCGAATTTAATAGCCAACAAGCATACCAATTAATTGGTTCATTTTTTAACGATAGAGAAGCATTGGCACTCAAAATCGCACCAATAGTCCAAGCTATCCAAAAAATAGAGTTAGTCGAACCACCAAGAAGTCTAGCCGTCACCAGGATAATAGCGCCGAGGGTGAAACCAGCAAACGTCCAAGTTCCAGCAGCTAAAAGCTCCCAACCCGTTCGGGAGGCGATCGCAATTCCTGAAAAGCCGGATATCCACCCAACATACCCGAACAATATAGCAGCGATTATTCCGATTAATATTCCAGTCGCGATCGCTAAATCTTCACCAAATCCTCGTCGGATCGTAATCTGAAAAAACAGGCTAATAGCGAATAAGCTCACCACACCCGGAATCAAATTGAATCGAGCGATATATTCAGGTTGAAACATTCCTGTCAAAATAATGCTACCAAAGCCAGATGCACCACCAGCCACCCCAAATAACACCAACAAAACTACTAGTAAGAAAACCACTTTTTCTGGCCGAACTCCTGCTATAGCTCCTTGGAAGTTAGCATTTTCCAGAATTGCATTAGTAAAATTGGCCCCGCGAATATCAGATTTACTGAAGTCTTTACCTGTAAGGTTTTGACCGTTAAAGTCCACTCCTGGGAATTTTTTGTCCGAACTGTTAGGAAACTTCATTGGTATATATGTTTCCGAGTTAATAAGTATTTTTATGGTTACAAATATAATTCGTTTGACTGCGTACTCGATTTATAGGTTGGGAATCTGGGTTTGATGCATCTCCAGAGCGACTGAATTTATCGCTCAAAGCCTGTGAGAGCAAGTCTTCGATCGCTACTCCTTATTTACCACAAAAGTTTTTGAGAAAATTTCGGAATATTTCCCTTCGTTGACTTGTTCTTAAGAATGAGGGGGCAATAGTTCTCTCGATTGTCTATAACCGCTTATTTAAGGAGTCAATCTCATGCTCAAACATAACCGATCGAATCGTATACTTGTTGCCCTGGGCATTCTCTCTTCCAGTGCCTTGTTAGCTCCTGCTGTATTGGCTTATCCCATTTATGGTAGCCCACGCGATCTGGGCGAGAAGACAATACTTAGGTACGATGTCTCGGGGTGGGTAAAGATTCAGCCACAACAATCAGGGACGCTAACTTGGAACTGCCCTTCTAACGCCTATATCGTAGGCGGAGGATTCGAGACGCGAGAGGAGCTAAATAACAGTGCTGAAGGATTTACTGTTATCCACTCTTTCCCATCAAGTGCAAACGGATGGCAAGTGCGTCTACGGAACAAAGACGACATCGCTCGCGATGTGAGAATCTACAGAATCTGTGCAGAGTAAGTCTGGTCTGCATTGGTTGCAACTTCTGAGTTGCTTGAGAAATCGCTTCAGATTCACCATTTGCCTGTAGGGGTGCAATGCATTCATTGGTGTCAATTTAGAACTAAAGCCGCTGCTAGACCATGAATTTCAGCCATCTCCGCCAGGGGTTAAAAACCCCACCGCTTATAGCGCAAGTCCATTGAAATGGACTAAGGAAGGAAATTACCCAGAGATCGGCCAGTCCTCTTTAGAGGACTTTAGCTGTGAGACAGGGGTTGAAAACCCCTGGCGGATGAAGCTTTTGACCGTTAACTTGACGCACATCAATACATTGCGGAGGGGCTGTATTCGCCGTGCAATGGCGACGGGGGTTGAACTGCCGGACGCTCTTTCCTCCGGCACCGCCCCCGACCCAGGATGTGTTGCAACAAAAAAGCAAAATGGTATCAAAATTTTTAGACAACTTTGGAATATTTCCTGCGGTTGATTTGTTATTCAGATTGAGGGGCAATAGTTCCCTACCTCGTACTTAATTGGGTATCTAGAAGCATTTTCAGACACTCTCTTAACGAATTCCTCAGTCGATAATCTATCACCTCAGTCAAGGAGACTATCTATGAAACTTTTACACTCTCTAATCTCTAGCACTGCTCTACTGCTGGCTGCTGCTGCCCCGACATTGGCTACTATCTCAATATCTAGCGTAACTTTGGCATCGCAACCAGTCGATCCGCTAGGTTGTCCTGATGGTTGGGTTCCCGCACCAAATCCCCAACTTGGTTGTATTCCTAATCGGATAAAACCTAAAAACCCAAACAGAAATATAAAAAATCCAACTCCATCAAGCCAAGTAGAATTTCCATCTAGAGTACCTCAAAATTTTCGGATCGATCTGTGCGATCTAGGTGTTGTAGATCCGATCGATTGTCCTGAAAATAACCCGAAGAGTTTAATCAAGTTGGACGAACAGCGTTAGTCGGTAGATCGGATCGATCGAAATCCAAAAGCAGCGGTATGACCAGCGATCGTTTCTGACTGGCAACCGCTTTTTATATCAAATCCGGTTCTCATACCATCTATTGCTGCCCTCACCCCCAACCCCTCTCCCACGGGAGAGGGGAGCCGGAGTCGGAGAGAGGTCAAGACGGTTTTGTAAACCGGATTTGGTATTAATGGCTCAACTAAACCGCAAAATCTTCGTTAAAATTAGCATCACCTAAAGCTAATTGTACGCTAAATTTTTCTCCAATTTGACAGCTAAATTTGAGTTGGAGATAAACATCTGCACGTCTAGCAACAACTTCACGGCATATTTCTCCAGGCTCGTCCAGCAATATTAGTTTTAAATCTGGTGGTAAGCGATCGTCATTTCCTGTCGGGTAAACTTGCAAAAGTACGCTAACATCACCATCATTTTTGGGTAAGAATGCCACAGCTAAGGCTACGGTTTTACCTGCAACCTCCATACCTAGATCGATTAGTTTCACCCTCTTAACACCAGCGGCAGGGTTTTCTGGATCGATTTTGCGCAAACTTTCTACTGCCATCCACAGGGTTTCATCATCTGAAGTGCTTCGCAATAAACTCACCAAAGCTTGAATTGCATTACTATTACCAACAGTAACTTCTCCTAACTGCTTAGCCGCACGTTGGCGTTGCGTTTCATCATTTGTAGATAATAACTGCCCAATAGTTGCCGCCATTTCCTCGGAGTTTAGCTGGGTATTTAACGAGAGATCGGAACTGCGGGTGGCGATCGCTAACTTTGGTAATGTAGAAACAGCTTGCCATTCTGGTTCAAAAATATTTTGCCACCACCGACTCAGAATGGTACGGGTTTGATTCAAGGATATAGATAGTGAGTCGATCGATCTGTTTTTACTAAAATCAATTTCGGCTAATTCTCGCTCTATTTCTAACCGCTCGTGCAAAAGTTGACTGGTAAATTCTAAACTTTTAATATAGGCGCGATCGACTGCTACTGGTATGGTTAAAACATCGCTCCAAGCTCGTTCTCGTTCGTGAAATCGGTTGATTTCAGAAATGCTAGCAGCTTTTTTTCTACCTGACTTTAACCCCAATCGCTCGATATCGTTAATTTCTGGTTGCCGATCTACTAATTCATGATAATAGTCTCCTACAGTTAGTAAAATGTCATATATATCCCGCGATAGTCTCTGACCGACTGGGTGTAATAAGTTGTCAATCAGCATCGGTTGTACGTGCCAAGTTTCAGCCAATAAATCTCGTCCTAAACCAGAAATATGGGCGGGAATAAGTAAATCCACATCGGAAATAAAATTGGTTTCCGCAGACAATACCATCACAGAAACAATCTCCGATGCCGATCCGGTTTCACTCTCTACCTCTGGTTCCGTTACGATTGTTACATAGCGGGGTGGAGCGTTCCCTTGTAAAAAGTTTTGAGCTTCTGTTGAGTAAAGCTTATTTTGTTCGCTTGAATAAAATTCTCCAGGATATCTTATCTGGTGAGTTAGTTCCCAGATTTCTCCAGGTTGCGGCGCTGGGTAAGGTTTTCGCATATTTACATTTCCCAATTTTGCTAGATAGCTAATTGTGTTAACAAATAGAGGCATTATCTTATGCCAATAAACAATAAACTTCTCAGATATTTCACCAAAGTGCGATTTGTCCTTCACCATAAACGCTCGAAAAGCCTATTACCATTTAGCTTTTGAACGCCTACGAGTATGTCTGAGTTTGATATTTTGTTGTGCTTGTTTGACAGCTTGAGGTTGCAGTAGTCCTAATTCCATCGCCACGCGTCCGACTAATTCCTGCCACCGCTTGGAAACTTCCCCTTGACTAATTCCCAAAACAGACGCTATTTGGGTTTGGGTTTTACCCTCAACCATAAGTTGCCATAGCTTGAGATAATCGCGATCGCTATAACGCAAATCTAGATTTAGAATAGCTTGTTTCGCCTCGATAATTAAATCTGCACGTTCTACAGCATCCCACAGGTTCAAATTATCGGCAATTGTGTCTACCAAACAGATATCTGTGCCAGCAATAATGACATCTAAACTTTGGTGGTTTCGCAAACGTTCTCTGCGAACCAAGTTAATAATCTCATACCGCGCTACAACTGTAGCCCAACGCTGAAATTCTTCAATTCTTCCGTGGTGAAACTTACCCGCGTTGACGGCTTCGTAAACTTTCATTATTCCTGCTTGCGCAGCATCTTCCCCAGATACGGAACTCCCTTTAGTATACTTATGGGCAATTTTGACGATTAGTTTTAGATGCTTTGGATCGATAATTAGATGATTGACATACTCCTCGGCATGAACGCACGAGGATTCTTGTTCATGGTTCATAGAAGTCTGTTTGCTATATTAGGTTGCCCATCAATAGTAGTGGCAGTCTTCTCCCCATGCTTTTCCTCTTTCGAGGCAGATTCCTTTTGCCCAAAGGTACTGTTGTTCCACTCTATACCCAACACTCTCATGCCTTTTTGGAGAATATTTATTGCTGCATTTGTATCGCGGCATATTGCCAAATTGCAGTTAGGACACGAATGAGTTCTGGTACTAAGAGACTTTTTCACTCTTTGATGACAAAACGAACAATCTTGAGATGTGTAGTTAGGTGAAACAGCCACCACTGTTTTATCCCAGATTTTACCGTAGTAGTCTAGCCAAGAAGTGAATTGATACCAAGCCGCGTCAGAAATTGACTTGGACAAGTGGTGATTTTTGACCAGGTTCGACACCTGCAAATCTTCATAGACAATCACATCGTTAGAGTGAACTACGCATCGGGCTTGCTTGATTGCCCAATCTTTACGCTGCCTTTGGATTTTTAGATGGACTTTACCGAGTTGTTTTCGGCAAGAATGATAGTTGTTTGATTGAGTTTTTTTGCCCCGAACAAACTTTTTACTTAATCGTTTTTGCGCTTTTTTAAGTCGGCGCTCTGACTTCCTCAAGAATTGAGGATAAATCACAGCGTTATCATTTTGGTCTTTGGTGAAATAGGTTAACCCAAGGTCTAATCCGACCACATTGCCCGTGTATTGCCCTACTTCTTTACGGTTGGCATCAAAGCAAAATTGAGCATAATACCCATCGGCTCGACGTACCACACGAACACGATTTATCTTGAGTCGAAATAAATCCGATCTCGTTTGAGTATTGCAGTAGAGTGCCAGAGTGCCAATTTCAAATCGATCGGTGAAAGCAATACTCATGCAATCAGACGATAGTTTCCAACCTGAAACTTTGTACTCTACAGAACGGCAATGCTTTTTGAATTGGGGATAACCTTTTTTCTTCTCTTTTTTCTGACAACGATGATAAAAGCTTGAGATTGCTTGCCATGCTCTTTCGGCACTAGCTTGACGAGCAGAAGAATTTAACTTTAAAGCAAAATCAAACTCTTTTGCTAAGGACGAGCTTAGCTTGTACAAGTCGGCTTTACCTACGCCCCGATTATCCATCCAATGACGAATTGCTTTGTTCCTAATAAATTGCGCGGCACGAATGGCATCATCAAGAGCTTGGTATTGCTCTTTAGTTCCGTTTAGCAGCTTGGCTTCTCTAACTATCATGCTTTAATTTTATCAGACATAACTTCAGGTAAAAAGTTAAGATTTAATAAAAAGCCGCCCTGAATTGCGGAGCTTTCAACCCAAAATTTTCGGTAAAATCTTTGATAAAAATCTCGTATTGACTACAAAAGTTTTTCAGAGAATTTCGGAATAAAGAACGATTTTTTGGTTGGCTCTTGCTATCAGTGTCATTACCCCATAGCCAGCTTGCGACTCCTCGATTCGGTTGCGATTGAGGAATCTAGAGCAAGATCGGACTTACTATTTCAGCTTATAACTATAGTATTTCGTCTATAGATAGTATAGAAAGTTTTGGTGTTAGGCTATTACTCTTTTTTAAAAAAGTATGCTAGTTTGGCATTGTGTTTTTCTTTGAGCAGAGATGATGAGTAAACCCCACTATTTTAAGGCTGCTTTAGTGGCCCTAATCATAGCAAGCCTAGCACTATCTTATGCAGATCCCGCAATGGCAGACAAAAATAAGGAGGACAAGAAGAAAAAGTCTGTGCCTGCTCCTGCTCTATTGCCAGCCCTAGTGCTTCTAGGTGGTGGAGCCATGTTGTATAACCGCCGGAAAAACAACCGCCAAAGTGTAGTGCAAGAGCAATAAGTCTCTCGAATACCCAAATAAAAGTAATCTTGGGTTGATAGTTGACTATAAATGCCTTAAATCAGGGGTTAGATTTTTCTCTTTTCTGTCGATCGTTGACGCTTTTCTCAATCAAATCAAAAATTTATAGCACCTGTTGACAGGAAAAAGGAAAAATTCTTTACTTTTCCTTTTTCCTTAACCGGCCATAGCTTAGCAGTTTACTTCAATAGGGCTTGGCCGCGATCGCTAATTTCTCTGGCATAATCAGTCCAAGCTCCCTGTCCCCAATAGCGGAAACAACTAGTTTCCAGCAGCAGGTTGTACAACAAAGCTTGTTGGTAGTCCTCGCGCTTAGTAACTGAAGGATCTTGCTGCACCAAAGCATCGTACTTTTGGTGAAAAGCCGCACTCAGTTGATTCATCGGTTCGAGAACGTTTTCGTATCCTCGAACCCAACTTAAATCATTCGTCCAAGAAGCGCCATCCATATGAAACTGATGGTCGGTTTGCTTCAAATCGGCAATCGCTTGTTCTACTGCTTCTGTCGTGGCATTCTCTGGATTGACTCGCTGCCAAATTTTGTGTTGATTAGCCGCTTGAATCTCTGGATAGTCGTCGGGATTCGCGCCAGCGGCTTCAATTAGTTCCAGATATTCCGTGCCATTAATCGCTACAGTTCCTGCATGGTTGTTACCCGATTCGCGGATTTCGTGATATATCCTGATGAAATCGCGGGGAAATTCATTCATCATCACGCCGCCATTTTCACCATCAGCTATTTGGGTAACTACCGACGGCACGCTAACATTGCCGATTTGCTGTTGCCTGTGCCCTTTAGCCTCAAAATAGGGCTGCATTTGCGCCACTAACTTGGTATCCGAGCCTTGGGTTTTAATTAAAGCTGTAATTGCGATCGTTTGACCTTGAGAATTGCGAGCTACCAACCGATTGGGAATATACTTTTGGTCTTGCCAAAGTCCCGAACCATCGAGCCTTTCAACTGAATGTTCCTGCACCATTAACCACTTATAGCCGCATTCTTTCAAAGCTTTGATGTATTCATACAGGGTATCCGGGTGATTGGGCAAGTGCATTTCTGGCGGCGAGAACCCTTTAACGCGCTTCAAAGCATCGAAGCCAAACATAGCGGCAAAGTGGTGTTGCCAAGCTTGGATGTGCAGTTTGATATCGGGAATCGGAGTCGATGGCACTACTGCATGGCTCCACATCGTTCCCAGCCATTCGACATAAGGCTGATACTGCGGGTTGCAAGTTATGCGTTTCAGCTTGTCGATAATATCGACTCGTCCCATCTGCCGCAATCCCCAGAGCAAATTGCCCGAATAGTCGAGCATGATTCGAGGATTGCAGCCTGCTTCTACTAATTGGGGAATAAAGTCTCCCAAGCGCCCGTAGCAATCGGCAAAAACGCTGGCGTTGTGGTTATCTCCTTCCCCAGAATGCTCGAACATATGCTGGAGATTGCTAATCAACTCGCCATTTCTACCCGCTGGAATTGTCGGTTGGTGCATATGCAGGGCACAAGCAAACCCAGCATTAATGTCAGTTATTTTGAGATTTGTAGTAGGCAAAAATACTGGCTCTTGGTGTCGAACTATAGAACTAATTTCTGCTTCCCAACCGCAAATATTTGGCAATCCCGATCGAATTTCTTCTAAACCCGTATTTTGGAGCGATGGCGCTGTGGCAATCATGCAATTTTCCTCAATTCTAGATAGTTAGTAGATGCTATTTACGTATTGGCTAAATCGATCTACCGCAACTACATCGATCGTAACTATACAAGAGTTAGCCCCAGCGATCGCGATTATCAGAGTTTTTTAATCTGCCGAGGATGTCGATAGAGAACAACGCCACTGTCCGCCTTCTTGGTAGCAGCGGACTCGCCGAGAAGACATGAGAGACTTCAAGCTGGTTTGCACCCAGGAAATGGGACGATTAATTTGTAGGTGCATTTCCTTAACTGTCAACCCTTCTGGGTGAGCGGTTAATAGTTCTAAAATTTTTTCAGTGGTATTTAGTCCTGGTTGCGGACGAAGAATGACTATTTTGACCAAAGCGGTAACGGTTCTGAAAATGAAGTTGGCGATTGGCAGGCAGCATACCACCATCAGAACCAATTAGCGATCGCTGTTATGAAACTTTACATTATGGATTTAATGCGAGCGACAAGCGTTAACTGCCCTCACCCCCAACCCCTCTCCCAAGCTTGGGAGAGGGGAGTAGGAAATATCACAACTCATTTAGACTAGCTATATATAGCCATAGATAATGGTGTCCATGCTTAAGCTGCGCTAGCGAACACTACTGGACTTTTCAAGAGTCCTCTCAGGTGTAAGACTATGATTCATCTGACTCTATCAAACCAGCAAGCTCAAACATACTTTTTCGCTCTTCTGAAGAATGTATGTTAAAAATTGCCAAATGTCCCCATTGAGGAGGAACTCGATCGGATTTTATCATATAACCAATATCTTGGGTTTGAAGTTCTACTATAATTGAATTTATATCTAATTCGTAACATTCTGAGTATGTCTGATGAGCAGAATTAGGAAAGCTTTTTTTGAATATCTTGTTGTATTCAGGCTGAAAATATCGAATCAGAGCAGCTTCTGTAAAATTTATTTTTTGTTGCTCGGATATATCAGTGTTCATTACTCTTTTTATATGTTTATAATCTTGTTTGAGAGAAGTTTCATAAATTTGCTGTTTTGGGTCCATTGTAATAAATTTTACTTGATTGAAGCTTATAAAAAGTAACCAAATATCTCGATCTGGCGAGCGTTTAATAGACTCAAAATATATATTTTGTAATGTTGAATGATTTTTTAATCTAGTTGCTGCTGTTCTCGAACCTTTCACTCCATATGATTGACCTACATATAGTACGTCAAGACTGATTAACTCCGAAAGATCGGCATATAAACAATTTAGTTTAGCTAACAAAAGTGCAACTTTGTACTTGCCAAACTCTACACCGAATTCATCGTAGAGACTAAATTCAGTGTAAGGATAATCGCACTTCAGATGTAGCTTAGGAACAGCAGAAGGAAGAGTTAACATAAACTCGCCTTTTCTAAAATCATTTTTAGTTTGGACTTTAAATTTAGCTCTCATAAATTGACCGTCAATAAGAAATGATTCAGGCTCTAATGAAACACGTGGTTGACGAACAATCATATAAATGTGAGGAGGATCTTCATTAAACTCATCATACTCATTCAAGTGGGAAAGTGAATCCTCCTGAAGTAGCCAGAAGCGACGGGCAAGCATATTAATACCAAACTCACTAAAATACTTACGAATTGCCACAGTTCTCAACCTCACTCTCTAGCTTTTATTAATTTTAGCTGTTTCTATGTTTAACCCAACTCGATCGAGGCTTACGCAGCAAGTCGAGGTAAGGTGGCGGGGGTGTGTTATGCTGCGCTCACGCACCCTAATGGAACGACACAGCTTTGCAACTGCGAACTGCGAATTGCGAATTGCTAATTTACCAACTCCCCAGTTTCTTGCAGGGCGTGCAAGCGATGATAAATGCCTTCATTTTGTAATAGTTGCTCGTGACTGCCAACTTCAACAATTTGCCCGCGATCGAGAACTATAATTTTGTCAGCTTCGCGCACGGTGCTTAAACGGTGGGCAATTACAATTGTCGTTCGCGTGCCCAAAATCGAACGCATGGCTAGCTGGATCGATCGCTCGGATTCGTAATCTAAACTTGATGTCGCTTCATCAAAGATTAAAACATCTGGTTCTACTAATAAAGCCCTGGCAATCCCTAACCTTTGCCTTTGCCCGCCAGAAAGCCTAACTCCCCGTTCGCCAACTATGGTGTAATAACCTTGGGGTAATTGCTCGATAAATTCATCGACTCTAGCGATCGCGCAGGCTTCTTCAACTTGGCTGAAACTGGCTTGACGGTTGCCATAAGTCAAATTATCGAGCAAAGTGCCATTAAACACATCGACTTCCTGATGGACGATCGCTAACCGTCTGCGGTAAGCCGTAACATCTAAGGTGCGAATGTCTGTCCCATCGATTAAAATCTGGCCTTGGCTGGGTTCAAAATAGCGAAATAGGAGTTTGACTAAGGTAGATTTTCCCGAACCGGAACGCCCGACTAGGGCAATAGTTTGATATGGTTCGATTAACAGGTTGATGTCTTCCAATACCTGACGATCTTGTTGGTAGCCAAACGTTAAGTTTATTAGTTCTATTTTGCCAGTAAATTTTACTGGAACGACAGGCGAGAGGCGATCGACAATTCCCGCATCCACGCCATCGCTCTCGTTCATGAATTCATGAAACCGAAGCATGGAAGCAAACCGCCGAGCAAATATTTCTGCTAAGTTACTAATCGGTTCCAGTTCGGAATAAGCCATGCTGGAAAGAGTTAGCGTGGTGACAAAATGCCCCAAAGAAATTTCACCTCTAGCTGTAGCCATTAAAGTTGCCAGCAAAATCGAGAACACGCAGATTTGAATGAATGTTCTTTGCCAGGTATATAGCTTCAGATATCCCTTGAGCAAGCGCTCGCTAATGACTTGAAAATGCCGATTTATCCGCCGTACTTGTCTGACTAGTTCCGACTGTTCGGTGGCGAAAGCTTTGACTGTTTTAATATTGGTAATAATTTCCGAACTGCGACTTTCGGTATTTTCGTAGTATTTATCTAACGCCTCTTCGGTTTCGATCAATTTGCCCAAATTTTTCAGAGTAAAGCTGAGAATGACGATAAAAGAAATCATGAAAGCGACTGCAATTCGCCACTCAATCAGCCAGATGATGATGAATATTCCCAAGACTCTAGAGAGTTTGGGAATCATTTGTCCGGCAATTTCTGGATAGCTCCAAGTGTGATTTTCTAATCCTCTAGAAATTCGCCCAGCAATTCGGCCTGGGTTATGTTCGTCATAAAATTCTAGAGGTAGAGTCAAGATTTTTTTCACCACTTGATGAAACGCATCTCGACGACTCCGCAAGGCAATATCCCAATGAAACCACGTACTCAACCAGGGTTGAATCGGCGCTCTACCTACAGTAGCGAGAACTATTAGCCCCAAAAGTACGCCCAGAGAAGTCAGCCGATCGGGGGGCAGATCGGTTAAGTTAACTATGGTAGCGATCGCCGCTGTTGAAAATCCATCCAGCGGTTGGTTAGATAGCACGTTCAAGATCTGTCCGATCGCATAAGGAACCACCAGATCGATAATTTCAAACAGACTAGAGGTGGCAATGCTAAAAATCGCCACCCACTTGTACTGTCGGTAGTAACGCCAGATGTCTTGAATTGTCGCCATTTTTCTAGCCTTCAGAGTGCTGGGTGTAGATGTTGCGGCCGATCTACAATTCACTATACTACATATACTACAAAACGCCCAGATTTATTTTTCTGGGTATCGAATCGATAAGACTATGGGATGGAACCTCTGTATTGCAACCGAGTGCGAGCGCGAACGGGCTAAGTTGATGCAAAGCCATGAAGCCTCAGACGATGAAAATGAGGATTTATTCTACGAAGGTTTTACCTCTCTATCGCGTCAATTCTCATATGGGTTGTTGCGCGACGACGGAGAGTTTTACAAAGATCTCACTAAAGACGAGCTAGAGGCTCTCGAACCGGATGACATTGAGTGCCCAGAGCGCTGGCAAGCCCGCAACCCACAGCGGCTATTAGAGATTTTGTGCGCTGTGAGGGAGCGACTGGAAAGAGAAAACGAACAGATGCCAGTCGCCCACTTCCTTTGGTATATTGACGAAACAGGAAGGCGTTGGAACGGTTCTACTCAGATTACCCTACCCTTTGGAGGTATCGAACTGAAAGTGCCTCACAATCCCATTGTCAAACTAGATGGCGGTCACAACAACCCCGATCGCCGATGGGATCTTTGCCAGTACGATGTGCGGGTCGATGCTAATCTACTTGCCCAGTACAACCGTGAATTGCAGGATTACTGCACGAAATACGCGGCGGAACTTGGCATCGACCCACTAAACACCGCCTTTTCCATTTGTGGCGGGTCTTTTTCGCAGATCGAGCCGTTAGTGGAAGAGCCTGTCGGGTGGATACCAGTACAATCAGTTCTTGACGTGCTGGGCTACCGAGTTGAGGTGGAGTCAGAAGACGCTCTTGCCACTTTCCAACCAGATCTGAAGGCAGCTATTGAGTGCTGCGAGCAGGCAATTCTTACTGGTACTCCGATCTACTGGTTGATGGAATGAACTATGGAGATCCGTTAATATCCATCGCTCCGTTCAAAAATGGCAACCTTTTCGATCGAGTTGGCTAAAGGAGCGATCGCCACCTGAAAACCCGTTAAAGAAGATCGCAAGTTGTGAATCAAAGAAATATTACAAGAATATCGATCGCTGTAGTTGGTAGTGTAAGTACAACCCTTGGACAATACGTTTTCTTATACGTTCTTTTTCCATGGTTGATAACTGTTCATGGATTTTGGGTAATACTGGGGTTACTGTGCTTTAACTGTGGAGCGGCAGTGTTAATGTTGTTATTCTACTTTTAAGTAGGTTGAGCCTTAATGGCGATCGCTTTCTGCAAAAATGACAACTTTGGCGAGCGATTTTGTCCGGTAGCGTTGAATGAATTAGTCTGGGATAGAGCTATTAACTCAACCATTTCTCCAAATCTGCGATCGTCTGAAAATCTAACAATGCCTCACCAAGGGACTCCAACTGGTCGCTGGTCAACCGATATATTCGTGCTGTCAGTTCGGGGGAGAGCATACCTAACTTGCGGGTGAGAAGCTTGAGAACTAATTCTCTTTCTCCTTCTGTTCGACCTTCAGCTATTCCCTCAGAACGACTTTGAGATTTCACTTGTTCGATGTGTTCTAAATATATTGGAGAAGTTCTTAAACTCATTAGTAACTCCGTCTCAAGAGCATCGCGATTCTGTTTGGACTCTAGCACCACCTGCAAATCTCACAATAAATAGTTAGTATTTCATGTGCGATCGCACCTTTATAGTGTAAGAAATCAATCTAATTCTTTAGCAAACTATATACATATCGATCTTTATATCGATCGATTACACATATCTTGAGCATAACCGAAAGAGTGGGTTATTTCCTGTATCCCATTTAGTCGATCGCTGCTAGATTCCAAGAGGTAAATTTAATGAATAAGATTCCAAAAAGTTCTCAAGTGAGCTTATCTAAAGGGTTTTGGTTTATTTTTAGAGACGGAGAAAGAGAAATTGCTGCACATGGTTCGACGATAACTGGTCGGGAGCGAATATTTGTTAATGGTGAGTTAATTTCTGAGAAAAGATCGTTGAGTAAAAGGAGCGAACACCAATTCACGGTTAACGAGAATATTTATAAGGTAATATTTGTTGTACCTCAGATACTCCAGGGAAAAATGGAATGCTCTTTGATAAAAGATGGTAAATGTATTAGAGCCTTCAAAACCTCCCCAAAAAACTCTAAATTTAGGACTTTAGATTTTATCATTTTAGGATTAATTGGTGGAGTATCTGGCTTTCTTATTTCTCATTTTAAGCTACCCTTTTGGTTAATTTTTTTTGTTATATTTGCTGTTATTGTAATAAGAGTTTCACAAGCGACAAAAGAAATTGTTATCGATGATATTGAGGTCTGACAAACGATTAAACTCAAACGCTCTCGATCGCACCAGCAAAACACGCAATTTCATAAAAAACTCCCCCTAATGACTAGGAGGAGTCGATTGCCTATTAAAGTAAAGGTCAAATTTAGGCTTGCACCATGCCACCAGCGGCTTGAAATCTGGCGCGGGCGCGTTTGAGGGCTTGACTCGCTTGAATTTGCTCTTGGCGGTTGCCAGCTTGCACGCGATCGATCTGAGCTTCAGCTTCGGTGTAAGCAGCGCGAGCTTCTTCTAAGTTAATCCTGTCGCCCTTTTCGGCACCATTAACCAAAATGGTGACTTCATTATTTTCGACTTCGGCGAATCCACCCATCAGGGCAATAGCCGTCCAATCTTTGGCAGTGTTGCTTCTAACTCGCATCACGCCAGTATCCAAAGCAGTGAGTAAAGGAGCGTGATTGGTGAGGATACCCAATTGCCCGGTCGTACTGGGTAAAATCACCTCGTCAGCTTTGTCATCCCAAACAGTTTTGTCAGGGGCAATTACGCGAACTGTTAATGTCATCTGAATTATGAATGATGAATGATGAATTATGAAACCCCGTAGATCGATCTAGGGGCTTCACAATGTTTTAGCCTTTGAGTTTTTCGGCTTTGGCGATCGCTTCGTCAATGCCGCCTACCATGTAGAAAGCCTGTTCTGGGAGGTTGTCTAATTCGCCAGAGAGGATTTTCTTGAAGCCTGCGATCGTATCGTCTAGTTTGACGTACTTGCCGGGAGAACCAGTAAACACTTCGGCTACGAAGAACGGTTGCGACAAGAACCGCTCGATCTTGCGGGCGCGGGCTACAGTTAAGCGATCGTCTTCTGAAAGTTCGTCTAAACCCAAAATGGCGATGATATCTTGCAACTCTTTGTAACGTTGTAAGGTGGATTGCACCTCCCGCGCTACTTTGTAGTGTTCTTCACCAACTACAGTCGGTTGCAGCATGGTAGAAGTTGAATCTAGTGGGTCAACCGCCGGATAAATTCCCTTAGAGGCTAAACTCCGAGATAGCACCGTGGTGGCATCCAGGTGAGCGAAGGTAGTGGCTGGGGCGGGGTCGGTTAAGTCGTCCGCAGGCACGTAAACGGCTTGAATCGAAGTAATCGAACCTTCTTTCGTCGAGGTGATCCGTTCTTGCAATTCGCCCATTTCTGTTGCCAGAGTCGGCTGATATCCCACAGCAGACGGCATCCGTCCTAGCAGCGCCGATACTTCCGAACCAGCTTGCACGAACCGGAAGATATTATCGATAAACAGCAGCACGTCTTGTTTGCTGACATCGCGGAAATACTCAGCCACGGTTAACGCCGCTAGCCCCACGCGCATTCTCGCACCAGGCGGTTCGTTCATCTGACCGTAAACTAAAGCTACTTTGGAATCGCCCAAGTTTTCAGCGTTAATCACGCCGGATTCTTTAAATTCGTTGTAAAGGTCATTCCCCTCGCGAGTGCGTTCGCCCACGCCGCCAAATACAGAGACACCGCCGTGAGATTTGGCGATATTGTTGATCAATTCTTGGATAATTACCGTTTTACCAACACCAGCACCACCAAATAGACCAATTTTGCCGCCACGTCGATAAGGAGCTAGCAAATCTACCACCTTAATTCCAGTTTCAAATACGGATGGCTTAGTTTCTAACTCAGTGAGCTTAGGTGCGGGACGGTGAATGGGGAAAGTTTCTTGAGTGTTAATAGGTCCTTGGTTGTCTACGGGTTCGCCCAAGACGTTGAAAATCCGACCGAGAGTAGCAGGACCGACTGGCACGCTAATTGCAGTACCCGTATCTACCACTTCCATGCCCCGGATCAAGCCGTCAGTAGAACTCATTGCCACGGCTCGCACCTGGTTGTCGCCCAGCAGTTGTTGGACTTCGCAGGTGACAGACACGTCTTGTCCGGCTGCGTTCTTGCCTTCAATCTTGACAGCGTTATAAATCGACGGCATCTTGCCGCTAGGGAACTCAACGTCCACAACAGGACCGATAATTTGGCTAATCCGACCAGTTTTTGTCTTTTCTGTGGTAGTGACCATGCTTGCGCCTATCTCTTAAAACTCAGCGTGTTTCCAAAGCTGAAGAAAAAATAAATCGTCATTTTCAGATTACCACTTGTCGGCGATCGCAGGCCAAGTGGGGCAAGGACTTCATTGTCAATGCTGGGAAGTTGTTGCCTTTTTCAATTAGTTAGGGCATTGCCATCCAAAGCTTCCAAGACGATCGACCCAAACTACGAGATTGAGTATTGCACTTTATCCAACAGAGTCTACTACAGCAATGGTCAAGCAAAAACCAAGATTAACGTTTTCAGCCGCTATCAAACCAAAAGAAACTTATGAAGCTCTCCCTCAATCCGTAAGTTCTATTTATCAAGAAATAGACGAATACAAAGATTATTTCCTAAAAAAAAGTTCGGGCAGTTGTAGAAATTGTTCGCAGTCATCATAGGCAAATACCAATGACAGTTGCTTCCAGTGGAGAACGAGTTGCGATCGAAGCCACATTGAGCAATATTAATCTCCGTAATTTTTTTGACGTTATTGTGAGTATTGATGATGTAGAGAAAGGCAAACCAGAACCAGATATTTTCTTACTTGCATCTCAAAGATTGGGGATTGCTCTCCAAGGTTGCATTGTTTATGAAGATAGTGAGAGAGGGTTAGAAGCTGCTCGTCGTGAGGGAATGCGTTCGATCGACGTACGCGTTCTGCCACAAAATAAGTATCTAGACCTATAAAAAATATTTCTGCCCCTCACAACTTCCTCATTTTTTCTGAGTAGCCTTAAATTAGTGGCGACTGCGGGTCGCTGACTGAAATGACAGACGATCGAAATTGTTTGAATTTTTTGTCAATACTTTTTTAACAAATGTTGAGATTTTTATGACTGACTGTCCTTGTTGTTCTCACCAAATGCTGAGACACGTTAGGGGTAAACAAGTGTATTGGTTTTGCCGTAATTGCTGGCAACAAATGCCTCTACTAGATTGGGAAAAACCAGATTTACTCTCGGTTCGTCCGGCCAGGAAATTCGGGATGCAACCGTCAACCCGTTTGCTGGCCGCGAGTTGAGGAGCGAGATTTCGGGCTTAACCAAATTGCGCTTCACCTCTATTTAGTATTTTTCCACTCGATAGCCTAAATCTGCTAAGTGCAGGCGAGACTGTCGCCAGTTAGGCTGCACTTTCACAAATAATTCTAGATAAACCTTACCAGCAATTAGCTTCTGCATTTGTTCGCGAGCGGCGCTGCCAATTGTTTTAAGCATACTGCCATTTTTCCCAATTAAAATTCCCTTCTGAGAGTCTCGCTCGACATAGATGGTGGCAAAGACGCGAGTTATGTTTTCTGCTTCTTCTACTCGCTCGACGATCGCAGCTACTGAGTGAGGGACTTCTTCGCGCGTCAGCAGCAAAATTTGCTCCCGAATCAGTTCCCCCATAATGAACCGTTCCGGCCTGTCGGTAAATAAATCTAGAGGATAGTAGTACGGTCCTGGCTCTAAGCGATCGCTTAAATCGCCCAGCAGTGCCTCTAAACCTTCACCCGTTAGAGCCGAAAACTTCAACGTTTGCCAGTTATGAGGTACGGCTAATTTGGCATAGCTGTCATCTAAAAATTCTGCTTTTTCGGATTGTCGATCGCACTTGTTGAGTCCCAAAATTACCGGGGTTTTAGTCTGAGCCAACAAGTCAGCCACGAAGCGATCGCCTCCTCCTGCTTCTACCGAACCATCTACTACAAATAACAACACGTCTACGGAGTTAATTGCCATCCGCGCGTTCTGTACCAGCACCTCGCCCAATTTGTGGTGCGGCTTGTGAATCCCTGGCGTATCGACAAAAATCATTTGGGCAGTTGGCGTAGTTAAAATCCCCTGCAAGCGATTGCGGGTGGTTTGAGCTACTGGTGAAGTTATTGCCACCTTTTGCCCTACCAATTGATTCATCAAAGTAGACTTGCCCACATTGGGCCGTCCGACGATGCCAATAAAGCCCGATTTAAACCCCGCTGGCGCAACTGGAATCATTCCCGGCTGAGAATCTGGCTCGTAACTTGCATCGTCAAATTTAGTCAAGGCAATCCTCTACTGACATAGACTTGGGGGATAGCCCTCTGGGCTGGCCCGATCTTAAATCCGGTCGAAACAACTGCGATCGCCCATAATATGTAGTGCGAGCGGGACGCTCGCGATCGAGATGCTACGGGCGATCGCGTTTACTTGTGCCACAGCAATTTATCGCGGCTAATTCACTCCATCCCTAAATGCAACTTTAACGCATCTTCCACCAAACTCATTATCTCAGAACTTAGAAGTGCGATCGCGCCTCCAATAATTCTCTGCTTCGATACCGCTCGAATCTGTTGTGGCATTGCCTTCGAGTCCTGCGGTAAATGAGTATCTTTGGCAGACAAAAATACCTCAAACGGATAAACTCTTTCCACGTTGCTGGTGAGAGGCACAACCGTAACCATCGGGGCCTTCCGATTGTGTAGATCGTTACTGACAACTAACACGGGTCTTTGTTTCGAGACTTCGGAGCCAACTGTGGGATCGAGATTGGCATAATAGATCTCACCACGCCTCATCGGTTAAACCATCCCCAGTCGCGGCATCCCAAAGCGCATCTTCCTGCAACATTTCGCCATAGGCTTCATCATAGGCAGATTCTAGCGACTGCTGCTTCAGCAATCGCAAGGCTCGATCGATGACCTCGGAGCGAGCTTTTAACCCTCGATCGCAGCGATATCGATCGATAAATTTAACTAAATCGTCTGTCAGCGAAATGGATAGCTTTTGAGACTGCATAGACCAAATAGTACGATTAATTGGTACTACTTTATAGTAACACCATAGCGATCCCAAATCATTTTCGATCTGTCCGGCATCCCTCTCCCAAACTTGGGAGAGGGGTTGGGCGTTGCCGTGAGCGTCCGACGGCTCGGCTGAGCGCTCGCCGAACGCTCGATCTCGCGCCGAAGTCCTACCGAACGGGGTGAGGGCTGGATTCAAGGCTTTAAAACCGGATTTGAGAGTCGAACAGAGCGTTTGCTATTGAGGACAGCGTTTTCCAAAGTCAAGAGCCGTTAGGGAAAGCCCAGAATAATGGTCATTAAAAAACTTAGCTAGGGACTCCGCTTGAGATTGACTAACTTGCCGTTGACCATTAACCACTTCTCTCACAAGCTCAACAGAGCCAAAAACCTCGACTAAAGAAGTTGGCTCCACATCAAACTCATGCATCAGGGATGACAAAGTAGCCACAGGTGTAGATTCACCCATCGGATAATGGTTTTCCTCGTATTTCTCAATTAGAAGAACCAATAACTCAAAAAGCGCAGTTTCTGCCTCTGTTAATTCCAGAGACATCATTCCCTCTACTACTTTTAAGGCTCTCTTATACTCCTGTTCTGTTTTAATTGGCTTCGGCTGATACTGAATTAGTAAGTCAGTATAGTTTTGTTGATTAAAAGTAGGGGTCATCTTTCCACCTTTCTTTATCGTATTCAGGATGGGTAAGAATGTATTTAACAAAAATTGTCTGGTTGGAATATCTAATGTCTACAATCAAACGATAGTTATTACCCTTGATGTCGAACACAGTAAAGTTACCAACAGCTTCTGCCTTCGGATATCTTTTCTGAACATCCAGTAAATTAGACCAGTTTGCTTTTGATGTAAACTTGTACCAGTCATTGAGAGCATCTTCAGAATCAGCGTGTTGAACCCAGAATTCCCGCAATTTCACTTTGCTGATTACATGCATCCCTAAAGTTATAAATTTCTGCTAATTGTAGCATCGATCGAGAGTCATGCCAGGGAATAGTGCGATCGCTCTACCAAGTAACGCTCGCTCTGTGCTACCATCTGCCCCTGTAGATCTTGCCGAGGCAGGATAGAATAAATCCAGCAACAGTTCTCAATATTTAGGCAAGTTAGGAAAACTTCAACGCATGGGCAAGGTAGTCGGCATCGATTTGGGGACGACCAACTCAGTAGTAGCTGTAATGGAAGGGGGCAAACCCGTAGTAATTGCCAACTCAGAAGGAATGCGGATCGTTCCCTCCGTTGTTGGGTTCAGCAAAGAAGGCGAACGCCTAGTAGGACAAATGGCTCGCCGTCAAGCAGTTCTCAACCCCCAAAATACCTTCTATGCCGTCAAGCGATTTATCGGGCGCAAGTATGCCGAACTCAGCCCCCACTCCAAGCAAGTCCCCTACACCATCCGCAAAGATGAAGAGGGCAACATTAAAATTAAGTGTCCGCGACTGAAAAAGGAATTTGCCCCCGAAGAAGTCTCGGCAATGATTCTGCGAAAACTGGCAGAAGATGCTGGCCGCTACCTGGGAGAACCAGTTACGGGGGCCGTAATTACCGTTCCCGCTTATTTCAACGATTCTCAACGCCAAGCCACCAAAGACGCAGGCAAGATTGCTGGATTGGATGTATTGCGGATTATTAACGAACCCACAGCAGCATCTTTAGCTTATGGATTCGATCGCCGCCAGAGCGAAACCATCTTAGTCTTCGATTTAGGGGGCGGTACCTTTGATGTCTCGATTTTGGAAGTCGGCGACGGCGTATTTGAAGTTAAAGCCACCAGCGGCGATACTCAACTAGGTGGCAACGACTTCGATGGCAAAATTGTTGACTGGCTAGCAGAGCAATTTTTAGAAACCGACAAGATCGACTTGCGCAAAGATCGCCAAAGCTTGCAGAGACTCCTAGAAGCCGCCGAAAAAGCTAAAATCGAACTCTCTGGAGTGGGGGTAACAGACATCAACTTACCCTTCATCACTGCCACCGAAGACGGACCCAAACACTTAGAAACTCGCCTCACCAGAGCGCAATTTGAAGCCATGTGCGGCGATTTAGTCGCGAGGTTGCGATCGCCTGTCAAACGCGCTTTAGCCGATGCCGGAATGACCCAAGCTGACATTGATGAAGTGGTTTTAGTCGGTGGTTCCACTCGCATTCCGATGGTGCAGCAATTAGTCGAAAGTTTAATCGACATCGAACCGAATCAAAACGTCAATCCCGATGAAGTCGTAGCCGTCGGTGCTGCCATTCAAGCTGGAATTCTCGCCGGAGAAGTCAAAGACATCTTGCTATTAGATGTTACGCCCCTGTCCTTGGGTTTAGAAACCATAGGCGGCGTGATGAAAAAACTCATGCCCCGCAACACCTCAATTCCATCGAGGCGATCGGATATTTTCTCTACTGCCGAAAACAACCAAACCTTGGTAGAAATTCACGTCGTTCAAGGCGAACGGGAAATGGCCGCCGATAACAAATCCCTCGGACGCTTTAAACTCACGGGGATTCCGCCCGCCCCCAAAGGGATTCCTCAAGTGCAGGTTGCTTTTGATATCGATGCCAACGGCATCTTGCAAGTTACCGCCGTCGATCGCACCACTGGGAGACAGCAAAGCATTACCATTCAAGGCGCTTCCAACCTGGGCGAAGCCGAAGTCAACCGGATGCTGCGGGAAGCCGAGCAATACGCCCAATCAGATCGCCAAAAACGCGAGCGGGTTGAAAAGCGCAATCGAGCCGAAGCCTTGACATTTCAAGCCGAACGGCAACTGCGGGAAGTAGCCTTAGATTTTGGGATGCAGTTTGCCAGCAGCCAGCGACGGCGGATAGAATCTCTAATAAAAGAACTGCGAGAAGACCTGAAGAGCAATAACGAGCAAGGGATCGACCAAATCCAGGCAGAGTTACAGGAAGCTTTGTACGATCTAAGTCGAGAAGTGCGATCGCTATCCGATGAAGATGAAGATGACTTTTTCGGCTCCATCCGCCGTGTCTTTACCGGAGAAAAAGATAGCGATATTTATGAAAGAGACTACGACGATCGCTCTTACTTCGATCGCCCCAGTCGCAATGACGATCGCTCTTACTTCGATCGTCCCGGCCGCGATACTGGCGATCGCTACGATCGATATTCCCCTCGCACCAGTAACAATGAAATTCCTCGTCGTCCCAACCCCAAAAATGCTCCTCCAGAAAATGATTGGGATGATGATGATGATGATTGGTTCTAAGTAGGAGTGCTAATTATCGTTAAAATACGTATTACTTCTAAGTCTTCAGGATCGGAAGAAAGTAGGAAACCAGGAGATAGAGAAAAGAGTTCAAAGTTGAATTCTGAACTCCTGAACTTCTGAACTCCTGAACTTCTGAACTTCTATATTCTAAACTTCTTATAACTATGCAGAACTTTCGCAATTACTATCAAATGTTAGGGGTGCTTCCAGATGCTTCGGTTGATGAAATTAAAAAGGTATATCGGCGACTCGCTAGGCAATATCACCCTGACTTAAATCCTGGAGATAAAGTAGCAGAAGAAAAGTTTAAAGATATTAGCGAAGCCTATGAAGTCTTGTCTGATGCTACTAAGCGATCGCAGTACGATCGCTACAGTCGGGTTTGGCAGCAAAAAGGATTTAAAGGCAAAAACGGTCGCAATTATAATTTCAAATCTTGGAGCAATCGGTCTGCCAGCGATCGCGCTGCTGAAGAAGATGACGATTATTTCCGGCAATTTTCTGACTTTGAAAGCTTTGTCGATCGACTTTTAGGCCGTCAGCGCACCGTCAAAGTTGCCGAGCCGCAAACCCAATCAGAGGCTAGATCTGTAGCCGCAGCCGACGATCCTTTTCGCCCTGGTACCACCAAATACACTCATACGATCGCTAGCAAAAACGTGGAAGCACAACTAACTTTGCCTCTAGAGAAAGCTTACATTGGAGGAAGAGAGCGAATTCGACTCGAAGATGGGCGATCGCTTGAAGTCGATATGCCTCCAGGGATGATTTCTGGTCAAAGAGTGCGACTCAGAGGACAGGGAATTGCTGGCGGAGACTTATATTTAAAAATTACAGTCGCCCCTCATCCCATATTTAAACTTGAAGGATGGGATGTTTTGTGTCAGCTACCAGTTACGCCCAGCGAAGCAGTTTTAGGAGGCGTTGTCGAGTTACCCACTCTTGATGGTTTAGTAAAAATGACAATTCCAGCAGGCGTAGTTTCAGGTCAAAGGCTGCGTCTGGCTAGTAAAGGGTTTCCCACCGACAGCGGCAAACGTGGAGATCAGCTAGTGGAAATTCAGATCGTTGTTCCCAAAAACCCCACTCCTCAAGAGCGAGAACTATACGAAAAATTGCGTCAAATTCAAAGCTTCAATCCTCGCTTTGATTTTCTGTAATCTCTTGGCATTCTAAATCGCGATCGGACAACGACTAGGAGTAATATCAAATCCGGTCGATCGATCGTAATTAATGTAGTGGCATGACACAGCTTAAACGGTGCCCTGCGACGGATTGTTGAATTTAAGTCAGAGCAAAAGTTATCGCCGTCTAATACCATTTATCAAAAGTAGCTGGAGGGATTCTTAATGTAGAGACGCGATACATCGCGTCTCCCAGCCCAGTCATGTCTCCAGCAATAATGAAAATTGGTATAATACACCCTACGCTAATGCCTCATTTTAGCTGTGTCACGCCAGTAGGTTGGGTTGAACGGAGTGAAACCCAACACCTCACGAGTGTTGGGTTTCGCTATCGCAATGACCCAACCGTGCGATCAATTTTATTATGGGTGTTTAACCGGATTCGATACGATCGAAGCTTTTAAACGACATTCTAAGCTTGGCTAAAAAGAGGTGCCTTTGACACTGAGACAAACACACCTCTATTAGCATTTTTTCTGGCTGGCGATCGCTTATCGTAAAAAGCTCGCGATTAACCACAAAATCACGAACGTTACCAAAGTGGCTAGCTTGTCGGCTGTCATCCCGATCCCAATTAGGGAGGGAGATAGCCAAGAACCGATGACGCTACCTAAACCGATACCTACAAACAAACCTACCAGCGTCAGCAACAAAGAACGACCGAATAGACGCTCTTTCCGAATGAGGAAGTATAAAGTCGCACCTACGCCTAAAGCTATGGCTAAAGACAGCGCTGAGGCTTGAAAGCCGGGAAAAGCGACTAAGACCCCCAAGGCCGCAAATACGCCAGATGTCCACAGAACCTCGGAGCGACTGGGAGTATCTAGCAATCGTTGCAGCCAGCTATTGGAAATATTAATCGGTACGGATGGAAAACTCGGAGGTGCTTGAGATAGCCGTTCGGGAAACTGAATGTCTTCGGGTACTTTAATCCTTCCTTGCTGGCGCATTCTGAGGCGATCCATCAAAATGGCATCGTAAGCCGCCTCGACTGCTTCTTGCAACTTTCGATCGCTGCGATGCTCTTGCATCAAGCGCACCTTCGCTTCCTGAATTTCCTCAAAAGAAGCATCTTCTTTAATTCCCAGTTGTTCGTAGGGATTTCGATCGCTCATCCCAAACCTCCCCTAGATCCCCTATTTCGGTATAGCTTTTATTAACTCTAGACTAATAAACGTTTTTTGCATTGAGAGAGTTTTCTCAGCCACTTTTTGACCGACTAGGATCTAGAGTTCCTTAGATGTCTAGTGTAGCAGCTACAGCAGAGAATTGACCTCAGATTGTTAGACCGAGTAAAACTCCAATATCTTGAATCCAATTTTTAACCCGATTGAGAAGTGCTAGATGCCGGATCTTTGGCCTCATTGTCTGTTGTTTGGGCATCTGCTATCTGTCGAGGCGCTTTGATGGCTTCTTCTAGGTGTTCGGCTTCGCGTTTAAACTCAGTCTCAAATTCTTTAGAAGCTTCCTGAAAGCCGCGAATTGCTTTCCCCATACTGCGACCGATTTCTGGCAATTTTTTCGGACCGAAGACCAACAGGGCAATGACTAAAATTACTGCCATTTCTGGCAAACCGATGCCAAAAAAGTTCATAAAAATGCTCCTCCAAACTCGTAAAGACGCGAGCTTTCGCGTCTCTACAATTCCTTATTTTAGTTTGACACTTCTCGACTAAACTTGCACGCCCGCTAGATGTATGTTGGGGCATTGGCGATCGAAATTGCGCTTCATCCCTCAATATCCTTGGGAAAAGCTGACGATCTCGACGCTCTAAGTCTCAACCGTCTCTCAAGTCAGGTCGAGCTTTAGCCACCTAAGCTGGTCCAATCAACGTCAACTCCTTCGATCAACAGCGAAGAGTTGTATACTTGCAAGATAATCAGCAAAAACACCAAAAATAGCGCCATAAAAGAACCCATAACTAGAGTAGTTCCCCAACCAGGAACCACTTTGCCATATTCAGAGTTCAAGGGCTTAAGAACATCTCCCAACCAAGTCCGCTGTGCCATCAGTCACCTACAATTAGATTCAACAAATTTAACCGAGTTTTTTATCTTTGACTTTCTCCTGAAGCTAACAAGCCAGGAGATTTTGGGGCTGAGACTCCCCTACCCGTGCCGATCGCGGCTACTGACCATAATCGTACCATAGACCGATCCCCAACAATGTCAATTCGGTGGAATTGAGGTGTGGTTTTCCTCCCTCAAGCCCGATCGCTTGATGTAATATCCTTAAGAAAACCAGAATTAATAATTCGTTAACTTATGGAACCAGCAACTACTCTGATTTTGACCCTCGGCGCGGCAGTAATTGGCATCGCGGCCTTTTCGATCTATACCGCTTTCGGCCCTCCCTCCAAAGAATTGCGAGATCCGTATGAAGAACACGAAGATTAGATCGGGAAATCGATAGGGAGTTCGGAGTATCTTCTACAGACAGGCTGCACCAGCGTCAGAAAGGAGTTGGCGAACAACGCCTACTCGCTAGGTGTTGCTAGCAGACTGCTGCTTGAGGGCGGCGCGGGCGAAGTGCTAGCAACAGAAGCTTTACATCGCCTGCGTGTCCGCATATGCGGCAACCGATCGGGAATTTGTCGCTTAATATTCATTGATTGACTACATTGCTGGTAAACCTTAAGATCGTTTGCCGTTAACCGAATTAGCAAAAAAGCCAATGCCAGAAAAAGCAATCGATAAAAACCCCGCTGGCTGTTTGGTTCTGCTCGTGCCAACGGCGTTTTTAATTGTCTTAATATTCCTCGCCTGGCCTTTGCTGCTGGCAATAGTGGGATCGATCGCCCTCTGGGGTTTTTGGCAAAATTACGAGTGGGAAAAGCTTTGCGATCGCGTTAACCCCGTCTTCCACGAACTGATCGTCGAGCGCCAGGGGGCCGTAACCTCTCTAGACTTGGCAATGAAAGCCAATCTTTCTGGAGAAACAGCCCAGAAGTATCTCGATGGCAAAGCCAATGAATTTGCGGCTCAAAAGCAAGCGTTTGAAGATAAAGGCACTGTCTATTACTTCCTGACAGTTCAATCTCTCGGCAGTCTCTTTGATGAGAGCGAGCCACCTGCATTACAGCCTGATGTTGCCACACAGAGCGATACGTTGCAAAGCAACAGGCTGCACCAAGGCGCTGTTCCCCTCTTAGAAACCGAATCAGCAGAAGATTCCAGCCCGATCTCAAGTCAACCCGATAAAGATTCTAGCCCGCTCCCAGAAGTCCTCGAACCTTCTCCTTGGGACGAGCCGCCACAGACAGAATCTTTACCGCTAGCGTCGAGCCAGCCCTCAGAAGCATCTCATCGCCCTTCAACTCCTAAGCGCCTGATTCAGTGGCAATTAGCCAAACGCCTTGACGTTTCTTCCAGCACGGTTTACCGCCGCAGAGACGATCCAGATTTTGCTGAGTGGACTCGCAGCCGCGATCCAGAAGGGATTGCTTGGAGATTTTCTGAAAAAACTAAAGAATTTTTCCCTTTAGAAACATAATCGATCGCGCTCTATTCCCAAGCTAAATCTGAGGAGCGATGCCAGCAGAGCACATTTCTGCTAAATCTTCAGCGATCCTAATTTTTGGCAATCTTAATCAATTTTTTATAATTGTTTCTCGATCGACCTAATTAACTGCGATCGTTATCCAGACTGGATTATAAGCATTTATATCCATTCTTATAGCTCGATCGTTGATCCCCATAGGAAGTGGTCAATCGGGAAAAATACTTACATAATACTTACATAACATTAATTACTTAAGGCTTCTTAACAATTTTTGTTATCTAAGATACATTTTGATGTTTCCAATAAATTAACTTTGTTTAGCGATTTTTAGGAGTTTAAATATGCAAAGAATACAAAGAATTTGCTGTCCCAATTGCGGCAGTAGAGCCGAACGCCACCACCTCGATTTGCAAGAATTAACTCGGACGCAATGCCCGACGTGCGATTATTTAATGATTGCGTGCTCTCGCACTGGCAGAGTGATTGAAGCCTACGCCCCTGGTTTATACGCCCGCCGTTGAAAAACAACTGTAAATACACAATTGCCAAATCGCTAAATGGAGACTAGGGAGAGAACTAAAATCTAGGGATGCTTCTAGATAGGCGGTTGAGTTTCGCGTAGAGTTCGGCGAGGCGTTCGCCTTCGAGATGAACTTCTTGGGTGGGATAATTTTGCAGGATTTCAACGATGTTAATCTTGTTGTCTCCTAGAGCCGATGTTACCAGGGCCGATCGCAAAGATTGCCGATTGGCTAAGTTATCGGGGGTATGAATTACCTGAGAAATTTCATCTAGCAGTATTTCCCCCAGGGGAGTGTTTAGCACTCGATATAACAGCACTCCATTAACTGGAACTGTTTGCGTTAGAGGTTTTTGAACTTCTTCAGGGGCTTTGCGAGTCATTTTGAGGTAGGCTCCTAAAGATGCCGAAGCCTCCCCAGTTTCAGCAAATTTAGCCAGTTCTGGCACGGATACGGGCATTCGCAAAAAGCGGTATTTAATGATTGCTGTTTCGGAAGCATCTGCTAGAGAACCACACAGCCAAATTCCAGCCCCAGCGGCTAAGCCTAAAACACCCCGTATCGATAATAATAGCGATCGCATATAGAGAAAAAAATAAAAACATCTGTATTTCTTGTGACCATACTTATAGGTAATTGGTTCCAATAGATTGCCCCAGACTGGATGGGCAATAATCCCAACAACACGCGCAGTAAAGTCGTTTTTCCTGACCCAAAGATGAATTAAAATAGGGGTCTACCGAGATTATCCCCCATGAGCCGATGGATTAATCTGCTAGCCCTCTTACCCAGCACTAGCCTGACCTTACTGGTAATCGGGATCGCCTTTTTGAGGTTCTATGACGAAACCGACTTCATCTTCCTCGGACAACTCGCCCACCCCCGCATCTGGAGCAACCGACTCACCGTGGCAGCCCTCTTGGTGGCAGTGGTTAATCTCGGCGTTGAGTGGAACCGTCGAAATCGAGAAACAGACCGCTTGGCACGAGCAGAGGCTGAGCGAACTGAAGAGGCAGAACGCCAGGCTCGCAGAGCTAGAATCGAAGTTGAACGAGATCTTGCATTCTTGAGCTTTCTAGCTGACCCTTCCGAGCCGAGTCGGAGGGTGTTGGTTCAGACCATTGCCCTGCTTTCAGACTATCGCGACAGTCTTTGAAGCTAGCTCTTTGACATCAATGCTTCTAGCTCATTGCGACGACATTAGATTCTCATTTTAAAACTGGAACCGATCGTTTGGGTTTTCTCCCCCTTCCCTGCAAGGGAAGGGGTCTGAGGGGTTAGGTTTCTCCTAACCTTTAGCAAACACCCTAGCAGCAGCAGCTACACCAGCACCAGGAGTAAAGCCTTCGTATCCCAACTCGACTAAGGTAGCTTCGAGAGAGCCGATCGCAGCTAGAATATCGCGATCGCTGACAAACCCCAAATGACCGATGCGGAAAATCTTCCCTTTTAGGTGGTCTTGACCGCCAGCCAGGACGATATCGAATTGCTTTTTCATCACTGCCCGCACTTGTTCTGCGTCTACTCCCGTGGGGGCGACAGCCGTAATGGCCGGACTGCCTGCACCTTCAGCGGCATACAAGGGCAACCCTAAAGCCTTAACTGCTTCTTGAGTGGCTCTCTTCAGGCGATCGTGGCGTTTGAAGATCGATTCTAGCCCTTCAGCTTGCATCATCTTCAAGGCAGCTTGCAAACCGACGATTAAATTGACTGGAGGTGTAAAAGGAGTAGTATTTTTGGCAGCATCTTTGCGATATTTGCCCAAATCGAGATAAAAACGGGGCAGTTTAGCGGTTTTATATGCTTCCCAAGCTTTGGCGCTGACAGAGACAAAGCCCAATCCTGGAGGGATCATATAGCCTTTTTGCGAACCGGAACCGACAACATCAAGACCCCATTCATCGATCGGCAAATTGACTGCCCCTAAACTAGTAACGGCATCGACAATAATTAAAGCTTCGCCGTGGGCTTTAACATGACGATTGATAGTTTCGAGATCGTTGATGACTCCAGTAGAGGTTTCGCTGTGGGTAACGACGACCGCTTTAATTTGTTTGCCAGTATCGGCTTCAAGCTGGGCGCGGAACTTTTCGGGATCGAGGGGGTGTCCCCATTCGGCTTCGATCTTGACTACATCTAAACCATAAGCTTGACCCACTTCGGCCCAGCGATCGCCAAATTTGCCATTAGATCCAACTAAAATGCGATCGCCCGGACTCAAAAAGTTAATAATTCCGGCTTCCATCGCTCCAGTTCCCGATACTGTCAGCATCAGAACGTCGTTCTGGGTTTGGTGCAGCCACTTGAGGTTGGCCGTCACCTCAGCCATAATCTTGCTGAAATCGCCGCTGCGGTGTCCGATGGGGTGTTTGGCTAAAGCTAGTAACACCTGTTCCGGTACTGGTGTTGGACCGGGAATCATCAGCATTAATTTGTCGTCCATATCTTTTGCTGTGGGGGGAACGTCAACTGAATTATGAATTATGAATTATGAAAGGTTGAATTGCTCTTATTGTTAATGGTATGTGAACTACCCACCGTCAAGCGAGTACGCTATGACGGGGGCTTCTGGCTTCGCGGGAGAATGCCTTGTAGCTGTCTTGCGACCTCTAGTTGGTCTTACTTCCCCTCCACCAGCAGTCGCGCTAGTTCCTAACGCGAGAAGTCTCAAACCTTCGGCTTTCAGATTTTGTGCCGCATTGATGTCTCTGTCGTGGTGGGTTCCACAACTAGAACAAGTCCATTGACGCACATCTAAAGGCAAGGAATAAACTCGGTGATAACAATTACTACAGCTTTTCGATGAAGGAAAAAATCTATCTACCTTGACCAATATTTTGCCAGAACGCTCACACTTATAGTTGAGCATTCCCACGAAACTAGACCAGCCACAATCGCTAATAGCTTTGGCCAAACAATGATTTCTCACCATGTTCTTGACTGCTAGATCTTCCACAACAATGACTTGGTTTTCGTTCACTAGTTTGTGAGAGAGTTTATGCAAAAAATCTTGTCTCAAATTGCTTATCCGTTGATGAACTCTTGCCACCAACAATCTCGCTTTATTCCGACTGTTAGATCCTTTTACTTTTCTAGCTAATTTACGTTGTTTGCGTTTAAGGTTGCGTTCATGCTTCTTGATATGTCGTGGATTGGGATACTTAGAGCCAGTGCTAGTAATAGCAAAATCTGTTATACCCAAATCGATGCCAATCGCGTTTCCTTCTCTACTGGGCTGAGGATATTCACCCTCTGGTTCTGTCAAGATAGCAGCGAAATATTGACGGCTGGGATTTTGGGAGATAGTAACAGTTTTGACTTCTCCATCAAGCGGACGATGCAGGTTGGTTTTGACCCATCCCAATTTAGGGAGATAAATCAAGTTATCAACCAACTTAGTCCCTTGAGGATACTGAATAGATTGTTTACCATGCTTCGATTTGAAATTAGGAAATTTAGCCCGTTTCTCAAAAAAGTTGATAAACGCTTTACTCAAATTGAGGGTAACAGATTGCAAGACTTGAGAATGACATTCACCCAGCCAGGGAAACTCTTTTTTGAGTGCTGGCAGCAGTGCGTTGAGTCCTTCTCTAGACAATCCTTTTCCCGTTTTGGCGTAGGTATTAGTAGTCTCGTTCAGAGCGCGATTCCACCACCAACGAGCGCAACCAAAAAACTGAGAAAGCTTTTCGGTTTGCTCGTCGCTGGGATAGATTCTTGCTTTGACAGACTGATACATCTAAGTTTATCACTAACTGATTTAATGATAACACAGGATAAGCCAATGGTCAAACCAAGAATTTGTTTGTCTCCTCGAACGCCGCCAAGGTGAGTACACCTATGGCGGGGGAATTCCCGCCTGTCTAGTTAAAGACCAGCGATACTCAACAGCTAAGTCTGCCTGCTGGCAGGTTTCTTCGAGTCGTTTGTGCTGTGCTAAGGCTTTGCGAAGGGTAACAATTAATTGTTGAACCTGTTCTCGAATGGCTGGGGTGCGATCGGCAGCGATTAAAGTTTGGCGTTCGAGCAGTTGCAGTACCAGTTCGTAGTGGATGGTAGATGGTAGAGGTATCGCTTGTTCTCTAGGATCTTCATCTTTTGACTCTTTGCAGTTCATGCGTTTATCCCAACCTGGTACTCGAAAGACCCTAGCAAATGCTTACTGACTCGATTCTAGTATGGGGAATAGACGCTCTGCATAGATCGGGCGATCGCCTATTTATCTATACTGCCTACTAGGAACTAGGGCAGGCTGGAAGCCTACCCTACAAGAGCGTTCGCGACAGCAATCTTAAACATATACATTTCCGACTCCCTTCTCCTATCTCCCCTCTCCTTGCAGAAGAGGGGCCGGGGGTGAGGTCGAGAGGGTGCTATAGATGGTTATAAAGTAAAAATTATGACTTCTTATCTAGGTATAGACTTTGGCACTTCTGGAGCGCGAGCTATAGTCATAAATACCGATCGCGCCATTCAATTTGAAACTCAATATTCCTTTACCCAGTTGACAGACGCAGATTTAGCTAGCTGTTGGCAAACGGCTTTATTTGCCTTAATCGATCGCCTTCCCCAAGAATTAAAACCCCAAATAAACGCGATCGCGATTAACGGTACTTCCTCCACGGTTCTGTTGTGCGATGAGACGGGAAAACCAGTCGATGCGCCGATTCTTTATAACGATGCCCGTGGGGTAGAAGCGATCGCCATTTTAAAAACCGTTGCGCCTCCAAATCACACCGTATTAAGCGCCACATCCAGTCTGGCCAAACTCATGTGGTGGATGGAGAAAGGGCGAGAGGACGGTGTAGGGGCAGGTTTCGCTGCGATTAAACCCGCCCTCTTCCACAGAGCAGAGGGAGAAAATTATTATTTTTTACATCAGGCGGATTGGTTGGGATTTTTATTGCACGGCCAGTTGGGAATTAGCGATTATCACAATGCTTTGAAACTCGGTTACGATGTCGATCGACTTTGTTACCCAGAATGGTTAGAAAAACTGCTAATGCCCTCACCCCGCCCTAGCGGGCACCCCTCTCCTATTGGGAGAGGGGACGGGGGTGAGGACAACCCAGGTGATGCTCGGCAGATTTCGTATCAACTGCCGCAAGTTGTCGCCCCTGGAACGGCGATCGCTCCGGTTACAGTTGAGATTAGCGATCGCTTTGGGTTAAAACCCGATTGTACGGTCTGTGCTGGCACTACTGATAGTATTGCCGCTTTCCTGGCCAGCGGGGCTGAGTTTCCTGGCGAAGCTGTGACTTCTCTCGGCTCTACTCTGGTACTAAAACTATTGAGTCCTACTCGCATCGACGATCCACAATATGGAATTTACAGCCATCGACTGGGGAACTTGTGGTTAGTGGGCGGTGCTTCTAATACTGGGGGAGCGGTGTTGCGGCAATTCTTTACTGATGATGAGTTAGAAAGCCTCAGTTCCCAAATCGATCCCCGACGAGAAAGTTCGCTAGATTATTATCCGTTGTTAACAGCAGGCGATCGCTTCCCGATTAACGATCCAAACCTACTGCCGAGACTGGAACCGCGCCCCAGCGATCGAGTGGAGTTTCTCCACGGTTTGCTCGAAAGTATTGCCAGAATTGAAGCGCGAGGCTATCGACTCCTGCAACAACTGGGCGCTACTCCCCTAACTCGCGTCTACACGGCTGGCGGTGGAGCCAAAAATTCAGTTTGGACGAAGATTCGCAGCCGCCATCTGCAAGTAGCGATCGCTCCTCCAGTCAATACCGCCGCTGCTTATGGCACAGCACTCTTGGCCATGTCCGGCTTTCGGTAAGCGCTTCCGCCTAGTAAAGAAATCTTGGTTGTGGCGATCGATTTATTCTGCCTGTCTGGAATTATGAGAAGAAAGATCGGTAATGTCTTCAACTAGTCCCAACACTTGCAACGGTAAACCGTCGATCGCTTGCGCTAATGAGGTTTCTTGCGATCGCAGGCGACACCAAGTGCCGTCGGGTCGCTTGATGCGATACTCGATGGCGATGACTTCTCCAGATCGCAGAGTAGTAAACCGTTGGTAATGCTCCGAAACCGATTTTAAATCGTCTGGGTGAATCAGGCTTGCTAAACCGCTGGCTCCCATGACATGAATTTCATCGGGCGTATAGCCTACTAGTGCGGGCAGAGAGTCGGTGGCACAGAGGGTGCGCTGGTCGATGAGGTCGTAGATATAAACGCTATTGGGAATGCTTTTATTTGTATATGGCTGAAGCCGACTCAGGACTTCTAATGTGCGTTGGGCGACACCAACATTATTCGATCGAGATGTATTGTTAGCTCTAACCATTTTTATTCCTGCAACCATCAAATCGCTATAGGTATTTTTGGCGATCGGTTGTAAGGAATTTGTGAGGTGTCGGCAAATAATCGAGCTTTTGTAACGAAACTAAACTATCAGCAAAAATTTCTTAATAGAAGTTTACTAAAATTGGATTGACAATAGTTATAGCACTGACAAAAAGTTGCTGGTGACTCCATCATGAAAATCCTGGTGGTAGAAGACGATCGCCTGGTGGCACAGACGCTACAGATCTTGCTCTCCAGCCATAACTACGCCGTTGACATCGCCGCCGATGGAGAAGCTGGCCTGGAAATGGCAGATACCTTTGAGTACGACCTGGTGTTGCTAGATGTTGGCCTGCCAAAGTTGGATGGTGTCAGTCTTTGTCAAAAGTTGCGCGATCGAGGATTTAAAACTCCGATCTTGCTATTAACCGGGCTAGATGGAGGACACCAAAAAGCGATCGCCCTCAATGCTGGAGCCGACGATTATGTGGTCAAGCCGTTCGATACCGAAGAATTGATCGCGCGGGTGCAAGCTTTGTTGCGTCGAGGCGGGTCCGCTACCTTGCCGATCTTGACCTGGGGCGCTCTATCTGTCGATCCGAGCAGCCGTCAAGTTACCTATGGTACTCATCTCCTGTCTTTAACGGCCAAGGAGTATGCCATTTTGGAGTTATTTTTGCGAAATCCCCAGCAGGTATTTAGCCCCAGAGCCATTCTCGATCGCGTTTGGGATTCGGCCCAATCTCCAGGAGAAGAAGCGGTTCGGGGTCACATTAAAGAACTGCGGCGAAAATTTACTCGCGTGGGCGCTCCCAAAGATTCGATCGAAACCCTTTATCAAGCGGGTTATCGGTTAAACCCCTTGTATTCCTCGGTGGTCGCCGCCCAGACCCAGGAGCAGACTGAATTGCCAATCGACGAACTCAGCGCGGTAAAAGAGGAGTTGCGAGCGACCATAGAGCAACTGCGATCGACCCAAGCCGAACTAGCTCAAAAGGATCGAGAGTTGGAAATTGCTCGTCAGAAGATCGAGGCAGAACGCCAACAACGGCAAGGAGCAGAACTAGAGCCAGGGAACCAATGGCAAGCCTTGTTCGATCGCGCCTTAGATGCGATCGCCATTGCGGATGACGAGGGGCATTATGTCGATGCCAATCGGGCCGCCTGCGAATTGTTTGGGGTTTCTAAAGCAGAATTTCTGCGTCTGAGGGTGGCCGATTTTGCCACCCCAGACTTGGATGTCGCCCAAATTTGGCAACAGTTTTTGCAACAAGGGCAAATGTCGGCGGAATTTCGCCTGCATCGTCCCGATGGCACCACGCGGAAAACTGAATTTAACGCGATCTCGAATTTTTTGCCCGGTCGTCACCTGTCGATTTTGCGAGATATCAGCGATCGCCAGCAGGCTGAAGCTGCGATCCGCGAAAGCGAGCAACGATTCCGCAATATGGCAGATTATGCTCCCGTCATGGTGTGGGTGACAGATCCGACGGGCTACTGTACCTTTCTCAGTCAAAGCTGGTACGACTTTTCCGGTCAGACTGAGGAGACAGGATTGGGTTTTGGTTGGTTAGAAGCGGTACATCCCGACGATCGAGAGCGAGCGCGAACCATTTTTTTACGTGCTAACGAACGCCTGAAGGCATTTCAAATCGATTATCGCTTGCGTCGTTATGATGGCGAGTATTGCTGGGCAATCGATGCTGCCAAACCGTGGATGGGAAATGACGGCCAATTCCAAGGCTACATCGGCTCGGTAATGGATATTAGCGATCGCCAACAAGCCGAAGCCGCCTTGCGGGAGTCTGTGGGTAAATATCGCCTCCTGTTCGATTCCATTGATGAAGGCTTCATTATTTGCGACGTAATTTTCGACGAGAGCGATCGCCCCGTTGACATATTTTATGTCGAAGCCAACGCTGCTGCTGTGAGGATGACCGGACAAGAACTTGCGGGGCGACGGACGACCGATATCAGTCCAGATTTTGAATCTGAGTGGTTTGAAATCTTGGGTCGCGTCGCTCGCACGGGCGAAGCCTTGCGGATGGAATTACCCGCCGCCCCCCTCAACACTTGGTACGAGTTCTACGCTTTTAAACCCAAAGATGCCAACAAAGATAGAGTCGCACTGGTTTATAAAGATGTCACCGATCGCAAGCAAGCCGAAATCGAACTGCGAGAAATGAGTGCCGCCCTGAGCAATGCCGTAGAAGGCATTTCCCGGCTAGACGATCGCGGATGCTACATTTCCGTCAATGAAGCCTATGCCCGAATGGTAGGATACGCGCCAGCAGACATGGTGGGCATGAATTGGCAAACAACCCTTCACCCAGACGATCTGGAAGCGGTATCAGCGGCATATCAACAAATGCTGCACCAAGGGAAAGCAGAAGTAGAAGCCAGAGGTATCCGCCGAGATGGGGCCATTTTTTACAAACAAATCTCCCTCATCGCTCGCTACGACGAACGGCAGCAAATCAGCGGGCATTACTGCTTTATGAAAGACATCAGCGACAGAAAGCGCCTGGAAGCCGAGTTAAGGCAAAGCGAACAGAAATTTCGGGCTATTTTCGATAGTACCTTCCAATTCATTGGACTGCTGACGCTGAAGGGAATTGTCCTCGAAGCCAATCGCACAGCCTTGAATGCTATTGCTGCCCAACCCTCGGATATAATCGGTCAGCCTATTTGGGAGACTCCGTGGTGGAACCATTCGACCCAGTTGCAGCAACAATTGCAAGCAGCGATCGTTCGAGCCGCCAATGGTGAGTTAGTCAGGTTTGAAGCCGAACATATCTTAGCCGATCGAACCTCCGCGTTCGTAGACTTTTCTCTCAAGCCCGTGTTTGATGAAACTGGGAAAGTCATCATGCTGATTCCAGAAGGACGAGATATCACCGCTCGCAAGCAAGCAGAGTCGGCTCTCTATCTCAGTCAGGAACGACTACAGCTTGCCATTGAAGGGTCTGGCGATGGGTTGTGGGACTGGAACATCGTGACAGGCGAAGTTTATCTCAGTCCCGAATGGTCGGCCATGCTGGGCTACGACGTGGGCGAATTACCCGGCCACGTAAGTACGTGGGAAAGACTGATTCATCCAGACGATCGCCCCTGGGTGATGGAGAGATTGAACGCCCACTTAAAAGATAGTGCTTCTCCCTATTCATTTGAATATCGAGTGCAAACCAAGTCGGGGACATGGAAATGGATTGGCAATCACGGCCAGGTTGTAGTGCGAGACGAGCAGGGAAATCCGCTGCGGATGGCAGGACTGCATAAAGATATCACCGATCGCAAAGAAGCAGAACGCAAGATCCGCGAACAAGCCGCTTTGTTAGATATTGCCTCCGATGCCATTTCGGTACGGGACTTAGATCGCACCATTCTCTACTGGAATCAGGGAGCCGAGCGGCTGTACGGCTGGCTGGCAGAAGAAGCGATCGGTCAGAAGGCGAACGAGCTTTTACAAACCGATCCAGAGCAGATACCCGAAATTATGCACGCCTTGTTAGAGCGGGGCGAGTGGCGGGGCGAGCTTCACAAAGTCACCAAAGCGGGTAATAAAGCGATCGTCGAGGCCCGCTGGACGCTGGTAAGAGATGAAACCGGGCAACCCAAGTTGATTTTGTCAGTCGATACCGACATTACCGAAAAGAAACGCCTGGAAGCTCAGTTTTATCAAGCCCAACGCTTAGAGAGTTTGGGTACTCTTGCAGGCGGGATCGCTCACGATCTCAACAATGTCTTGACCCCAATTTTGACGATTTCTCAATTACTACGGTTGCAGCAGCCAGATCTAAATCCCGAATCGCAGGAGATGTTGAGAATTTTAGAAGATAGCACCAAACGGGGTGCGAACATGGTCAAACAAATTCTTGCCTTCACCAGGGGAACTGGGGGAGAGCGTGTCGCGTTGCCAGTGGCTTCCGTGTTAGAAGAAGTTTTTAAAGCGAGCGAGCGCACTTTTCCCAAATCGCTTGTCATCTGCCAAGATATTCCAGCAGAACCTCTGTGGTTGGTGGCTGCCGATCCGACGTACCTGCATCAAGTTTTCATGAACCTGTGCGTTAACGCTCGCGATGCCATGCCGAACGGCGGCGTAATTACTCTCAGTGCTGAAAACTGCCTGGTCGATGAGGTTTTTGCCCAAATGAACCTCAATGCCAGAGTAGGCAACCATGTATTAATAACCATTACCGATACCGGAACCGGGATCGATCCAGAAATCCGCGATCGCATCTTCGAGCCTTTCTTTACCACCAAGGAACGCGGACAAGGAACGGGTTTGGGGCTGTCAACGGTATACGGCATCGTCAAAAACTATGGTGGATTCGTGCGAGTTTTAAGCGAGGTGGGCAAGGGCACTCAATTTAAGGTGTACCTACCCGCGATCGAAGGCTCTGTTAGGGAAAGCGATCGCACAGAAGCACTGCTATTAGGCAATGGGGAACTGGTGTTAATTGCCGATGACGATCCGGCCGTGCAACGAGTCACTCAATCGCTCTTAGAACAATATCGCTATACCACCTTACTCGCAAACGATGGCATCGAGGCGATCGCCACTTACGCCAAACATAAGAAACAGATTCAGGTAGTAGCGATCGATATTATGATGCCGAATATGGATGGCATCACCGCCATTCGTACCATGCAAAAGATGAACCCGCAGGTAAAAATTATTGCGATGAGCGGATTGTCTGCTCAAAAAGAAGCCGCTATAACCGCCGGAGCCAGGATATTTCTGTCTAAGCCCTATACCGCACAAGATCTCTTGAAGAGTTTATCCGATCTGATTGACGACAGATATTAGAAAAGTTGCCATTTTGTTCTCAATTAACTGGCAAAATTTAGAAGAAGTCAAACAATCTTTCTCTTCAGCCGAAGCTGTAGGAAATTTTACAGTGTTTAACATTAAAGGAAATCGTTACCGTTTGATTCTCTTCATCAATTATCAAAAACAAATTGCCTTTTTTAAAAATTTTCTTACTTCTGAAGTTGGGAGATTTTTTTTATCTCAATCCAGCTATTTTCTTACTGTAGTCGATCCGAACCTCAACCGATCGACGGCTCGTAAAGCGATCGCTAACCTCGATCGCCATGGTAATCGGTGTTAATATTTTGATAAAATTGAAGAGTGTAAGCTATAAAAATAACCAATGGCTCTAGCTCCAGAAGAAATCGATCTAACCGCATTTATAGATCACTCACTTTTAACTCCCACAGCTACTCCAGAACAAGTAGAACAGTGGTGTGAAGAGGCAGATAGATTTAACTTCGCCGCCGTGTGCGTCTATCCAACTTACGTGCGACAGGCAGCCGAAATCCTGCACCACAAGAAACCTAAAGTCTGTACGGTTATCGGATTTCCTACAGGAGCGACAACCTCAGCTACTAAGCTTTATGAAGCTCGAGAAGCGGTAGAAAATGGAGCGACAGAATTAGATATTGTCATCAATTTAGGCTGGATAAAAACTCAAAAAACTAATGAATTACATCGAGAAATTGCCGAGATTTGTGAGGAGACAGGGCAAACTGTGAAAGCAATTTTAGAAACCGCTTTGCTAACAGATGCCGAAAAAAAATTAGCCGCAGAGATTTGTATGGAGGCTGGGGTAGCATTTTTAAAAACCAACACGGGTTGGTATGGAGGGGCGACAGTAGCAGATGTACGCCTATTGAAAGAATTAACCAAAGAGCGAGTGGGAATTAAAGCCTCTGGAGGAATTCGCACCAAAGAGCAAGCGATAGAATTAATCTTGGCAGGCGCAACCAGGTTGGGAACATCTCGCAGCCTCGATTTATTGAGACAAGGGGCTGAGGAGAGGAGGTAAAGAGGGCGAAGAGGGCGGAGCATTTTTAACTCAACACTCTGGTACAGACGTTGCAGGCAACGTCTGTACCATTCAACATTTCACACTTCCTCAACTCAACACTTCACACTTTTGATGAGCCGTACTTATAAAGCGACTGGAATTAATCTCAAAAGTATGCCGATGGGTGAAACCGATCGCCTGCTGACGATTTTGACCCCAGAGTTCGGTTTAATTAGAGTGATCGCGCCCGGATCGCGCAAGCACCAATCGCCGCTAAGGGGGAGAAGCGAGCTATTTGTCGTCAACGAATTACTAATTGCCAAAGGGCGATCGCTCGATAAAATTACTCAAGCCGAAACTGTCGAATCTTATCCTGGGTTAGCCAAAAACTTAAGCAAATTAGCAGCCAGTCAGTACCTCGCAGAACTAGTGCTGTATCAAGCCTTAAGCGAACAACCCCAAACAGAACTGTTTGAAATTTTGAACGAACACCTCAGACGGTTGGAAAACTTGCCCAACAAGACTAGCGATAACTCTTTAGTATTAGCTCACTTGTCTCACGGGATCTTTCACGTCTTGGCTCTATCTGGGATTGCCCCCCAAGTTCATATTTGTTGCCTGACCAAGCAGCCGTTAGCCCCAGATTTCAACGCTCCCGACTGGCGAGTAGGTTTCAGTATAGAATCGGGCGGCATAGTCAATTTAGCACCAGAAGGCGAGAGGGCGAGAGGGCGAGAGGGCGAGAGGGCGAGAGAGGAAGGGAGCAGTTACCAGTTACCAGTTACTAATGCTTCAACCGAAGCACCTTTGAAAATTAACTTTAAGCTCAAAGGTGTCGAACTAGCTCTGTTTCAGCAACTTGCCGGACGGGATCTCGATCGCCTAGAAACGTTGCTGCCAAGTGAGATCGGGGAGCCTTACCAAGCATTATTAGTCGATCGAGCTTGGTTGGCGATCGAGAAAATCTTACGCCAGTACACCCAATATCAACTCGGAAGAGCGATTCGATCTGCCTCTTTAGTAGATGCCTGCTTCGCTGAAACAATGGCATGATGGTGATGGAGTAGTCTAACAGTTCGGAATTCGGAGTTAATTTTTGACACATTCGCTTCGCTCAGTGCAAGCTTTTGACTTTTGACTTTTGACTTTTGACTTTTGACTTGTCTCCACTTGGTGTCAAGATATTTGATAGATAACCCAGCAGCAGTCGATCGGTAAACTTTTTATCTCTAAAATGCGATTATCTGAGTCTGAAGGAGCAACGCAATACACCGAGCCAAACCTGTTGGCAGGTAACGGTTCGGTAACTGCTGGTGATACTAACGGTAAAATCCCGACCGATATAGCCGAGGCTAAAGCTAGCGAAGATGATGCCAACCTGCCGGAAGAGCGCGGATTGGTTCCCGTTTTAAAGAACCGCAACTTCCTAGTATTGTGGAGCGGTCAGGTTTTCTCTCAGCTAGCCGATAAAGTCTATCTGGTATTAACGATCGCTATTATTGCCAGTCGCTTTCAAGCCCAAAATCAAACCGTCAGCGGGTGGGTTTCCGCCATCATGATGGCCTTCACCATTCCAGCGGTGTTATTTGGTTCCCTCGCTGGGGTATTTGTCGATCGCTGGCCGAAAAAAGCCATATTAGTAGCGACCAATCTCCTGCGAGGAATATTGGTATTGTCGATGCCATTCTTATTGTGGCTAACTCGCGACGTGTTTTTAGCCGCTTTGCCCGTAGGATTTTACATTCTTCTAGTTATCACCTTTTTGGTTTCCACCCTCACTCAGTTTTTCGCGCCAGCCGAGCAAGCCGCAATTTCTACGATTGTCGAAAAGCGCCACCTGCTCTCGGCCAACTCGCTTTATACCACCACGATGATGGGATCGCTGATCGTCGGCTTTGCCGTCGGACAGCCAGTTCTAGAGCTAGCAGATACCCTGGCCTATCATCTGGGAATTCCCTGGAATATGGGTAAAGAATTGGTAGTCGGCGGCAGTTATGCGATCGCGGGCTTGCTATTAATATTTCTCAAAACTAAAGAAACTATCCCTACCACCGAAACCGAACCTCCCCACGTCCTCCAAGATCTCAAAGATGGCATCGATTACTTAAACAAAGACAATCGGGTGCGAGGGGCACTAATTCAATTGGTCATCTTGTTTTCGGTATTTGCCGCCATGACGGTACTGGCGGTGCGGATAGCAGAAATTTTGCCAGGATTGAAGGCCTCTCAATTTGGCTTCTTACTGGCGGCTGGCGGTATAGGAATGGGCTGCGGAGCCGCCCTTTTAGGTAATTACGGCCAGCAAATTCCCCACGCTCGCCTCAGTCTCTACGGTTCGTTGGGAATGGCAACTTCCCTCGTTGCCCTTTCGCTGTTTACCCATCACCTATGGCTGACTTTGCTCTGGCTGGCCGTCATGGGCGCGTTTGGGGCGATGGTGGCAATTCCCATGCAAACAACCATCCAAGCTGACACCCCAGAAGAATTTCGCGGCAAGGTTTTTGGGCTGCAAAACAACGCCGTCAATATTGCCCTGAGTTTGCCTCTGGCATTAACTGGGGTAGCCGAAACTTTTTTGGGTTTGCCATCGGTACTTTTGTGTTTAGCGGCGATCGTCATTACAGGAAGGGTCTTAACCTGGTATATTTGCCGAAAAGGAGCAAGTAAAATTCAGAATTCTGAATGCTGAATTTTGAAGAAAAACCTTCTCCTCACCTCCCGTACGACTCCTGACTCCTGAATGCACATCGCCTGGCTTGGAAAAAAATCACCTTTCTGTGGAAATGTCACTTACAGCCGAGAAGTCACTAATGCTTTACTCGATCGAGGGCATCAGGTGAGTTTTCTGCACTTTGCTGAAGAAGAAACCGATCCAGACAACTGGCCTGGTTATCAAGAAGTACCTCTACCGTTTATCTATAAATCTCAGGTTTATACTATTCCTACGCTCAAAGCCAGTAAAATCCTCAGTCAGTCATTAGACGATTTGCGGCCGGATGTGGTCCATGCCTCCCTGACTCTATCGCCTCTAGACTTTTTGCTGCCGGAGATTTGCCAAGAACTAGATTTGCCCTTAGTTGCTACTTTTCACACTCCCTTTGACGGCAAGCGGCGCAATATCAAATCTGGAACTCAGCTTTTGAGCTACCAAGTTTACGCTCCTTTTTTGGCCAGGTACGATCGAGTAATTATTTTTTCGGAAGCACAGCGAGAAATCCTCAGCCGCATGGGATTATTGTCAGAAAATATCGCCGTGATTCCTAATGGGGTGGATGCAGACAAATATTGTCCCGGCCCTTCTAAGATTAAAGCTAAATTTAACGCCAAACACCTGTTTGTCTACCAAGGGCGGCTGGCGACCGAGAAGAACGTAGAAGCCTTGCTGCGGGCTTGGAAGCAGTCGGAAATGGGAGATGATAGCAAGTTACTGATCGTTGGCGACGGCCCGTTGAAGCCCTCTTTAGAACCATTTTACGGTAACGAGTACGGCATCATCTGGCTGGGGGCGATCGCTAGCGAAGAAGAACGGATCGAAATCCTGCGGGGAGCAGATGCCTTTATCTTACCTTCCTTGGTTGAGGGATTATCTCTATCTTTACTAGAAGCGATGGCTTGCGGCACCGCCTGTATCGCTACCGATGCTGGAGCCGACGGCGAAGTTTTAGAGGGTGCGGGAGCGATCTTGAATACCCAAGGAGTGGTAGGACAATTGCGAACTTTGCTACCCTTGTTTCGGCAGCACCCAGAATTAAAGATGCTACTAGGACAAAAAGCCCGCGATCGCGTGTTAGAGCGTTACACCTTGCAAGGAAATATCACTCACTTAGAAGCACTCTATACTGGGTTATTACAGGCGCGTAAGGCACAACTGAGTGGGAGTTATTAAAGGAGGGGCATGGGGCATAGCGCATGGGGCATGGGGCATGGGAAAGAGTCATGCTTCACTTCTGAACTCCTGAACTTCTGAACTTCTGAACTCCTAAGTTATGTATGACGATGACGATCTGACACTACTCGATCCCGATGTCGATCTAGAAAGTCCTCTGGACGATATCGAGCCGATCGATTCTCAATCTGCTGAGCCAACAGCCGATCCAGAGGAAATGTTAGCGTTGCTCAAATCGCCAGCAACGCCGCAACGAATGCTCGCAGCTAGAGCTTTCTGCGAGATCGAAGAACCAAGAGCGATTCCCGATCTGATTCACCTGCTAGCCGATCCTTGCCCCTTGGTGCGGGTCAGCGCGGCCTATGCTTTAGGACGCAATCCCAGTCCGGGGGCAGTAGAACCTTTAATCGATCGACTCCACCGCGACTGGAACGGCTACGTCCGTAAAGGAGTAGTTTGGGCTTTGGGAAACTGTCGCGATCGTCGGGCATTATCATCGCTAACTGATGCTCTCAAAACCGATATCTCCGCCGTCAGAATGTGGTCTGCTAGTGCCCTAGCTCAAATGGCTCAATTAGGATATGAAATCGCGATCGCAGCGGTTCCCCCTCTAATTGAAGCAGCGATTCAAGATCCCATTGCCGCCGTCCGCAGCAATTGTGCTTGGGCGTTGGGGCAATTGTGTCGCGAACTGCCTTCTAACGTCGTCTATGCTGGAGCGATCGATGGCTTGATTCAGATTTTAGAAGAAGATGAAGATTTAAGCGTGCGAGAAGATGCCAAAGCCGCTCTTTTGAAACTCGGCGATCCTCGCGGTTTGCAAATCATTGAATCTTTAGAACAAGAAGTAATATGAAGAAGAATACAGGAGTTCAGAAGGAAAGAATTGCCATTGATTTTTGTAGAGGCGGGTTTTGCCAGAATGTAGAGACGGGAGATCTCGCGTCTCTACCACATACTATAAATCAAACCTGCCCTGCCTCACCGATCGCCCCTATATCGAAAGTCGATCGCAATAAGTGCTGAGTATAATAAAAGCAGATTCCCCAATGGTTAGCAATTCCTCATTCATAATTTATCATTCATAATTCCTCATGCGCCAACAGGTTTTAGCCTGGTTAGCAGATAACGTTCCGGCTTCACGGCTACAACATATTCTAGGAGTCGAGCAGATGGCGATCGCCTTAGCTCGTCATTACCACCTAGATGAAGAAAAAGCTGCCAGAGCAGGATTGATGCACGATCTGGCTAAATACTTCAAACCCCAAAAACTGTTGCAAATGGCGCAAGCAGAAGGCTTAGAATTAGATCCTGTAGATATTGCTAATCCCCATCTGTTACACGCTAACGTCAGCGCGATCGTCGCTAGAGAGCAATTTGGAATTAAAGATGAAGAAGTTTTACAAGCAATTAAAAATCATACCTTAGGCAGTCCTGGAATGGATTTGCTCAGTTGTATCGTGTTTTTAGCTGATTCTTTAGAACCTGGGCGCGGCAGTACGACTGAGTTAGAAAAACTGCGACAGATTAGCTGGCAAGAACTACACAAAGCTGTCTGGAAAACCTGCGATTATTCTCTCAAATATTTGTTAGATAGCCGCTGCCTCATTCACCCTCGCACGATTAAAACTAGGAATTGGGCAATGGAAATTGCCGATCGAAAGCAGTCAAATCAAGTCAAAAGTCAAAAGTCAAAAGTCAAAAATTGTTTTTTGGAATAAGCTCGATCCTGAGCGTAGCCGAAGGGTCAACACCAAGCGCAGTCGAGGTGTTAAACTCCTACCAAAAAACTTTGCCCCTCAACAGGAGAATCTTGTATCCGCTTATTTTTGGTCAAAGAGTAAAAGTCAGAAGTAGTTCCCCCAAGATTTACACCCATACAAACGTCTGAAGTTAGTAATAATTAATTGCGAGAAAGGAATATCGAGCTTAATGGTAAAAAATTATCCTACTACCTCAAAACTAGTCACGATTAATGAAGCAAAAGAGGCAACAAGTTACGATTTAGTTTCAACCATCGTTCGGGCAGCTGACGATCGCAAAGGCGGCGATATCGTCGCTCTCAAGGTAGGCGAAGTGTCGTACCTGGCAGATTATTTTGTCACGATTACTGGGTTCTCGCGCGTCCAGGTCAGAGCGATCTCTCAATCTATTCAAGATGAAGTCGAAAAGGTATGGCAGCAGCAGCCACTGCGAGTAGAAGGAATGGCAGAAGGAACTTGGGTACTGCTGGACTATGGAGACGCGATCGTTCACATTTTATTACCACAAGAGCGAGAATTTTATAATTTGGAAGCTTTTTGGAGCCATGCCGAAAGCATCAAATTTCTAAGTAATGGAGACTAAAACCGTCAATGCTCCTACCTATTACCTATTACCTATTACCTAACTTGTGATGGGGTCTTCAGTTTTTGATTGTCCAGTTCCAGCCGAACAACAACCGATTAATGAGTACCAACAATTGCAGGCATCTTGTTTTTTTTCCTGTCCGGCATCAGATTTGCCTAAATACTTGAGAAAGTTAGTTTGGATCGGTTTTGGTAGTTGCTTGTTAGTGGCACCGCTGGCAGCCGCGAGTTTCCCAGTAGCAAAACACCCAGTCCAATTTATCTTGGCTAGTGCTGGCGGGGCTGATTTATCGGTCGCGTTGGTGCTGCTGCGGCTATACTTAGGCTGGTTTTACGTGCGCGATCGCCTGGGGGGCGAGACAGTAGCTTATGAGGAGTCTGGTTGGTATGATGGGCAAACCTGGCAAAAGACCCCAGAAATCTTAGCCCGCGATCGCTTGATCGTTACGTATGAAGTTCAACCGATACTGCAACGGCTCCAGCGCACTTTTATCGTCCAGGCTCTATTTCTTGGTCTGGTTGCCTTGGTTTGGATATTTCTTTAGAGCGATCGTTGGCAATAAACTAATTAAGGCATAGAGAGTAGCGCCCAACCATCTATCTTTAAGCATCTTCCTCTAGCCTGAATCCCTATTGCTGTATCTACGGGATTTTCATAATTCATAATTCATAATTCATAATTCAGATGACACGGGGAAAAAGAACTCAAACACCAGAACTAGAAGTCCGCTTGCTGCGAGAAGGAATTGTAGAATCGACTCATCAAGTCCAAGCCATTGTTTGCGACAATCGCGGGCGGGTTTTATTGAGTGCGGGTAATGCCGAAACAACTGCGTTCGTTCGCTCTGCCCTGAAACCCGTTCAAGCCCTAGCCGTAACTACCACTGGGACTTTAGAACGCTATCAACTTACAGATAGAGACTTAGCAATTATCTGTAGTTCCCATCAAGGTACGGTCGAGCAAACCAGGCAAGTTTTTAACGTCTTATGGCGTTGCGATATCGATCCATCAGCCCTCCAGTGTCCCATTCCCCCAGGCAAACGCAGCCCACTAGAATACAACTGCTCTGGGAAACACGCAGGGATGTTAGCCGTCTGCCAGCAACGCAATTGGCCGCTTACTACTTACTTGCAGCGCCAGCATCCAGTTCAAAAGCTGATCTTGAGTAAAGTAGCTGAGTTGCTGCGGATGCCTGCCGAAGAGTTTATTGGCGCTCGCGATAACTGCGGCGCTCCGACTTATTTAATGCAATTGGATCAAATGGCTGCTCTCTACGCTCAACTAGCCTCTGGAGACAGTTTGGACATGGAGCGGATCGTCAGGGCTATGACTCATCATCCAGTATTGGTGGCTGGCAATGAGATGTTTGACACCCAAATCATGCAATTAACCCAAGGAGAATTGGTCAGTAAGTCTGGAGCCGAAGGCGTGCAATGCGTCGGGCGGATTGGCGAGGGCATGGGGTTGGCAATTAAAGTCACAGATGGAGCTAACCGGGCCAAACACGCCGTAGCGATTCAGTTGTTGAAGCAATTAGGCTGGATCGGCCCGACGGTGGCGGAAAACCTCACAGAGAAATTTATGACGATAGGTGAATTTAGCCGTCTCGAAGTCATCGGAGAATTATCGATTCTGTGAGCCGAGGGGAGAGGGGGAGATGGGGAGATGGGGAGCAGATTAACAACTGACAATTAACAACTCCACACTCCACACTTCTGAAATCCTGTAAAGCCGCGAGATCTCGCGTCTCTACATTCTGAACTCCTGAACTCATTAAATTCTGAACTTGTAGTTGCAGCTTTGGGAAATATGTGGTTATACTAGAAAGGTTGACGCGGGGTAGAGCAGTCCGGTAGCTCGTCGGGCTCATAACCCGAAGGTCAGTGGTTCAAATCCGCTCCCCGCCACCAATAAAAGAAAAAAACTATCCCTGGAAGTAGAAGATACTTGCAGGGATTTTGTTTTATGCTGGTCTTGAAACTATTCCAACTGTGATGTGTGAAGCAGGAATGAGGGAAAAATGGCGTTAGCATTGCGTCGTCCGATTTTAGTTGGTGGAATTATTCTGTCGTTTGGGCTGTGGATGCTAGAAAGTTTCCAGCATTCGCTGATGGACATGGGTGAGTATGTCGTATTAGCTGCGATCGCTCTCGGTGCTGGTTGTTGGTGGTTCCAATCCCACAAGGTTGCCTCCATAGATTTATCCCCTTTAGCAGCCCCCTTGGCCCGCGAAACCGTGGAAGGAGAGATCGATCGAGCTAATTTGGCCATCGACCAACTCGAATCTGAAACATCAGATGCCGAAGCGATCGCTTCCCTTCGCCAGCAAGTTGCCAAAGTAACTGCCGATTTGGAACGACAGGAATTACATCTGGTAGTAGCTGGTGGGAAAAACATGGGAAAAACCGCTCTGATTAAAGAGTTAGAGTCTAATTGGCTACCTCAACAGCACAGGAAAATTACCTTCACAGAAACGCCAGCATTATTTGTTGCTACAGACGAAGCAAAGGAAGATAAAAAATCTTCCCCCTCTCCCCCTCTCCCCCTCTCCCCCTCTCCCTTTCCCTGCGACTTGCTATTATTCCTCATCGCTGGCGATCTAACTGAGTCTGAGTTTCAACTTTTGCAGCAAGCGGCAGCAGAACACCAACGAATGCTGCTGGTTTTTAACAAACAAGACCAGTATTTACCAGAAGAAAGAGCCTTGCTGCGACAACAATTACAGAAACGCACTGCTGGAATTCTGAAACCAGAAGATGTAGTGTCGATCGCGGCTGCACCTGGGCAGGTAAAAGTAAGGCAGCATCAAGCTGATGGCACTATCAAAGAATGGATGGAGCAGCCGAATTCAGATCTGTTAAATCTCGCGCCCCGATTGGGTGATATCTTAACTCAAGAAAGGCAGCAGTTAGTTTGGGCTAGTACATGGCGATCGGCTGTTGCCCTTAAAGCCGAAGCCAAAGAAATCTTAAATGGAGTCAGACGCGATCGCGCCCTACCAGTGGTCGAGCAATATCAGTGGATTGCTGCTGCCACCGCAGGCGCTAACCCAGTTCCAGCCCTGGACTTGTTAGCCGCTGCGGCGATTAACGCCCAACTGGTAATGGATTTGGCTGCGATTTACCAGCAAAAGTTTTCTTTCTCTCAAGCCCAAACGATGGCTGAAACGCTAGGAAAACTGATGCTGAAGTTAGGTTTAGTCGAGCTTTCCACCTCGACGATCGCTAGCATCCTTAAAAGTAATGCTGTCACCTTCGCGGCTGGAGGCCTGGTGCAAGGAGTCAGTGCCGCTTATCTGACGCGATTGGCAGGGTTAAGCTCGATCGAATACTTCCAAGCACAGGAACCTAACGCCGAGTCTCATTTGTTGAATTTTGACAAGTTGGGCGAAACGCTGCAAAAAGTTTTTCAACAAAATCAACGGTTGGCTCTGTTGCAATCTTTTGCCCAGCAAGCAGCAGCGCGAATTTTGCCAGCATCGCTTCAACCCCAAGCCGCGATCGAGCAAACAGCTAGTTAAGTAGTTAAGCTTTCATTAACTATTGGGTCTTGGGTCGAAGTCAGGGCATAGCCAGATATGATTTCTGAGGCAGAGAAGAAGATATCCCTGCCTCTTTTGTTATTGGATAACACCGTCTGGTTCAAAACGCTAACTGTCGATCTTAGTTCGATCGCGGCAAAACACGCGCTTATTAGGCTCGATCGGCGATAATATTTCCGAGAGTCGAGCGCTCTATTATTATCTTTTTATTATTTACGGGAACCTTTACTGACTCTTTAAAGTCATAAAAGAGGTATATTTTTAGCATTTTAGATCTTTTGTTACATTAATCTTATATTATCTATATAAAAGTTTATTTATAATGCTAGTAATTTTCAACTTTAAACTGGGCAAATTCAATATAGGGAAATAGTTACTTATGGCGGAGGCAGTTTATGTATCAGAGGTTACTCGTTTTTGAACAACTCTATAGCTCTCGGAGCTAAGCGATACCAAATTCGCTGAAGAAAAAGCTCTTTTTTCTTACCTAGCCCTAGCAGGCAAACCTCGCTCTCAAGTTTGGGAGGTAAAGAAATGGGGGAAGAGAGGTAGAAAAGGGAGTAAGAACAGCGGATGCGTTATGGCGTTACTGCGTAGTGTCAGCTTCCAAGAAGCGATCGATCGCCAATAAAACTTTACAACTCAATATTTAACTGCTTATGCTGGTTAAGAAATCAAAGATGCCATACAACCTACTAAAGGATAATGCTTCGGCAATCAGCCTTATACAACGGTGGCTAGATCCGGCGATTGCTGTGCTTTGGTTGTTGGCTCTGCTGGAATTGCAAGAAGAGTCATTTAGAGTTCCTTATCGGGTGCTATCAATTGTTAGCTTTCTGCTGATATTTTTAGTTTTTGGCGCTACAGGAGCATATCATTCTTATCGCGCTAATCCTCCCAAGGCAATTATAACCAAAATATTTCTCGGTTGGGCATTAGTAGTCGGCATTCTGTTGTTTTTAGGATACATTACTAAGACTTCAGAAGAATTTTCCCGTGCCATTTTGTTATCCTGGGTAGGGTTAGTTCCTATTAGTTTATTTTCAATTCATTTAGCTATCTGGAAAATGTTGCGGCATTTTCGCTTGGCGGGGCGCAACAACCGAAGTGCTGTCATTGTTGGTATCAGCAAAGTCAGCCAATATTTGGGCAGGCAGCTATCAAAAACTCCCGAACTGGGAATTGAGTTGCATGGCTTCTTTGACGATAAGATTCCTTCTGCTCCCAGACCGTTGCAGGGAACTAAATTACTCGGCAAACTCAAAGAACTCCCGGAATACGTTCGCGATCGCAATATTGAGATCGTGTATCTCACGGGTTCTAGCGATGACGAATACCAAATTCGAGTTTTAATCGAGTCTTTGCGAGACACTACAGCTTGCGTCTACTTCGTGCCCAACATTTTGATGGCAGATCTGAATTTAATGCAGGCGAGATATTACGAAATTAACGGCGTACCTGTAATTCCCCTTTGGGAAATACCTTTTTCGGAAATTCAATACTTCTTGAAACGGACTGTAGATATCATTGTTGGCAGCTTGGCCTTGGCGATGCTCTCACCAATTATGATCGCAATTTCAATTGCGATTAAGTTAGATTCTCCGGGGCCAGTGCTATTCAAGCAGCGACGTTATGGATTTAACGGTCAAGAAATCTTGGTATATAAATTCCGCTCGATGACGGTAGCTGAAAATGACGATACAGTAACCCAAGCCCAGAAAAACGATCCTAGAGTTACCAGAGTGGGGGCGTTACTGCGCCGAACTTCTTTAGATGAGTTACCGCAATTTATTAACGTTCTCCAAGGGCGGATGAGTATTGTCGGTCCTCGACCTCATGCGGTAGCGCACAACGAACACTATCGGCGGCTAATTAGCGGTTATATGCTGCGTCATAAGGTAAAGCCTGGAATTACTGGCTGGGCCCAAGTTCATGGATTTAGGGGCGAGACAGATACGATCGATAAAATGAAAAAACGGATAGAATACGATCTCGATTACATGAAGAGATGGTCTTTATCCTTGGATTTTGAAATTATCTTGCGGACTTTCTTAGTCTGGTTCCAAGGAACAAATGCTTACTAATTAAAAGGAGTTCAGAATACAGAAGTTCAGAAGTTCAGAATCAAACATCAACGGTTTACTAATTACTGGCAGCGATACGGAAGTCGGCAAAACCGTTTTGACAACTGCTTTGGCGGCTTATTGGCAAGCCTATCTTCGAGATCGCCGTTTGGGAATGATGAAACCAATTCAATCGGGAGCAGGCGATCGCGAACTGTACGCTCGACTGTTCGATCTCGATCGCTCTTTAGAAGAGATTACCCCCTTATATTTCCAAGCACCGCTGGCTCCGCCAATTGCTGCCGATAAAGAAGGGCGACAAGTAGATTTGAAATTAGCTTGGCAGGCGTTTGATACTTTACGCCGCCAAAGCGATTGGGTACTAGTAGAAGCTTTAGGAGGGCTGGGAACTCCCGTCACCTGGGAAATTACGGTGGCAGATCTGGCCAGAGATTGGGGCTTACCAACGGTGTTAGTAGTGCCAGTAAAGTTGGGGGCGATCGCTCAAGCTGTGGCCAACGTTGCTTTGGCGCGTCATGCTGGCGTTAACCTCAAGGGGATCGTTCTCAACTGCACGCAACCGCGATCGGAGGCAGAAATTTCTGACTTATCATCGATCGATCTCATTCAATCTTTAACGAATATCCCCGTACTAGGTGTTATTCCTTATCTTACAGAGCCAACAGACCTTACCAAATTAGCCCAAGTGGCATCAAATTTGGAGATAGAGCAACTCCTACCCCTTTCTTGGTAGCGATCTGTTACTCAGATCTTGGGATTTGATGTGAGGGCTGGATTCATGGTTTGAAAAACCGGATTTTGTCTTACTAACCGAGTGGCGATCGCCAAAGTCATCACCGTGCGAATTAAAAGTCCAAATGGCTCTCAGGGTTCGGGAATCATCAACGGTTTAATTACGGCCGATCGACCGGATTCGATATCGCAGTGCCAAGTGCTGTCATAGTAAAATAAATAATAAGTTTTCGAGGTACAGCTATCCTTCCTACCGTAGAACAAGGGATGATTTGTATCATCCTGTGTCAGTCATTGACAAATTTTTACCGACCAATAGTTTTATTACGTCTTGACGAACGCACTGGTAATATTTACATCCTAGCGGGGGATGAACTAGAAATTGAAATCGATCGAGGAGGTACATGGATATTTCTGCCATGAAACCAGATTTTGAGCAAATGAGCAAAGCTGAATTAAGAGCTTATATAGTTAGTCATCCGAACGAAAAAGAAGCTTTCGAGAAATTTGTCGATCGCTTTAAAGCTAACCCTGAAGATCGAGGATGGCATCCCTATCCTCAAACACCAGAAGATTTAGCCAAGGTACAGCAATTAATTCAGCAACGAATCGAGCAAAGTCATAGCAATTAATTTAAAGCGATCGCTATCCAGTAAATGAGAACTGCAAATGGTTTCTACTTCTTTAAGTCCGCTGCCAGTTGATGTATCTCGCATTCGATCGCCAATCCAAGAGTTACAGCCGCAATTAGTGGCATGGCGGCGGCAATTGCACCAACGCCCCGAACTCGGTTTTCGCGAACTACTGACGGCTGAATTCGTCTCTCAAAAACTGACCGAATGGGGAATCGAGCATCAAACTGGAATCGCCCAAACCGGAATAGTGGCTACAATTTCCGGCCGTCAACCCGGACGAGTCTTGGCCATTCGGGCCGATATGGATGCCCTACCAATTCAAGAAGAAAATGACGTGCCATATCGATCGCTCCACGACGGCCAGATGCACGCTTGCGGGCACGACGGCCACGTTGCGATCGCTCTGGGGACGGCTTACTATCTTTCCCAGCATCGGCAAAACTTCGCGGGAACGGTGAAAATCGTCTTCCAGCCAGCCGAAGAAGGACCGGGTGGGGCTAAGCCGATGGTAGAAGCTGGAGTATTAACCAATCCCGATGTCGAGGCCATTATCGGACTGCATCTGTGGAATAATTTACCCCTCGGTACTGTCGGCGTTCGCAGCGGCGCTTTAATGGCAGCAGTAGAGTCATTTCGCTGCACGATTTTCGGTCAAGGCGGACACGGTGCTATGCCCCATCAAACTATCGATTCGATCGTCGTGGGCAGCCAAATCGTCAATGCCTTGCAAGCGATCGTCGCTCGCAACGTCGATCCGCTAGAATCAGCAGTTGTCAGCGTGGGCGAATTTCATGCTGGCACTGCGCTCAATGTTATTGCCGATACTGCCAAACTCAGCGGCACGGTCAGGTATTTCAATCCAAATTTAGCTGGATATTTTGCCCGCCGAATCGAGCAGATCGTAGCTGGAATTTGCCAGAGTCACGGGGCGAGTTACGAGTTAAATTACTGGCATCTTTATCCCCCAGTAATTAACGATCCTCAAATAGCCGAACTCGTCCGTTCTGTAGCTTCAGATGTAATAGAAACTCCTGTAGGTGTAGTGCCAGAATGTCAAACTATGGGCGGCGAGGATATGTCTTTCTTCTTAGAGGCGGTTCCAGGTTGCTATTTCTTTTTAGGCTCGGCTAATCCCAGCAAAAACTTAGCTTATCCCCATCATCATCCCCGATTTGATTTTGACGAAACCGCTCTTTCGATGGGAGTAGAAATATTTGCTCGTTGCGTCGAAAAGTTTTGTCATTAATAGACCTTTGATATAACTCGATAACTCATCAAAATCATCTGTGTTTATCTGTGTTCATCTGTGGACAAAAAAGCCTTTTAGATCCGAAGTTTTGATTTGTGCAAAAGGTCTATTGTCCCTTGATAGTCAATCTGATAGCAGAGATAGAAATGGACTAGCGAACATTGCAGCTTGAGTGCGATCGCGCACGTTCAACTGGCTGAGAATATGAGTGATGTGATTTTTGACCGTTCGCTCTGAAATATAGAGCGATTGAGCGATCTCGCGATTGCTCTCCCCAGCAACGATTAAACTCAGAACCTCGCGTTCTCTCGGTGTCAACCCAGCTAATTCCGGCGGTAAGTGAGTCGGTTCAGTAGGAATCGGAGGTGAATTAGGGGCAATCGCTTTTTCGAGCAATCCAGGACCTAGTTGGGTGTAGCCTTTATGCACGGCGCGAATGGCGGCAGCGAGATCGTCAGAATGGATGTCTTTGAGCAGATAGCCTCGCGCCCCAACTCGCATCGCTTGAGACACGTATTCATCGTCATCGAAAGTGCTGAGAACTAAGACCTTAGTTTGACTAAATTGTTGAGAAATTTGTCGGGTGGCAGCCACTCCATCCATCACGGGCATCCGCACGTCCATCAATACCACGTCCGGCTGAAGGGCTTCTACCAGCGCGATCGCTTGTTGCCCGTTTTCTGCTTCTCCTACAACTTCTAAATCGGGTTTGGCATCCAGCAAACTTGTCAACCCTTGACGCACGATCGAGCGATCGTCTACGACTAACACCCTAATTTTATTCTCAATCATCTGAAATCGAAGTTTCTTTTTATGGGAGAGAGGAGCCGGAAATATTACAACCGATCTAGGTTCGCTATAGTTTGCTCAGCCGTTGATAGACTTCTGCGCTCAACCAGTCAGCGACCACGTTTTGGAAGGCGCGATCGTTCATATACTGGGCAAAAATGGCTTCATTTCGATCGACTCTCTCGACCAACAAAAGTTGGAGAACTTGCTTGAATAAGAGATCGAAGTTATCTTTGGAGTTAGCTTTGGCGGCTTGTTGTAGTTCGTCGGAATTGACCGCAGTTTCAACTAACTGGTCGAAGAAGAGTTGGTCTGCGTGGTTGAAGTCAGTACCGCAGCGATCGTTGATGATGTCTACGAGTTGAGAGAGTAGAACGCTGCTTTCTTTAACCCGACCGCTACCGACTGCTTTGGGGCCGTCTAGAGGATGGCTGTAACCTGGTTTGAGGTCGATCGAGCCTTCGCTAATTTTTTGCAGGCGATAGTATTCAAGTTGAATCTCGCCATCGAAGTCGTATTGCAGTTGGCGATCGCGTCGAGGAAGTTTGGTAGATAGGTAGCGAAGGAAGACGTAGCGTTTTTCGAGGTCGGAGTCTTGGTAGGGAATGACTTGGCTGAGAAAGGTGTAGAGATGGCGGAAGGCAGTAAGTCGATCGCGCCAGATAGTCGCAGCATCGGGGTTATCGGTTTGCCAGTGAATAAAGCGATCGACAGCAGGATCTAGCGCCGCATTCATCGCCTGATGGTCGGACTGATTTTGGCGTTTTTTGGGTTTGAAATAGATGCTACAGAAGCGATCGACCTCTTCGTTCAGGTAAATTCCGGCTCGATCTAGCTCGGCGATTAATTGGTAAAGCTGCTCTGGCGTGGCTTCCTCCCCCATTTCTGCCCCTTCGTAGAACTGCCCGAACGCGGCGCGGATTTCTTCGCGATCGTTGACGAAATCGAGAACGAAGGTGTCTTCTTTAAGGGGATGGATGCGGTTGAGGCGAGAGAGAGTTTGGACGGCTTGGATACCTGCAAGACGGCGATCGATATACATACTGTGAAGTAAAGGTTGGTCGAAACCAGTTTGGTATTTCTCAGCCACGAGTAAGACTTGGTAATCGTTAGTGGCGAATCGATCGGGCAGTTCGCTTTCCCGGATGCCGTTCATAATTTCTTCGGTGTAAACCTGACCCGCAATTTTGTCATCTTCAACTATGCCCGAAAAGGCCACCAGGGATTTAATCGGGTAGCCTTTTTCTTGGATGTAGCGATCGAAACTTTGCTTGTAGCGCACTGCTTCGAGGCGAGATCCGGCGACCACCATGGCTTTGGCTCTGCCGCCAATTTTGTGACGGGTGACGGCGTGAAAATGTTCGATCGCGATTTCGGTCTTTTGGGCGATGTTGTGGGGGTGGAGGCGCAGGAAGCGGGCCAGGGCGGCGGCAGCCGCTTTGCGCTCGACGTGAGGATCTTCGGCACAGTTGTGGATGAGTTTGTAATAAGTTTTGTAGGTAGTGTAGTTTTGCAACACATCCATGATGAAGCCCTCTTCAATCGCTTGGCGCATGGTGTATTGGTGAAAAGCTTGGCCGTCGCGACCGAAGAATTTGAGGGTTTTGTGTTTGGGAGTAGCGGTAAAGGCGAAAAAACTGAGATTGGCTTGATGCGATCGCGCTGCCATGGTTCTAAAAAGTTCCGCCAAATCTGCTAAACCTTCCTCTTCTGCCTGTTGTTTGGCTGCTTGTTGCAGTTGTTCGCCACCGAGAACGCTTTTGAGTTCGATCGCGGTTTGGCCAGATTGGGAACTGTGGGCCTCGTCAATGATGATGGCACAGCGGCGAGTGGGTAATGTAGTGCTGCCGCGTTCTTCGGCGAGTTTGAGGAGTTGTTTGGCGACGTGGGGAAATTTTTGCAGGGTGGTGATAATAATGGGGACAGCAGATTCTAGGGCTTGAGTCAGTTGTTTGGAGTCTTTATCGATTTTTTGGACGACACCCTGACGATGCTCGAATTGGTAGATCGTGTTTTGCAGTTGTCGATCGAGGACGCGGCGGTCGGTGATGACAATGACGCTATCGAAGAGGCGATCGTTGGCTTGGTTGTGAAGGGAGGCCAGGCGATGGGCGAGCCAGCCGATGGTGTTGCTTTTACCGCTCCCAGCCGAGTGTTCGATTAAGTAGTTGTGCCCGATCCCTTCTTGCTGGGCGGCTTGGGTGAGGGTGCGAACGGCTTGGAGTTGGTGGTAGCGGGGGAATATGAGGGTTTCTTTTTTGAATTTCCGGCCGTCGTCGTCTTGCTTGTCGTCGATTTGGATGTGGAGGAAGCGGGCGAACAAGTCGAGGCAACTATCCCGCTGTAAGACTTCTTCCCACAAGTAAGCGGTGCGGTAGGTGCGGCCTGTGGGGTCTAGCGGGTTGCCCGCGCCGCCATCGTTACCTCGGTTGAAGGGCAGAAAGTAGGTGGCGTTTCCGGCAAGGCGGGTAGTCATCCACGCGACTTCGGTATCGAGGGCAAAATGGACTAGGCTACGGCGCTTGAATTCAAAGATGGGTTCGCGGGGGTCGCGATCTTGGCAGTATTGCTGCTTTGCGTCTTCGGCAGTTTGCCCGGTGAGGGGATTTTTCAGTTCCAGGGTAACGATCGGGATACCGTTGAGGCTGATGGTTAAGTCGATAATGCCGCTTTTGGTGTCAGTACCCGTGCTGTAGGTAGATTTAGTTTTTTTACTGGGTTTGCGGTATTGGAGTTGGCGAGTAATAGTGAGTTGGTTGGCTTGGTATTGAGCTTCGAGTTCCGGGTTGAGGCTGTGGGCGGCTTTAAAAGTGGCGATGCGGAGGGTGCGACCGTAGCATTTGAACCCGTGGCGCAAAACTTGCAGGCTACCGTAGGTATCGAGCCATTTGCAGAGGTCGGCGAGGATTTGAGTAGCGGTGTTGTCACCGTGGAGTTTTTCGAGGCGTTCCCACTCTTTAGCTTGGGTTTGCTGGATGAAGCTAATGGCGGGGTCGGGGAAAAGGGCGCGATCGCAGTCGAATTTTTTGGGATTGAGGCGAGTGTAGCCGCGATCGAGCAGGTGGGTTTCGATCGCGCTTTCAAAACTAGCTTCAGTATGAACGCTCATGGTTTCGCCCCCTTAAATTAGCTCGTTCCTCCTTGTCCGGTAATATGTTGCATCACAATGTCAAATTTGCGATTTAATTCTCTGACCTCGCCTTCAAGCCGCTCGAATCTCTCATCAACTCGATCGAATCGTTCGTTCACGGTGTCTTCAAGGGCATCGATTTCGTCATACACGCGATCGAATGCTCTCGTAAACTCTTGAGGAGTGATTTGGGCGTATTCCAGTCGGTCAACCCTGCGACTTAAATCTCTAAACTGGCGATCGATTTCCCGATCGCGATCGTTTGGTACGTTCGATGCTGTCATAATCTTATTGTTATAATTGTCAATTTTTAGCTATTTTCTCAGAAACTCAACTCTCCTGGGATGTTGGGTTTCACTCCGTTCAACCCAACTACAATCGATCTTAATTATGGGTGTTTAACCGGATTTGATATGATTCCTCAACTACTTGCTATTGTACCCTTTTATTTAAGCGCAGATGCTTATTTTTTTTGTCTTTTACCTTGAGATTGGATAGCTTTGTTGCGAGTTTGCTTTTGTTTGCCTCGTCGAATATACTCTTGGCACGCCTGTTTGAGGACGAAACAAAAGGGACGAAACTGACCTTTGGTATTGCGATCGTAGATCTTTTCTAAGAGATTTTCAGCTTGTTTTAGGCCGATCTCAGATTCAAATAGAAGCGATTCGATCGCCTGTTGGCGCATTTCGGTCAGGGATGCGTGGGCGAGGTTGAGGCGATCGATCGTAGTTTTAGCGGCGGTATTGTTGGGAGATGCTTGAATTTCGCCGTTTAGATTGAAGTGGAAAGCACTTTCGCAGTGGGAACTGAGAGGGCTGATGAATTGGTCTTCATCGTACCAGTCTCGTCTAGCATGAGCCCCAAAGGGACAAGAGCCGTGCTTTTTCTCATAGTCAGAGCCAGGAAAAGCAGCAAATAGGTTGTTGTAATCTACATCTTCATGATTTTCAAAGAAGCGACTCTGAGGTTTGAAGTGTTCGATGTGGGATTGGGCCCGATCGATGCGGATGCCCGTGTAGCAGCACAGATAGCCTTGGTCTTCGAGGAGGCACTGTTTGACGATCGCTTTGATATCTGTACCTAGATCGTCTTTATAGCTACAGTTCTTCCCTTGAGTAATCTTCTGCTGGCTTTTTAACCACTGGGTGAGTTCTTTGGGACTGGGACTTTTAAAAATGCGTTTCATTTACTCACCTAGCAGTTGCAGCCGATCGATCCGGGTTTGAAGGCGAACGAGTTCGGGAAATTCGCCGATGCGATCGCGCAGGGTATCGATCGCCTCAGTGGCTTCGTCATAGTCTTCAGTTTCGATGAGGTCGGCAATTCGTTTGAGTTCGGTTTCGGTTTCCAGATTGCGGGTGGTTGCCCCCATGAGGTACTTGAGAATCCAGTCGGTATCCATGCCGAGGGATTGGCTGGGGCGGAGGGGTGGCTGTCCTTCTTCCAGCAGGATAATGCTTTCTGGAGGGACTTCGCCGATGATTTGGGGGGAGTGGGTGGTAGCGATGAATTGGCAGTTGGGGAAGGTGCTGGTGAGTTTTTCGACGATCGCCCGTTGCCATTTGGGATGGAGGTGCAGATCGAGTTCGTCGATGAGAACAACGGCTTGGGCTTGCAGCGGGTCTTCTAAGTGGGGGTTGGCTTGAGAGAGTCGGCGGGTGAGGTCGAGAGCGAGGGCAAGAATACCCCGTTCGCCATCAGAAAGTTGTCCCAAGTCAAAGGGTTGTCCAGATTTTTCGATGAGGAGGGCGATCGCAGTTTTGGGAATGAGTTTACCGTTTTTGTCTTGGTAATTGAAGGTTTCTCGGTGGACGCGAAGGTTAGCACAGGTGTCGATCGTGCGACTAATGGCGAGGTTGAGAGCATCCAAGTGTCTTTGAGCGTTGGGAGCGTTTTCGGCGGCAAGGGCGGTTTGGGCAAGCCACCAGTCTGCGAGTTCCATGAGGCGAAGTTCGCGATGGTCGAGTGCGTCTGCAAACGCAGCGGCAAGTCCTTTGGCTTTGCTGGTAAATCTGTTGCTATTGGCGAGGGCGCGGCGAGCGGAAAAATAGAGGGCTAGGGGTTGTTGACGTGCGTTTTTGAGAGATTTGGGAATCTCTTTTTCGGTAGGGGTAAGGTCGCGGCGATCGCTGGTATAAGCTAGATCGCGAACTTCGCCTGTACGATCGGATGCTGCTATGTATAGCGATCTTGACTGATGGACGAGGTAACGAAATTCAGTGTCAGCAATTTCAAATCCGATCTCTGCGGTCAAGTAGTTTTTATCGATCGCAATATCTGAGTCTTCAAATTTAAGGGGTTTGCTGCGACATTGGGAGACTTTAAGGAGGGATTGGGATAGCAGAATGCGGATGGCATCAAGCACTGTGGATTTGCCCACCGCGTTGATACCAACGAGCAAGTTCATGCCGAATTGAAAGTTAAATTCAGCATGATTGAAAGTACGAACGTTGGTGAGGGTGAGGCTTTTAAGAAACACGGGGCTAGTCAGTAATTTGAAGTTGTCCTGTGACAGTAGCAGAAATTAGGGATGTGCGGCGTTCTTGGAGGAGAGCGAATCGATCGCGTGTCAGAAATTCAGTACGCTTATACAAAATCTAAGAATAAATTCTCAAAAGGGTTAACAGCATTCCAGCGGTAGATTGCGAAATCTCGACGATCGGCAGTAAGAATTTTGCCATGTTGCAAGTGTTCTGCCAGCACCACGAGTGAAGCGTCAGCGTAGTCCATCGGTAACTCTACATACTGCTGAATTAAAGATGCCATTCGTTGAAAATGGATGAATTGTAGATCGAATATTTGGAAAGCCTGTTCTGAAACATCGATTAAAAATTGGCACTCTTGTCTAATCCCGCCACCCCTAGAAACTAGTAGGTAGCAAGTTTCGCAAATCACAGGATGTGTTGTGATGAGTGATTCAGTGAGGCTATTTAACACGGTAATTGCTCTTTGATGGTAATTATCGTTAGCATTAAACAGTGCCAGGAAGAAACCAGTGTCAGCAATAATCATCGTTCATCACTCATCAAGGAGCGAAATATCTCCTCAGATTTTTCTGCTAAATTTGGATCTCCTTGAAAACTTGCAATCAAAGGACTTTGCTTGAGACGACTGAGAGGATCGCTAACTTCGTGAAGTTTCTGATAGTAAGCATCAATTGAAGCTGAGATAGCAGATTGTAGATCCCGATCGGTTTTTTGTTGAATATATTCGAGTTTTCTTCTATCTTCTTCGCTGAGATTGGCAATTGTGATTTCCATAATGGACTCCAGTTTTTTGATAGTTGTATAGGCGTTGGCTTTGGAAGAACACGCGGCTAGTCGGCGATCTTGAGTTGACCTGTGACAGCAGCGGAAATTAGGGAAGTGCGGCGTTCTTGAAGGAGAGCGATCGTTGTATTAGCAGCATTACAAAGAGCATCTAACTTAGCTAATGAGTTTCGCAATATATTGACTATTTGTATCTGCATCTCCCTTGGAGGCAAAATGACTGGAAGTTCCTTAAGATTAGTAGATGAGATTGAAGCCAGATTGGTGCTTTGTTTTGCACGAGATTCAAAATAAGCTTTTGCGTAACTTGAACTAGTCACGGTTGACAGCCACTCAGGTTCAACTCCATAACATCTAACAGCAAAAACGTGATTTTGATGCAAGCAAGGTTCGATCGCCCCCTTCCACACTGCACCGCGCCCTAACTTGTCAGCATCACCACCTTCATTCATTAAGACATCCCCCTTTTTCAAGCTAAATGAGGCAACTTCTTCAGGCAAAACTTCAATATCAGCTACATCTTCTAAATCTACATAACCATCTTGTACGTTAGCGACTCGTAGATAGGGAACGCGAACTGTTTCGGCACTTCCTAAATCTCGTCCTTTTGTGACTCCTGTTTTGACTTGTGCCAGAAAGGATAAGCTAATGACTTGCCAATTTTCAGGAATTTTACCCAACCACTCAACCCCAGAATCTTTCATCGGTGCATCCGCATCTAACCCGTGAGTCACCATATGGGTGATTAGCGATCGCCTTTTTTCCACCAGCAGTTCTAGAAGTCGTTTCTTGGCGGTAATTAGAGCATCGATTTTTTGGGTTTCGCGATCGAGATAGTCAGCAATTTGCTTTTGTTCCAATAAAGATGGAACACATAGTAGGATTCCCTTGAATTTCGATGCTTTAATTCCTTCGGCAGTAGAACCAGTAGCCTGACTAAATAACTCACTTTTTCCACTTAAGGACATAAAGTAGTATTTTAAGTAGTCATTATGAATAATCCCAGAATATGTCTTTAGCAAGATAAGTCTTTGTGCTAGAGCGACGTTACTGTCAACAATTTGCGCTACATTCCCTAACGGAGCTTCGGTTGTTACCATTACATCGCCAACTTCAGGCAATCCTCTCACCATCCAATCGCTATACAGTTCAAAAGGAATAAATTCTTGGGAACCTTGAAAACTAAGGAATCCATCTTTCACATTTTTAGCAGTGATTAGAGGAATACCCATCTCTACTTTTTCAGGTGTTTGTCCACGATAATCAACAAAATTTTTTACAACTCGTCGTAGTGTCAATATCTGCCAATGCTCAGGGATTTTCTGGAGCCAATCTAATTCTATATTTCTATGGTTTGAACATTGATTTGCTACACTATTCATCCAATCACCTCTCGCAGCAAATGCAAGATCTGCTCCTCCATTTCTCGCAAATCTGCATCAATTTCCGCTAGCGGTCTTGGCGGCTGATACTCATAAAAATACCGATTGAAATTAATCTCATAGGCACTGCGAATCTTCTCCCCATCTGCCCAAGCATCGGCTACATGGGGTTCCACTTCGGCGAGGAAGTAACGCACCACCTCATCTTTTAACTCCACATTCTCATAGTCCCGCAGCTTCGTATCTGCCTCATACAGCCGCTCCCACTTGCCATCTCCCACCGGAAACCAACCCCACACCCGCGCGTTCGGTTCCTTTTTGGCTTTGCGCTCTTTGGCAATTACAGGCTCGGCTTCCGGTTCTACCACTGTAAATGTCTCCCGGAAAAACTTTCGTTCCGCCGCCGTCCATTTACTTTCCCGCTGTCCCAACAATTGCTTTAGCAACTCATCGAACTCATTCCAATCCGTCCGAGGCTCGCGTCCCAACTTTTTATCGATGACTTGTACGTCGTCCAATAAATGCGATGCCCGATCCAAAAAATTGCTCTTGCGCTCTAGCGTCATCTCATACAACAACCGTAACGGACGCTCTATCGGCACCCGATTGTAACCAAAGTCCTCGTTATCAAAAATTTTGCTAATCTTCGTTTCCGCAAACCTGCCATACTCCTGCACCACCGACGCAATATCAGCCTCACCCATATAGCGCCGCTTATTTCCTAAGCTGCGCCGCATCGGTTGCCATAGCTCCCGCCCGTCAATCAACTGCACCTTACCTTTACGATCGGCTTGCTTGCGATTCGTCACTACCCATATATACGTTCCAATTCCCGTGTTATAAAACATCTGCTCCGGCAGCGCCACGATCGCTTCTAGCCAGTCATTTTCAATAATCCACTTGCGAATCTCGCTTTCCCCACTGCCCGCACCCCCCGTAAACAGCGGCGAACCATTAAAGACGATCGCCAACCGCGAGCCATTCTTTTTCCCCTCTGGATCGACTAGTTCAAACTTACTGACCATGTGCTGCAAAAACAGCAGCGAGCCATCGTTTACGCGGGGCAAACCCGCCCCAAATCGGCCTGCAAAACCATAGCGATCGTGTTCCTTTTTCACCTCTGATTGCTGCTTCTTCCAATCGACTCCAAACGGCGGATTCGCAATCAAATAATCGAAGCGATCGTCGGGGAATTGGTCATCAATCAACGTATCGCCAAACCGAATATCGCTGTTGTAATTTTCTTTGAGCAACAGATCGGAAGCTGCGATCGCATAGGCACGAGGATTAAAATCTTGCCCGAACACGTATAACTTTGCCTTAGCATTATTTTCCCGTAAATGATTCTGTGCCTCTGCCAGCATCCCACCCGTCCCGCAGGTAGGATCGAGCATCTTGCAGATAACAGGTTGCGTCAGCACCGCATCATCCGGATCGAACAGCAAATCCACCATCAATCGAATCACTTCTCGCGGCGTAAAGTGATCCCCGGCTGTCTCATTAGCCTCTTCATTAAATCGCCGAATTAAATCCTCAAATAATAACCCCATCTGGATGTTGTCTAACGAATCTGGGTGCAGATCGATCTCGCAAAACTTAGAAACGACCAGATAAAGAATATTATGGATTCGCATCTGTTCGATTTCTTTACTGAAATCAAAGAAATCGAAGATATCTCGAATATTTTTAGAAAATCCGTTGATGTAGTTAATCAAATGCCGATCGATATTGTCTGGATCGCCTTTTAGTCCACCTTTACGCTTGCCCGAACCGTCATCGGTTCCTTCAAAACTAAATTCTGAATGGTTGTGAAAACGCTGTCCTGCGATGTTATTTAGAATAAAATCTTGTTCTGTTTCGGTTTTATGTCGCCACTTACTGGTGTAAGCCTGAAGCACCTTTGCCTTCGTCGGAGCCAGCACGCAATCAAACCGACGCAGCACCGTCAGCGGCAACATCACCCGCTCGTACTGCGGCGGACGATACGGTCCGCGCAGCAGATCGGCTACTTGCCAAATGAAATTCGAGAGTTGGTGATGGTCTGCCATCGTTATCTTAGAAGATCTGACTTTATCCAAAATTTGACTCGATCTCAAATCCGCTTAGCAAAAGTGGGTTTGCCCTCATCCCCCGGCCCCTTCTCCCCAGGGAGAAGGGGAGCCAGAGTCAAACCAGTTCGGACATTAGCAACCAGGAAGTTTCAATGCCAATTACTGGCGGTTAAAGTCCCTCTCCCACGGGAGAGGGATTTAGGGTGAGGGCTGGATTCATGGCTTTAAAAACCGGATTTAGTATAACTGGCAACTTCCGTTATTAAAGTCTCTAAAGAGCCATTATCGGTACTTTGGGATTTGTACCGCAACGATCGAGGAGAAAACTTAAAGGAAGCGACTTCGATCGAATTTGGTATGAGAACTGCTATAACTGCCTCGGCAACGGAATGGATACAGTCAGGCGACAGCCTCGACCGGGATGACTGGTTAAAAAGAATTGTCCCCCTAAAGCTACAGTTCGCTCTCGGATGCCTTGCAGCCCGAATCCAGTGGTGTTTTGGTTTGGCTCGAATCCCCGGCCGTTATCTGCAATCTGAAGCTGAATGGTTTCGCGGCTTTCTTGAAGTCCGATCTCGACCTCAGTGGCCGCGCTATGTTTAGCAATGTTTGTCAGTGCTTCTTGCAAGATGCGGTAGAGCGCAGTAGCGATCTCGGTTGGCATCGACGGGGAAATTTGCAGGGTCAAATCAGGAGTAATTGCAGTCATGGTTTGGAAATCGGCCGTGAGTTCGGCGATCGCATTTTCCAACGATTTTCCCTCTAGGGGATTCGATCGCAAAGTGACAATCGATCGCCGCACTTCCTGTAAGGCACTGGCACCGAGTCGCTGCGACTCTTGCAAAAAAGACTTACTTCTCTCGGCCTCCGGGGGCAAAAACAGCAGGGCATTTTCTAACTGAATGCTTTGAGCCGTAAGCGCGTGACCGAGGGCATCGTGAATTTCGCGGGCGATCCGATTTCGCTCTTGCAGCGTGGCTCGATCTTGGACTTGAATGGCGTATTGACGCAATCGCTCGTTGGCCAGCAACAATTTTTCTCGACTCTCTCGTTCTGCTAGTAAGGCATTGACTAACAATAGGATAAACAATAGCGTCAATCCAAAGCCGATCGCCGTGTTGAGGTGGAGGGTCAAAATCGTATTAGCGATCGACTCACTAGGTATTCCAGGTCGATGTCTGGGGAGCCGATACGGCCTGCCTTCAAATACCATCAGCGCTGAGAGCGCAAACACCAATCCGGCGGCGATTAACCGTCCGGTTGGCTGAAAAATCAGGCAACTGCGAATGGCAATTATCAAACCGAGGAGCGGGAAAAATCCGGTGCGTCGATCGAGTAAAAAAGTTAAGACCAGCAACCCAATTTCTAGTGCCGTGTAGAGAACTTTGTGGCTGGTTTTACCAGTGGGGAGCTTGAGTCCCATTAGCCCGAAGCCAATCAGAATCAGGATGACGAGCAGCCGATCCGTAGCATCGATCCCAAAACGAGCCGGGCGAATCTGGAGCAGAAAGGTCAAACCGAGCAGAATCCATTCCAGATAGAGAATCAGACGAAAAGATCGATCGGGCGATCGATTTCGTGAAGTGCCGAAGGCTCGCCAGAAGCTTCCCGATAGAGATTCCCGTGAATTTGCGCCTGATAAAAATGGGGGAGGCACGAGATAAGAAGATGTTTTGAGGCTGGGAAAAGTTAATCTATTTATACTCTAGCGAGAACCTTACTCAACAAAATTGGTACTTTAGTCCTAGATCGAATTGGGAAGATCGATTCATGTGGCAGACCGATCTCGACGCTTAGGATTTAAGTATTGAAGTTCGATTTCTCAAAGAGGATCTGCATGAATTCTAAAGTTTTACCGTTACTAGCTACTGCGATCGCCTTATCGATCGGCTCGTCGTTACCTGCATTCGCTCAATCGACTGCGCCCACGGCTCCCTCTCCATCCTATCGGAAGGGCCGTCTCGACTTCTTGAATTTGACACCGGATCAGCAAACTAGAATCCAACAAATTCGCCAAAATACGCGAACGCAAATCGAGAACATTTTGACCGCAGAACAGAAAGCGCAACTCCAGCGGGAGCGAGAAAATCGAGGTAATTCTCCCGCTGAAGGAGGTCGGAAAAAGCGGGGTTGGGGTTTTGAATCGCTCAATCTTACTGCCCAACAACGTGCCCAAATTGATGCTGTCAAGCAATCCTCTAAGGCCCAAATTGAGGCCGTTCTGACTCCACAACAGCGCCTGCAATTAGAGCAGCGGAAGCAGCAACGCCAACAACGCCAACAAGGCAATCCATCGGGAACTTAGACCCCTAATATGGGTTCGATCTAAAGTAAAGCTACATTCGATCGAGACTGATACCAAATCCGCTTCTCATACCCCCCAATCCAGCCCTCACCCCCAACCCCTCTCCCAAGCGAGAGGGGAGCCGGAGGCTCCTTGAGAGAAAGACTGTTTTGGAAACCGGATTTGGTATGAGAATGTCAGAGAATAAATAGATGAAAAAATTTCTAGCTGCTAACCCGCTGAAACGCCGACAGGTTTTGCATTTTTTTGGAGGAACGATCGGCTTTACCCTGTTGGGCTGCTGGCGGGATGAATCGGCTTCAAGCGTGCCCAGCACTGTGGCGCAACAAACACCCGTAACTCCTGGATGCGTCATCAAACCGCAACAGACCGAAGGCCCTTATTTCGTGGATGAAAGGCTAAACCGTGCCGATATCCGTTCCGATCCAGCCGATGGTGTCGTCAAGGAAGGCGTGCCGTTGCAATTGGTCTTTCGAGTTTCGCAATTGAGTGGAAATGCCTGTACCCCCCTAGCAAATGCGATCGTCGATATCTGGCATTGCGATGCTTTAGGTGTCTATTCTGATGTCAGCGATCCCAGTTTCAGTACCGTCGGACAAAAATTTCTCCGGGGCTACCAGGTAACTGATGCCAATGGCATCGCTCGATTCGTGACGATTTATCCCGGTTGGTATCCTGGCAGAGCCGTTCACATTCATTTCAAAATTCGCACCAGTTTGACATCGGGATCGGGGACTGAGTTTACCTCGCAGCTTTACTTTGATGATGCCCTTACCGATCGAGTTCACGCCCAGTTACCTTATGCCACCAAAAGATCGGGCCGCCAAAGAAATAATAGCGATGGTATTTTCTTAGATGGCGGCGCTCGACTGTTACTTCAGTTAACCCAGAACGCAGCAGGATATACAGGCCGATTCGATATTGCTTTAGCTTAATACCGCCTTGTCTTTAGGTTCCAATTAAAGCGCGGTAAGGACTGGTGAGTTTATCCAACTGTTGGATTAACAAACTCAGGAATAAGCCGACATCGGTGACGACACCGAGAGACTCGATCGAACCTCGATCGCTCAATTTGGTGACTACGGCTGGGTTGATATCGACGCACACCATCTTCACACCCGCAGGAGTCATATTTCCGACCCCGATCGAGTGCAGCATGGAAGAGAGCATCAAAATCATTTCTGCACCTTCTAATAACCGGGCGTATTCTTCTTGGGCTTTAATTAAATCCATCTGGGTATCGGGTAACGGCCCGTCATCGCGGATGGAACCTGCCAGACAGAAGGGAACTTGGTGCTTCACGCATTCGTACATCACCCCACTTTTGATTACTCCTTTCTCGACAGCTTGAGCGATACTACCGCAGCGCCGGATGGCGTTAATAACTTTCAGGTGATGGCGGTGTCCCCCTCGGACGGCGACTCCCCGCTGCATATCGACACCGAGGGAAGTTCCCATTAAAGCTTGTTCCATGTCGTGGACGGCGATCGCATTTCCGCCTAACAAGGCTTGCACGTAACCTTCGCGGATCAGTTGGGATAAGTGTTCGCCGCCGCCAGTATGAATCACTACGGGACCAGCCGTAACGACTACTTTACCGCCGCGATCGCGGATTTGGCGCAATTCCCAGGCTACTTGTTCTACGATCAATTCGACCCGGCGTTCGCTGGAAACCCCAGCCGACATGAAACTGAATTCTTGAGCGTTACGCTGTTCTCTCGATTCTGGCTTTCTGACGGTACGGATACCGAGGATGTCTACTACCACGCGATCGCTGATTTCTAAATCTCGGAGTAACTTACACTGCGCTACCTTACCATCAGCACTAACTGCGATCGCTCCATCCATTCGCTGATTTTGTACCCGCATCCACTCGCCGTTAACTCGCACCTCGGTAGGATAGATCGTCGTCACGTAGAAGTCATCGGGAGCCACGCCAGCACTAGTTACTGGTTCTAGCTTGGCATCTCGTTCTTCTTGGGGTAAATCTAAGGCTCCTAAGTCGATTAATTGCGATAAAATCGCCTCCATGACCTCGTGAGAGGGAGCCGTTACCTTAATTTCAGCCGAAGATGTACTTTGGCGTTGCTCTCCTAAATCGAACTTCAGGACTTGGAAACTACCGCCAGCTTCGACGATTTTATCTAAAGCACGGTTGATCAAGCCAGAATCGAGCAAATGTCCTTCTAACCGAATGATGCGACTTTCTACCGAGACGATCGCGCAAACTTCCGTCCGCACTGGTTCGGTAACGCGCAATGTCAAACATTTGGCTGCGCCTCCAGCTTTGAGAAATTCGGTTAAGGGGGTTTCGATCGCGGTAAATCCAGCTTCAGCTAAACGTTGTTTTAAGCCGTCGCTAGCTTGATTTAGCACCACTACTTTATCGATGTTGACGGCGTTGCAGGCGAATTTAACTGCATCTGCTTCTTCTACCGCAATTCGCTTCTCGGCTGGAATCCGCATTTCAATTAAGCGGTTGGAATAAGCATCAAATGCTGGCGGATAATAGAGCAAATAGCCATCTGTGAGGGGACAAAAGCAGGTATCTAAGTGATAAAAGCGATCGTCCATCAATCGCAGGGATAGAACTTCGATATCGAGCCATTTTGCCAAATAGGGGTGGGAATCTAGTTCCGATCTAAAGCCGTATCCCGCCCACAAACAGCAGCCTTCTCGATCGAGCAGCGCATCGCCTGCACCTTCAAATGGTAAGTCTTTGGGGAGTTCGTGTACCGTGTAACCTTGCGACTCAAACCACCGTTTGAAGTGAGGTTCTTCTCCTTGGCGTTCTTTATGGAAAAAACGACTCAAGACCACGTTATCTCCTAAAACTAAGCCAGCGTTGGCAGTAAATACCATATCGGGCCAGCCTCCTTGAGGTTCGACTAAATCGACGATCGCCTTTTCTTTGAGGATGTGGTGTAGCTTTTGCCATTGCTCTTTGGCGCGTTCGGGCGAGGATTTGTGAATGTTGCCCTCCATCCATGGATTGATGACGTAATCCACGTCGTAGCGATCGGGAGAACACATGAGGAAGCGAATTTGAGATGCCATAAATTTATCTAGAGATGGAATTTATCCTTAAATTTAGATACCGATCTTCGATCGACGAATTCTGTAGAGTTTGCTACATGACGTAAGATCTATTTTAAAGCGATCCTGCTGGGGCGAAGAGATTTTTTTTTAACGCAGAGGGGCGCAAAGGTGAGCGCAAAGGTTCGCAGAGGGTTTTTAAGGTTGGGAAGTTAGTTTTTTGTCAGGATTTAGATATTAACATCTGGTAGTTTAGGTCGCTCTATGATTCGCAATTTTCGGAAGTATCATCGATTGCTTGCACTTATTGTATTTTTGCCTTTGTTTTTAACTGGTTTAACTGGTATGGGCTATGTAATTTTAGATGAGTGGTTGAATATAGATAATGTAGGTAATCTGTTGATGAGCGTTCACACGGGAAGATTTTTGAAGCTAGACAAAATTTATCCAGTTCTTAATGGTTTGGGATTGCTGGTAATGCTGGGGACTGGTATTAGTATGACTGGGCTGTTTCGCCCGCGCCGACAGTCATAGATTTGGTGTAATCGATTAAGTCGGGGAAGAAAGCGCGAAAATCTGATTCAAATTGCTGATAATTAGTCTGTAAGTCTTCGATCGCATCGCCTAAATTATTTGCTCTTTTGATTCTGGCAGACATTCTTTTCAGGGTACGATCGATTCCAGAAAATTCTCGATATGAGGTCAGCCAATCTTCAACAATTAGGTGGGGCAAAATTCGTTGCAGGGAGTCAGGTAAAGTATTTCGGTTCGCTTCCAAAACTTGGTAAACATAGTTAGTAAATTCTGGTAGCGACACCTTTGAGTATTCGCGCCAATTTTTTGCTAGAAAATGATCGTAAAAAATATCGATAATTATGCCTGCAAACTTACGCCTATCGGGATGGATAAAACTTTTACTAGAGCGAACAACGTCATGAGAGTCAGTATAAATATCAATTTTTCGATGTAGGTCGATCCCTCTTCTAATTTCTTCAGTATATAAATGTTTGACAGAGCCTTTTACGAAGTCACCTAAAAGATTTCCAATCAGCGACTCTGGTGTAGGCGCGGAGAGAAATAAGTGAGCTAAATAGTTCATGGCAATTTCGAGCGGCTTTATAGACTTCTGGCAAAAGTCGATAAATCATCACTTTTATCTGTGTTTATCTGTGTACCCTGCGGGAAGCCGCTATCGCGTCTACATCTGTGGTCAATAAAGCATTTTATATCCGAAGTTTTGATTTATGTAAGAGATTTTATTGACTTCTACACACCATAAAAAGCTCGATCGCTTGCCAAAGTAGTTCATTTGTACTATCATGACGAAATTAATCTCTGCATGGGAGTAAGTCAGCATGAAAGACCACCAGCCTTCGCACCAGCAGCCCAAACTACCCTCGATCGCATCCCCAAAGCGGACGACTACCAAAGCTAAAATTCTGCAATTTCCTCTAAATCGGCGGTTAACTGCTACTCAGATCGGGCAGCGTCTGGCGCGACTAGCAGCCGAACTAGAGGCAGCCAATCGGGAATTAACCGCAATCGCGCTAGCAGTTCCAGGAGATCGGCGAATCGTAGGGGCAAGCGATCGACTCCAAGAAAGCATAGAACTATATTTAACCGCGATCGCTCCTGCTGTAAAGCAAAAACCAGCTAGAAGCGTTACACAAAACCCAAATCGATCGAGGGCTAAAATGCTAACAATTTCCAAGCTGGTTAATTATTTAAAGCGGGCAGTTCTAAGGAGTTTAGGAGTTTAGGAGGTAGAGACGTTGCATGCAACGTCTGTACAGGAGTTGAGGAAGTGTTAAGTTTTAAGTGTGGAGTGTGAAGTGAATAATTCCTCATTATCTCCCCATCTCCCCATCTCCCCATCTCCCCCTCTCCTCTACCTGCCAATACCGACGTAACGGAAGCCCGCAGTTTCTACAGCTTCTCTGTCGAGGAAGTTACGCCCATCGATGACTACAGGATTAGTCATCAAAGAGGACATTTTGGCATAGTCGAGTTGACGGAACTGCTGCCATTCTGTAATTACTACTAAAGCATCGCACCCATCAGCTAAACGTTCGGGATCGGTTTCGACTAATACCCCAGCCAAACCGTGGCGCATTCCGCTTTGAGCCACGATCGGATCGTAAGCTTTAACTTTGGCTCCCAAGCGATTGAGATGCTCGATGATATCGAGGGCTGGCGCGTCGCGCATATCGTCGGTGTCTGGCTTGAAAGTTAAGCCTAAAAGTCCGACAGTTTTGCCCTTGAGGATTTTGAGTACCTGCTGGAGTTTTTCGACTACGATCAGCCGCTGGCGTTGGTTGACGCTGACAGCAGATTTGAGCAAATGGGCTTCATAGCCGTAGTCGTCGGCGGTATGGACGAGAGCCGAGACATCTTTGGGGAAGCAAGAACCGCCCCAGCCGATCCCGGCTTGTAAAAACTTGCCGCCAATCCGAGAATCTAGCCCGATACCTTTGGCTACTTCGGTAACATCAGCACCGACGCGATCGCAGATATTGGCGACTTCATTGATAAAGCTAATTTTGGTGGCTAAGAAAGCATTAGCCGCATATTTGATCATCTCAGCCGAACTGAGATCGGTGACTACCACGGGTACTGGAGGCAAAGATTTATCTTCGGCATATTGGCGCTCGATGATGGGGATGTAGAGTTCCTGCATCATGGCGATCGCTTTTTTATTGTTGCTGCCTAAGACGATGCGATCGGGGTTGAAGGTGTCGTAAACTGCTGAACCTTCCCGCAAGAACTCTGGATTGCTGACGACATCAAACTGGGCGTGGTTTTCTGGTAGGACTTCTGTAGTCGCGCCACCAGCGGTTACTAGAGATTGCTGGCGCTCGGCTACCCCATCTAAGACGATCCTGCGCACCCAGTCGCCCGAACCGATGGGCACTGTAGATTTATTGACGATGACTTTATAACCGCCGTTGAGATGGGCCCCAATTCCCTTAGCTACTGCCTCAACGTAGCGGGTATCGCTTTCGCCCGTGGGTAAAGCTGGCGTACCGACCGCAATGAATAAAATTTCTCCGTGGGCGACACCACCAGCTAAATCGCTAGTAAATTCCAGCTTGCCATCTTTACTGGCAGACTGCATAATTTCTGACAATCCCGGTTCGTAGATTGGCGATTGTCCTGATTTCATCAATTTGACTTTTTCTTCGTTGTTATCTACGCAGATTACGTGATGCCCGATATGGGCCAGACAAGCACCTGTAACCAAGCCAACGTAACCAGTACCAATAACACAAACGCGCATAAGATTGTATACCCTGTAAAAATTGAGGTGGGAATTTATCGGAGCGAAGATTTTCTCAGCCAGGGAGAAACACTATTAGTCATATACTTCCCGTAAATTCTACTAGACTAACAGCAAGAACCTCAAAGTTGCACTATTTTCATACTCATCTCCTCAAATTGGTTAGTTCTCAACCCTGCGATCGCATCTCGCTCGGACGTGGGCGATAATAGCACTATCCCTACAAATCGGAGGTTTGGGTATGGTGTTGCAGCAGCCTCCAAGGCAGCCATCGGCGATGTCAGTGCCAACGTTAGAAAGCGGCGATCGCTTGACTCGTGCTGAGTTTGAACGCCGCTATGAAGCGACTCCAGAAAAATTTAAAGCCGAATTAATTGAAGGAGTAGTCTACGTGGCATCACCTGTACGGGCTTTTCATGGCGGACCTCATGCTGCCTTAGTAACTTGGCTGGGAGTCTATTGGTCGGCTACTCCTGGAGTGGCGATCGCTGACAATACCACTACCCGACTAGATTTAGACAACGAACCCCAACCAGATGCCCTGCTGCGGATTGAAATTGGCGGTACTTCTACTGTCAGTGAAGATGGCTACATTGAAGGCGCACCAGAATTAGTCGCAGAAATCGCCACCAGCAGTGCGGCGATCGATCTAGGAGCCAAGAAAAACGCCTATCGTCGAAATGGCGTGCAAGAGTATTTAGTTTGGCAAACCTTTGAGAATCGCTTCAGTTGGTTCAGATGGCAAGCTGAAGAATTTGTTTTAATCGAACCGGATGCTGATGGAGTTATCCGCAGCAGCACTTTTCCAGGATTGTGGCTAGTCGTACCAGCATTGCTGGAGGGCAAAATGATGGAAGTGTTAAACGTGCTGCAAGAGGGAATAGCTACGATCGAGCATCAAGATTTTGTCGCAGAATTAGCCAGACGACGGGCAACTTGGTGATGCCCTTCAACCAAGCTGAGGACGCATCCCATAATAGCGATAACGGCAATAATCTCGCAAAATGCGATCGTGGTCGAAGCAAAGATTCGTCGGCATCTGCCATAACTCGAAAATCTCAATGCCTTTAGCGTCATCTCCCGCAGATGGTTTCCCGGTAGCGGTGGCGATGAAGACAACGCTAATCGTATGTTGGCGAGGATCGCGGCTGGGTTCGGAATAAACGTGGAATTGTTCTATAAGTTCGACTTGCAAGCCAGTTTCTTCTTCGGCTTCTCGCTTAGCTGCGGTTTCTACTGATTCGCCATAATCGACAAAACCGCCAGGTATCGCCCAACCATAGGGAGGATTATGACGTTCGATGAGCGCGATCGGTCTGTGAGGTCGATCGACTAGTTCGATGATGATATCGACTGTAGGAGTAGGATTTCGGTAAGCCACAAAATCGATGTTATTGAATTCTTATTCCTCAAGATAGCAGGCGATCGCTCATCTACATTTGCGGCAAAATAGAAGTAAGCATTCTACTCGCCTGAAGATGGCAGCTAAAGATCTCTTTCATGAAGCTGTAAAAATTGCCCTTCAGAAGGAAAACTGGGCTATTACTGACGATCCATTAAAGCTAGAAGTCGCAGGTGCAAAGCTAGAAATCGATCTGGGGTCCGAGCGTCTTCTAGCAGCACAGCGGGAAAATGAAAAGATTGCTGTGGAAATTAAGTCATTTTTGAGCGATTCACCCATTACCGATTACCATGCAGCCTTGGGACAATTTCTCAACTACCGATTGGCACTCGAATTGAGCGAACCCGATCGTACCCTTTATTTAGCAATTCCTTCTATTACTCACAAGTCATTTTTTCAACGAGAATTTGCTCAACTTTCGATCGAACGATATCAAATTAAACGAATTATTTGCGATCCAACTAATTAGGTAATATTCCAATGGATAAACTAAGTTCCTATCGACAATATATTCAAAAAATTCTGACAGAGTATGCAGCTATTCCGATCGCTAATGGTCAAATTGAATGTCAAACGATTTTCGATCTCCAACAAGATCGCTATCAAGTAGTGAATGTCGGTTGGGATCGCGATCGCCGCGTTCATGGCTGTGTTTTACATCTAGATATCAAAGATGGCAAAATCTGGGTACAGCACAACGCTACTGAACTCCATATTGGGAAAGAATTGATAGCATTGGGAGCGCCAAAGGAGGATATCGTGCTAGGCTTTCAGCCGGAATACGCGCGAATCTACACTGGCTTTGGTGTAGCCTAGCTCAATTCAATTGCAGTTTAAAGTTATGTCTGACAGTCAAAAGCTTAAAGGAATTTTTATAGAGGAATTAAAAAGCATTCTGCCTTAGTTCTGGGGCAGCTTTTTCCCTATTTACATAGCGATATGGCGTTTTTTGCTAGATAAATACTCTGGATGTTTTGGCAAAGTTCGAGCTATTTCCAATTCTAGATGAGGGTCTTTTATCTGAGTTAGCTGCTGCTTGTATTGCCCAATGCGATCGACTAATCGATAATTCTAATTGATATATAGCATTTCTTAAATAGATGAGAGGTGTTGCTCTGAGTTACTGCCTGTGGGACAGGCTGGAAGCCTATCCCGCAATAATGTACTTCAGTAAATTGATAAATGTTATATTTTTTAGATTATTAAATGCTATTTCTATTCGATCTGTAAAAACTCGATCGAAGAGGAATTACAAAGACACAAAGAATGCAAAAGGAATATCCTAAAGGTAGATTTATATTTAATTTAAAAAGGCTATATTCAAAAAAATTTAGGATAGCCTAATTTATCTATTGCGTGGTAGATTCAAGACACTAGCACTCCAGGTTTTTCATGCTCTTTCCCAGATCTAGCGGCATTTTGCTACATCCAACCTCTCTCCCCAGTCGCTTTGGTATCGGCGATTTAGGCCCAGAAGCTTATCGGTTTATTGATTTTTTACATCAAAGCGACCAGCTATTTTGGCAAATTTTGCCTCTAGGACCAACTGGGTACGGCAACTCCCCGTATATGTGCTACTCAGCCATGGCTGGCAACCCGCTGTTAATTAGTCCCGAAAAGCTACAAGAAGATGGGTTCCTAACTCAAGAAGATTTGGCAGCTATACCCGATTTTCCCGCTGACAAAGTAGATTTCGATCGGGTAATCGCTACCAAAATACCCCTGTTGCAAACAGCCTGCGATCGCTTTATTACCCAAGCTTCACCAGAACAAAAACAGGAATTTACTAACTTTTGCCAAAGTCATGCTAGCTGGTTAGATGACTACGCTTTATTTATGGCACTGCGAGAAGCCCAAGGTTCGGCCAGTTGGCATACCTGGAAACCAGAACTGGCGAAACGACACCCAGAAGCCTTGGAACAGTGGCGACAGCAATTGGGCAAAGAAATCTCGTTCCACAAGTATTTGCAGTTCGAGTTTTTCAGGCAATGGTCTGAGTTAAAGGCTTATACCAACGAAGTCGGCATCCAGATTATCGGCGATATTCCCATCTATGTAGCTCACGATAGCGCCGAAGTTTGGTCCCGTCCAGAAATATTTTGCTTAGATGAAGAAACGGGCGAAGTAGCATTAATGGCAGGAGTTCCCCCCGACTATTTCAGCGCCACCGGACAACTTTGGGGTAATCCCGTCTATAACTGGGAAAAATTGCAAGCCAGTGGGTTTAGCTGGTGGGTACAGCGATTCCATGCAATCTTAGATTATGTCGATATCATTCGGATCGACCATTTTCGAGGGTTTCAGGCTTACTGGGCAGTCGAACAAGGCGAAACTACAGCCGAGAAGGGCAAATGGTTGGAAGCGCCAGGAGAAGCTTTTTTCGATACTATTAGGGATCGCCTCGGCAAGCTACCAATTATTGCCGAAGATTTAGGAGTAATTACGCCAGAAGTAGAAGCATTGCGCGATCGCTACGAATTTCCTGGGATGAAGATTTTGCAGTTTGCCTTTGGTGGCGGCCCTGGCAATCCTTTTTTACCATTTAATTACTCCCGTAATTGCCTGGTTTATACTGGCACTCACGATAACGACACCACCATCGGTTGGTTTGACCAACTCTCAGACTACGAAAAGCAAACTTTACTGCGCTATCTCGGTGGTGTCGGTGCAGAAGGCATTCACTGGGATTTGATTCGGTTAGCTTTAAGTTCGATCGCCAATTTAGCAGTCATTCCCGTCCAAGATCTTTTGGGATTAGACACCCAATCGCGGATGAATTTTCCTAGCACGCCTGAAGGTAATTGGGAATGGCGCTATCACCACGATGCTTTAACAGAGGAATTGAGCGATCGCCTCCAAATCCTAACTCAAATCTGCGGTCGCGCCCCGATCGAGCGCAAAGAGCGCAAAGAGCGGGAATAAGGGATAGAAGAGGGATGCGGGGATAATCTATGCCCCATGCCCCATGCCCTATGACCCTTACTCCTGAACTTCTGAACTCCTATACTGTAGGGTAGGTGTGTTAATTCCCCCGACTACTCCCTCACCGATCCGCTGACATCTATCTATAGGAGAACAATAGTTATGGATCTGGTAGTGCTCCAGAACTGGTTGGATAATATTTCTTTTGCCGTCCTGTTTTTAACCATGCTGATGTATTGGGTAGGAGCAGCTTTTAAAGGAATTCCCTATCTTCCGGGCTTATCGACGGCTTTGATGGCGATCGCAAACTTGTGTATCGCTACTTTACTAATTGCCCGCTGGCTAGAAGCAGGCTACTTTCCTTTGAGCAATCTTTATGAATCCCTATTTTTCCTCGCTTGGGGCATCACAACCGTTCATTTGATTGCTGAATACATGAGTCGCAGCCGCTTGGTGGGCGTAGTTACTGCCCCAGTAGCCATGGCGATTACCGCTTTTGCTGCCATGTCGCTACCATCAGAAATGCAAAACTCGGCCCCTTTAGTGCCAGCATTGAAATCCAACTGGCTGATGATGCACGTCAGCGTCATGATGCTGTCTTACTCGGCTTTAATGGTCGGTTCGCTGCTGGCGATCGCATTTTTGGTGGTCACTCGCGGTCAAAATATCGAACTTCGCGGTAGTTCTGTAGGCACTGGAGCTTATCGCGACAGCAGCACCCGACTCAAACGTTCCGGCCAGCCAATCTCTAATTCCGAGCCATCTGTGGGAGAGTCGGTAGTAATTCCTGTAGCGAACGGCAATGGAGCGGCGAAAACTGCCGTTTTAGACTTAGTTACCCCTAAAACCTCAGAAAATGGAGCGACATCTACTGAACCTCTGACACCTCAGCGACTCAGTTTAGCCGAAACTCTAGATAACATCAGCTATCGCGTCATTGGCTTGGGCTTCCCGTTGTTAACTATCGGGATCATCGCTGGTGCGGTTTGGGCTAATGAAGCTTGGGGTTCTTACTGGAGTTGGGACCCTAAAGAAACCTGGGCGCTCATTACCTGGTTAGTATTTGCGGCCTATCTCCACGCCCGCATCACTAAAGGTTGGCAAGGAAGAAAGCCCGCCATTCTAGCAGCTACAGGCTTCATGGTCGTTTGGGTTTGTTACTTAGGAGTCAATCTTTTAGGTAAAGGACTGCACAGCTACGGTTGGTTCTTTTAAAGTCAAAAGAAGACTCATGTAGCTCAGTCAAAAGTTATATCTTGTGGGATAGGCTTCTAGCCTATCCCCATTTTTTATATATAAGTCCTTAACGGAGGACAACCAAGCTAAAAAGCTTGTTGCATCAGGGATAGAGCCGCAAAGCCCCGCTGAAAATGGAGGCGTTTATGGGGTTTGAGGGCCATCAACGCTTGTACCCAATCGGCCCACAATTCCATCCCATATATCCATCGTTGCCCATAGAGTCCAAAACTAAATTCACTCTGTCTGGGTGTTCGATCTTGGTGTGCTTGAATGCGTCCAGCATAAATTTCTATCCCTAATGTCTTCA
>JAESGS010000180.1_pt1 | contig 87607 bp, 96 predicted proteins | sample 9269761 | NCBI WGS metagenome assembly JAESGS01 (sample SAMN15741799, study PRJNA653493) | algae metagenome | isolation source: Cyanosarcina radialis HA8281-LM2 and co-occurring heterotrophs from damp... | place: USA: Makauwahi cave, Hawaii | collected 2011-01-06 | reverse complement strand
TGCAATGCTACATACCCAAGTGCGTGGGCGGCGTTTAGGCCGCCAACGCTCTTCGATGTAGTTCGAGCATGTAGTCGCGCACATCCGTTGGCGACCTTTCACGCTCCAGCTTGTCCATGATCTCCTCAAGGATGATCGACCCGTCGTCGGACTTCCCCATTTCCAAAGCCGAATCCGTCGTCAGCATGGTCACGAAAGCGCTGTCGGCAAGTTCCTGCGCTTCTTCTGCATCCTTCGCCTTCGCCGCTTTGGCTTCCCCGGGGGAGATGGAATGGATGAGCTGCCCCGTCAGATCGAAGATCGCCTTCTCGTGCGGGATAGCCACTTTCTCGAGCTTCCCTTCTGCCGTGAGCACGAAGGCGGCAGGATCATGCTCGATCGCGTCCATGAACTGTCGCGTGATGTTGCCGGGGTTGAAGACGACCGTCTCCCCGACCTTCTTGGTCTTCTTCCGAAGGTGCATGTGACCGTTGACGACCAGCTTGCAGCCCTTGATCTCCGGCGGCGGCACGGATCCTGGATACGCGTCCTCGAATGCAAGGTCGTGATGCGTCAACCAAACGATCATGTCGACCCCGGAGAAGAAGTGCCTCGCGTCGGTCGGGAAATCCTGCCCATATGGGGTCGCGCCGATACCCCAGGTCTTGCCGCCCACTTTCAGCGTTGCCAGCGCGCCTGCATACGCATTCAGCTTCAAGGCTCCAGCCTCGGCGAGGTAGGACAGCGAATCTCCGTCGGTGAGCACGGCATTCTTAATGTCGTGGTTGCCAACATTTGCAAGCGGAGTCGTCCACGACGAGCGAAGCGTCCGGAGGAGCTTCGTCTTCAGGGCTTCGTCCGGTTCATACGGCGTGTCGTACATGTCGCCGAGGAAGACCGGAAGGATCTTCCTCTCGTTGCAGTACCCGAGGAGAAACCGGATCTTGCCGATGACGGTCGCTCCGAAGTCGCTGTCCTTGCGCCGCCCTGGCTTCCGCGAGCTGACGTGAGGGTCGCCGATGAACATCACGCCGTTGCATTCGATCTGTCCGCTCATGCAGCTTCTCCATGGGTGTGCCCCGTTAGGCGGAGACCGCCCTCGAGGTGGCTTCCGCACACCGGGCATGCGTGCCCGAGTTCTTCATCGATGCCTTTGAATTCGGCCTCGACCGCCTTCATCCTGGCTTCCGTTTCTGAGAGGCGGATCACTGCCGAGGCATGGTCCTTTTCCGATGCCTCGACCCTTTCCAGAAGCTCCCGCTCGCGCGCCGTGGTACTGATTGAAGGCAAAGCTTCGGGAAGTTTCACCAGTTGGTCCCGAAGCGAGCGCAGCCGTGCCTCTTCGGCCACAGCGGTGGCGATGTTCTTGCCGAGAACGATGAGATTGTCCGTCGGACGGATCTTCGGGAGATCAGAAGGAAGTTCGTCGAGGATGTCGGCCAATGCCCTGCCTCGATCAAGAGAGAATGCCGCTTCCTCAAGGGCGAGCGCGATCTCCACGCGCCGCTGGTTCTTCCGGATCGATTCCTCAAGCCCTCGCAGATCTTCCGCCTCCGGCAGATAGGCGAGTGCCTCCAGCTTGTCCTCGAGACGATGCAGCACCTCGACCGCATCGAGGATGCCGCCGAGCTTCGTTTCCATCGCCTCGATCTGGTTGATCTGGCCGCCGATCATCTCGTGCAGCGCCTCGGCCTCCTTCAGTCGATCGGCATAGGTGATCGCCTTCTCGAGCCTCTCGAGGCGCTCGATGATCCTCGCCATCTCCTTCTCGCCCTCGCGGATGGTGGCGCTGTCCTGGGTCACCTGCTCCTTGTGCTTCTGGATCATCGTGCTGATGTAGTTTGACTCTTGGCCGACCGAGAGCGCCGTCGCCCGCACCTGCGGGGATTCGTTCAGCAGGAACACGGGTTCCTTCTGCAGCAGGAGGTGGACGTCGAGTCCCTGCACCTTGCTGATGCCGAAGTCCTTTTCGACCCAGTCGGGCACGTCTCCGCCCGTCTCGTACTGGCGGACGACCTGGCCGCCCTCGTCCGTCACGGTGACGACGCTGCCGTCCGCTTCCAGAAGCTTCCAGAGATTGACGGGATTGCGCTTGAGCTGGCGATCCCACCTGAGAACCCGTCCATCCTTCAATCCGATCTCGACCGCGCACATGCGTTCGCCATCGCGGATCAGGCCATCATCGATGTCACCATAGAACACGGCCCGCATCGCGCGGCCGACCGAGCTCTTCCCAAGGTCGTTGTCGCCGGAAATGATTGTCACGCCGGGTGTCAGATACAGCGTCTCGTCGATATAGCCCTGGAAGTTGCGCAGCCGGATGTACCGAAAGCCATCCTCGTCGTCCGACCACTGGTACGGCCGCGGATTGTTGTTGATGTTTGTGCCGGTTGCTGCTTCCGGGTGGCCGGAAAGCCTCGCAACGTTCACGCCGTCGCCGAACTTCTCCGTCGGCCAATGGCTGATGGCGATGCACTGCACGCCGAGCTTTTCACCGGCATCCTTGGCGATGTTGTAGAACGTCGGGATCTTCTCGCTCTGGGTCCAGCAGTCGCTTTCATCGAGAATGAGAAAACGCCGGCGCCTCGACCTCACGAGCACCATCATGCGGAGAGCCAGCGACAGGATGTTGGTGACGGCCCCGCCCTTGTGCTTGTAGATGTCCTTCGAAAGATCGGCTGCAACCCGCGATACGATGTCCAGTGCGGGCTGTCCGCGCTTGATCGTGAGATCGAGCCCGATCGGAGGCTGGTTCGGCATGAACTCGTTCATGATCGTCGTCAGGAGCCGCTCGAACTTGCCGACGTTCCTCGCATGGGCGTCGGCCTGCATCTCCTCCAGGAACTTGGCGTAGATCGGATTGCGCTCGCGCCTCCCCTTTGCCTCCCCGACCTCGCGCTCGAGCCGCAACTTGCGCTCGGTTTCGGCCTGGAGCTGTCCCTCGGCATTGGCGATAAGCCTCGCCACCTCGGCGAGATTCTGACGGTGCCGCAGAAGCAGATCGGATCGGGTTTCCTGCATCGGTTCAGCCCGCCGTCCTGCTACGGAAGCTGTTGGCCACGCGCGGCTCGGTCTGCTTCGGCTGCTGCACCTCTGCGAGTTGGGCGACGCCGTTCCTGATGCCAGCCATCAGAGCCTCGAACGCCTCGATGTCGTCGGTGTTCTTTTCCTCGCGCTCGAGGATGATCGCCCGGATTTCATCAAGGACGTCGGTGCCGATTTCCTCGCGGGCGGTCGCCTTGTGCTTCTCGATGTCGGCCGCGGCCCGGTCAATGTCGGCCTCGATGCGAATCTTTGTGTTGCGTAGCTTTTCGAATTCGCCCCTCAAGGCTTCGATGCGCGCGATATTTTTTGAATCCTTCATGTCAGGCCCCTTCGAGTTAACGGGTCGAACGATATTCATCTCGAATCCTTTAGTCAACAAATAGCAAGGCTGGAGTCGTGCCTGAATTTCTGCAACGATGTTGAGTGATCGCTCTATCGAAAGGAATGCCCCGATGTCCGACCAGATACCTGAGTCCAATGGTAGCTCACTTAAGCAGCGTGCCAAGCAAGAGGTTGCAGGGTTTATCAAGGACGACCTAATTGGGACCTCAGATTGGAAACGGTCAAAGATTGGCGCAATTACCGGTGTCCCATTCGCCGTAAGAGCCGCAACGTCAATGGGGAAGTCCATTGGCGACAGCTCTCGACACTTGGGGATCTTGATGAATGGCCTTACAGCGAGGGAGTCTTTGCCAGAGCTTGCTGAAGAGTATCACGACAGCGACGAACGAGCGAAGTTCGAGGCATCGATGGCATTGCATGGGCGAACGGAACGAGACATCGAAATCTCGATGCGAAACACGTTCTACACGACTTACCTTTATCTGATCCTTAGCCTTGCGAACGTGATGATTTCAGCAGGAACGATAGTCGCACAACCTCCGAGTGACATTTTTGCCTTCATCATGAGGCTCGGACCACTTCCGTTGTTGATGGCGCTCTTACTCAAGCACAGCTACACGAACTGGATGCTTCGCAACAGGATACTCGGATCGTTCAGTTCATTCTTGAAATCCCGTCGATACCTACCGCTGAAATAGCAAAAGGCCCCGGTTTGGATCGGGGCCTTTCAGTTTGGTTCTGTAATCCCGGCGACTACCCGGGCATCCTGTCTTCGTACTTTTCGCACCATTTAAGGTTTCTTGCCTTCCACATCTTCTCGAAGAACGAAGCTTCGAAGTAATCCTCACAGACTATGGCGTAGGAATTTTCCTCAGCCGCTGCCTGTATCTTCGCGCCACGGGCGTTTTCAGCTTCTATTCGAGCAACGTGGGTCGACCAAGAGTTCCAAGCCTGGGGCACTATCGACGCGAATGCGACTCCGCTGAAATAAACGACACCGGTGGCTATCGCCGCCATGCCTATTATGAGTCCTATCTTCGATATTCCGCGTGCCATGTTGGAACCTCCTGACTGGCTATTGCCCACTAGATAGTACGCTGCAAATTCGTTGTCAACAATTATCTCGTCTGAATTGTACCAACGGATCGATTGCGCTGTGCAACGCCCAAACCTATCATTTTCTAAATCCTTAATGATGGGGCAACCATGTTCGATCTCCTGAAGAAACCCGATGCAGATTCTGTTGACATCGCCTACGGCTGGATCGTCGAACTTTTCCCTACGGCGGTCAACTCACCGTATGCACAGGCGTTTGCCACATTTTCTGGAATGCTGACGTTCCTTGGCTCACTTTTCCTAGCCTATCACGTGCTTCAAGGCATCGTCCTCTCAGCCTACACTGGCAAGGTTCTGGGCGAGCGTTTCCACCAGATCTGGGCGCCGTTGCGCGTGGTTCTCGGCATGGGACTTCTTGTGCCAATATCCGGCGGTTTTTCATCGATCCACTATCTGCTTCGTGATGTTGTCGGTGTAGCCGCTGTCAACATGGGTAACGCTCCGATCACCGCTTACATCAAGGCGGTCACCGAGCCCAATGCGGCCAAGTCGGTCGACATTGCAGCTATGAAGGGGCGTTTCGTCTTCAACGACTTCCTCGATAAGGAAGTCTGCCATGCCGTGCACCAGGGACTTTCCAGTGGCACGTGGAGTTCATTCTTCGGCGTGGCGGGTACGGTCACAGCCCCGGAGAAAGGGCAGATCGACGGCATGCTCAGCTTGAGCTCCGGATACAAGTACGACTACGGTGATTGCGGATCGCTGAGGTTCACGGTTCCGAACGTCAAGGATGTCGGAACTGGTATTCTCGCCGGTATCGGCCCAGAGTATGACAAGTTCGCCAAGATAAGGGCCAACGCGACCGACGAAATGATGCTTAACATCCGCAACAGGGTGAATCCTGACGGACGACTTGGCGACTACTTCAGGACACATGACGTCAAGGAAATGAAGGGCCCCGAACTCCTTAAGGCACTCCGGACCGAAGGCGTCGTTCCCGCGGATCTTGCCAGGTTCGCCGAGGATCAGGCCAAGCAGTGGAACGCCAAGGTCTCTGCTGCTTCTGCCGATGTCTACAAATTCGTCATGGACAAAAACGGCAAAGCTCTCAACGAAAAGATTGAAAAACACGGCTTCATGGCGGCCGGCGGATTCGAACGAGCTTTAACAAAAGCGTCATCGATCGGTGTCTCGTTGGCAAACGCCTCTCCGGAAAAGAGACCTCCGACCCTCGACCAAGCATATGCTGGCCCTTATCGGGCAGCCCTCTCGGCCGTTCTTGGTATTCCCACGCTCGGCGATGAGAACAATGGCGGCGATGCCATCTTGAGCACAAACAGTGGCGAGGAGCCGATCAACACCTTCATTGCCGCCATTTCTCCCTCGATTGCATCGATGAAGGCTGGGGCAGGCTCGGTAAGCGGTGATCCCCTTGGGGACATGATTGCCTTCGGTCACAACCTGCTTGCGACCTACGAGTCCTTAATGTTGGTGGTCGTAGGTGTCAAGACGCTGGCACATATGGCAGCGGCACTTGCGGATGGCTCGACCGCCACAGTCGGCAATGCTTTGACCGGTGGCTATGGAGCGATGTTGGCAAAAGGTGCGACAGCGGCGGCGGCCGAGGCCCTTGATTATATCATCTCATGGTTCCATCCGGTCATGTCAACGCTCCTCATAGTCGGCATCCTGCACTCGTTCGTGCTACCTATGCTGCCGATGATGATGGTCTTCGTGATGGGTGTTTCGTGGTTGATCATGTTCCTCGAAGCGTCCATTGCCGCGGTTCTCTGGGCGTTCGTCTTCATCAGAATGGACGGCCAGGACTTCGTGGACCAAGGTCAGAAACCTGGTGTCGGGCTGCTCTTCAACCTCTTCCTGCGTCCTGCCATCGGCATGCTGGCATTCGTCGGCGGCCTGTTGCTACTTCCGAAGCTCATGAACTCACTGTCCATCCTGTGGGACGACAGCTTCAACTCGCAGACCTCTCCGGACATGCTCTGGATCATTCAGTGGATCGTCGGGCTTGTTCTTTACACGTGGATGCAGTGGCACCTCGCTCTGCGGCTATTCGGCCTCATCCCCACCATCGCCGATAGAGTCGGTTCCTGGATGGGTCTGAACACACATGGCTACAACGACGGCCAGGAAACCACAGCCGCCATCGGCGCTGCCGTAGCGGCTGGTCAGGTCGGGCGTACCCTGCAGCGCCGGCCCAAGGGGCCAAAGGGGAACCCCGAAATGGCTGGCCTTAAAGAGGAAGCTGCGAGACAGTCAATTCTGCTTGGCCAAATAGCACAGCAGACGGCTGCGAAAGGGAGCTAGGGTTTTCGAGAGGCTCGAAGGGCGAATGTAAATTGGCGCATCCCCCTTCGAGTCTCTCTTCCATTCTTTCGGCATTCGGTCGCAAAAAATCACCAGACCTGAACTGGCATCCCAACTGCCTTGGTTTCGATAAAAACGAATCCTCGAATTAATGTAGCGCACGAATTGAAGTAGAAGCTGGCTGCCCGCCAACATGGTTGCATTGCTGTCCTCGACTCAGATGATCCGCGTGAGTGTCTGCCTTCGTAGCCCGCGCTGCCGGATCGCGACGACGCACAAACACTTCATGTTCTGGTATTTCTTGATGCGGCGGTCGATGCGATCCTGAGTCTTATTCTCAGGATGGAGGTGGCCGTCAGCGTACTTGCCGTCAATCTCGACCTCGCCATCAAGCACCATTTCCTCCCTGCGTCACGCGATGGCTTAGCGTAGCTTCATTGGCAAGCACCCAAGCCGTCTTCGTGACGCTGCACAAGGCCTTGCAGGCCTTCTCGGTGCACTCGAAGCGTTCGCGGCTCATAAAACGATCCAGAGATGTGGGGCGTATAGGGATGAACAGATTTGACCGCGAGCTGTAGCGGGTTCCGGATCAGTGAACAAAGATGTCGCGCTTGGGTGTATCGACAGTCCGGCGCTCTAGTGACTTCTCCTCGGCTTGGATGCCGTGGCTTCCGGTCTTGATCATGCCGCCTGTGCGACATGGCTGCTACCGTCTTCTTCCTGCTTCCGACCCGCATCCGGGTTCGATCCACAGGCCATCCCCGGAAGTCCTCCGGTTCGGGACTTCCGTCCCAGATTGAGAATATTCGCCGACGCATTCGCATCCGCGCATGCGGCATGACCGCATTGGACGCAAACGAAGGTATCCCGCTTGGTGCGGTTTTCAGCGGCGGTGTGCCCGCATTCAGCACATCGCTGTGAGGTGTATGCAGGATTCACGAGGAAGACCGCGCCGCCCCTGCGGCGCATCTTGTACTGGAGCTGGAGCCGGGTCTCGCCTGGGGAAACGTCGAGGATGGCACGGTTGAGGCCGGCCTTCTGCGCGACGTTTCTGCCCGGCTCCTCAACCGTGCCCGCGGCCGAGGCGGTCATGTTCCTCACGCGCAGGTCCTCGATGTAGAGCACATCGCATCGGCGGACCGCATCCGTCGTCATTCTGTGCTTCACGTCCCTACGGCGACGGGCGATTTTCGCCTTGAAGCGTCGCAGATCCCGCTGCGCCCGTAGTCGGTTCTTCGAATCCTTCTTCTTCCTGGAAATCTTCTTCGACAGCGCCGCCTCGCGGCGGCTCTCCTTGTTCGTCATCCGCGGTAGGTCGTAGACTGTGCCGTCGGACAGAACGAGGGCGTTGAGGACGCCCAGATCTCCGCCCAGCTCCACCGCATCCGGATTGGCCGCAAGATCCACTGGGTCTTCGACCTCGCGCTCGGTCTGGATGGAGACGTACCAGTGGTCGCCGCTGGAGGAGACAGTGACGTTCTTCACCATACCTAGGAACTGGCGGTGCATGACGAGCCTCACCCAGCCTGCCTTCGGCAGGAAGATGGCATCGCTACGGAACTTGATCTGTCTGGGATCCGGGAAGCGGAAAGTCTCGTTCTGGAACTTGCGGCGAGGCTTTGGGAATCTAGCACGCCCAGCGAAGAAGTTCTGGAATGCCCGGTCTAGGTCGACGACAGCCTGTTGCAGGCAGTGGTGCGGAACCTCTTTCAGAAAAGGGAAGTGCTTCTTGGCTTCGGGAATCAGTTTGATCTGGTCGACTCGGGACAACCCTCGCGGGTTTGACCTCTGTCGTTCCAGCTTCTTCTGCTCGAGAAACAGGTTGTATACGAAGCGGCAGCATCCGACCGTACGACGGAACAAATGCTCTTGCGTCGCATTGGGATAAATCCTGTATTTGTAGCCGAGCCGCTCCTTCATATTGTTGACATTAACGCGTTCGGGTTCCGGTCGCAAGTGGCTTCTCTTTCGCCCGCCTTTGCTCGCCGCTTAATAGCGGGGTTTGTCGCGGCAAGGAAGCCATCAACGGCAGTGGAACCCTTCAAAGGATTCGAATAGATTTGGCGCGCTCGACGGGGCTCGAACCCGCGGCCTCCGGCTTGACAGGCCGGCGATCTAACCACTGATCTACGAACGCGTTTTGATGGATTCGACACCATCTTTCCTGGTACTCGCATCGGGATTCGAACCCGAGTCCTTCGGCATGAAAGGCCGACGTCCTAGACCGCTAGACCATGCGAGCACTAGGAAAGATGGTGGCCCTAGAGATATTCGAAATCTCCTTTCCGCCTTGAGAGGGCAGCGTCCTAACCACTAGACGATAGGGCCATTCCTTTCCTTCGCCGCGATCCGGTGAAACCCGCAGGCTCCGTTCCGGAAGGCGGCCTCCCGGTTTCCCAGGAGCAGTCTTTCGTCGGGGCCGCCGTGGCGTTTCCCGTTTCCGACTGTGATTTCATTTATGACAGGACCTATTTCGTCCGTCAACACATAAAATGCAAAAACGATAATTATTTCAACTACTTAGATACATAGACGAGCGGCATCGTTCGCACGATTTGCGTGCGTCGTGGCTGTCGGCAATGAGGGTCCTTCGCGCTCTTCGTCGCGTTCGTCGGTATCGTCGCTGTCGTCGTCTGGCATCTGCTTCCTCGGGTTGGGTTGGTGGACTGGAAAACGAAAAGGGGAGCCGCGGTGGGCGGCTCCCCTTTGTCACTCGTATGGGTGAGAAGGTGCGGCCGCTCGATCGCGGCGACCGCACATGCGGCTACCGCGCGGGGGAATCCTCCTCGCGTTCATCAGCGGCTACAATGTGGAATGCGACTGCGCGCATTGGTTCTACCTTCTCGTTTCTTCCGTAAACTTATCGTGGCGGATTGCGGAAATCAAGACGATGAGAAGCGTAAAATTTTACGGATTCTGTTAGCAGCGTCGTCGCCTTTTTATGTCAACATTTCGGCGGCACATGAAGGAGTCGTGATGGGCAAGTTCGCAAGAGTTTCGGCGTTAGTCATCAGTTTCAGCATCAGCATGCCCCTCCCAGCGCATGCTCAGGATGCTGGCGTTCTCCCAGGGCCGATGATCGGTCTCGGTGGAGCCATCATCGGCAAGAAGGTGCTCAAGACCTGCGCCAAGCATGCAATCACCTGCAGTATGGCAGCGGTCGGCGGCGCTGTGATCATCGGCGGGAAGCTAATCGAGAAGAAGCGCGCGCAGGTCGAGGAGCCGGAAGGGTGCAACGGCGCCTATATCGACCTCTATCGCGTTGTCGGCAGTAAGGAGCATGACTCAACCCTCGCAAAGCAAGAGTACTACCTCCAGGGAGGCGGCTTCGGCATGACACAGAAGCAATTCTGGTTCCGCATCGAAGATGCCAACTGGTTCATCGGGAGCGATACGTTCACCAAAGGAAGCCTGGTGCTGACATCCAAGGCCTGCGAGGATACTATTGAAATGGGAGAGCGGTTCGCGGATGCAGGGCATCCGGCAATTTCCTTCAAGAAGACCGCTTTGAAGAAACTCTCGCATGACGCTCGGAAGACTGGCGGCATCATCTCTCTCGGAGCCATCAACTAATGACAGATCGCTATACCCGCATTTCCGCAACGCTCACTTTTGACGGCGCGGGTACCTTTCCATGGCTTCAGTCGGGCATGCGGCTCAAGTTCCGTCTGGACGCGATGCCGCGGGGCAACTTCCTTCCAAACATGGGAATGAGGATCGATGGAGTCATTCAACACGGCGGCAATGGGCAGGCGCAAATCGACGTGATCGTGGACGAAAACACATGGCCGCTCCTTACGAAGGGGGCGACGTTCACTCTTCACGATTCTCCCTCGGAAACTGTGGCTCATGGTTCCGTGATCTCGATGCTTTATCCGGTGGATACGCCTCTCCCTCCAGTGATCGACTCACTGTAGTCTCCGCCGGAGCCGCTCTCTTCGCACGAAGCAGTCGCTTAGAGTCATGCGCGGATCCGAAACGTGGAGAACCTGAGTGAGTGTCGTCCCTGGATGGCCATGAACTGGAGCACCACGCTGAGATCAAGGCCACAAGCTTTGATAACGCAGGTCCTTTGAAAATCGCGCATCGGTCGCGATGGAATCTTGTCAGCCGTCGGCCTAGACTCCATTCAACAGGAGTCAGGGTATGACAATCAGACTAGATATTAACGACGCTGGATTCCACGCGATTTCGACGCGGCTTGCCGACAAAGGCGAGGAATCCCGCCTCGTTGGCGGCTGCGTGCGCGACCAGCTCCTCGGGATCGATCCCAAGGACATCGATATCGCCACGACGGCTCTTCCCGAGAAGGTACAGGAAGTCTTCGAAACCGCCGGGTTCAAGGTTCTTCCGACAGGTCTGCAGCATGGAACCGTGACCGTGATGCACGATGGCGTTCCGTATGAAGTGACGACACTGCGGACGGATGTCGAGACAGATGGCCGCCACGCGAAGGTCGCCTACATCCGCGACTGGGGGCATGATGCTGAGCGCAGGGATTTCACCATCAACGCGATGTCGGTCGGGGCCGACGGCATTCTCCACGACTATTTCGGCGGCTACGACGACCTCATGGAGGGGCGCGTTCGCTTCGTCGGCGATGCTGCGCGGCGCATCACGGAGGACTACCTCAGGATCCTGCGGTTCTTCCGCTTCAGGGCGCGCTTCGGGTCGACCGTTGACGATGCTGTCTTCGATGCAATTGTGAAACACGCGGGCGGGCTCCATGACATCTCGGTCGAACGCATCTGGTCGGAGGTGTCGAAGATCATCTGCCATCAGGACGGCTACGGGCAGATCCTGCTCATGGACGAGCTCGGCGTTCTGCCGAATATCGGCTTCAATGCGGATCCGCGCTACCTTTCCGGCCTCCGGCAGATGCGCCGGCATACCGAGCGACCCGGGATGATCCTTGGCGCGATGGTTTCAGGTGAAATGCAGGCCGCGGAGCTGGCTGCCGAATGGAAGCTCTCCTCAGATGAGGCTGCCGATGCCGTTCTTGCGGCAAGGACGCTGGCGGACTTCACCGAGGACGAGCACTACTGGCTCTGCAAGGCCGTCGACTTGGCTGATCCCCTGAAGCTCGTGCCCTCTCTGCGGATGAACCGTCTCAGGCAGGCCGCCGATGCGATCGAGGCGGGTGTCCCCGTCTTCCCGCTGATGGGGCGCGACCTGATCGCGGTCGGTATGAAGCCCGGCCCCGCTCTGGGAAGAACCCTCTCGGATCTCCGTCAGGAATGGAAGGATTCGCGGTTCACCATTGATAAGGATTCGCTTCTTTCCCTGGTACAGTCTGGAGATCCGAGACCATGAAGTTCAACCTAAATGGCTCCAAGCGGCCACCCGCCGCGCCGGGAGCCCACTCCGAGACAGGCGAGCAGCGGGCATCTGCTCCAACGAGGTCAACTGCCCGGACACCCGCAGGCCCCCAACGCACGCGCTCGGAGACATACGGAAGATCCTGCGAGCCGCCGCCGCCGGGCAGCTCCTACTGGGAGTTTCTGCAATGGGCCTCTGAAGGCGGCATGCCGTTGCCCGAAGACACAGACCTTGCAGTAAGCATGTGGATGGGGGTTCCTCCAGGATCCGACGAATCCTATTCGGCACCGGGGCCTCGCTAGAATTCGGCGCTGTTGACGAAGCCTGTGGGATCGCAGACCCTTGTTTCATAAGGATCGGGTTCTTCAATGTCGTCAGGATTCCCATCGGCCCTTGGGGTCATCTTTGCCGTGCTTTCAGCTTCGCAGGCAGTAGCTTTCGAAGCCACCATAACGCGCGTTTCTCCGATTGCCGCCCATCCGGCCGGGGTCGTGTCGCGCAGTGAGCTGACCCCGGTAGAGGGTGTTCCCATAGCGCCTCCCCGCCTTCCGGCTACGCCGTACGTCGCTGAAGAGCGACCGATGAAAGTGCCCGTTCCGCGATCCAATCCCGCCGCGGTTAGCTGGTGCCTGAGCGACACCCTCTAGGAGGCATTTTATGAAAATCTGGATACTCTCCGACCTTCATCTGCGGGTGAGCGAAGTCGACTGGGAAATCGAGTTCCCGGATGCCGACGTTTGTGTCGTGGCTGGCGATGTGACCGACCCGCCGCTGCTGAGTCTCGCCTGGCTCCAGGAAAACATCGGGCATCGAATGCCCGTCGTCTACGTCGCTGGCAACCACGAGTACTATGGACACAGCTATTCCGAAGCGCTTGCAGAAGCAAAGCGTGACGCCGCACGGTTCCCGTCGGTTCACTTCCTCGAGAATGGCGAGACCGTCATCGATGGCGTGCGGTTCCTTGGCGCGACGATGTGGACGGATTTCGAGCTTTACGAAACGCCTGAGAAGTCCATGAAGGCGGCGTACGTCTGCATGAACGACTATCGCGCGATCCACTACAGCTCCACGCCTTCACGTCGCTTCGCACCGGAGATTACGCGAGCCATCCACAAGGACAGCCGGGCATGGCTGGAGCAGGCACTCGCCGCGCCGTTTGACGGTCGGACCGTGGTCGTGACGCACACCTGTCCCCATTTCCTTTCGGTGCATGACCAGTATGCTGGCGACATGCTCAACCCGGCGTTCGCCTCGGATCTGTCGCCAGTGATCGAAAGGTTCCAGCCGGATGTCTGGGTGCATGGGCACACCCACAGCTCGTTCGACTACGTGGTTCCCGGCACGGGGACCCGGGTGGTCTGCAATCCCCGCGGCTACGTCCGCCGCTGGAACATGGGATACGAGGTCGAGAACATGATGTTCGAACGTTACAAGGTCATCGAGGTCGCATGAGCAACCGTCGGCTCGACGCGGCCTTCATGCGCGTCTATCGGGAGCAGGCGCGCGTTCTGCAGAAGTCCCGCTGCAAGTACTGCTATGAACCGCTGACGGCCCGGTCTGCGACGGCTGACCACGTGAAGGCGCGGTCCAAGAGCGGCACCGACAGGCGGGAGAACATCGTCGCCGCCTGCGAGCCGTGCAACAAGGCCAAGGGAAGCATGTCGGTAGCCGCCTTCCAGAAGCTGCTGCACTCGTTCCCGTCCGGACAAGGCCTTCCGATCCTGCTGACGTGGTCGCGCCGCCGCCTCAATCTGGCGGTGGTCCGCGCAGAGAAGCGGATATTGCGATTTGTTGGCCGTTCTCCGGATGATGCCTAGCCAATTCTGTGGTTTGCCAGCGTGGCTCGCAGAACATGGAGCATGTTGACGAGCCACTGCTCGGCACCGTCCTGTTCGATGCCTTTCGCGGCAGCTCTGATCCACTGATCGTCATCGATGATCGGCGGGAAGTCGGCGATCCCTGCATAGACCGGATTGCAGAGCATTGCCCTGACGGTCTGCTCGGTCAGTTCCCCGCCCACGACGTCGACGGTAGGCTTCGGCAACGGCTTTTGTGCTTTCACCATCCTGGCCTCCTGCGCCTGTAGCTCGCGAGATATGCCACAAACTGAGCTTCCAGCATAGCTTGGCGGCATGGCGGCGTGCTCCGAAGGATTCAGTCGAATGCTCTTGCCGGAAGACGCTTGCGCCCACGCGTCGTATGATCGGTGGGCGTGTGAGTGCCACCCAAGCAAAGGAGAACGAATGGCTTCCGAATTCAATGGCCCCTACGTCATAGAGCATGGCGATGTGTGGTATCGCGAGATGAAGCGCCCCCTGGTGGGCACCGGACTGCGTCATGTCTGCAGTGGTTCCGAGGAGATCGCCATCGCGCATGATGGCGAGATGCTCCTGAAGGCTGGCAGCGCAGCTTCCGTCGAAGCCTGGCACGAGGCCAACAAGGAAAAGTTGCGTCAAATGTCTGAAACCATGGCTGCCATGGGCCACGACGGGGTCGAGGTGGTGATCGTCAGGCTGCCCGTCAGTCCCGCGACCGTCCACGAGATGAACGCATGCATCGCGATCTCCGGCCGCGTCGCGAAGCTCGAGGAGAACCTCGGGAAGATCGGAGCCGATGATCCGTCGCTTTTCAGCCGGCCGTCCTATCCTCGCTGAGACGTGGGGTGTGCCCGCGAAAACTGGAGTATGAAATGATCGAATACCTGCCGCGTCTTAAGGTCGGAAACCCAGCGGAACTGCTGGAACCCGACGAGGTGCCGACTGACCTCGCCAATGCCCTCGAAACCAACGAAGTCGGGATTGCATCCTCTGATGCGTGGATGACCTTTCACGAGAGGGAACCCCGCGGGGCGATCCGTCTGACGGTGGAGGAGATTGGGCTGCGATATCCCTTCGACGACGAGGATGAAGAATTCGCTGAGGAGAATGTGTCAGTTCCGGTCGACTTCTGGATACCGCGCTCGCCTGAGGAATGCGATCGTGTTCTGTCGGATCTGAAGGCTGTCGATCCCAACATCTATTCTCTCGAGTGGATCGAGGGTTGCATGAAAGACAATCTGGGGAAGCCGTTTCACACGATCGTGGCTGTCAGGGACGCGCGTAGTGGAAAGAACGAGGGCGTTTTCGTCTACAATCGCTACCTCACACTCGAGCAGGACAAGTCCGTCACCGCGTCCCTGAACTACCATATCAAAGTGTTCCATGCCGAAGGCTCTCCGGCAGTCCGCCAGGCCCTGCTCATGACCCTCCACGATCAGACGATCGCTGACCTGGAGTGCGGGATCAACTCGCTCCACAAGGCAGGCATCGTTGCCGACGTCGTTCCAGGCCTCGATGTCGAAGACGATGATGACGGCATGTACGCCTCATACGTTGAGGCCGTGGACGTTGCGGCGGAATGGGCCTTCATGGGAGCCATCCTGGGCGAGGACGTCGACCTTCACCGTTACGGCGAGTGGATTTCAGGGATTCCCCATGTTCCCTCATCGGCCGCCGTCACACTCTAAGCCATCGACCACAATTGAATAAACGCCAGAAATAGGAGAACACGATGAAGGTTTATGGGATTCCCGAGGAGGTTTCATTCTCCGCGCCTGACTACCTCAATTATGATCGCGACCGTGAGGCCGCACGCGAATCCGCCCACAAGGAGCGGCTCAAGGAGTGGCTGATTGCGGCCGGGTGCGATGGAGAGCGCACCGGACAGACCCTCAGCTTCGCTGTCGCCGACGGATATGCCCAGTACATGCTCGCCGACCGTGGCAGGCAGTCCTACCTCGTCCATCTTCCTTACGGCGACGCGTATCAGTACCGCGATGTCGAGTTTCTGCCGCGTGACGAGATCATCAGGCGGATCGATCAGGACGCAAGGATGGCTGCATTCTTTGCATCCCGCTGATCCCAAACGGATTTCGAAGATTCGGTAAAATTCGATCGATCTGCTTATTGAGTTGGTGAGGTCTCCAGGCTAATTGTTGACAAAGGATGGCCTGGAGACTCCGCATGCATCGCAGACTGCCCTGGTACGTTCCAATAATGTTCGTGCTGACCGCGGGATACCTCGCGATCGAGGTTCCGTTCTCTGTGCACCTTGCAGCAGTCCTGGGTGGTGCCGCAACCGCGGTCGACATACACCACATTGAACGTTTCGGCCGAACTCTCACTGGCATCGCAGCCGCCATCGCCGTCATCGGCATGTGGTATCTTCCGCGGATGGAGCGCCTAGGCGTATCCCGGATACGGACCTGCGTAAGCGCCCTTGTGATCGGGGGCATAGTTGCATCGGCCACCTATGTGTCGATCAACGCATACGCCGACATACGCGCCAACTGGTCGAGCGGTCAGGAACGCAAGGATGCCGTCGTCGCACTGCTGGCCAAGCGCGCCCTGTCGGAAACCGACATAGCCGACAAGCTTGGCCTCGACGAGCACCAGCGCAACGGATTCATTGCAGCTATGCCCGAAATAATGGGCGGCGATGTCATGATAGCCCACTCAGGCCGCTCCGCCATGCAGCTTGCAGCCTACGCCGGGGAAGACCTCAAGCGGACGCTCGGGACGGTCTCTTCCTTCAAGGAGGCGTTTTTCGAAACGCACTTCGATGCCGGCCGAGAGGCTTACGATAGCTATCAGTCCGCTCTCGCCGAGGTGAAGGCTGCCTATGCCGATCTCGACGGCGCAGCCGAGAACGCCTGGGAGACATACACGTCACGGATGGACGAGGCATTCCCGAATGGGTGGCCCGCCGGCCCCGGCATATCCCGCGCAATGGCATGGCGTGAAGTTCGCTATGGCGCCGACATACCCGTGCCGGAGGACTGGAACCTGAGGAACAAGGCTGTCTTCGTGGACGCGGTGAAGCAGAAGGGTGCGGAGGCGATATTTAAGGCGTACGCGACGGCGGTTGAGAGCCAGCTTGGCAAGGGCGTGCGCTTGAAGCCGGGCCTCAGCTACGAGCAGTTTCTCGCCGTTCCAGCCGTGCAGAAGAAGATCCGCGCCGGTCTTCGTGGTGCGGAAGTGCCCGCTGGCGTGGTCATATCCCCGGCGATGAGCGACCGTTCCTTCGAGGCGGCGCTCTACTCCCCGCAGATAGACAAGGCGGTCAGCGAGATGCGCGCGGCAATTTCGGCTCCGGCATCTGACTTCGACCACGGACATCTGGCAGAACAGGGCATTGATGCCCTGAAGGCCACGACACTTCCCGGCCTCGCGATCATCCTCTCCCTCGTCGGCGCGATAGTGCATATCTTCAAGTTCACGGGCTACGGTCTGCAGATAGCTGGCCATCTCGCTCGAATACGCCCACTGCAGACCGCATTCGTCCGTCACGTCGCCGCGGCATCGCTCATGGCTTTTGCCGCCAGCCAGTACTTAGGCATCAGCATGTCAAGCTTCTCCTCTCCCGCGATGGAGCGAATATCGGGTAATGGCATATACGGCACCGTACTCGTCGGCACCGTCATGGTGCAGCCCCAGCTTGCCGAGATAAGCGACGGCCTCAGCCGGATAGGGGCTTGGGACATCGCTTCTCGGAACCTCCCCCGCCCTCGCCCCCATGCGGTTCACGAAGCCGCCTCGGAAGAGGTCGCATCTCTGTCTCCGAACGTACCGATACCTGCGGCCCGCCCGATGAACTGACTGCGATTTCGATGAACCAACCAAAGCCAATCCGGTGGGATTGGGTAGCCTCATCAAGGCTTACCTGTATTGAGTTCCCGGCACGGAAGATATCTTCATCGCGATCTCCGCTTGATCGAATCCTGTCGCCGCGACTATGGTCTCGGCCATCGAATGTAGGAGCTTCACATGGTCAAAGCGGTAATTTTTGATGTTTTCGGGACGTTGCTGCGGGCTGTCGATCCGCATGGCCCGTATTTCAAGCTCTCGAAGCTCCTCCCGACCCACAGCCACCTCGTGAAGCGTCATGAAATGATGACGACCGCGAAGTCCTTTGCGGCATATGTCGAAGAGGCGGGTGGCTCCCCGGAGATGGCAGCACTGAAGTCCGACCTTGCGACCGAGCTGGCGGGCATCAATTTGTTCGACGATGTGTCGGCCTATCTCGATGCCCTCAAGTGGAGAGGCTACAAGATCGCGGTGTGCAGCAACCTCGCCTTCGACTACGGAAAGAAGGTCCGCGAGCTCATCCCGGAGGCGGATTATCACTTCCTCAGCTACGAAATCGGCCTCGTGAAGCCCGATCCGGCGATCTATGCCCACGTGGCATCTTCGCTCTCCCTTGGCCCTGAGGAATGCCTCTTCGCCGGAGACAGCGAACGTTCGGATGTCAAAGGTCCGCAGCAGGCCGGGATGCATTCCGTGAAGGTCGCGCGGCACCGCTTCGCCCGCCCTCTCCACGAACAGCTCGATCCCGTTCTGGCGGGGCTGGGCGATATGCACTCGCCCAGGGGTGTGGGTGCTTGATTTCTACATGTTTCAGGACATTTTCCGTGATGGAAGGTGTGCGCACGTCAACAGCAACACTACAAGGCGGGTAATTGATGAGCGTCGTCGCAAATTCTCGGCGTTGAGCGAGGCGGACTTGCCCGACAACGACCTGGGAAGGCTGTATCGACGCGCTGTTCGGTGTGGGCGGGGGCCTCACCTCTCGCCGCCGGCGCAAACGATCCGTACAATAACTGAACGCCTACCAAGCGCACCACCACCACCAAGAGCAGACACCCATGACCGAAAGAAGATCGGAAGAGAAAGATCTCGTGCAGATCATCCGAGACAACCCCGGATGCGTCGCGATCATCGACAACGACCACTGGTCGCTGCACAAGCAAGATCCATGCGAGAACCCACACCAAGACGACGAAGCATATGACGCTTGGGATGAGGCCAACAAGCTGGCTCAGGCCGACGAGGTGAAGCGCTTGGGGTCCGGCTACGGCTCCGGCAATTGCTACGGGGGCGACATTCTGCAGGCGCTTGCCGTTATCGTTGGCATCAAGGTGGAGTCCGTCTGATGTCGCGCCCCGCCAACGACAAGACGGCCAACGATGCTCGGAGTATGGCACAACCTGCCTGTGAAACTGTCGTCCGGCCCCTGACGAAGATGGCCTGTCGCTCATCGCTGATCGCCTCATGAAGTATGGCGACCTTCGTGCTTGGTATCTTGCTGAGGAAGTGCTGAATGCGATCGGGGTACAACATCCGATGCCCGATCGGTGATTGTCGCTCTCGACGGCGAGATCTACCATCTCCGTATTAGGGAGATGGCGACATGACAGGTTTCTACAGGACGAGCATTGCGGATCGCGGGTACGAAGTGACCCCAGAGCAGAAGGCAGCGCATCGACACATTCTCGAAGGCGTGGTTCCCGCACGAAAGAACCTGGCCGACCTGATCTCTTTCCTCGGGTGTCACGAGGCTTTGGACAGCGACGAAGCTCACACGCTCCGCGAAGCGCTTCAGGTTCTTGATTCTCTGTGCATTCCGATGGCACTCCTGAAGGAAGTGGAGGATCCTCGCCAGGTGGCGGCCGCGCGGTTGTTTTCCAGCATGCTTCGCACCCGGGTAGAGCCTGACCCCGAGGAACAGGAGGCGACTCCGTTCAGGCCGTAAATCGAATCCTTTTTGGGAACTCGCCCAATAAATGTTGACAGACACTCCGATTCATCGAATTCTTCCTATCGATAAATTCGGAGCATGAAATGTCCATATTCAACGACGCTCTCGGCGACGAGCTGAAGCACCATGAGAACATCGAATCCTCGCGTTCGGGCGCGATCGGCCAGCCTGTTGTCGTGCGTGTCGACGGCGTGGGCTTCTCAAAGTTCACTCGTGGCTTTTCCAGGCCATTCGATGCCCGTATTGCAGAGGCTATGGATGAGGCCTGCGTCGCCGTCATCGAGCGCGTCCAGCCTGTTCTCGGCTACACGCAGTCGGATGAGATCACGTTCGTGTTCTGGGATCCCCTGAACGAGATCGCCTACGGCGGCCGCCTTCAGAAGCTCGCCAGCGTCTGCGCCGCCGTCGCGACCGGAGCCTTCCTGAAGGCCGCGCAGAGGCTCTTCCCCGAACGCGTCGAGGCCTTCACTCCGATTTTCGACGGGCGTGCGCATGCGCTCGACTACGAGCTGGCTGCGAAGAACGTCGAGTGGCGGGAGCTTGACGCTCGCCGCAACGCGGTATCGATGGCGGCGCATGCGGTGTTCGGCCATAGCCCGCTGAATGGCAAGTCGCCGGCCGACATGAAGGAGATGCTGGCTGTCGAGGGCATCGACTACATGTCCGACTATCCGGAACGGTTCAAGCGCGGCGCGTTCTTCCGTAGGCGCAAGGTCCTGATGGAGCGCACGCCCGAGGAGCTTGCTCGCATCCCCGAACGGTTCCGCGCCCAGGCGGCGGCCGCGAAGGAGCGGACGATGACCGTCCGCCTCGAGAAGGTGCCTCCGCTTAGCATCGTGGAAAACCTCGAGGGATTCGTCTTCCTCGATGAGGCTCCCATTGCGCCAGAGCGTCCATTCGCCTTTGCCGTAACGCCCTGAGGAGCACCGCATGTCGTCCATCGCATCCATCCTCGAGGGCCTGAACCACGAGCAGCAGCAAGTCGTCCAGGCGCGCGAGGGGGCATTTCTCGTCGTCGCCGGGGCAGGCACTGGAAAGACGACGGCGCTCACGCGTCGTGCCGCCGCCCTTATCAAGGAGGGTGTTCCTGCCTCGAACATCCTGCTGCTGACATTCACGCGTGCATCGGCTGCGGAGATGATCTCCCGGGCCAAGAAGCTCGTTCCCGAGGCCGTCGACATCTCCGGCGGCACCTTCCACTCGATCGCCCAGCGCCTCGTGAAGGAGAATGCCTCGGTCTTCCGTCTTCCCGAGCGCCCGACCATTCTCGATCCGTCCGACACCATCGATGTGTTCCGGAAGATCGCAAAGAGCCATGGCCGCAAGGGCGGCGACAACACGCCTACGCCCGGCATGCTCAGCAAGGTCCACAGCTTCGCGGTGAACACCCGCCGCGACCTCGATGACGTTGTCTGGGACAAGTGGGAGGAGTTCGGCCATGCGATGGACTTCTTCACGAAGTGCATCGCCGACTACAAGGAATACAAGCGCGACCGCGCCATGTTCGACTTCGATGACCTGCTTCTCGCATGGGATCGGATGCTCGACCATCCCGCCATCGGCAAGGCCATCAGGGAGCGCTTCCCGTACGTGCAGGTCGACGAATATCAGGACTGCAACGCGCTCAACGTATCGATCGTCACCAAGCTCGGGGGAGACAATCCCAACGTCGCTGCTGTCGGCGATCCGGCGCAGGCGATCTACGGTTTCCGCGGCACCGCCCCTGGCACCATGTTCGCCTTCCTGGAGCGCTGGCCGCAGGCGAAGCAGATCTTCCTCACGATCAACTATCGCTCAACTCCCGACATCCTCTCGGTTGGCAACGCCGTCGACCGCTCCATGCGCGAGCGCTTCCCGCGCGAGCTGAAGTCGATGTCCAAGGGATCCTCCGAGGAGCCGCTGTTCGTCACGGTGGCGGACGAGGAGCAGGAAGCGATCTACGTCGCCGACAAGGTGCTTGAGAACAAGTCGGACGGCATCGCGCTGGCCGAGCAGGCAGTTCTCGTCCGCTCGATGAACCACGCCCGCTTCATCGAAGGCGAATTCCTCTCCCGCAAGATCCCATACAGGGTCATGGGCGGCATCAAGCTCGAGGAGGCCAAACACATCAAGGATTTCATGTGCCTTGCCCGGGTCGCCGTGAACCAGCACGACGAGGTCGCATGGCTGCGCGTTCTGACGATGGCCGACGGCATCGGCGACGGCGGCGCGCAGAAGGTCATCGACGCCATCCGCAGCACGCCTCTGGCGATGGGAGATCCCGGCCCGATCATCATGAAGGCCGGACGGAACAAGGGTAAGGATGGCCGCGGCGAGCATCAGCTCCGTGACATCCTTGCTGCATGGCAGGTACTGGCGACCCCCGGCCCGCCAGTCGAGAAGCTTGAGAAGGCGCTCGCGCATATGGACGACGTGTTCCAGTTCCGCTACCCGGACGACTGGAAGATGCGTCGTCGTGACATCGAGACGATTTCGGCGATGGCCGCTCCGCATCCGGATCTCGACACCTTCCTGACGACGCTCGCGCTCGACTACAAGATCGACAAGTCTTCCGAAAAGTCCGGCCCTGTGACCGAGCAGGAGGATCCGATCACGATCTCCACGGTTCACTCGGCCAAGGGTCTGGAATGGGATGCGGTGTTCTTCCCGACCTTCACGGCCGACCACATTCCGTCGCGGATGGCGAACACGGAAGACGAGGTCGAGGAGGAGAAGCGAATTCTCTATGTCGCGATGACGCGCCCGCGCAAGAAACTCTATGTCATCCGTCCCACCGTCACGGCGGCGAAGGGCTACTTTGCGCAGGAATCACGGTTCCAGAGTTCCATCGTCCAGTATTTCGACCGCATCCAGATCGGCCAGAAGCGCCAGCCGGCTTCGTTCAAGCTGCAGGAGAAGGACGACTACCACATCGACATGGACTGGTAGTCCCATCTCAAGACGTCTGGCATCGTGGACCGCGAGCAGCCAAGTGCCTCCATCAAGCCAAAACGGGCAAGACTCAATCCCATTGACACCACACAGGAGCGATCGAAACCGGGAAGTGTCGCATGCTTAATAGGGTGGTATGGGTGGCTTTGGGCATGAAAACGTCAGGATGAATGATGAGCGATGATAGGCCACTGAAGACCCTGTACGGGGTGAATACCAGCACCGAAAGGTTCGGGCGAATTGAGAAGAAGGAACTCCGGGCAAAGACACGCTTCCATCGCTTTGAAAGCAAAGAAGAGGCGGAGCTGAAATTTTACGAGGCCTACGTTAAGGCTTACGCAAAATTCAAAGAGGTGAAGCAATCATTCCAAAAACTCCAGAAAGAACATGACGTTCAGATAGACTATTTCCTTGATGGTGACACCCACGGGCTGCGTCACGACATGACGATCACATTGAGCATGGACGGGTTCGAGTTCGAAATGGAAATGAACGGGGTTCATCCAATCTACGATCTTGACGAGAACATCGAAGACGAACCTGAAGAAGACGAGGACGAGTCTTTATCGGCTCCGCGAAACCTAGGATGAGTTGACACCCACGGTTCTCGGCTGTGGCCGTTCCGGTCATGGCCGTGGCAAACCTGCGCCAGCGTCATCCGTTGCCTCGTTCCCGTAGGCCGCCGCGTAGCGCTCCCTGAGGACATTCAGCACGGATGCGTCGCCGCGGTACCCGTTGGCGTTACGCTCCGCCGCCTCATGCGTTCCCCATCCGGATGTCAGCAGTCGCTGCTCATGGCAGACATCCCGGAAGTATCCGTCGTCCGTCCGGATGTCAGCAGTCGCTGCTCATGGCAGACATCCCGGAAGTATCCGTCGTCCGTCCGGATGATTTCGAAGTCGGTCGTGTCGAGCGTCTGCACCATGTTGTTGCCTCTTGTCCTGTAGCGTCGCTGTTTGTTTGGTTATCTCGGCCGGGCGGCGTTGCGCCTCTCGAGCCATTCCTCGGACGCTGCCGCGAAGCCGCCGGGCGTGGACTGCGCCAGCGCGTCCTTGAGCGAGGCAAGGACAGTCTCGTATCCGTCTTCGTTCACGGATGGATAGAAGAGCTTCGGATTGCCGATCATCACGTGCCGCGCCACCTTCAGGAAGTAGATGTCCGGGTGCACACGCGGGAATGCCTGGGCCGACAGGCATGTCGAATGGCCAGCGCTCGAATATGCCGCGGAATCGAGATACCAGGTCGGCAGGGAGCCTGAGTCCATGAAGTGCTCGACCACGATCTCCGATCCTAACCCCATCCCTCGCCAGTCGTCGTCGAGAGACAGGTCCGTCTCGATGAATCCTCCGACCAGTGCGTTGTCGTCCTCGTGGACGAGCAGTGTGCCGCCCTCGAAGCTCACGAAGTAGAGGTCCGGATCGATGTCCGACGGCCGCCGGGTGTGGAAGCCTTTCGGATCGAGGAAACTCTTCTCGTGATATCTGCGGGCCTCGCTGAGCACCCTGTCGAAGTCCTTCGCGAAGATGTCATCGATGTCGAGCTCGCGCTCTTCTTCGTCGTCGGACGGCCCCATGAGGAAGCTGTCTTCGTCATATAGCCGAATGTCTTCGGGTACCGATAGCTTCACCTCTGTCATGCGAATCTCCCTGTGCAGGCGAACTCTGCCCTGCTTCCAAGCATTCAACCATGGCGATGGTGCCATGCCAGCGGCGCGGCTAGCCTTGTGCGATCAGAATGGGAGAAGACGCATGTTCCAAGATTCCTGGGAAACAACGATCCATATCGAGCGCATAGAGAGGGATTTCGCCGCCCTTAAGGCATACATGATCGAGCAGACTGCGGTAAGGCTTGTCGAGGTGACGGAAGAATTCGCAGACGGCGAGGAGGACTGGGAGGAGGCAATCCACGTCGACGGCGAAGACGGCGACCATTCCATAATCGCTGTGGAAGGCGAACTTGCCGGGATCATGCAAGGATACCCCGCGATGATCGATGCGATGCGTTCCAGCATTGAATGGGAGAACGAGATCTTCAACGACGATCCCAGCCGCGCGGCGCGCGCTCTCGTCAACGAGTCCTTGGAAAGTGCGAAGGTACTCTGGACTGCGCGCCTTTCGCGCAAGTCCGAGATCTGACCCACATGACCGCGCCGGCCGAAATCGTTAGAACCCTGTACAGGGGCAGCAACGGCAGCGGCCTGCGCATCGAGGGCGGCATCGCACCCTCGTGCCTGTTCGCCGCCTCCAGCGAGGCGGTCGCCCGGCTCTATGGGGACGAGATCGAGCGTATCGGCGTCACGTCTTCTGCCAGGATCCTCGTCGAGGGCACCGCCGAGTTCGCAAGGGTCGTCAAGCGCCGCCGCGGACCTCTGCTTCGCGTCCTGCGGCATGGGGAGACATTGAAGTCGGCAGCCGATGCCGCGGTCGCCTCCGCCACTGCAGCCGGATACGATGCCGTCGAATTTACTTCGATGGCCGACATGGGGATTGCGATCATCAACGAGAGCGAATTCGCCCGTCACATGCCGGCTGCGGAGGCGGGGGAAGCCCGCGAACTCGCCGGCCGGACCGTCGTCCTCTACCACGGCTGCGCAAGCTTTGACTCGGTCATGGCGGAAGGCCTGGTCTTCGACCGTGACCGGGTCAACGACTTCGGCGAAGGCGGATATCTGCAGTCATGCGGCGGAACATATCTTACGGACAGTATTGAGGTGGCCGCATTCTACGCAAACAACGCCACCTGCAGCGAATATGCGCTGGGATGCGATCCGACGGTCTTCGCCATCGAGATCGACGAGGCGCTTCTGATCGCCGACGAGGACAAGATCTGGGACGCGATGCGGGTGATCCTGGAGACCGTGGCGCGAACGAGGATAGGCCGCGACGATCTTGATCTTGCGGAAGCACGGCAAGCGGCCGACGAATTTCTCGCGCGGCATGGCAACGAGGTTTTGCGGAAGGTGGAGGAAAAGTTCCGCCTGACGGACGATAATCGCGAGCAGATCGGTTCCGCGATCCGTGCGTTCATGGTCCGGGGCACATCATACGAGTGGGATCCCGCGGCAGACCACATGGTAGCCGAACTCGCCGCCATCAACACCTTCTGCGCACTTGCCTCCCATACCATATCGCGCCGCTGGCTTTCCGAGCACTATGACGAGTTCACGCTGTCGTGCCGCACCATGGAGCCGATTTGCGTGACCGACGGCCCGGCCAGGATCGTCGGTCACATCCGGCTTCGTATGGGCAACCGTGGAATGAGCGTCGAAGGCATCGACTTCGCCGGGCACTTCGACGAGGAGGATGTGATGACCTTCGAGGAGAGCTTCATCGAGAAGGCGGCCGATAGAAGCGGCTGCGAGATCGAGCCGTACCATGGAGAGCTCCAGGCGACCCTCGCCGCCTGATTCGCGTTGTCGCTCGCGGCCACTCGCTATAGCGTCTGGGGCAGTTGACCAAGGAGCTGGTAATGATGGCACAATTCGAGAACACCCGCGAGCTGGTCAAGGCATGCATTGCAGATCCGGAGCTCCTCAGCGAGATCACGAACAAGGTCGCGGACAGGTTCCAGTCGGAGCTTCAGGTGAGCCTCGATGAACGGGAACTCATTGCGGTCGACTACTCAAACTCCGTAGTCATGAAGGATGGCGATTGCTGCGCCACCCACGAGTTCCTTGATGCGAACATGCCCATGGAAGAGTCCGTCGGGGCGGTCGTGCGTTCATATGCACCCGGTGAGAGCGGCACCGCATTCACGCGTCTGCTCGATGATGAATTCGATATCGCGGAAGCCTGCTCTTCAATCTGGGGAGGCGCCTGGGACATCGCAAAGAAGCGTGGCTTCTCCGAGTTCTGGAGCAGGAGGGAGGCGATCGATGACGATGTCGCGTTCAGGGTGCTGGCCTTCGCTCTTCACAAGCGCCCGGACAGGACTGGAGCCCGCTACCGTTCGGAAGACATCAGGCTCACGGACGAGCTCTTCCCTCCATTTCCTCCCTTCATCTGTATCGATGAAATCGATGAGGTTGCCGACCAACTGGTCGACATCATGGATTCGATCGATGACGGGGAGCTTCGCGAGCTCGCTCAAGCCGTCTCGAGGCGGTTTGCCGACGAAGATGGGGCGGGACTGCTATCCTGCCTTGCCGTGCCCGTGGAGCGCCAGAACGACGGTCCCAGCAAGCGTTGAGCCCTTCTTCGATCCCGCGAAGTGGCTTCTGGTCGCTGGCTCCGTGTTCGACAGGGCGAGCGACCTACGGCCAATTGACATGTCCGGCACCTGCGATACAACTTTTCAGGGGTAAAGCTCGGGGGATGCAATGGCTCGTAAACTTCTTCTGTGCCTGTCGTTGTGCCTGGTTCCGGTATCTGGAGCCGTAGCCCAGAATATCCAGCAGCTCTTCGAAGAGAAGCGGACGCTGGACATCCATCGTGACTGGATATTGCAGGATCCCAAGATTGCGGCTCAGATCGAAAAATTGAAGCGCCTGCCTCCAATCGTCGTCGGTCCCGACTGGAATCCCGATGATCCAGGTTTCTGTGGCGTTGCCGCCTACTGTGCCCCTCCGGACATCGATGACGTAATCGTGCGACCGAGAGTGGTTCCCGTCTGGCCGCCGTTCCCTCGACCGCGGGTCTGCGGCCCGAACGAACTGTGCGTCCCCGACGATATCCTCTGGCTGAGGTCGTCCGATGCTTATGTTGCGCCAACTGTGGTCCAGCCTGAGGCAGGCGATAATGTCACGGAGCAGCTCTGTTTTGCGGCATGCGATCCGAAGGCATGTGTGGAAGACGGCAGCGGCAGCGTGGCGGCGTGCATAGGCCAGGCGAGCATGTGCGTCCAGAAGTGCTAGATCCCCGCAGACATCGGACTCGATGCTCTTCTAGTCAGCTTGGAATGGCTCCTGGTGCGTCCCGGAAATCGAAAAGCTTCGGCTCCCTGCCCCGATGGAGGTAGATCACCTGCTCCATGATCGGACCTGAGACGAATTCAGGCTCCGAGCCGCGGCGCTCGCGTATCACGCCAGCCGAAACCCGCTCGATCCAATCCGGCTCTATCTCCCGCGCACGCAAGGGGTATCGGTCCATGTTGAAGAACATGCAAATCGGTACCAGAACGTCTCCGTGTTTCCTGAGGATGGCGCTCATTCTCGACCGTCCCTCATGCTCACGGATCGACGGGACATCGTCATCGCCGATGGGGATCCTTACCTCGAGATAGGGGCTCCCGAACGGTCTTTCGGTTGCCGCCATGTAGTCGATGGACCGGATGTGGTCTGGTGGCGTGACAGCGAGAAACGTGCTTGGGCGCATGAGCGCCATCATTCCGAGATAGGCGATGTTGCGGGCATCACCTACACACTGCTCTCCCTCGTCATTGTCGAACTTGACCCCGTTCGCGATGAACCTTCGCGCGTGAAGAATTTCTGGGTCAAGCAGCCCGTCCGGACCGATGACATCGATGAATTCGCCCATGTATTCCCTCTCGTCTTGTCAGGAATACTATCCGCAGCACGATGGCAACAGACAACGGGGGCCGGACCTTCACCGAACCTTAAGGCCTGTGCGGCAACAACACGGAAAACATCTTCTGGAACTTCGGTCTCATGCGTCACAATCTGCAACCGGTCATGCGTAGCAAAGCCCTCCGTCGATCCTCGGCAGAAGCTATCCTCGATTGCTTCAATCGTGGCTCGTCGACAAAGGCGGACCTGGCCGAACTCGTAACGATCGTCCTCACAGGACGTATCGAGGGCTGGCAGCATTCCGTCGAACGCCTCTTCACCGAAATCAACGCCCAGACCATCGTCGCCTTCTTCGAGGGGCGGGGTGTCGACAGGGTGCGCCTTGTCGCGGCATACGAGCGGACGCGGTCCCTCACCGGGGGCCGAAGCCCGGCCTTCGAGAAGTGCCTCGCCGGGCAGTTTGTCTTTACGTCCTGAACCGCTTTTCCGAAGCGAGGTAGCAACCGCCACTCGTCCATGAAATTGGCAGCGCGGATGCCGTCGGCGGCTCGACCTCGTTTTCGTGCCCCTCTCTTGCAGCAACAACACAAGTTGAATTTTAGAATCTGCGCAACTATAATGCCGCAGGGTTGAATTCATATATGCTTTTGGCCGTGGCTTTCGCTGCGGAACGTGCTGGCTATCTCAGCGCGACGTTGGTCATTGCGCGGTTTTTCTACGTTTCGGTTTTCCATAAATGATGTTGGAGGCGGACTATGTTCCTTGGAATATGCAGGCCCATTCTCATTGCTCTTCCCCTGTCGATCTGTTCCCTTTGCATTCCCGCGGCGGCGGACGAGATCGGTTCCAAGGCGCGGCTAGAAGCTCAATGGAAGGCTCTCGACCTTACGTCGAAGGTCATCCAGGCGGGTTCAAAACCGTCCGACTGGTCTGGTGGAGTGTTCATCGGCGCGAACGCCTTCGACCTCGTCCTGAATCAGCTCGAGGGTTACTCCCTCGAGTATGTCGGGCCGGAGGCTGACTATCTGTCCGGAACGGAGGTGGTCTTGCGTTCCTTGGACCTGACTTTCAACCCCGGCGACATCGATGCTGAGCTCGATCTGGAAGCGACAAAGGGAAAGCTCTCACTTTCCCTGCATGCTGCCGGAAAAGTCAGCTTTCAAGGTGTCCAGGACGTCGAGGGGAAGCCGTTTGCGAGGTTCAGGCTCGAGCCTGTCGAGCTGCGTCCAGCGGCCAAGATCGGATTCTTCAAGTTCAGCCTGAAACGCTTCTGGTCGCGCCTCGGGCCGAGCATTGCCGTCGCACTCGCGGATCCGGCAATCTTCGAAGTGAAGGTACCTCTGATGGATCGCCTGGCCTACGATCTCGAAGTTGCCACCGAAGGAACCACGGTGGTGAACAAGACGACCGGAGCGACGATCTCCTACGTGGCATCGATGCCCAAGACCAGGATCGAACAAGGGGTCACATACGCAGGCCCGGTGATCACTCCGAAAGGTGTCTGGGTCTTGGCTAAACTGAGTGAATCCGGACAGCTTCCGTTGGTCGCGGATAGTCCGCCTGCGGACAATCTGAAGCAGGCGGTCGACAAGCTCAGGGCGGATGTCGAGAAGGCGGCGAGGCCGTTTGAGAACCCGTCCGAAGAGGTCGGAATACTTGTCGGCAATGACGTGCTGGCCGAGATAGGGGAGAAGTTCAAAGCCCTTCCCTCGGAGAACAGGCATGTGACGATCCAGACGACCGCCCATACCGGTCGACTCGCAGAGAAGAAGTGGCGGGACGACATTCTGGGAGATGGAGGGGCCTATGCCGAAATGGCCGGACGGGCAGAGGCGGGTATCCAGCTTGGCGTACCATCTTTTGCGGTTTCCGGAGAAGAACGGCGTTTCTCGCTCCCGGTGTCGGCAAACGTGTCGGCGCCGATCCATGTTCATGTGGATCCGCTGATCGGCGGCGGCGCTGGCACCACCATCGGCTTTGTTGGCTCCGGAGAAGGAAAGATAAGTGCGACGCTCACGCCGAAGGTGCTCCAGGTTCCGGGGGAGAATGGTGTTGCAGCGATGGGTGTCGTCCTGTCATGCGACGCGCTTCTGGCGGAGGCCAAGACCGACGGCAAATTGAAGGTCGATTTCGGCTGGATCAGCGTTCCCTCGATCGGAGGTCTGTTCGAGACACCCCTCGGGAAGACACAGCTCGGGGCACTCAAGTTGTTCGACAGCAGTCCGACACTCATCGAGGCCTTCGCCTACGATCCTCGTCGGGAGGAGGATGCGGCCAAGCGAGCGAAAATGATCGAAACAAACCCATGGGCCGTCATTCCACCTGCGGCCGCCATTGTCGTCCGCGCGAACCCGAGCTCGCTGACCTGGGATGCGGACGCGCTATTTGCGGCTGCCTCGTTCCAGATCGAACCCCAGATGCTGGACGGCAGTGCCGAAGCCCTCGCCGCAGCCAAGATGAGGATTGCGGACGAAGCAGCAACTGTGGCGAAGGCCTCCGCACAGGCCATCAAGGATCAATTGCCTGCTGCGGAATGCCAGGGGGACACCAAGGTCTCGGTCATCCTCGGGGACGTGGTGATCGGCGAGAACAACGAAATCGTCAAATGGGCCAGAAATGGATGGAACGACCTGACAAAGGGGCCTGGTCCCAACAACGAGCTTCGCAAGCTCGTTGAAAACGCCGGGGGTGCCGTCGAGCAATTGGGGCAGCAAGCGGGCGAGGCACTTGAGCATCTAGGGAATGAGGCCGGGAAAATTCTGCCTCCGATCTCGATTGGAGGTGGTCACGGTGGCCTTGGAGTTTCGATCGGTGGCGTGAAGTTCTGACCCAACACGAGATGGGGGCGCATAATGCATGGCTTGCTCTCTCGCCTGACCGTGGCTGTCCTCTTTGCGGTGGCAGCTACGGCATCCCTAGCCTCTGAGGATCGCCTGAATCAGGCATACGCGTTCTGGGAAGCCAACGCGTTCCAGTGCCAGGTTGACGGCATCTCGTTCCCCAGTCGGCCAACCGGGAACAGTGCGCAGCCCTGCGACGACGGGGACATGACCATGTTCAATGGGCTGCTATGCTATGCCGGCGACGAAAGAGGCTGTCAGGGTGTGAGGGACGCGCAAGATCCGGTAACAGGCGAGTGGTTCCGCTCACCGAGAATACGCCTCAAGGGCAATGACCGCGGGGGCGCTTCCTTTTCTCCGGACATGGCCATGGGCGTGCAGCTCTACCTCATCAAGACCCGCGACGTTGAGCGAGCCGAGAAATGGGCACATTGGCTCGACGGGATGAAGGTGCGACTATGCCGTCTCGGAGTTTGCGTCGAGCCACAGAGCTTCTGCAAGCCGGAACCTGGGTGTGTCATCCGGCCCGGGGATGCTGCCTCGCTGGCAAAGACCTTCGACTATCTGCACAAGAGCGCAGGCATGGCCCCGTTGCGCGACGGCAGCGACCTACGGGGCTACCTGTCAACGGCGAAGGATTGGGGCAACATCCTGATCTGGTTCAGTTCCCTGATAAACAAGCCGGGGTATTCCCAGCATCTGGTCGCCGTCGATGTGGTTATCGAGAGGATGACCAGCGGCAAAGCCGAAGCACTGAAAGGCGAAGCCGAACGTCTCGCAGGAAAGTCCGTGAACGAAGGCAATGCCTTCTTCTCGTATCTGGCGGGGAAGGATCGCGCAGTCGTTGTCCAGCAGGTGCTTGCCCGCTGCCCGAGCGTGTCCTCGCTGCCGCAGCCACCCCTCCATCAATGGCAGTGGGAGCGGGAGACTACGGACAAGGCCTGGATGCATTCCTGCTACTGGGACTGCATCTTCATGGCAAAGCTATTGGGAATCTGACGGCGGGGACGAACAAGCCTTCGTCCCCGCTTTTATCATCTTAGAGCGTGCACCGCGGGGATAGGCCGCGCAGATCCTCGATCCAGGCGTTGGTCAGGTCGATGCTCTTGAGTTTCTCGCCGTCGAAGAAGAGCCGCAGTCCGACCGCTCGGGTCTCCGCTGTTCCTGGAACTTTCTGCTGCGCGAGCATCATGACATCGGCGCCGTCCAGTTCTCCGCGTAGTGCTGGATACGGTTTGGTTGCCGAGAAGCAGCCGAACTTCTTGAAACCTGCCGCGAGGAGCGCCTGAACCTGCCCGGCTGGAGTTCCGCTTGTTGTCGGGTTGATGTTTTCGATGGGGGTGCCTGGTGTAGTCAGTACCAGCTCAGCGGTGTTGTCGTTGATCTGGATCTCCGACGTTGTCATCTGCGCAAGTCGGCCCTGGTCAGCCGGGATGATCTGGCCTTGTGCGCCGGATCGGCCGAGAAGATAGGCGAGCTGGTTCACCTGGGACAGGATCTTCGGTGTCAGATCCTCGGGCGGCTTCTCGGTATGCTTCTTGATGTCTTCTTCTGTTATCAGCCAGTCTTCAGGAATGTAGGGAGGGAAGAGTCTCCGGTTCTTCAGGACTGCTGGAGCGAGTCCGTTCACCCCGAGGCAGTCGATAAGTTCCTTCTTTCCCTTGAAGGCCTCGCCGTCCATCTCCTTGTAGAGGATGAATGCAGCGTCGTCAGGGGACCGGAACCCCTGGTCTGCGAGGGCCTTCTTGGCAGTGAAGCATGATGATTGCAGGTTGGTTGCCGAGAACTGATGATTGAAGTTCACCAGCTTGGCGTAGTTGGATCTGAAAGGAACGCTTGATGTCAGGAAGCTGTCGATCTTTTGAACGTCCACAGTCACCTTCGAGACACTGGTCCTTAAGGTCGTTCGTCCGACCTTCAGCGGGATTGACTTGACCGTCGATTCCTCCGCCGTGAACAAGGCAAGGTACTCGTTGTAGGACTTAACGACATCGTTGATGGCTTCGATGTTCTCCTTGTCCTTTTCGGCTATCGGGTGCCCCCTTACGACCTTGTAGATCGGGGCGATCACGTCCTTTGCCAGTGCGAAGGCGGTGGCGAAAGCGGACGGAACCGTCTGCCGTCTAAACTTGAGGAAGTAGGCCAGGTTTGGGTGGTCGCTACCCTTGGCGATCAGGCTTCCGTCACAGCCACTGACACTATCCGCCATAACCCCTCTGTTGGTTTCCACTGCGAACACGATCTTGGGGTCGATGGGGTTTGCAGTGGTCGCGTTGAATGAGCTGCCACTCAGGTTTCCTTCGGGGGTGATCGCGAAGACATGTGTCGCCGCCGAGTAGGAACCAAATCCGCGTTGGCTCCACAGGTATCTGCCAAGATCCGTCGTCGAGCACTTGTAGGTTATGTAGTACGTGGCGTTGTCGTCCAACGGACGACCGCTTTGCGCGATCGTCGGCCGCTCTGCAGCCTCTGCGGCGACGACCCCCGACAACGCCAGGATTGAACCAAGTAGTAGTTTGCGCATTTACAGCCCCCTGTTGCGATAAATCGAACAATCGAGAGTTTTAGAATGCTGTCAACAACAATCTGATAGAGCGCGAATTGTGCACGATGCATTCTTGAACGGGGAAGCCGATAGCTATGGCCTGGGCACGCGGCGGCGAACTGTGCCACCGTCACGGTTTAGAGCGGTCTAGATATTGGTTGATGCACCTTGCCAGTGCAGTTCGGCCTTGGCTTCCTCAAGGGTGTAGCGCCGGAATTTCTCGTGTGGCTCGAGGATGACCTCGTTCACCACTTTGATCTTCCCAGGGAACTCGGCCTTGAGGCGGTCGACGGTCGCTGGATTCTCGATGAGGAAGACCTGGGCGCAAAGCCGCTGGTCTTTGCGCGGGCCGCCCATGTAGTTCTGGAAGCTGGACCTGACGGGGTCATTGCCGCAACGGACGAGGTAGGTCGGCTCACGCCCCCTGTCCTCCATCGGCACCACGACCGGGCAGACCTCCTCGGTCAGGATGTCGACGAGCCTGGCGAGATCCGCCGCATACATGCCGTTCCTGGTGTGCACCATGAGGAATCGGGTGTGGTTCGGCATCGATGCCAGGATTTCGTTGTAGTTGGCGGCCTCGGTCTCCATCCATTCGAGCGCCGCCTTTTTCGACGGAAGAGGTTCGGAATCGAACGCCTCCCGTCCTGACACGTCGAACCGAGCGATCCATTTGCGTCCGACCCGATTGATCCGTCCGATGTCGCGCAGTCCGGACTTGATGTTGTACTGCAGGTCCGAATCCTGTCTCGATTTGGAGAGCGCGAACAGATAATCGATTGGCATTGCGTTCTCACCTCTTGTAGGCGATGTCGGCAGCGCTCTCGATGAGAGGTGCCTCGCCGCCGAGAACCGGGTGGATGTTGTTCATGATGCGCCACTGGCGGAGCAGGTACTGGGCTGCGGCAGCATCCCGCGGAATCAACTGTTCGCCGTCGGCGAAGATGATGACGGAGGCGTCTTCTCTCCCGGCCAGCATGATGCCAGCGTCCCTGCCCTCGGTCTGAGGGTTCAGATAGTCATCGAGCACGGACGGATCGGTCATGGCGGGCTCGCTGGTGTCGCATCCGAAATCGTAGCGTGCGCCGATGACGATAGCCTGAAGACGCTTCTCGCCGGTTTTGTCGATGAACTTCCGGAAGCTCTCGCGTTCGGGATCGAGCGACATCAGCATGTGCAGCCCTCCGGTAGCGACCGATTGGAATGTCCGGTGGTAGTACTCGTCGTTCGCAAGCGGCCCGATCTGGATGCTTCCCGACATCACCTCTCCGTCCGCGAAGTGGATCGAGTAGTCGACGGTTTCCGGACGGTCGGAATCCCATTGCCGGAGAATTGGGTCGACGGCGCCCCATTCGTTGACGGTCGCGCGGCGGGCGCATTCATAGTCGAGCCCTGTCGCCTGCGCCAGCTCGATGCGCTCCATCTGGATCTTTTCCGGCATGCCAATCCTCCCTGCTAATCAGGGAAGTATCCGCGGCGATGTGGCAACAGTCCATGGCGGATGCAGCGCCGGCTGTTGCCTCATCCGCTTTTGCAGGTCACCCTTTTCTGAGGGACCGGGAGAAATGGGTGATATGGCCGGAAAGGGTGGCACAGGGAATCTTGCGGACGTCGCCGTTGCGATGGACAGGGGCCTGCGCGTCTTTGCCGAATTTGTCCGCCCCATCCTGGCCGTTCACGGCGCCGACAAGGTTTCGATCTCCAATTTGATCTTCCTGCTGTCGGTCGGCGAAGGCGAGGCGCGCGTGAACGACATCGTCAAGCGCGGCAGATACGTCGGCTCGAACGCCTCCTACGCCCTGAAGTTCCTCGAGGAATCCGGCTACATCGATCGAAAGCAGGATCCGAAAGACCGTCGCAACGCCGTGGTCTCTTGGACGCTCAAGGGGCTGGTCATCGTTGAAGCGCTGCGCAATGCGTGCGGCGACGGAGGGGGCCTGCCGCGGGAAGCCGCTGCGATCATCCGGTCGTTCGAAAACCATTGCTTCCGTCCACCTGTCATCTGATGCCGATACGAATCCTTCCGCCCCAGGTCGCAGCGATGATCGCCGCCGGCGAGGTCGTTGAACGGCCCGCCTCCGTGGTCAAGGAACTGGTCGAGAATGCGGTGGATGCAGGAGCCACGCGGATCGATATTTCGGTGCGCGGGGCGAACCACAGCGGGATCGTCGTAAGCGACAATGGCGCAGGCATGCCTCCCGAGGACCTGGACCATGCCCTCATGCGGCATGCGACATCGAAGCTCGATCACGGCCGCATCTCGTTGGTCACGACCCTCGGCTTCCGAGGGGAGGCCCTTCCCTCGATCGCGGCGGTTGCCGAAGTCAGCATCGTGTCCCGTCCGCTCGGGCAGGATGTAGCTTTTTGCGTTCGCCAGGCCCACGGCGGCCCGGTTTCTGCCGCCCGTCCCTGCGCAGGCGGTTTCGGCACCTCGATAACGGTGTCTGGCCTCTTCGACAACACCCCGGCTCGCCTCAAGTTCCTCAAGAGCGCGAGGACTGAACGGGCATGGATCCGCTATGTGGTCGATCGGGCGGCGGTCGCAAATCCCCAGATCGCATTCAGCCTGTCGTTCCAGACGGGCGATCCCGTCCGCTACCGGGCGTCGTCACACCCCGAGCGCATCGCCGACGTTCTCGGTGGGCTGCTGAAGACGGACGGGCTGTGGATCGACCACAGGGAAGGTCCGGTCGGCATCTCGGGGATGGTCACGATGCCGTCGGCCGTGGATGTCCCGTCCTCGGCCACAGTCGAGTTCTTCGTCAACGGACGGCATATCTCCGACAGGCAGCTTTCGGCGGCGCTTCAGCAGCCCTATCGCGAGCTCGTCGGTACGGACAAGTCGCCTCATGCCGCGATCATGATCGAGGTTCCTCCGGAAATGCTCGACATCAACGTACATCCGCGAAAGTCGGAGATACGGTTCGCAGACTACCGTGCCGTCACTTCCGCACTCATGACTGCTGTTTCCTCGGGATTGAGGGATTCAGGTCTGCGTTCCCCAGGTTCCATAGCGGACATGGCGCGAAGCCTCGCCACCGCCAGCGCGCCGGATATCTCGGATGCCCGGCGGCGGCCTCTTGGCCGTTTTGTAGGACAGTCCAACGGATCGTGGCTGATCGCCGAGACCATGGACGGCCTCGTCATCATCGACCAGCACGCGGCCCATGAGCGGGTCATCCTCGAACGCCTCAAGGCCGCGTCTTTGGATATCCCGGACACTGTCGTGCGTCTGCCGACGGGAGCGGTGCGGTCGATCGACGATTTCGAAGCGGCCGCGCTCGAAGAACATGGCGACGTCTTCTCGACGATGGGATTCGCCGTCGCCGTTTCCGCGAGAGCGGCCACGCTGACCGCCTATCCTTCGATCCTCTCCGGATGCGCTCCGTCGTCCCTGCTCGACATGCTGGTGGACAGCGCTTCGCGCGGCACCGCGGCTGGCATGATGCGGGAGGCGATGTGGGAGATGCTGGCGACGGCGGCCTGCAAGGCGGCAATCAAGGCCGGCGACGTACTCACGCCCGAGCGGGCGGATGCGCTGCTGCGTGAGATCGAGGCGACACCCGCAGCGTCGCATTGCAACCACGGGCGGCCGACCGTGGCGTTTCTCAACAATGCGGATCTGGGAAAGTTGTTTGAAAGGACTGGCTAAAGGCGCGCTTACGCGAAGGCAGACGCCACAATGATTTGCGCCGTCTGCCTTGCCTACCCCTAGTTGGACAGGGACTGGACCCCGCAGATCACAGCAAAGCTACTGACCGGACGGCCATCCGGATTGCATTGGCTGTTGCACGTTCCTCCGACTACGAGTTTAACGCCGCGGGCCACCTGGCCTTCTGGACAGACTGCAGTCCACGTCGAGGCGTTCAAACCGCCTGAGCTGCCACTGGAGCCGACATCGGCGGTCGTTGTTAGTGAGACCTGCTTGCCTGCGATCTTGTTGCTCAACGTGGTGTTGAGCGCCTCGATCCTATTGCCAAGAAGCTTTTCCTGTTCGGCGATCTTTCGGTTTAGCTCCTCGTTCTCCTTCATCAGTGTGTTTGCGATCTCGACCATGCGCTGGGCGCACTCCTCGAGCTTGCACGAGATCTTGGGTGCGGCCTCCTGCGCCCAAGCTGACGCTGGGGCTATTGCTATTGCTATTGCTATTGCTGAGAACCTTCCGGCGATCTTCAAAAGTCTTGTCATGTTCTTATTGCCCTCCAAAAGTGAGTACCGCGTTCCATTCCCGAACTTTTTTGGCGTAGGTGACGTATTCAGCTTCGAACGTCATGTCGTTGGCTGTGGTGAAGCATGTTGTCCGCTTGGCGAAATCGGCTATGAGACTGTACGTGTCGATGACGCTCTCGACCGGCGAGTTAGGCCCCATTTTCCGGATACGTTCCTCGATGAGATACTTCTTCACTTCCCTGTAGGTCTCGGTGAATGGGGTGGCGATCCGGAACGATTTCTGTACTCGGCATTTCTGGAACAGGCGGCACCGCATCGTCTCGCCTTCTATGAGAACCGGAGGAGTTATTGTTATTGTGTTCGTTCCCAAGATGGGCCCAAAAGTTCCTATCGTGTCCTTGAGCTGCTCCTGAAGTATCCGGTCAGTTGAGCACTGCACCTCCCGAATGATCTTGGAGAGATCCCTCATGAACTTGTCTTCAAGGTTTGCGACTTCCTTTGTCTGCTTCGCGAGGATCGCCTCCGCACGTGTGGCGAGCTGGTTGGCGTCGAGCGCAGTCTGCTTTTGGAGCGCCACGATCTGGGACATCGTGTCGTCAACGATCTGATCGACCTGGTCCAGTCTGGCTTTGACGTCTTCGTTCGTCTGCTTCTCGATCGCCATCGCTGCATCGCGGGCGCGGTCGACCAGGCCTCCGAATTTATCGACAGCGGCATCGACCCCAAGTCCCGCGGCAATTGCAGGACCGACGAAGCTTTGTGCGGGCGTTGGTGTGAGCCAGGTGCCAGCAGGCAGGAACAGTGTGAAGACGGCACCGATTAGGGCTGATTTCAATTTTCTCATTGGCTTCCCCCTCTCGCGGAGTTGGGTAGCATAAAGCGCGCACCAATACTAGAACTTGCAAACGCCCAGGTTGTTTAGTATTTTCGAAAATTCTCACTTCGACGCACCGCTGGGTAGGTCGACTTCTCAGAGCCCTCCTGCAACCACGGCCCATCGACCGTGGCATTGCTTGACAATCTGGAGGGTTTCGGGCGAACCCTGATCAGGCCCTGAAGCCCCTGCTCTTCGCCATATCAAACACAAGGTCTTCGACTTCGAACAGATCACTGAACCTGACCGGGTTCTCTTCATCGACAGGGATCGATGTCGGATTTTCGCTGTAATCTGCAGGAAGGTTCAGCACGGCCTTCAGGACGAAGTTCTCATGCTCGCTGATTGGCCCGGTTCCCTGAGGGAATTCCAGGATCGCGTATTGTCCGCCGTTCTCGACCAGCAGATTCGGGAACTCGCGTCCCGGGATGGAGACGTAACCGAGACGGCCGGCGGAGGTGAAGGCATCGATGATGATCCCCGGGTAGAGCGCCTCCACCGGAATTGATCCGCACATCGCCAGATCGTAGACCATGTCCGGCTCTGGCCAGCTTCGAGCGGCCTTGAAGACATCCTTCATCGCCTGGCGGACGATCGCGGCTTCCTCTTCGGAGAACAGGCGCTCGCCCGTGCTCAGTTTGACGATTGTGGACGGACTGTCGTCTGCGTGCCATCCCTCGCCGCCGATCGCAGCAACCGTTTCAGCGAACCACTTTCTGATCGACTGCGTGTCGGTTGCTTCGAGCCTGTTGATCCTGGACATACGAATTCCTCTCCTGTCACTGGAACCTTAAGTCCGGGGTGGATCGGTTCACAGTCTGTTTCCCCCAATTGGGATGGATGAATCTCGCATCGGCCGAGGAATGGAACAAATGCTCGGTATTTGATTGTTGCCGAACGCGCTGACACGCTGGCGGCAAAGCTTTTCGACAAGGAGCATGTGTGGTGGAACTACAGAGCGGATACAAGATTCCCAAGAGGCTCCTGAGCGTCACCGAGCGGAGGCTTTTTGGTGAGGACTACGTGGTTTCCGAGGTCTTCAGCGTCGATGGCCGCGACGAGGACGAGTACGGGCATATCTTCGAGTGGGATGAGCTGACCGATCCGATATGGACTGAAGGGGCCTATAGCATAATGGGCTGCATCGAGTTCGAACCGGACTGCGTCCGACTTCACCACGATGGCGCGCCAGTCGGGTTCTACATGGGCGGCCAGGCATGGGTCGATCCAGAGCATCGCGGCAAGGGGCTCGGCGCGAAGATGATCGTGGCGTGCATCGCCATGTCGGGAAGGTTGCCTCCGGTCAGGGACATAGGCTTCTCAGATGATGGCTTCCGCGCGCACGAGAACGCGCTGGCCATACTGAACTCGATGGGTGCGGATCACAGCCCCTCCGCCTGATCTCTTGTTCTTTCTTGCCTCGCCATGGCGTTGTATAAGCGCAGCAACGGAGAAGATCGATGAGCAATATTGTGAAGACCCTGGACGACCTCGATGGCGGTTTCACCGCAGAAATCCACTACGACCAGGATGTCGACATGCCCTACTCTGATGATGAGGGGGTCCACATCGTCGTCCTCTCGCGCAAATACAACGATCCGGCGAAGGGTGCCCTTGGCAGCGACGGCGCGTCCGTGGAGAGATGGCGGGTGGACAATAATGCCGAGTGGTATTCGATCCCGCTCTGGGCATACGACCACTCCGGCATCGCATTCCGGGTAGGCGCGCAGAACCCGTTTACCGTCGACGTCGAATGGGACACGGCTCGAGCTGGTATCATCGCGCTGAAGCGCTCGGAATGGGGCAATGGTGCCGAGAGCGACGAGAAGCTGTTCGAGTACGCCAGCAATGTTGCTACCGAATACTCCGAGTGGGCGAATGGCGAGTGCTTCGGTTACATCCTGAAGGACGAGCAGGGTGACGAGGTCGATGCCTGCTGGGGATTTGTCGGCATGGACAGCGTCGAGGAGGAGGCTCGGGCTTCGGCCAGGAACCACTCCCCTGAGGACGCGACTGTCGCGCCATAATGCTTCTCCGGAAGAGCCAGCCGCGCGATACTGCCGCTGGCTCTTTCCACCTCGGGCGGGTCAACGTCCTCCTGACGACCTCTTTCCTCTTCCGATGCCCTTGGTCACCTCCTCGCGGATTGACCGAGCAGGAGCGACGGGGCATGTTCCGCGGCCATGAACGAGGATGCCTGCATGTCCATTTTCCGCGATCTTGTCGCCGCCATCGCTGATTTCGCCGGGAGGTTCCGATCCCGCGGTCAACCGTCCTCGCAACCATCCTGCGGACTGAGCGAGCGGTCGAAGATGCGTCTGGAGGACGAGCCAGAGCTGACGGCGTGGTTCCGGGACAACGAATCATGCCCTGACTGCGGTGGTTCCGATTTTATCGGTGGCCCGCGCGGTGGGCTTTCCCAGAATACGTCGTGCGCCGACTGCGGATCCGAGTTTAACATCGCTCGCTACGAAGGCCGCGTCCTGTTCGTCGAAAGGATTGACAGAACCTCGCAATCACCGGGAGTCGTCGTCGTGACCCACCGAAACCCCAGACCGATGCGGGTACTTCACTGACTGTTCCCGAGGTGCCGCCGGGAATTGAGAATCTGGTTCCCTGGTACGACCGCCCCGCGTTTGATGTGGGTAACGCGGAAGATTATCGACCAAACCGCCGGGGTCCGGTGTTCAGCACTACGCGCGGCGGCTCGGCCGAGGTAGCGGCCGCCTTCTGCACGGGTTTGAAGTTGCCAAAGCTACGGCCTGCCGGGCGCGTTCCCTGTGCGGCCGCGGCCGCTGCGGGCTTCGCGTCAGGACACCTCTGGAGACGTTCCTTCGCCATGGCTTCCATGGTCGGCTCGTCGTAGAGGCGGTTGATCCCGTTTGGCGTGCTCTTGAGGGCGCGGACGGATGTCGCAAGCCTCTCGCGAACGATTGGCGGCAGCTTGTCCAGGGGCTGGACGCCCGCCGCCACCATGGCGCGTCGTCCGGTGTTTCCCCCGAACTCCCATTGATCCTCGTGGCAGAGCACCACCAGGCACGGGAGGAAGCCCGGGAAGCCCTTGGTATCCTTGGAAACGAAACGGCGTGTGAACGGTCCGATCTGCGCCGCTGTCTCCACCTTGGGGTCGACATCCCTCATGACCTGGTCGCGGCCCATCGGGAGGCGCCACGCCGGAATCAGCTCGATCACCGAATCCGGGTTTGCGAAGACATCCTCGTATTCCAGATCTTCGACGAGGGCGTTGATCGTTGATCGGCCTTCTTCGAAGAACTCCTTTGTGATGAAACCATGCTGGTCGCGGATCATGAATCCTGGCGAGCCGCCCGGCCACGGCTGCGCCTTCACCCAGGAGAAGAACTCCCTGACCTTGTCTACGGAACGCGCAGTCTTGGCATTCCGGCCGTCCGTGATGACGAGGCTCTGCAGCGCGCCCTTCTTGTTGACCAGTGACTTCGTCGGACGGGCCATCGCCGTCACGACCTGCACCTTCCCGCGCATCTTGTCGTCGGTTCTCGCCGACATCGTTTCGGCGAAGATCCCGCCGTTGAACTTGTAGGCGTTCTCGAAGGCAATGATGTCCGCGGGAACGAGCTTCGCGACGCGCTCATTTCCGGCGATCGCCGTGGAAAGGGATCGATAGTTCGGGGTTCCCTGGGCGGTTCTGACCACGACTGTCTGGTTCGCCTTTATGCCGAGAGTCCCGACGAGAAGCGTCGCCTTGATGGAGTCCGGCCCGATGATTTCATCTACCCGCGCAACGAGGGGTTCTCCCCCCGTCTTCACCTGCCCGAGGAGTTCTGCCGGAATTCCGCTGGATCTTTCGTTGAGACGCATGTTTCCTGTCCTGCGATTGTCGAAGGATAGTTGACCGGGCTAGTCTGCAAACGACAACGGATTCAGGTGCTCGCAGGATCCGATACGCGCCTCTACGGGCGAGGCTGCTCGGTCGAACCGCCTATCTGCGGAACGGCTGTGATGGTGCAGTATCGTCAGCGTCAGTATCGGCAACGTCAGATCGGTCCAGAAGTCCGGCCTTTGCCGAAGCCCCTTCCCAGGCAGTCTTCACCACCGCCTTGATAAACTGACCGTTCAGTTCATAGACGGTCTCGCCCTCTTCATTGACCCTCTGAGGAACGGTCTTGAAGTGGCGCATGTCCCGTTCTCGCTGGCCGTATAGCGCGTCATCAACTTGCCTCTTCAGGGTATGGACGTTGCCCGCAGCCCGAGCATCGTCCATCGCCTTCTGAATGTCGCCATCGCTCCACCCGGCGTGCTTCAGGGTCTTGCCCAGGACGTTGATGCGGCCCTCGATGATGCGTCTCTTGATGCCTTCGAGCATTTTGGTCTCCCTGTTGTGTCCGAAGGCTATCCTTGCCGTCCGCAATCAACAAAACCCGGGGCGATCAGTGGCGGCATCTCATGCCGCTAGACGCTTGCGTGACCCACGATTCTCCTATCTTCTTGATTTTTAGAAAAATTCTCGTGGATTTGGCGTGGCCGGTCATGCATAGTCTTCGAAATGTCGCGCAACCGAAATGAAAGAAAGGAGGCTGACGTGACGAAACCAATGATCATGAAGGCCTCTGTCGGTGCGCTACTTCCGCGAACGGACAGGCTATCCGTGCGACTTTGTCGCTAACCGATATGTCTTGCGCGCCATAGGCACGCACCACGCCTGAAAACCGTTCCCAAAGTTTTAGAGAATGCCCCCATGCAAAAGCAGGTTATCGAATTCGCCGGGCAGCCGGTCGGCATCGTCGTCCCCGATGACGGCATGCTGAAGTTCATCGCAGTGAAGTTCCATGTTCATGACTTGGACCTTCAGAGGTTCGCCACGCCGTCAGACGTCGTGAGCGCCATCGGGCGCATGCTCCGTGAAAAGCGCGACGAGACGGCTGTTCCTATGGCGATGGCTTCCTAAGACGGGAGTAGGAGGTAAGGGCCAGTGCGTCGGTGGAGCTTCTCGCCCCCTCGACGTCCAGGCGCTGCTTCCACAGCGTCGGGAGCATTTCGCAGCGCCTGCGCGAAACCTCCGCCATCCTTGCTCCGATGTCACGCGGGGAGATGCCCTCGCGGAGTGCAACGGCGGCATCCTGCTCAAGCGTGAGTCCGCAGATGTCGGAATGGGTGTCCCTATTCCCCCAGAAGTCGATGAATCCGTATGCCTGCTCGAAGAAGGCGAGGCACTGGAGCATGTCCTTCCGCGCATCAAGACGGACGTGAGAAGTCTTCTTATCGATGCGGACTATGTCCTCGATCACGCAGTCTGGGGGCAGGAGGTATAGCGGTGCACTCGTCCTGAACTGGAGTGAGGCGCAGTTCCTCTGGCGGTGGAAGGTGTCGTATGTCACGACAATCCCGCCCTCCTCGCGCCCGTAGACGTGGAATCTCTCGCTTCCGACAGCATCATCGATGAGAGGCTCGAAGCCCAGCCTGACCAGAAACCTGGCGTAGTCGGCCGCGGCCATCCCGTAGGTCGTGTCCGCGATCTGGTTGAGCAACGTCGAGAATTCTGCCAGACCGACCTTATCCGCCACCATGTAAAAACTCCCGGGATGACTTGATGTGGGAATATGATGAACCGTGCGCAGAAGGCCAGCAACATGATTCGAATGGCGTTTGTTCGAAGGGGGTGGCGTCCTTGGAGGGATTCGAACCCCCGACCTAGCGAATAGGAATCGCTTGCTCTAATCCAACTGAGCTACAAGGACTTATTCCTTAGCGCTGAAGCGCCTGTGTCTTTTGTTTTAAAGACTGGGATTTAGCCTGTCAACTTCTTTTCCGACTTTGAACGCCCACTTCGAAAAAGTGGTAGGTGCTCAGGGACTCGAACCCTGGGCCCTCGGCTTAAAAGGCCGATGCTCTAACCAACTGAGCTAAGCACCCGTATCCCAGGAACGGTGGTAGGCGCAGGGAGGCTTGAACTCCCAACCCCCCGCTTAAGAGGCGGGTGCTCTCGACCAATTGAGCTATACGCCCGTTCCGTTTGGATGATCCCAATATGAAGGATCGAAACTCATCCGTCAATAGAGAAAATTGAAAAACCCTCTGTATTTTCAATAGGTTAGCTTAACAATGCAGCTTCCCTATGCTGCATCCGCGCGCGCGATTCCAATCCTTCGTTTGAGATTGGTGTTCGGCACCGCGCATGAAAAAAGGGGCCGCGGAATCCGCAGCCCCTTCCGTTATGAATTGGACGCAGGAATCCTTAGCCGCTGCACGCGCGGTGCCCGGATTTTCGTTTGTTCCTGCCTGCGACGAAATGGATCGTCATCGTGCCAACTCTCGTTCCGAATTCTTCTCGAGGTGCTCGTACTGTATGATCTCGGCGATCCGCGTACGCGCACGCGATACCCTACTTTTAACAGTTCCTGCAGAGACTGCAAGAATGTCGGCCGCTTCGTCGTAGGACTTGCCGTCGTAGACGACCAGATAGAGCGCCTGACGGAAATCCTCCGGCAGCTCCTCGACGGCATGCGCGGCCTCCTTGAACATGATCCGGTCCAACTGGGACGGTGGCACCGTCGCCGCCTCCGGGTCATCGATGTTCCCATCCCCGAGCAGCCGCTGCCGCAGCGCTCGTCTCTTGTTGTTCTTGTCGAGCAGCACCTGGAGCCTGAAGAGCCACGCCTTCATGCTCGTCCCCAGCTCATACTCGCCATGCTTTTCGAGCGCCACAAGCACGGTCTCCTGCATGAGATCCTCGGCCTCGGCGCGGTTCCTGGTCATGCTCATGGCAAACCGGAACAGGTTCGGGTACTCGCTGAGGAGTTCGCGCTTGAATTCTTCGGAAGCCGACATGAATCCCCCATGTGTCCCATTTTTGGGCGAATATGTCCGCCGCTCGTGAAAGAGTCAAACAGAACATTCTTACAAAGCCGTTGAGATTTCCTTACGTCAGCACCATCATGAAGATCGAATCCTTTGCGGAGCCTCCATGTTCGAATTCATCAAGGAAAGAAAGGCGCAGGCGACTTTGGATCTGGTGGCGCAGCGTCTTCCCCTGACGCTCGCCTCCGCGACCGGGGTTGAGAGGTGTGCCGCGAAGGGCGTAGCGAATGCCTATCTGCTCGCAGGCATCGGCGACTACGGACATGAATTCGCCCATGCCCCGATGAAGCTTGCAAAGGCGACCGTGTACGACGCCGTAGCCAACCTGGGGGATCGTCACCGACAGAAGGTGGACGCGTCGGAAGCTCTCAGCGGCCGTCCCGCGCATGACCCCGTCTTCTCCGCGTGGAAGTGGGAGATGCTTGCACTGGAACTCGTGATCGTCACGGTTGGCTGCTCCATTCACGGCGACGCACGTGTGGCCGCCAGCAACACATGGAACGCGATGAAGACGCTTGGCATGCATGTGGACGATGCCGTGAAGGCAATGCAGGTCTATGCGCGCACCTATTCCATCGATCCCGTGCCGAGGGTTGGCAATCGCAAGGTCGACAGGCAGTGGCTTGTCTCGCTGACCTCCCACATGCCCCCGATGTACCGGAAGGCAAGGAAGTAGCATCCCGTCATGGCACTGATCCGCACGCTCCTCGCCGGAGCGACGATAACGGCTGCAGCAGTTCTCCTCGCGACCGCCTCAGTCGGGGTGGCCTATGTCGGGCGGATCGCTCCCGAGCTGCCCTCTCATATTGCGGTGACTGACTGGAAGGCGCGCGAAGGCACGACGATCCTTGCGGCCGACGGCACCGTTCTCGGGGTCCATGCGAAAGAGTTCCGCAAGTTCGTCCCCCTTTCGCAGATGCCTCAGCTTGTCTGGCAGGCATTCGTCGCGGCCGAGGATGGCAGCTACTGGCGCCACAAGGGGGTCGATCCGCGCGCCATCGCACGCGCCGCTCTCTCCAATCTCAAGGGAGGCGATGGGAGGGTCGAGGGCGGCTCGACGATCACCCAGCAGGTGGTCAAGAACCTTGTCCTGTCTCCGGAGCGGACGTTCGACAGAAAGGTGAAAGAGGCCTTGCTCGCGCTGAAGATCGACAAGGAGGTCGGCAAGGAACGGGTGCTGGAGATCTACCTCAACGAGATCTATCTCGGCGCAGGCGCCTACGGCGTCGGCGCGGCCGCGGAAGTCTACTTCGGCAAGCGGCTCGACCAGCTCACGGTAGCGGAAGCCGCGACCCTGGCTGGACTTCCGCAGGCTCCCTCGGCCGCCAATCCCTTCACCCGCCCATCGAAGGCGCTCGAGCGCCGCAACTACGTTCTCGACAGGATGGCCAAGGAAGGCTTCATCGATGCCGTGGCAGCCTCATCGGAGAAGGCTCGGGATCTGTTGGTGGTGTCCCGTGGCGATGGCACTCCCGGCAGTTCTGACGCGGCCTTCTGGTATCCGGAGGAGAGCGTCCGCAAGGCGCTCGTTCAGACCTTCGGATCCGACCGCATCTATGGCGAGGGTGGTATCGTCCGGACATCGATCCGGCCGGCACTTCAGAAAATCGTCCATGAGGAGCTGCGCAGGGGACTCGTCGCCGAGGACAGGCATTCTGGGTGGCGCGGACCGCTCGCCCGAGGCATCCACTTCCCGGTGGACTGGAGCGAGCCAGAGCTCGCTCCGCCGCCCGGCGCGGAGAAGTGGTCTGTGGGCGTGGTCGCCGAGGTGGGGCGCGATGCCAAGGTGGTCACTCGGACGGGGGATGTAACCCTCAAAGGAGGCGACCTCGGCTGGGCGACCTCATCCCGGAAGGCTTCCGCGGTTCTGGCGCGGGGCGACGCCGTCCTCGTCGCAGACCTCGGACGCGGCCCGGAGCTTGTGCAGATTCCGGCTGCGCAGGGGGCTGTTGTCGTGATGGATCCGTCCACCGGTGACATTCTGGCCCTCGATGGCGGCTTCAGTCACGAGACCAGCGAGTTCAACCGGGCCACGCAGGCCCAGCGTCAGACTGGCTCGGTGTTCAAGAGCTTCGTCTACCTTGCGGCGACTGAGCGGGGATTTGACGCGATGTCCCCTGTTCTCGATTCCCCGATCTCTCTGTCTCAGGGGCCGGGCCTCGATGACTGGAAGCCTCAGAACGGCGAGAAGGGAATGGGACTGATCACCCTCCGGCGGGCTGCGGAACTCTCCAGGAACATGGCGACTGTCAGGGTACTATACGATGTCGGTGAGGATGCTGTGGCCAGCGTCGCAAGCCGGGCAGGCTTCAAGTTGCCGGACCGTCTCAACTGGTCGATGGCACTTGGCGCTGCCGAGACAACGCCCCTGAATGTCGCCACTGCATACTCGGCTCTCGCGAATGGAGGCTTCCGCGTGGAGCCGCGCCTTTACACGGATGCGGGTGGTACCTCGCCTGACGCTTCCGACCGGGTGTTTGATCCGATCCCGGTCGCTCAGGTTTCATCGATGCTCGAAGGGGTGGTTCACAGCGGCACCGCGCGTCGGGCGTTCGAGGGTTTTGATCTCCCCCTCGCGGCGAAGACGGGTACGACAAACGATGCAAGGGATGCCTGGTTCGCCGCCTATGGCCCCAGCTTCGTCGCAGTCGCCTGGGTGGGGCGCGATGACCATCGTCCGCTTTCCAAGGCATCGTCCGGCGGAGGCACCGTTGCTCCCATCATGCGCCGCATACTGGATGAGGCGGCAGCCTCGCGAACTCTCGACTTCGAGGCCTTCAGTCTTCCAGACGGTGCAGAAACCGTGTTGGCCGATCGGGAGACCGGACTGCCCTCAGAAGACGGAGATGTGCTCGAGATCGTGCGGGTTCCCGCTGCTCCGGCTCAACCCTAGTTGTCTCAATCAGGTCCGTCTGTGATCCTTCATCCGACACATAGGAGGTGAGTTCATGGGTACAAAGCGGACAGTGGAAGGGCGTTTGTTCCCTTCTCGGCAACTCCCGGGCGGATGGTCGATCTCCATCCAGGCGGACAAGTACGGATACGCCTGTTCGCCCCGCGCGTTTCTGGAGACGATCGAGGAGTATCAGTCTGTCGAGGTGGCGGTCTATGGCCCCTTCCCGCATGTTGTTGATGTTAATGCACTCGACCTTCCGCCCGCCATCAGGGACAAGTTCCCCGCAATCGAGGACGGCCATGCCTGCATCGGGGCTCACCTGAGCTGGAGCGACGTGGAGACGCTCGAAGCAACGCTTGTCGCCGCCGCAGACATTCCTTGGGCGGGCATTCCGCGCGGCGTCTTCGGTTGGTCCGAGACCGAGGTTTATCTGGGCTGCGACGGCGATCTCGTCCGGGATCTGGATGACCTCGGGCCAACGGTGCTGGCCAGCCGCCTGCCACGCCTTCATCTCGAGCGGGAGAACGCCGGCGCCGAAGGCACGGAGCTGGTGCGGTTGTCGACGCGCGAGCATCCTCAGGTGCTCGACCTGCGCAATGCGCAGGATAGAGAGGAATGGGAGAGCTCCGGTCTGTCGTTCACTGACGATGACTTCCGCTTGGCCGCTCGCCAGGGGATCGAGGGTATCTACGTGCCGGAGGATGGCGTTCTCGTGGTTCTCACCCCCCGAATGCTCAGTTCGTTTGCCGCTCGCATCCAAGTCACACCGGAAGACAGGCGAACCTCGAATCCTTGACTTCGAGCAAGCCGGCGCGGCCAACTTGACGCTAAGAGGCATCTGGAGAGCTGCTTGATACTGTCGAGGTCGACCGCGCTGGCACAACCGATCCTTCCGCGAGATGAAGAGCGGAGGCTCCTCGACGCTTGGAAGGCCACGCGTTCGCCCGAGGCGCTTGAGCGGATCACCCTCGCTTATATGAGGGTCTGCTTCAACATCGCATCCTATTACACGCAGAATCCCGAGCACATCAAGGATCTGGCGCAGGAAGGGGTCTTTGGAATAGGCCGGGCGATGGACGAATACGATCCTTCCTATGGGACGCGCTTCTCGACCTTCGTTCGGCGATACATCCAGAATTCCGTTGCGGACAAGGTGAGCGTCACCTCGACCGATGTCACGATACCATCGCGGGTTCTTCTCGATGCGCGGGCGGGAAGATCGACACAGGAGACCAATCCGGCGGCGTTCGCGGTGATTGCATCAGCGATTCTCTTCGATGCCCCTGGCGATGGACTTGCAGTCACCGAGACTTTCCCCGATGCAGGGCCAACCCCGGAGGAGAATGTCGCCAGAGGAAGCCAGGATGACTTCTTCAGGCGACTTGTCGCATCTTCCCTCCAGATCCTGCCCGAAAGAGAGCGCGACATCATCGTGCGACGTCACCTTGTGGAGCCCGGCGACACCCTGGAAGACATCGGTCGCGATCTGGGCCTCACCCGCGAACGGGTGAGGCAGTTGGAATCGGCCAGCATGGCGAAGATCCGCCGCCACATCGGCCGCATTGCCGGCCGCGACCAGCTCTTCACCTGATGGCTGAAACTATGCCGTGCCCGTGGAGCCGTAGCCCCCGGTGCCGCGCTCGGTCTCGCGCGAGAATGAGACTACCTGGACTATTGCAGGCTGGGCGACGGGCACGAAGAACATCTGGAAGATCCGGTCGCCGGGATTCACCGTTATCGACTTCTCGGCTACATGGAGGAAGGGCAGGAAGGTCTTGAAGAACCAGCTCGAGCGGATCGTCTTCCTGTTGCGGTTAAGCGCCACGCAGGAGATCGGCCCCTGGTAGTCGCTGTCGATAAGGCCGACGGTGTTGGCGAGTACCAGTCCTTCACGGGATCCAAGTCCCGAGCGGGGCATGATGATCGCGGCCATGTCCGGTCGGCCGATGTCGATCGCAAAGCCCATGTCGAACTTGTAGGTTTCGCCGGGACGGATCGTCACGGGTTCCTTGTTCCGCGCCCGCAGGTCGAGAGCGGCCGATCCCGGTGTGGCATAGGCAGGGATGCCGTGGGTGCTGATGTTCTCGTTCAGGATCTTGAATTCAATGGTCATTCGGGGTTTCCCAGTATTCGATGTTGATTTCTTCGGTTAGCGGTTGCGCGCGGACGAGCGTCCACCCCTTCGCAGCGAGGTCCGGCATGGACGCGTCGCACTTGTGCCGTCCGCGGATGCGGGTGACTTCCGCATGTGTGCAGTACGGCAGCGCCGCCTCGTAGAGCCTGCCGCCGCCTGCCACGATGATCTCTGCGCGGCCGAGCGTGGAGAGCGCTGCAAGCGCCCTGTCGGCGGAGCTGAATTCTTCAGGGCCTGATGCGGAGACGACGTGGATCGTTCTTCCGTCGAGGTGTCTCGGGAGTCCTTCGAAGGTAGTCCGCCCCATCAGGAGCGTTCCGCCGAGGGTGCGTGCCTTGAAATGGCGCAGATCCTCTGGACAACGCCACGGGAGCGCGCCATTTGCGCCGATGCCCCAGTCCTCGTCGGCAGCCGCAATGGCGGTGATCCGCATGCCTTGTGCTCTCGCTTTGAGCATGCACAGGACCCTGTCTGAAACCTCGAACGCGTTCGGGCCGACAATCCCGTTGCCGGTCTTCACCTCCCACCATCCGGGAAGTGGAACCGTCGCCGATTGCCCCTTGAAGGAGAGCTTCGTGTCGAACTCGCCCGCGACCATGATCTCGCCGTTCTCCGGCCAGACCATCACCTCATCCGTGGATCCCGTCATACCGCGACCTCCGCCTTGATAGCGGGGTGCGGGTCGTATCCTTCGACGACGAAATCCTCAATCCTGTAGCCGTCGATGCTGTCCGGCTTGCGGATAAGCTTCATGCGGGGAAGTGGTCGGGGAGAACGACCAAGCTGCTCACGCGCCTGCTCGACGTGGTTCAGGTAAAGATGGGTGTCCCCACCCATCCAGACGACCTCGCCAGGCGAGAGGTCACATTGTTGTGCAATCATTCTTACAAGAACAGCGGCGTGAACGAGATTCCAATTCTGGCCCAAAAATAGATCTGCGCTCCTCTGGAACAGGAGGCAGGAAAGACGGCCGCTGTTGCTTACATGGAACTGGTACAGAAGATGACACGGAGGCAGCGCCATCTGATCCACCTCTGCGACATTCCAACCGTGGAACAGGAGGCGGCGACTAGATGGGTTCTTCTTGATCATCTCTATGAGCGTGGCCACCTGGTCGTGTTCGCGACCATCCGGACCAAGCCAGCGCCTCCATTGCTTGCCATACACGGGTCCAAGCCCGCCCCAGCGAGTGGAAAACTCCTCGTCGGCCAAAATCAGGGATTCAAATTCTTCCTGCGAAATATCGCGACCCGTTTCCCTTCGGTATCTTGCGAGCGGCCAGTCCGTCCAGATCTTGACGTTGGCTTGCAGAAGCTCCCGTATGTTCGTTCCGCCGGTAAGGAACCAGAGCATCTCCTTAACTGCGGTTTTCCAGAAAATCCGTTTTGTGGTGAAGATGGGGACGACATCGTCGGACAGATCGAAGCGCATCATCGTCCCAAATAGGGAAAGCGTACCAACTCCTGTCCTGTCGATCTTTTTCTCACCGCTCTCGAGTATCTGCTCGAGCAGATCGAGATACTGCTCTTCCGGGTGCCTGCGCGCCCTGGAACCAAAACCGTCCATCTGCGAATCCTTGATGTGTTGTGTGTCTTGAAGAAATGGTGGCCTTGATCTCCGCCATCGGCAAGCTTGAAACGGTCGCGAATCCATGCTTCCGCCGTCGGGTCAGCGGGTTTACCATCGGTGAAAAGTCACTTCCGAGGTTCCAGATGCAAAAGCCCACGATCATAGACCAGTTGACGAACGCTGTTTCCGCCGCCTGCGCTCCCGTCGGCATCAGGAAGGGCGACATCAGCACCTCGCCAAGAGGCCTCGCCATCCCATCCTGCGGAATTGTCATGACGCTAAAGCTGGTCGATTCAAATAGGGTCTGGAACGCTGTCGAACACCTCTCCATTCTCAGCTTCGGCGGCGATGACGAGCGTAAGACCGTGAAAGCGATCTTCGAAGTGCCCTTCGGCAGCGAATGGCAGGCTGCGAGGAAGCTTGCCATGTACATCGCAGAAAAGCGGATCAACGCAGCCATCGATGCCGCGACGACTTCCGCCACCGGCTGACATGGTTCCTTGCTATTGCCGGCAGCAGGATCGGCTTGCAGGAATTCGAGGTGATCCATGGCAAGACAAGCAACCCTTCCGCTGGCATCAGGCAATGTGTCGGACCGCTTCCGTGGTCTGGTCAATCAACTTGCCGAGCAGATGGACATCGCGTCCGGCTACCGTCTTGGCCGCTATCTTGATCGTTATGCCGAGGCCGCCCCGGCGCAGGCCTTTGCCGGCAACGACTTCGGCATAGAATACGCGCTTCTGAGCTCGACCCACATCCCGCTGTCCGTCACGCTGCGCGAGGTGGCCGTCTTCACTATCGAGGAGGCCCGCGAGCGACTTCAGGCCTTCCTTGACGGGAGCTTCGTTCCTGAGAGCATTCACGACCTCATCGAGTACCTCGGGGACAAGTTCCTTCGTATCGAGACCCATAGTCACAAGGAAGGTTCGGTCAACTACCTCGTCGACACCCGTTCCGGTGGCGCGGTTCCGGCTCATCAGGTCGACCCGCGACTGAGCCATCATGCCCTTCTCCAGACGCGCCTGCGGGAAGTCATGCGCCAGCAGTTCGGCACCGCCTCACCGACGCGTCTCTTCCAGTCCTGGCAGGGCATGATGTTCGCCACCGACGACGACACGAACGGCATCGGATACACCGTGTCGGGCAAGGATGCCTGGTATGGGCGCATCCACGCCATCGCGGGCACCGATCCGGAAAAGAACAGGGAGATGCTCAGGGAGGCGGAAGCCGCTGGCATCCAGCTTGTCGTCCCGAGCCGCCCCGGGGATCCGCCGGAGGCGATGATCGCCGGGATGCCCATCCTGCGTCGCGTGCAGAGCATGAAGGCGGCCGATCTCAACCCGGCACTCGCTCACGAGACGCTTTCGCTCGCCTTCGGCAAGAGCATGTTCTCGGCCTATGAAGAGATGTTCGAGAAACTGGAAAGCCGCAACGCCCCCGAAGAGGATGCGCCGACCGTTTCCGTCAGCCTGTCCGACTTCCAATCGCGCTTCCTTCGCCGTCCAGAGGACGATGATGCCGAGGTCTCCTATGACGATGACGGGCTTGACGGGTTCGATGCGCCCTCTGCCCGCGATCTGGTCATCCGCCGGGCCAGCTCGGAAGAACTCCGGCTCTTCGTGTTCGACCGCGACTACGACGAGGAGATCGACATATCCCCGTCGCAGCTCATTCCGGGGGAATATGTCCGCGAAACCGAGCATGGCGTTCACGAGGGCTACACGCTCGTCAACGATCAGGGGCGCATGGTCCACTTCGATGCCGACAGGCAGCGCGTCAACCTCGCCGTCACATCCCGCGAAGCCTCGCGCAGGCACGCTGACGCCCACGAGACGGCTCCGTCCAGAAGGCTGCACTGACGGCCACGGGCACGCATCGAATCCTCTGGCGGACAGACATTCCGGCGGGCTAGGATGAGAAAGGGATCGGCGAGACCGGTCCCTTTCATTTTGCGCTTGCCCAATTCTTCGAGCTGTGTCAACAATATGGGCAGGATTAAATCCTTAACCGTCATCGGAGTACTCATGGCAAGACAGACAGCAGCCGCAACAGTCCCCGCCGAGGGCAACGGCATGGACCCGAACCGCCTCAAGAGCCTGGAGAACGCGCTGCAGCAGATCGAACGTTCGTTCGGCAAGGGCTCCATCATGCGGATGGGGGAAGGCACGAACATCGACATCGAGACGATCTCGACGGGTTCGCTCAGCATCGACATGGCGCTCGGCATCGGCGGCCTTCCGAAGGGCCGCATCGTCGAGATCTACGGCCCGGAAAGCTCCGGCAAGACGACGCTGGCGCTTCAGACCGTCGCCCAGTCGCAGAAGAAGGGCGGCGTTTGCGCGTTCATCGACGCGGAGCACGCACTTGACCCGGTCTACGCCCGCAAGCTCGGCGTGAACCTCGAGGAACTCCTGATCTCACAGCCCGACACGGGCGAGCAGGCTCTGGAGATTGCCGACACGCTCGTGCGCTCCGGCGCCATCGACGTCCTGGTGGTCGACTCCGTCGCTGCTCTCGTCCCCAAGGCTGAAATCGAGGGTGAGATGGGCGATTCCCTGCCCGGCCTGCAGGCCCGCCTGATGTCGCAGGCACTGCGCAAGCTGACCGCCTCGATCTCGAAGTCGAAGACGATGGTGGTCTTCATCAACCAGCTCCGCATGAAGATCGGCGTGATGTTCGGCTCTCCCGAGACAACGACCGGCGGCAACGCGTTGAAGTTCTACGCTTCGGTGCGCCTCGACATCCGTCGCATCGGCCAGCTCAAGGTCAAGGACGAGATCGTCGGCAACCAGACCAGGGTCAAGGTCGTCAAGAACAAGCTCGCTCCTCCCTTCAAGCAGGTCGAGTTCGACATCCTCTATGGCGAAGGCGTTTCGTACTACGGCGAGCTCATCGATCTCGGCGTTAAGGCCAACATCGTTGAGAAGTCCGGTGCCTGGTTCTCCTACGATAGCCAGCGTCTCGGCCAGGGGCGTGAGAACTCGATCCAGCATCTCAAGGCGAACCCCGAGATCGCGGCCCAGATCGACGCCAAGATCCGTGGCGAGAAGGATGGGCTTTCCGATGCCCTGATGTCTGGCCCGGGCGATCAGGACGGCAACGATACGGAGTAAGCCTCCCGCTCCAGACAAGCATTCACTTGGCCCGCGGCAAGCATGTTCGCGGGCCAAGTCCATTCGGGCTTACCGATATTTGCGGTGACGCAACTGTGAGCGAAGGATTCATCCAATCCTGTTGCCACCACCCCGTGGCTCCGTCAGACTTCCATCAGGAACAACCCCCGAGGAACCCATGAAGTCCCTAGCCACCATCCTTGCACTCCTTCTCGCGCAGACCACCCTTTCGGCCGTACCCGCCGTCGCGTCATCGTCTCCGTCCGCCAGCCAGGTGGCGCAGGCCTCCACATCCTCGCCAGCCGCTCCGGCTTCCGGCGAGACGCTGCCCTGGAACGCCGGGGCGACCTACTCGACGGACATCGTCGTCGGCCGATCCGATGCGCCCGTCACGATCGTGGAATACGGCTCCCTCACCTGCCCCCATTGCGCCATCTTCCAGAACGAGAAGTTCCCAGAACTGAAAAAGGAATGGATCGACAGCGGCAAGGTGAAGCTGGTGTTCCGCCACTTCCCGATCGACATGACCGCGATGGGTGCCGCGGTTCTCGTCTCGTGCCTGCCCGAGCAGGATCGCCATAAGGCCGTGGATGCGCTCTACAAGGACGTCAACGGCTGGGCCACCAAGTCGCTGAAGGATTCCGTCCCCGCCGCCTTCAGTGCCGCACTCGGCCGCGATCTGGATTTCGGCAGGGATTTCGACGCCTGCATCCAGGACACCAAATTCCAGAAGGAAGTCCTCCGCCCCGCGTTCGACGGCAACAAGCAGGGCGTGACCGGCACGCCGACGTTCTTCGTCAACGGCGAGAAGGTGGTCGGCTATAGCGAATCCGATCCGCGTCAGATCGACAACATCATCATCCGCAAGCTCGGCGAGACAAAGAACTGATCAGCGCAGGGCGGGCGCGAATTCCGGCCCGCCCTGCGCCATTGCCTCTGCGATGATGTCCGACACTCTGTTCCGGATTTCCCTGTCGGAGACATGGCCGCGCTGGTTGATGGCCTCGACGAGGTGCGGCCGCGCGTTGATCAAATTCACGACCTCTTCGGGCGTGTCGCACACGAAGCGGACATAGTCGCTTCTGATCGTGACCGAATGGTCGTCCCGTTCCATCGGGACAAGCGTGGCTGACATCGCTCGTCCATACCCGATCCCCTGCAGGGCGATCTTTCTACAGTCATGTCCAGACGGTGTGGACCTTTCGACGAAGAGCGGCGTGCCGGGAAACGACACTTCGCCTCCTATTCCAAGCGGCAGGCCGCCGAGAACATAGCGCCCCTCGAGATTCCTGAATTTGCCGTCGCGGTCTTCTATGATTTCGATCATGAGTCCTGCCTCGCATCTGGACCGATGATACAAAAGGTCGCCGCAAGAACAAAAATCGATCCCGGAGCAATTCTATCGAAGGATTCGTTGTTGACTTCTTCAGCGCGGCTGGTAAATATGATCCTGTCCTTCGCGAGAGGGGCTATGGTAGTAGACGGTTTTCGTGACTAGCGATTACGGACGCGGCTTCAATTGCCGCCGCCTCCACCATAACTACACCCCTCCGGGACTTGCTACCCCGGAGTGGCTCGGAATAGCCAGATCTTATATCCTTCAGTTGAGGGTCTGGTGAAACTAAAGCGACGTTGCGGTGGCGAGTAGAGGGTCCCGACTGAAGTGGGATGGCCTTACGGCCCAATTCCGTGACCGAAGCGGAGGATACGCCTTTCCGGGTGGGTGTGGTTATGATGGGGGCGAAAGGGATCGACGTGGCGTGAAAGTGAACACTTGCTTCCCGGCATGATACCGCCGATATCGGGTCAAAAGTGTAGTTGCAAACGACAACAACGCTATGGAAATGCGCCTCGCCGCCTAAGGGCAGCGCGGAATTTCCGCACTAAGTCCTCCTGGGTAGCACCTTGAGGCGGGGCTTGGTCTCACCTGGCAACAGAACGAGACCATTTTCTCCTTTTTCATTTCTCATCGAATCCTTCCTCGAAGGATTGACACCAGGCACGTTGCGTCTAGCATTTAGTGATATCACTAATTGGTAGTACGGAGTCCTTGATGGAGACGGAGACAAAGAAGCGCAAACCCTCCTGGGTCGACATCGGGTGGTTCGTCGCCACTGTCGGCATCGTTCTGCTCCTGAACTTCATCGATCTTAGCGATTTCCTCGCCAGCGACTGGAGCGCTGAATACTCCGCAACCGTTGCCAGGCTTCTTCCCCCGTATGTGGCCGCTTGTCTACTCGCCGCCATCCTTGCGGTGTTCATCGGACTGCGAAGGTTTCCAAAGCACATCGCCTTCATTGCCGCGACGGCGACGGTGCTGGTGCTCACGGGTGGCTTCGTGCAGATGAAGATCGTCCGGGAGGCTGACACGCGCCAGGCCCGCATCGAGGAGGCGAATATGCTCGCCGACGAAATCCTGTCCTTGCGAGGGGTTCCGGCTGATCGCCTCGAAGAAGAGGCACGTGTCAGGCTCAGGAAGATCGCCGTGAGCATGTATGGGGAGGTCTTGACCGGCGACATGTTCCTGAAGCCTGAAGCCGCCGAAGCACGCTCCGTGGAGAAGGAAGCGACACGATGAGCCAGACCATGCCATTCAAGACGAAGCTGAAGCTGCTGTTCACCAAGTCGAGTGCTCTTACCGATGATGAGAAGGCAATCGTGAAAAGTATCGGGAGCCGGATCATCTGGGGGACGGTACTGATCATCGTCGGAATGACGTGCATGGGGTACTACACCATCTTCCGCGACAATCCTCCTGGCCCGCCGCGGGATATGATGCTTCAAATCGCCAACGCCATGTCGATCGGCCTTGCATCGTCGTTTATTGGTTTCCGGATCGTCGCCTGGGCTGCGCGCATGCGGCCCGGCTGCGCCATTCCTGTCGCCATTCTTGCATCGGCGTTCGCCGTCGTTGGAAGCAGCTCTCTTTTCGATGTGGCCCTTCGGTTGAAGAGCGATGTCGCCCGGGCAGAGGTTCGAGGGCCGGCATTGGGAAGGCTTAGCCAGATCATTCGCCCCAATGGCCGCCCGCAGGACGTCGATGCATTCATCCAGGAGTCGGCGGACTTTGTGCGTGCGCTTCAGGATCCGCAGAAAATCCGGGAGCTGCATGCCGAGAATGACAGGGTGATCGAGAGCTATAGGAACTGAGCAGAAGTCCGGGGCGGAGCTAGAATGCGGCAGCGTATGATCGCTCTGCCCCATCGGCGCAGTCTTCTGGCCATTCCGGCCACATGTCTTCTTCCGTGATCCCGGAATCTGAAATCGTCGGCGTCGCAACTCCGGCGGCGGCCGCCGCCTCGATGATCTCGTCTTCCGACATCATGGCGCAGCTCACGAGAGCCGCTCCTGCGCCGAGTTCCGCCTTGACGGTCAGCATGCCACGCACAGCGTCGAGATCCGCTTCGCTGGCAAACCTGACTTCGAAGTGTTCGATGTTCGTATCGTGCATGGGCCCGCTCCTTTTTCAGAAGATGGTCGTTCTGCTCGGCGCCAGACACAACAGACCGCTCAGAAGTAGCGCCGCTCGTGCGGGGTCTCGATGGCGCTTTCAATGAGACGGTCAAGCTCGGTGACGTCTGGTGCGTTGGCCAACCATCCGTCCATCCTTATCAGGGGCACGTTCCAAAGATCCGCGGCGTCTCTGATGACCTGCAGGTCGTGCCAGTACATCCGGTCGGGTTCATACCCGATCGCCGCAACTGCGCTGGACGGCACCGGAGTCAGGATGAACGTCTCGTCCAGGGTCGCCCACGTGCGCTGACGCGACCATGGCACCCTCTCGAGGATCGGCTCGATGTCCTTCCCGCTTCTTACCGCTCTGGTGATGTCCTTGGTGAGGTGGTAGGCCTCGCTCGAGAGGATATCGACGGCCTGGTGCTCGAAGGCCTGCCTGTCGATGACGATGCACGGTTCGCCGGGCACCCCCTCGTCCTCCCTTGGCATCCAGTCGACCGGGTTTGGCGAGGTCGAGACCCCCTTGACGAAGCCGCCCAGGTCGTAGATCCAGTGTCGCCAGTATGGCCGCAGGACTCCTCGCGCCGCAAAGCGTTCAAGGCGCTCGGGACTAAGCCAATGGTAAAGGTATCGGTTCTTTCCCGCCGGATTTGGCTCGTACATTGCGAAGTCCCCAGACGCACACCCTTACAGGCAATCATGCCGCCAGGTAAGGGACAAGGTCAGCCACGCGGGCATGAAAAAAGCGCCCGAAGGCGCTTTCCAGCTTCTGTCCCCGTCGCCTGTCCTAGCGGCAGTTGGCGTCGATCTCCTGCTTCGCTGCCGTGAATCCCGCCAGATCGTAGGTGTCAGTCGCCTTGGTGCCGTCCTTGAGCGTCCACTCTACCTTCAGTTCGTGGCCGCGGCGCATGGCCGTGACGAGCGCTGCTTCCGGGCGGCCGCTCGCTGCGAAGGCCGAGTCCTTGAAAGGCAGCACCTCGATCGTCTTGCCATCGATCTCGACGCGAACGTCGCCTTCGCCCGTGGACTCGTTGCCCGAGACGATCGCAACGGAACCCCGTACGCCTTCCGCTGGCGCGTTCTGGATCGCCAGATATGGCGCGCCGCGGGTCATGGCCCCTGCCGAGCTCGTTGGGCTGGAGACTGCATGGCAGCGCCCGCCGTCGCTGTGGGACTTCCAGTTCCCGTGCACCGTCTCTGCGTTGGCCGACGAGGCCGCAAGTACAAGCGTCAGGATGCTCGCGAATCTCTTCATTATTTGTTCCCCGTCTGGTCGTGGAATTTGCACTCCCTTTAAGGAAACACCAACGAATCCTTGTGGGCAAGTGTTTTGCCTTTCATGCGGGCGGTCTACGATCCTGGAACAACACACATGCGAGGCGCGTCAAGGCTGCGCGTTGATGGAGGAGCGATTATGAGCGCTGTTATGACGGTAATGGTCGTCGGTCACGAGTCGGGCAAGGAGGAAGGCGTTGCCTGGACACGGGTGATCGTCGCCAATCCCCGGGGTCGATTCTATGCCAAATTCAAGGGAGCCAAGGCCGAGCACCTGACGCGCGACCTGGTTTCGACGCTCTCCGAAGGGGAGACGATCGCATCGAAGCGTCTGTTCATCGAGCTCACCGGAGAGTTCACGACGTTCATGCGCCCCAACAGCACGTTCAAGGTCCGCTACTTCAAGGCAGAGGACTACAAGGTCGTCAATGGCCCATCCCTGGAGCTGGCGCGCATCCGCGGTGACGCGCTTCAGATGCTTCAGAATGCGGAGACGTTGCGCAACGCCGGCGCGATCGCGCAGGCATACAAGATGGTTGCGACCTATGTCGCCGAACTGGCGCAGTTCCCGCTCGATCTATCGGAATTTGCGGTGGATGACGCGATCCTCGGTGAATTCGGAACCGAGGAGGACTTCAATCCCGAGGCGGCCGCCGCAGCTCACTATGAGAAGGAAGAGGCGCTGGCGCAGTCTCAGGCCGCAAGGGAGGATGCCGCGATCGATGACACGATCACCGTCGGCGAAGGCCCCGCAGACGAGATGGACGAGGTCGTCCTGTCTGCGGGCGCCGATGAAAATGAAGCCGATGTCATCGAGGCAGATACGCTTCAGGACAACCCTGAGGGCACGACGGTCTATCAGATGCTGAACGCGATCCGCGAGGGCCGCGAACCGTCCATCGATATTGATGCCGATACCGAGGCGGACGAAGCCGAGGCGGAAGCAGAAACTGCTGCGGATCCCGATGAGGAAGAGGCCGCCGCCCCGGCGCCGTCCCGTCCCGTGGCCCGTGCTTTCGGCCGCTTTGGCCGTCGCTAGCCTGAGATGAGATAATAGTTAGCCCGGTTTCCAACTGGAAAACCGGGCTAACCTTCTGCCGGACACTCAAGCTGCCCGGCCATCCGACTTGTCGATCCACGGAACGAGAGCAGACGGAACTATCTGCGAGGCCGGGCCGACGTGGACCTCCTGGTCATCGAAGAAGATGTGCGGCCTGATCACCTGGAGGATCGGCGCCTTCTTGAATCCGTTGAGGAAGTGCACCTCGTCGATCTCCATGCCCCAAGCCTCGAAGGTTCTGAGCACGCGCTCCCGGGAGTTTCCTCCCCTGGCCGTCACGAGAATGATCCGGAATGGCTTTCGTCCATTGATCCGGACGGCCTGCAGGGCCGCGATGACCCTGAGCACCTTCGCGAACGGCCCTTCCTCGAGCGGCTCGCGCGCCTTCAGGTGCTCGTGTTCGAGGAAATCCCGCAGTCCGTTTGCACCACCCGCCTTGTAGATGCGTTCACTGGCATCGGTGAAGATGACCGCATCGCCGTCGATCGCGATCTTGATCTGGAAGTCATCGGACAGGGATCCGCCGTCCCTGGGGCTGCCATACATCACGGCGGCCGCAATTCCCGCATTCACGGCCTGCTGTGCGTCCTCCACGCTTTTTGAGAGGAAGAGGTCGACCCCGTAGGCCTTCAGGTAGGGTACCGTCGGGGCGCCGCCCGTGAAGGTCGTTCTCTTGATCGGCAGGTCGTGGAAGGCGAGCGAGTTGATGATCCGCAGTCCGGCCTGCGGATGGATGCTGGAGACGATCGTGGCATCCACCAGCGGCGTGTCCTGCTGAACCAGCCTGTTCAGGTTCAGAAGCGCCTTCATCAGCGGAAATGCCGCGGCCGGTTCGAGCGGATCCTCCTGCCTGCTTTTGACGTGGGCCAGATAGGCGTCGAGGTCCTTCTCCAGCTCGAAGAGCGAATGCGACTCTTCAAGGTCGAAGAGGGAGCGCGCGGATACGGCGACTTTAAGCGGGATGATTGCGGTCAAGCCGTTGCTCCCCGTGAACCATGGAGAGGCCGCCCGGCATCGATCCGGAGTTTGGACGGCACGCCGCCAACTGGTATGTGATGGAGTCGCCGCGTCATGTAGCCTCCGCGAATTCAAGGATTCATTGCCGGATAAACTACCATGAAGGATTCGAATGTCAACTTATTGGGAAAGTCAGGGAGGTGGCGGGCGAGATTTCGCGCGCGTCCTTTCCGACCACCTTGAGCCTCGGATACCGTTCTCCGGGGGCGAAGGCTGCGATGGAGAGGCTTCCGGACATGAAGCATCCCGAATCCAATGCGACCCTGTTGCCGTACACCCGCGGGTGCTCGTTGCGGTTTGGCGTATGCCCGTGCACGACGATCCTCCCGAAATCCTCCTGGCTTTCCAGGAAATCGCCCCTGATGTAGAGGATGTCATGGAGCGCCTGCTCCTCGAAGGGAACGCCCGGACGGATACCCGCATGAACGAACAGGACATCCTCCGTCACCGTGGCGTGAGGAAGGGATTCGATGAATTCGACATAAGACCAGTCGATGAACTCCGCGAGATGCCCGGGCAGCCTGCCGACAGGGTTCCACCCGAAGCTCTGCAGCGTCTGCTGGCCGCCATGCTCCCACCAGAGCTGGGCATGGGTCGCCACCGTCGGGCCGCGCCAGGCGAGTGCGAGGATCTCGTCATGATTGCCCATGATCGGCAGCCACTGCACGTGACTGTCCCGCGATCCTCTCATCAGGAGGTCGAGGACGCCCTTCGAGTCCGGCCCGCGGTCGATATAGTCACCCAGCAAATGGACGCGACCGGCCAGCCCCTGTCGATCGGAGTCGGCTGCGCACCAGTCGAGCGCCTCGCGGAGTTCGTCGAGGCAGCCGTGAACGTCGCCGATGGCGTAATCCATGACATCTATGTCCCGCTGCAGCAGCCGGGTCCTGACCTCCACGGACGAACGCATGATCATCGTACCAATCCCTTGTCGTGAGATGCCGCCGCTCCGCTTCGGACATCAACAGCCTGCGGCGCTACCTTCCAACCATTCAACACCATCGGTATCCGTCCCCTCTTGATAGAGCTTTACGCGGCTTCACTGCGCGGGCTATGCGGAAAGTTCGGTTGAACTTCGAGCCGCTTCCTGCTTCCGCGAGGCATGGCTAAGGGTTGCTGACGCAGCCCTCCCGCCAGAGGCCTCTCCACAGGCGTCGGCCGGAAGAAGGATCTCCCCGGCCCGTTGGGGCATAGCCTGCCCTACGCATTTCGAATCTTGCAGTCCAAGGGCGTCCAGCCCGATGCGGCGCAGGTTCGTCGCCGCGTTGCGGTCGCGGTCCTGGACCGTCCCGCAAGCGCACCGGAAGGTGCGCTGATGAAGCCGGAGCTTGTTCTCTCCGGAAAGCACCGTCCCGCAGGACGAGCATCTCTGGGTGGAGGGTTCGAACCTCCCGGCCTTGATGTGGGTTTTCCCGGCCCACTGGCACTTGTACCCGACCTGGCGGACGATCTCGCCCCAGCCAGCGTCCGAGATCGACAGGGCGAGCCGCCTGTTGCGGATCATGCCCCTCACGTTCAGGCCCTCGGTCACGACCGCCGAGGCGGCCGCGACCAGCGCGGAGGTCGCCTTGTGCTGCGCATCGCGGCGCGTGTCGCGCACCTTCGCATGGATCCGTCCGACCAGCCGCGCCTGCCTCGTCCGGTTGGCGCTGCCCTTCCTGCGGCGGGCGAGCGTGCGCTGGGCGCGGCGCAATCGCTTCAGCGCCTTCCTCAGGCTCTTCGGCGGCTTGACCGCCACGCCGTCGGAGCGGACCAACAGGTCCTTCAGCCCAAGGTCCACGCCGATGACGGTCGCGGCCTCCGGAACGATTTCTGGAACAGCGTCGTCCATCTCGCACTGGACGGTGAGCTCCCACGCCCGCCCGTTCCATGCGACGTTCGCTCCAGCGATCCGGCCTTCCGGCAGTCGGCCCGCACGGAAGCGCACCGTGCCGAGTTTCGGCAGGAACGCGCGTCGGCTGTCAGCGTCGAAGCGGAGCGCCTGGTTGATGACGTAGAAGGATTCCCGGCTCTTTCCTCTGGCCTTGAAGCGCGGAAAACCAGCACCGTCCCGGAAGCACTTCTTCAGCGCTGCATCGAGGTTGCGGCAGACGCGCACGAAGCTGTTGCTGGGCGCTTCGGCGAGCCAGGGGAAGTCCGTCTTCAGCCCCGGCAGCATCTTCGACATGTCATGGAAGAAGACGAACGTGCCGTCCGCCGCGTGGCGCTGCTTCTGCATGGCGAGAAGATGGTTCCACAGCCAGCGGCATGCCCCGGCGTACCTTGCCAGCGTCGAGGACTGAGTCCTCGACGGATAGAGCTTCAGCCGAAATGCATTCAGATGTGCCACGCGACGATGATTGTTCCGTTTCCGTTCCATCAACGGATGTCAGGACCGGGAAGGCGTGTCAACCGCCGAATCCGTTTTGGACCAACGGCGTAACTTGGCGCGCTTCAACCGAACGTTCCGGATTGCCACTGCGCGAAAGCAACCCTGCAAGCCCCGTATAGCGCTTGTTGACCTGGGCCGCGTTGACGGCGTGCTCGATCGAGTCCTTCGACCCGATCAGGATGCATTCCTTCTTCGCCCGTGTGATCGCAGTATAGAGGAGGTTTCTGGTGAGAAGGATCCGCGGAGCGTGCGGGACCACGAAGATGACCACTGGAAACTCACACCCTTGCGACTTGTGCACGGTAGCGGCCCAGGACAGCTCGACGTCGTCGACATCACGCCGCCCGTAGAATGCAGCGAAACCCGAGTAGTCGACCTTCATGCAGGGTTCCTGGTTGCCGTCGTCGTCCTGCCGGGTTCCCACCCAGGTTACCGTGCCCAGTTCTCCGTTGTAGACCTTCTTCACGTAGTCGTTGCGAAGGTGCATCACCCGATCCCCGATGGAGAAGACCCGACCCTTGAGATCGACGGAGTTGTCTTCCTTCTGGGGATTGAGCGCGGCCTTGATCTCGAGGTTGAGCCTGTTGATGCCGAGTTCGCCGTCCCTGTAGGGTGCGAGAACCTGGATGTCTGAAACAGGGTCATATCCCGCTGCCGGCAGCCTTCTGGCGATGAGATCGACGACCTTGCCCCTGATGAGGTCCTCGTCATTCTGCGCGAAGCGCGTGCTGACGTAGAAGCCCTTCAGCTTCTCGCCCTCGCCAAGCGGGTATTCCCCCGTGTTGACGCGTGCCGCCGCCACCACGATCCCGCTGTCGCCTGCCTGGCGGTGGACCGTCTGCAGTCTCGAGACCGGGATCATGCCGCAGTCGATGAGGTCGCGGAGAACCTGTCCCGCGCCGACGGACTCCAACTGGTCGACGTCGCCGACGATGAGCAGGCCGCCGTCTCTGCGGATCGCGTCCGTGAACGAATCGGCGAGCATCAGGTCGATCATCGAGAATTCGTCGACGATCATCTTGGCAAATTCAAATGGCTTCGAACTGTCGTATTCGAACCCTCCCTTTTCGGCGGAGAAGGCGAGGAGCCTATGGCAGGTGCTCGCCGCCTTTCCGGTCACATCCGCCAGCCGCTTGGCCGCGCGCCCGGTCGGAGCAGCGAGGCCATAGGTGACTGCGAGGATCTCGAGGGCCTTCACCACGACCCGCTGGGTCGTTGATTTGCCCGTCCCCGGGCCGCCGGTGATGATGGATACCGGGTGGATGACAGCCATGACGGCTGCGGCGAACTGGCCGGGATCTAGGTTCACGCCGAGTTCGTGCGAGGCCTGCCTCACGGCCGCCTCGGCCTTTTCGGCTGGAATCCGCGTCCCGTTGCTGATCATGTCAATGAGGCGGTCCCTGAGCTTCCGTTCCGCACGGAACAGCGCGGGCGGATAGATGAGACCAGTGTCCTCATCGATGACGACGAGGTCGGTCTCAAGAACGCGATCCACTCCCGCCGCAGCCAATTCGGCTGTAACCTTCAGCAGAGACGATGCCTCGCGGACGAGGAGATCTCGAGGCATCGCACAGTGGCCGCCCTGGAAAGTCTTCTTCTCGAGAGCATGCTTGACCCCGGCGTCGATGCGCGTCGGGCTGTCCGCCTTGTGTCCCGCGGCGAACGCGATGCGGTCGGCCATCTCGAAGCCGATCCCGTTGATCGTTTCGGCGAGCTTCCACGGCGTCTCCTCGATGACCCTCTTGCAGGCCGCTCCATAGCGCTTGATGATCCTGTGGATGCGGTTCTCGCCCAGTTCCCTGAAGCGTCCGAGATACTCCACGAGTTCTGGTTGGCCTACATCGTTCGTCCAGGCTTCGGAGATCGCGACCGCGTCCTTCAAGGTGATCTTCGGAGCCTTCGCCAGCTCCTCGGGGTCATGCATGATTTCTGGCAGTCTCTCGCCGTGGAATTCCGCAAGCGACTTGGTCTTCGCGACGCCGATTCCCTGCACGATCTTGTTCTTCAGCCATCGCACCACGCCTTTGGAGCCGGGATGGATCTCGTGCATGATCGTCATCGCCTTGAACGTCGGCTTGCCCTTGTACCTGCTCCACGTTCCCTTGGCGATGATGCTTTCGTTCTTCTCGACCGTGACAGCGCTGGTCACGGTGATCTTGTGCTCTCTCTTCGCGCCGTCGAGGACGAGGTAGACCGAGTAGCCATCCGAGGTTCTGTAGATGACCTTCCTCACCGTACCGCGCAGTTCGTCTAGCTTCTGACCGTCCGGCTTCGTCTCGGGGGCAGGTTCGGTGAAGAAATCGGGCTGGTCATCGTTCTGCGGCTCCTGCGGGGCAGCCGCCAGCCGCCCTCCATTGAGGCTGAGCGTTGGGCGCCTCACCGGAGTGAATCCTTGTTCGCCGCCATCGAATCCTTCATCCTGTCGGAACGAGGCATTCAGGGGCAGTCTTCTGGTCAGGGTCATGCTGCTTATGCTCTGCTTTCGGCAAGGATTCAAATGTCGTTGGCGCGTGAAGATGCATGATAAGGGGTGATCGCGCAAGGCTTCAATAAAGGATTCGCGGTGCCATCTCGACGGGCGGCAAATTTCCCGCCTACACTTCCTGAGGATATGTGTCTGGAGGCAAACGGCATGAGACTTCTAGGAAAACTGGTGGTAATGGCATCGCTGCTAGCTGCTTCGGCTGCGTCCGCCGGTGATGCTTGCAAGGACTCGCTGAAGGACATCGTCTCCAGTTCGCCATACATTGCGGCCAACATGCTCGCGGTGGATGCGAGCAAGCCCGACCAGATCACCTTCCGGCACCGGGACGACTCCCGCATGATCGTCAACTTCGAAGGACGCGTGTCGGATCCGGTGCACGGAATGTCCCGCGGCGGCTATGTCCAGTCGCTGAAAGACAGCGCAGACGCGTATGTCTCGAAAGTGAAGGGTCAGGGGCGATGGGCGGAGTCGTCCGCCTATCCATATGAGCCGATCGGTTGGAGGACTGTCGAGGAGACGCAGATCGCAAGTGTCGGGGATGCGCTGGTCGGGCATCTCGAGATCAGGTTCGGACCTGACTGCACCGTCGTCTCTGATTTCGTGGCTCCGTCCACTCTCAGCCTGCGGTCGCGCTGGACGGACATGGTGGTCGCGATCGGCGAGCTGCGAGCGAACGCCGCCAAGCATGTCACCATCGAGCAATGGGAACCTGAAGACACCAATCCGGTCGGTGTGCCTGCGATCGCGGGCGGTTTCATCGCGCCGCTCGGGGTCATGATGATCGTGTACATGATGATGTCGAGCCTGATGAGGTTCGAGGATCCCAACATCGGTGTCCGCACCGTCATCGGCGGCATCGCGTTTGCATCCGCCGCGGCGCTCGCCATCCAGTCTACGGCGTTTCAGGAGGGTTTCGCGAACCTGAAGTACGTCGACAACATGCTGCTCTACGGGTTCACAGGGGTCGTCTCGGCGGTCGCCTGTCTGATGGGGTATCGCGCTGGTTCGTTCGCCCTGATCGCCGCCGCCGTTTCGGGTGTCGCGCTCATCGTGTCCGCGCTCTTCGGCTGGACCCCCTCGCCCGTCCTGAACGGAAGCATTGGCGGACTTCTTCTTCTCCTCGGCATCGGCGGCGTCTATCTGTGGTCGATGGTCGAATACGGGGCATTCCGAAACGTCCGCCGCAAATAGCATCCGTCGTCTCGCCGCCGACATCCGCCCGTGACACTCGCGTGTCGGGCGGATAGTCTTTCCACGAACATGCAAGAGAGGCTGCTCCCATGGGTACCGAATCAGAATCCACTCCGTCCCCTTCCGAAATCCTGTTGAGCCAGATTGCCGCTGAACTCGGTGTCCGCGGCTCGAGTGGCTCTGACATTCTTGCGGCAGTCCGCCAACTCCGTACGCTCGCCAAGGCTGATGCCGAGGGGAGCCTGCTGTACTGGAGCATTCAGCATGGGAACGGCAGCACCACCGAGACTGATGATGATCTGACCGCCCTCAGGAAATTCAGGGAATGGAAGGACGCGCATCCGGATGACAGGATCGAACTCGTGAAGATCGTCGGCATCCCCGTGGATGGTCAGAACCTCCATGTTGACTATGACAGCTTCGGCCGCCGGATCGCAGGGATGAAGATGCGGGCCGAGGAATTCAAAGCCCGCTAGTTTCACTCCGTCGTCGGGAACAGGCCGTTTCCGAATGTGGGTGCCGGATCTTCCGGGCGCGGCATTTCTGGCAGATCCGCCCTCGGATTGATGGCCAGAATGATCGCCTGCAACTGGAGACGCTTGCCCTCGTCGACGGGTAGGTTGAAATCAGCATAGGTGTAGCTTCCGACCATCCGGAGGTAGTCCTCAAGTTCAGGATGCTCCTCGAGCTTTCTGCGGACCCCTTTGGCATCCTTGGCCGGGTCTCGCCAGGAAAGTGCCTCCACGAACGATGACAACGACCTCATCGATGACGTGAACCGCTCCTGGTGAGCCGGGGAAGGGGCACCCGCTGCAGCCACCTCCGTGATGATGCGGTAAGCCTGCTCGGCGTGCGCGGCGCACTGGCGAAATCGGTCCGCGACGCTGAACGTCCACGGATTCGGAGCGGCAGCGGCCGGGGCCGAGAGTTTCAGAACCGCAGGTTGGTGGCGCTCCTCATCTCCCGTCGCCTCCACCTCGATCTTTCTCCGTATGTTTTCTCCGATCAGCCGCCTAAACTCGCCGTTTCTTCCCGGACGCAGGCGTTCCAGGAACGTACGAACCGTGCCGTGTCTCTGAACGCCCCAGAACTTGCTCTCCGTCTCGGCCAGGAGGGGTTTCGTCCTGTCCAGCAATCCGTTCTCTTTCGCGTAGGCGATGTGTCTCTCCAAGCTGCCCGAGTGCAATTCTGCTATCGCTGCAGCAGCTTCCTCCCCTTTCTGCTCCGCCGGTATGAAGAAGTTCTTGTGGGTCGTCGCCAGTCCCCTTGCGCATAAGGCGAGGCCCCTGTCCTTTGCGGATACCGACAGTTCGTTCAGCCAGCGGGCTACGTCCTTGGAAGACGACTCCGCGCTGATCCCGGTGAGCGCCTCCCGGAGCTCCCGCATTCCTGCATCGCTGATGGTTAAGCGTTCGCTGACCCTGTGTGCTTGACGGACGACTTCAGCCGGGTTGGCCGTCCCGCCGTGGCTTAACAGATCGGCTGCGGCGTTGAGGGCCGCCCGGGCGGCCGCTCCCGAAAAATGCTCGATCGCCTCGATCCTCGTTCGCCGTCCGCCGTTGGTGAAGGACAGTCCGATGATCGCCGCCTCCCGGCAGCTCACGATCTTGGTCAATTCCCCCAGGTTTCGCCCTGCCAGGACGAGTTCGGTGACCGCGAATGCATCGGCGAAAGCCTCCAGCCGTCTGAGCGCGTATGGCGAGGCCATCTGAAGGTTTCTGGCATTGTCGTCCATCGAGTGAGCGTATTCGTGAACCGTCATGAACTCATGCGCGAGAGATGGCTGGACATCGAATCCAGGTATCATCCCGGCACCGCTGATGCCTGCGAGATGGGTGAACGAGCAGCACTCCACGCTGCCGAAATTGATGAGCCAGGCATTGGTCTGTCCAGCAGGTCCGAAAGAGGGGATTACCGATGGCCCGGCCACGTCCACGTCCACGCCATCTTCCTGCAGTCCCGCCGGGAGGGCTGCTTGTCGTCTTGCTTCATAGGCCGATCCGTTGCGATAGACGACTGGATCGAGGACGAAACGGGGTGCGTCGTATCCGACCATGTTCTGGTTCGAATGTCTCGCCATCACGTCCAATGCATGGTGGGCCGCAACGACCGGCCGGATCACTGAAATCGTCCTGCCATCGTTGACGGTTCTCACGTCGCCATGCTTTTCCGCCATTGCGATGTTTGCCAGCGTCTTCCATTCTGCATCCATGCGCTGGCCACGCATGCTTGTCCTGACGCGTTTCAGAGCTGCAGCCGCCGATGGTTCGATGCCGATGCCGCGGACAACAACCCGGCCATCCCGCTCGGTGGCGAGCTCGCCCATGGTCATGATGTCGTCGCCGGCTGAAGCTGACGGCGACTTGTCCAGCTCGATGAACGCGGTTCCTTCTCCGGACGCGAGGATGATCTCGGCGATCCATGGTGTTCCGTCACCGCCGTTGCTCAAAACCCTGCGGACTGTCCCGTAGATCTGCCTAGCCAATGCGTGCCCTCACCGCCGCTCCACGCCCGCCACGGACATGGATAAATCGGCATAAGTCTTCGCTCCAGGCTCGCCTTGGACAACCACGACAGTTCGCCTTTTGGCGATCTCGTTTGCAAGGCGCTGCGGCCCGCCGCCCAGCAGCATCGAGGTCGAGCGGCCGTCGGGGAAGACGCACCTAAGCCCGATCCGGCTCGGCATGCCATCCAGGGTGCTGACCATCGTGCGGTTCACGATGACCGTGATCGATGACGGGCTTGTGGGGAAAGGCTTCCTCCTGATCTCGATGATCAGATCGCCGTTGTCCTGCACGGCGCCGTGCCAGTCCGTTGCTGGAACGGCCATGACCCGTCCGCCCGAGAATGGCCGCTGCGCCCGAGAGCCTTCGTTCGCCGCCATCATCCTCGACCGGAGGCCCTTCTGCGCCGGGGTTTCATCGAAGCCCAGTGGAGAGCAGGTAAATGGCAGCCGCTCCTTCGTTCCTCGCCTTCCGTGGTGAAGCGCAGCGGCGGCTGCGAGGCAGGCCGCCATCGCTGCCTGGCTTCCGCCTTCATCGGCATCGTCGGACGCGCCAATCTCGGCCCTGAGATCCGCTGCAAAAAGTGCGATCCGCTCGTCAACCGGGATCCATGCTCCGCGGCGGAACCGATATCTCCTCGAGGCCTCCGCTCCCATTCCCTCATCATCGATGTAGCCCACGATCCTCAATTCCGACCCGGCTGGCAGTGGAAGCGCGGGGGCGAGCTCGAGGAAAACCTCACCCTTCCTGCCGTCGGCCGTCACGAAACCCCGCCATGTCCCCGTCTCGCGGCCGTCATCTACGACCCTTCCGACAAGAACCGCATGGATCTTGCCTCTGGAATATCCCACTGCTGGCTTCTGTCCCTTCTTCAGAACCGGAGCCACGGCGAAGGCCGGGCTTTTCCCGTTGTAGGTGCCAAGGATCAGGGATCGCGAGCTTGAGATGAGTGTGTCGGCTGGGGCCGCCGCGAGGCGGTGGCTGCCGCCAGCTCGTGACGCGGCATCGAGGATGGATATCCTTCCATCCTCGGCAATCCTGATCACCGGAGCCTTGAACGGGCCGAACTTTGGAGCAAGGACGAGGAGGCGCTCGCCTGCAGGGGACTGCGCGATCGACCATTCGATGTCGGAGTCTTTCGGGCGCGACTCCAATCCCAGCCAGCGCCGCAGCATCTGGCCCTACTGCGCTATCTGCTGGGCGGCGGCCTTGCTGACGGAGGCGATCGCTTGAAGCACGCTTTCCTTCGTCTGCGGCCCCCAGAGAGCCTGCACCTTCTGTCCAACGACAATGATGATGGCGGGCAGTTCGGTCGCGCCGGACCTCTCGGCAAGCGCGGTGCTTGTCTGCATCGTTTTCGTTGCCTTCCGGCGGTCGTCGTTGGTCACCTCCACTCCGGAAGCGGCCAGAGCCTTGATCCTTGTCTCCGGCTTGACCCCCTCCCGGAGGTAGATCTCGCGCATGGCTGGCCAATTTCCGCCGTTTGCCGCTGCCGAAATCATGTCGATCGAGGCGGCGGTCGCATCCATGCTGGATCTGGGGCTGTCGCGGTGGATTACTCTCACGTCCGGATCCAGCGCTGCGATTTCCTTCAGCGTCTGCGATACCGAGTTGCAGGGGACGCAGCCATAGTCGCTGAACTCCAGGATGGACACCGGGGCATCGGCCCTTCCGGTCACCGGGTCTGGAAGTCGTTCCGTCGGTGGCTCTGCTTTCGCAACACCGGCGTTCTGTCCTTCGCGCCACTTGACGATGGCTTCGACGAGTTCCTGCGGGTTCTTCTTGAAGTAGTCGATGACCTCGCGAACGACCTGCTGTCGGTCGCCGTCGGTCAGCTTGATCGGCTCCTGGGCCATGGCTACTGTGGAAGACAGCATTGCAACGAGAGCTGCAGTTAGGATTCGCATCGCGCACTCCTGGGATTTTTTCTGTCCTATCGGGCCGCAAACGAATTCTTCTGTCAACACGAAACGGTACCGATGAATCCTTTCGATCAACTTGGCATTCCACACGGATCGGCCGCCGACGAGATCCGGTCGGCCTACAGGCGGCTTGCGAAGGAAGCACACCCCGACCATAACCTGGGCGATCCTTCGGCGGCGGACAGGTTCGCCGTTCTGCAGGAGGTGTATAAGGCCGCTCTGCGTGCAAGTGCCGCTGCTGTCGCCTCTTCCAGCCAGTCAGATGCCTCCGGGGTCGGCAAGAGCCGAACCCCTCCCCGGCACCGGACGGTCTATCGCGAGGTCTTCCTGGAAGTAGCCCAGGCCATCTCCGGCTGCACGGTGCCGATGGAGGGGGCTTCCGGTCTTTGCCGCCATTGCAACGGAACCGGAAGGCTCGACTGCGAGCACCCGGTCGGCTGCTCGACTTGCGATGGCTCGGGCACAATCGCCACGCAGTCGAAGGGCTATATCGTGCTCAAGCTCGAATGCCATGAGTGCCTTGGGGTCGGCACGACAATGCATGTCCCATGCCACCATTGCGGAGGCTTCGGTGTCAGCAGCATGGCGCCGTGCCACGTCGAGATCCCCGCCAACGTCAGGGATGGAGATACTTTCCGGGTGGAGGGTGCTGCCAGCATTCCCGAGGAGAACGTGCGCGGCGACATCGAGTTCGTCGTTCGCATCAGCGACAAGCGCTTCCGGCTGGATGGCGACGACATCGAGGCGACTGTGTGGATCGATGTCTGGCAGGCCGCGCGAGGCTGCAACGTGCCGTTCAAACTGCCCGACGGATCTCCAGTGCGCCTTACAGTCCCGGCTGGAACCGGGGACGGAAAGCGGTTCACGATGAAGGGCAAGGGCATGCCGTCCACGGAAGGGGAAGCGGCTGGGGACTTCCGAGCCGTCGTGGCGGTCCGTCCGCTCTCGATATCGTCCCCCGAGATCGATGCCGCTTTGACTGCGCTCGAGAAGGCGGTCGTGGCTGCTCGTGGAGTGAAGGCGCGGTGAACCTGCAAAGATGCACGGCCCCGTGAACATCCCTGTTCCGGGGCCGTGCATCTTTGGTCTCTTCTACGGTCGTCAGTTGCTCATCAGACTGCGGAAGAAGTTCACGAGGTTGATGATGTTGAGGTAGAGGCTGAGTGCGCTCCAGTAGCGGCTGGTCGCCAGCGCCTCCTCGCCGAAGCTCTGGGAGTAGTTCTCCTTGAGGCTCTGGGTGTCGTAGGCCGTCAGTCCAGCGAAGACCACGATGCCAATGATGGAGATGGCGAAGTCAATTGCCGGACTTCCGAGGAAGATGTTGATGATCGATGCAATGATGACGCCGAACAGGCCGATCACCATGAACGACCCCATGCCTGAAAGGTTCTTCTTGGTGGTGTAACCGTAAAGGCTGGTCGCGGCGAACGTGAATCCTGCGAGTGCGAGGGCTTTGCCGGCGCTGCCGCCCGCGTTCTGCGTGACGAGCAGGGAGAGGCCGATCCCCTGGAGAGCGACGAAGGCCCAGTACACGGCACGCACCGACCCAAGCGAGCGTCCGATCTTCCCGAAGCTCGCAAGCAGCAGAAGGGCCAGCGGCGCGAACATGCCGATGAGACCAAGGATCGTCATCTTGTTGTCCGCGCTGAAGAACAGACCGCGCAGGGGCGTTTCCGCCACGGCAAACGCGCTGGCCGCCGAAACTGCCAGACCCAGCGCGATGAGGTTGTAGGTCTTCAGCATGTGGGATCGCAGCCCCATGTCGACCCCGGTTGCGATCGTGCCGGAATTGGCGAACTGATGAGATGACATTTCGTCCTTTCCTCCGGACGTGGCCGGAATTGAATCCTTCAACCGGACTGATCCGGCAAGATTCATATATGCATCAGCGCCCCGGCGTTCAACTCACAATGTGGTGCTCGGCCGTTGTCGGCGGTGGACGCGATGGCCATCAGTGGCGAAACTATAGCGTAGCAACACGGGGAATCCATGCTAGCAGCACTGTCCGTTTCACTTCTCTCGTGGTTCCTTGGTCCGCCCCTGCCGGATGCATGCCCCGCTGTCGAAGCCGTCATAAGCGTCTATTCGACCAACCCTGGCTTCACCGTCGACCACGGAAAGCCCCGTGCAGAGCTCAGCCGGATGGTGGGGCAGAAAGTCTTTCCCGGCTTCTACATGCAGGGCCTGACCGACATCACATACGCCACCACGCCGCGCTTCCTGATATCGAGCCAGGAGCTGGCCGACGGCAGATGGTGCGCCTCGCTCAAGCAGGCGAACATCGAGTTCGGTTTCGCCGAGCCCGCCCGGATCCACATCGCCAGCGAGATTCCCGGGGCGAGCTGCCGTTATGTGACGGTCCTGGCCCACGAAAAACAGCATGTCGGCATTTCCCAGCGGGTGATCGGGAATGCGGTCGAAGATCTTGATCGCGCACTCGCCGCCTCGATGCCGAAGATTTCGCCCGCCGTTGCTGAAAGCGAAGAGGCCGCCAGCATGATGCTGAGGGCCTCTTTGGAGAAATTCATCGGGGACATGACACGCAGGCATATCGCGCGGGCCGAAGTTGAAAACGCCTCGATCGACACGAGACAGTCCTACGAACTGCTTACGGCGCAATGTCCGGATTGAGGTTTATGCGGCCTTGAGATGTTCGCCAGAGATGGCGCGGTCGGCACTCTTTCCGGCTGACATCTGAGGAGCCGGAGCGGGTCGCTTGAGAACGCCGGGTAGTCCCTTGAGGACGAGATACTCGATGGTGACGCCAACTTCCTTGGCGAACATGGCGACCTGCTCGTGGTCGTTGCGATCAAACCATGCGGCGATGCGCCTTGTGCCGGTTCTGCAGTCTGGCCCCTCGGTCAGGATCTTGGCGGGAGCCTTCTTGCGTCTGACGAGTCTGTCGCGGCCCACCTTGAGGAACGGGCTTCTGCCATATTCCGATACCGTTGCATTCACTGAGAGGGCGATCAGCTCCTGGAGTGTGACATCTTCCTTGTCCCGCTTCTGGTGCGCCGCCTCGACCAGTGCCGGGTCTGCGTGGGCTATTATCTGCTTCTTGTTTTGACGCGACAGCGACGGACGTATGCCTATCTTCATGACGAAATCCTTATTCGAGGTTTGCGTATTTCGGCGGCATCTCGCCGATTTCATTGTTGACAATACGACATCGGATCGGGCTCGTCAATTGTTGACTAAAAACTCACCAGAAGCGCTGGACTTCCGGTCCTAGAGATGGCTCAAATCATGGGGTCTGAATCCTTTTCCACCACTCTCGGACCGTGCGTTTCCGGGATTGGCTTTCGCTATTGGTGTATCCGTGGAGCACAGCATGAATCGCCCAGAAGCCCTTCCCCCGGTTCGAGCTGTCGAGAAAGCAGCCGTGCAGGCCGGCTGCCGCTACCAGGTTCTCTTCAGGATACTCGACCACATATGCGACCTTCCCGTCGCTTCTGTCGGGGAAGGTGCGGCGATGCTGTCCGACGATGCACTGGCAGGGCTGTTTTTGCTTCACCACCCGGACGTCGCAGAAGGCGAACGGCGTCAGGTTGTCATGGCCTTTCTCGCCGAGGATCCTGAGGCTCTCGCCATGCCGGACTTGACGCGCGCTGTCTCGGCCTACAAGCGACGGGGTCTGCGGGAATTCATGGCTGTCGTCCGTCCCATCAGCGAGGCGAACCGTCGTCGCCGCCTGGGTTCGGACACACCTCGCGTCAAACCGTTCGATGATGCCATGACCGTTTCGCAGCTTCAGAACGGCCATGGACAGGGTCGCATCGTGCGGGCTGCAATCCTCTACAAGGGGTTCGTATGGTCGAAGCCAGCACCGAAGCGCCATTCCGACATCATCAACGAGATGTTCGACATCCTCGGCGAGGAGTTAGACGCGCCCCAGGCGGAGGGATTCGTTTCGTCCTCCGGCCATTTCCTTGATCGGAGGGAGGCGTTGCTGCTGGCTCGTGCATCCGGTCAGACGTTCCTCGAGGAGCCGCCAGATGACGAACTGTTTTCCGAGAATCTCTGGTGAAATCGACCGAGGACGTACGGAGATCTTCCGCGATTCCTTCCTGACGGCGGCAGGTAACCAAGAAGGCGGGGTAGTTCTTCCCCGCCTCGGTTGATTCCTCGCTACAGCCCGGTCAGCGCATGCGGAGCAACTGCGGTTCGTCGTCATTCGACGACGGCGGAACTGGATCGCCGAACTCGTCGACCTGGCTCGAGTTGCGGAAGTAGAACATCTCGTCGTTGCGCGAGATGATCGCCGGGCCGTCCGGATTGTCCATCCGGTTGTCCTTCTTGCGCAGGACGACGACCGAGTCGTTTCTTCCCCGCCTGATGACATGGGTCTCCGGATCCCAGTTGAACTCTGGCACGCCAGCCTCTGCAGCCACTGCGTCGGAGAATGCCTTCAGGACGCGCCTGTGGCCGTTGTAGGGACCCAGAAAGCGTATGTCCTCGCTCTGATGCGCCGGCAGTCCTTCGTTGCTCCACTCCATCTCGCGGTGAATGGTGCCGTCCTCGGAAGACCACACGGCCTTAATCCGGCCGTCGCGCTTCAACATGATCACGTTCGGAGCATCGTACCCATCTGGTGAAAAGCCCGTACGTGTCATGACGATATCCTGATTGGCGTTGAACCTTCCGTTCAAAGCCTCCGAGAGCCTCGACAGGCTTTCCGCCAGATGTTTGCGGTCGCATACAAGCACATCGATGTCTCCCGAGATCGCGGCCTTGAAGCGGGCGATGATCGACGTTTGCGGCTCGCGCATGACCTTCTGGAGAACGTCGGCATGCTTTGATGACATGATCGCCATGGCGAGGCCGCCGATCGACTTTCCACGCCTCACAGCGTGGAAGACCACGTTGCGCACACGAGCATCGAGGTCGGTCAGGCGGTCGCTTGCCTGACCCTTCAACATGTCCTCGATCTTGTCCTTGGTCATGACGACCACGGAGGCTACGGCAAGGAAACCCAGCCCGGTTCCAAGGCCTCCCTGCAGAACGCTCTCGATATCGAGCGGGCTCACCATACCAAGTCCGAGGACTCCGCCAGTGATCGAGGCGGCCGACAGATGGTTCTTGATGGCGGTGAGGCGCCGGTCCCATATGAACGCCGTGTCCGTCGGCGCTGCAGGCTTGGATCCGTCCTTCTTCCTCGTATCCGTGAACTGCGTCTCCCTGTAGCTGTTGCCGACGATGATGGCATCCTTCGTCCGGTCCGGGAGGAACTGCTCAGGAGTGTTCTTCATCCTCGGAGCAATGATCGCCTTGTCGAAATTGTTCGCGTACTGGACGCTGTCCACCCAGTCGACGTTCCTTGCCTCCGCGCGGAACAGGTTGCAGCGGCGGATGTATGTTCCGACGAACGTCGACGAACAGATGTCAGCCTTCGACCAGTCGACCTTCAGGCATTTCGCCTTGTCCCAGAGCGTAAAGGGCAGGTTCGCGCCCACGAAGCTTGTGTGCCTGCGGTTTGCCGGGTGGGGAACAAGGATGGACTGCACAAATGAGGCATAGGGCGCCGACATGCCGTCGCAGGCTGCTCCGCGCATGCTCGCGTAGTCGAATCTTGCCTTCTTGGCCCGGCATCCGGTCATCTTCGCGCCGTCAAGATTGGCCCCTGTGAAGTCGCCGAACGACAGGTCCAGATGCTCCAGGTCGTCATCCGACAGATCCGCGCGCGCGAACGACTTCTTCTCTTGGATCAGGCGCTCGATCATCGCCTTCTTGGACGGTGCCTGACGCTGGTACATGACGTTGCCGTCGATGTCCTTGATCGTGAAAACCTTCATGCTAATCCACCTCGTATTTGATCGCTCGATGCTGGCATGATCCAGAGCAAGCGACACGGCGCAGCGATGTCATAGGAAAAGGATTCGTCTCAGTTCGGAGAGCATCATCGAGGCGGCGGCGAAGCTGTCATGTCCTATGATCTGGTTGAACAGGAGGGCACATGTCAGCATCAGGCTGCCTACGAGGGCCGCAGAAATTACCCGATCGGTCGCGCCCAGCAGTTCCCTCACGAGGCGTGGCCTGCCCGTGAGCGCCGCAGCAAGGCAGAGGAGCAGCCAGACTGGGAGGAGATAGGGATGCACCGCCCCTGCCGCGGGCGATGTTGTCAGCGCGAGCGTCACGGCCGCGCCCGGAGCGATGCGTTTTCGTCCGCGCAGAAGAACCCGCTGGCGCTGCTGTCTCGCCACATTGAAGATGATCCGTCGCGCTTCCTCGACATCGACTTTGAAGAACTCGCGGTTCTTGCTCACGCGGCGCGCGGCGAGGCGCTCATGAACCTCGCCCTCCGTCCATCGGGCATTCCGGGAGGCGATCACGGCTTCCAGGGTGAATGGAAGCACGCCTGTCGAGGCATTGAGTTCTCTCAGGCGCACTTCCGGATTTCTCGCAGTCATCCCGATCTTGACGATGCCCGGCATGGCCTCGTTGGAGAGGACGTAGACGAACCCTGCCTTTGATCGAACGCCGGACGCTGCCATAGGGACTAGCGACCCATGGATGGGTCGGACTGCTCTTCGAAGTAGACGGTCAGCTCGGGGAAATTCTCCGCGACCTCGCGCCGGGCTGCCTCGACGTTCGCCGCATCGAATACCTCCGTAAGGAAGGCGACGACCTTAGAACCCTCGGCGCCCATGTCGTACCAGCCGTTGGTGTTTCTGCCCCCGGATGGGATGAGCTCGTTCATTTCCGGAGAAAGCTGGTATCCGTTGTCACTCTCGTTTCCATTGACGGACATGTGCAGGACCACTCCCGGCGCGTAAGTCGCCCTCGCCACCGAAATGAAGCTGTCGACGACCCCGGAACCATCGGCCGCGTGCTGCGCCACGGTGACCATATGGTCGTAGAACTCGTTCTTGTTGTGGACCGACTTCGCTATCGGCCGATACACTGTCCATTCTTCATTCCTGTAGTCGGAACGACTGACGACGCCCGCGATGCTCATCTGGAAACGCGCGATGCCGTTGATTTCGGCTGCTTCCCGCCCGTTCCTGCCGTCCTTGATATAAGTGAGGTTTTCCATGTCGGTCTCCTGAAACTGACACCGATGATTGCATCGGGCCGCGCAAGGAGGAAGCGCTGGCGCCCTTGCAGGATGCATGCGCCCTCGGCAAGATGGCCTCGGAAAAACGGAGAGATCAACATGGGATTGCTGGACACGCTGCCCACCAACGACAAGACGCTGGAATACATGATCGGGGCGGTCGCCTTCGAGAGATCCTTCGCAGAACTCTACCACGTCCTGCAGGACAACGAGCCGTGCAATCCGCGGGAGGGCGCGCTGATCGTCGTCCAGGCGCTCATCGCGGGCGACAGTCCCTACATCGACGTTGCGCACAAGGCCGTCGTCCACGTTTACGCCGACGAGGTTTCCTTCGCTGACATGAGGCATTGCCTGACGGGATACATCGCCGAGGCGCGGGACAGGTTCGTGATGCGGGCTCTTGAGGTCGAGGTATCGCAGATGCATGCGAAGCTGGATGCGTGGTCAGGGGCCGATATGGGTGGCGATGCGCCTGCCACCTTCAGCCGCTGATCGCCGACATCGACGTCCGTTCCTCGTGGGCGGTGCCGCGTGGTAAAATCGCGCTTAGGGGCCGCCCATGACGATGCATTTGGACAAGTCGCTCGAAATTCTTGGCTTCCCGGTCTCAAAGTTCAAGGCACTTCTGGCCTCGTGGTCGCGCACGGGAAAGGACCCTGACGATCTATCCGCGTTGGCGGATGTTTCGATCAGTCCGGGTGCTGCCGCCGCGATGCTTGGGGAAGCGTGGAGGCTTGGCCTGATCGGCTTCGTCTTGCCAGAGACCTCTCTTGTGCCGACGAAGCAAGTCGGTCTCACTGAGGCGGGGCTGGCATTCATCCACGCCACCAGCCGACGCAGGACGGTGAAGGAGAAGGCCGCCAAAGTGCTCGATCAGGTTCTTGACCGTGCCAGAGACCTTCTGGCGGATCCGAAGTCGCCTGTCCGCATCGAACGGATCTGGGTGTTCGGCAGCTACATCAAGCCCGAGAAGGCTGATGTCGGCGATATTGACATCGTGATCGAAAGTTCGGGAAAGGACTTTGGCGATCACAGGGGCATGGCGGCGTACATCGGCGAGCACTATCCCGGTCTCTTGCCCGCCGCATTCGATCCCAACGACTTCAGAGGTGCGGAAGAAGTCTTCAAGGGCAGGAAGCTATTCGGCGTTCGCAGGCATCCGCTCCTTGCCCCGAACACCATCGATACGCTTGTCAGGATGCACGAACCCTGCGCCTTGTTTTTCGACGCTTCGCGTGGCGGGCGCATTGAGCCAGAATTTCACCCGCACCATCCAGATTCAACTGGACGAAAAGGCATGCGCGACCGTCTGAACATGCCCGATATCTCCGCGGCCGAACGATTTGAGTTCACAAACCCGATCGTCGTGGACGGTCTGTTCTCAAAGCGGGCAAAGGAAGCCAGCTTCGAGGGCATGGCCCACGCGGTCACCGAAAACGGCGACGAGTTCACGCTCCGATGGGATGCGAGTCCCGGTCAGGGGGTCATGGTGCGTCGGTCGATACACTGGGGAGACGACGCCTGGTATTGTGAATTCTCTGTAGACGCTGCGCCTGAAGCGGACATTCCCGCCTCTCGGTCGTGGATGCTGGCACGCCAAATCGTCCTGCTCGCCGAGGCCGACATGCTGCGCCTTGCGGCACACCGTCACCAGGTCGGTTCGATGCACGAAATCGAAGTCGATGTCACGCTCGATGCGGCATATGCGTCGGATCACCCCCTCAGGGATCATCTCGACATTGAGATTGAACGCGCGGGCAACAAGATATCCAGCAAGGAGAAACCTGCCCTACCCTCGTCCATGGCCTTCGGTGTCTCTCTTCTCCTCGGCGGCAATGGCACCGGCATTGCAAGACCGTGTGACTTCTCCGAAGCTGAATGGGAGGAGAGCGATCTCCCATTCAGCCGTGCGGAATACGAGGAATGGGCGCAGGAGCAGGGGCTGGACAGCAGGTTCATCCCCTGACGGAAGTCGGCACGTTCTCCGCGATCAACGAACGCCTTGCGGGGCTGAGACCAAGTCCCTCAGCCTTTCCAGCGCCTGTTCGGCGCGCTCGAAGTCCGCAACGAAGAGGTTCAGCATCGGAGTGATCTGAACCTCTTCGTTCTTGGTCTTCTCCTGGAACCGTTTCAGGAGGCCCGCCATCTGCGAGAACAGCTCTAGCGCATCCACCAGCCAGGTCATGCCAGTGAGCGCGGGCGCCTCCAGATTGGCATCCCATTCGCCGCCGGGAGCCTTCGGCATCGGCATGAAATGGGTTGGGTGCACGCGGATGAAGTTCGCCCCGCTGACCAACGCATCGAGACTGTAGCATTGGCGCTCGCCCTTGTGATGGCCAACCCAGAAGAACTCACAGCCGCGCCCGCCGTGCCATCCGATAAATACTCCCTCCGCCGGAAGTTCCGATATCGGTCTCCAGCGCAACGGAAGAAACTCCGAAATATGATCGCACAGGTTGACCATCGCGGCCTTCGCCGAATTCATGTCGGTGGGCTGCTCGCCAGTTTCGATGAGAACGCCCATTATCTGAACGGCCTCAACGAACCCCGCCTCGCGGCCGGCCTTTCGCGCCTGGCCGCGGACATCGAATGTCACCTCGGCATCCGACAGTAGCTCATCGACGAAAGCGAGAACCCTCGCTTCCTCGGTGCCCTTCCTTCGGCGCTTGAAGGTCTTGTACTTGGCTAGGATGATGTCGCGACGGCTCGGGCCGATGATGTCCCATGGAATGTGCGGGGCCACGGTTCAGTCCTTGATGTAGTGCGGCACAAAGCGCGACGAGTTGCGAGCTACCGGGGTGTCGTCTTCGCGGATACCCATGCCAGCGGGATTGCCGGCGATCACCCACGATCCGATTACTGCCCAGTCGTCGCCGAACTTTGGCAGGAGCTGCGCCTGCTGAACGACGAAGCCTTCGCTTCCGTAACGGCCCTCCACATCGATGCGGCCGCCGTCGACCGTCGGATCGACGATCGTCACGTTCGCTCCCTCGCGGGAGAGCAGCGGCTTGCGGACGTAGCGATCAAGGGTCTTCGCCCGCGGGTCGTCCGAGAAATAGGCGGGGAGAAGGTTTCCATGTCCCGGGTTCATCTCCCAGAGCACGGGCAGCAGCCCCTTGTTCGACAGCGTGAGCTTCCACAGCGGCTCGAGGATGCGCGTCGGCGTCGTGATGAGCTTCACGCCGAATTCCTCGCGCACCATGTCCTCGAGCGGATAGAGCTTGAACATCGTCGCCATGCGCAGGTCGTTTTCATCCACGAGCCAGTCGTCGCCATCAACGCCGATCCGGCTGATGTCGAGCGTGGCGACCTCGCAGCCAGCCTGCACGGCGCAGTCGGCGATATACTCGAGCGTCAGACGGTCTTCGTCGTCCTCGAGGAACGCGGAGAAGTGGATCGCCGGGCTCGACTGCCCGATGTGCCTGAAGGCCTCGACGAGACGTTCATGGATGGAATTGAACTGGTCCGCCTCCTTCGGCAGCTTGCCCCGGCGCTTCATGTCCTCGAACCAGTTCCACTGGAACACGGCGCTTTCGTAGAGCGAGGTCGGGGTGTCGGCATTGAACTCCAGCAGCTTGGCGGCCGAATTGCCGTCGTAGCAAAGATCGAAGCGGCCATAGAGGTCGAGATCGCGCCGATGCCAGGATTCGCGCACGGCCGCATGGAATTCATCCGGGATGGCCATGCGGCGCATGAGAGCCGAATCCTTCGTGATCTCGTCAACGGCCGTGTAGCAGAGATCGAGAATTGCCGCGGCCGGATCCTCGATGTCGTTCTCGATCTCGCTGAGGGTGAATTCGTATGCGTTCCGCTCGTCCCAGTAGCGGGTGCCATACATGGTGGAAATGGTGAAGCCCAGCTCTTCTGCCTGCTGCTTCCAGTCCGGACGTTCTTCGAATGCGACGCGTTTCATGTTCGGTTTCCGTTGATGCGTGGGTGAGGTTTCAGACGCCGTAGCCGAACCAGATCATGATGCCGTGCACGACACCGACCGGGAAAGCGATGGCTCCCGCGATCAGAAAGCCCCACCGCCCATCGAGGAGGCAGGAAATGGTGTGCGTAAGCCATGCCGCGCCACTGATTGCTGAGAGCGCAAGGATCGTGCGGATGAAAAGCGTCCAGGGGCAGTAGTTCAGTCCGAGCATGATGTCAGCCGCCAAACCCGCCGCCGAAGGACGAGCGTCCGCCGAAACCGCCACGCGCGATCGTCTTGCTGGTCGGTGACGGCGCCGAGAAGTTGGAGGTTCTGCTCTTGAGCGTGAACGAGCCGAGGTTCTTGGTCACGGGGGTGCCACCGCCGTTGACGAAGTTGCTCGTGCCCTTCGAGCGATACAGAGCCTGCGGAGCGACTGCTACGGGCGCTGACGAGGAATGGTTCCCCATCATGTACCCCATCATGTAGGGCGTGAACGAGCTGTGCCCGGCGGGATGCGATGCCGCGGCCTGCTGGCACTTGCCCTCTCCGAACTCCTCCTCGCAGTCCTTCTTGGAGCTGTAGGCCGGCGCGGTTTTCTTGAAGTCGGACACCGCCGTCTGATAGTCCGACAGGCAATCTTCCCGGGAGAACTTCCCGGCAGCGATGCACTGGTCCGGGGTCGCATAGGCCGCGGCGTCGACTGCCTTCTGCTCGCCGCAGGAGGACAGCGCGATGCCGGAGCCAAGCAGAGCGAGCGAAATTGCGATCGATCTTTTCATCTTGAATCCTTCAATGGAGTTTTGGCTGGAGGCATTTCTAGGATTCATGTCAGGCATCTGTGCAGAATTGTCAACTGTCGTTGATCGAATCCTTTAGGAGATGTTGCGCGGAAGCATCGCTCCGCGTCCACTTGTGGCAATCGGCCCGGGCATCTATCGTCCGGCAGGAGTGGAAGGGCTGATGCCCGTACCCCACCCTTCAGAACAGGAGCGCCGACATGGACGATTTGAGCAACGAGATCTTCGTGATCGCAACGAACCGCAGGGACGGCGCGCTCCCAGATCCGGTCAAGATCATCGACGGCGAACTTTTTCACGACGTGGAGGCGGCCCATGCCCGTTTCGAGCACAAGCAGGAGGAGTTCGGCGACTCCATCGGCCTATACCGCGCGCTCATCACGATGGATGCGCGTCTCGACGCTCACGCCGCCGCTGAGGAGCGCCAGCCCGGTCTGCGCGACCTGACTGATGATCAGTTGATGCAGCTCATGCGGGCGATGTACGAATCCGGCCGCATCGATGCGCGGAGCGGCTCCGACCTCACGGACGGACAGGTTTACATGCAGGTCCAGGAGGATGTCGCTGATTTCATCCGCGACCAGTTCGCCACGCAGCGTCCCTCCCGCTGACGTGGCTAGTGCCTTAGCGCGGATGCGGGTTCGGCCGGATCCAGCGTCTCGAATTCCGCTCCCACGAACTTCTGGCCCTCCAGCTCCGCTCTTGCCTCCGCAGTCACCATCAGCTTGTAGGGCTGCTGTGACGACTCGGCCACGACCCAGATCGCCTCTTTCTCGACTGACCGGATGCTTGCCTTGCCGTCGGTCGGGAACAGGTTCGCGAACTTCCTGACGATTCGGGCATCCTTCCCCTTCTGATTAAGAACAAGGTCAGCCTCGATCATGAAGTCGATGGCGTCGTCTAGTCCTGCCTTCGCGGCAAAGATCACGTTCCTGATCTCGGCTTCATGCGGGGAAAAGGCCATGATTGCGATCTGCGCCGGCAGGCAGAAGAAGCCGAACCCGTGGTTCTCGAAGGCGATTGCTGACCGTTTGGCGATGACGGCACCCAATCCATCATTGACGGAAGCCTCCACGTAGACCTTGCCATCCTCTTCATTACGATCGATGTCGAAGTGGAGCTGCACCGGGAACCTCCCCTTGATCTTGCAGGCTCCGGCGATCTCGTAGGTCTCGCTGACCAAAGGCTTCAGGGCAGCCCGCGCCTTGGCGTCGAACTCGTCGTCACGATATCCTCTGCCATCCTCGTCCTTGAGAAGGGCAGACGGTTCGTCCCGCCCGATAAAGCCGCGGATTCCGGAAGCTTCCGGGTGTTCCTTGTAGAGGGCGGCGAATGTAGGTCCATAAAGCGCGATGAGGCGGTCGAGGATGTCTACGAGATTCACTTTCGGCTGCATGTCTGTCCACTCAGGTTTTCCAGTTGCTAACCTGCGTACGGGGTCCACGAGAAACCGACAATGGGGGCTGTGACCCGACCGGACGGTCACCGAGCTTGTCCCAGGCTCCCGGTGAGGCAAGCATCGGTCGTGTAATGTGACGCTGATTGGAGGGGCCACTGAATGGAAACGATCCTGACGATGTATCTTGCGACCGGGTCTGGCGCGGATGGTGAGCGGCTACAGTTTGATCGCGTCCGCGCTCAGCCTCTCCCGATCTGGTATTCCAGGTTCGGACATCTCAAGACCATTCACCAGAATGAAGCACTGCTGGGGACGCTGATCAGGGCTGCGGAGGATGGTCTCTCAATGGCTGTCGGCAATGATTGCACGTTCCTCTTCGTGAACGGAGACTTTCCCGCAAGCGACATGGGTGTCTCTGTCCGACCCGACCGGGCTGATCTGACCGATGACGGACGTGGCGCGGACGCGCTTTCGGAGTTGCTGTCCATCCGTCGGATTGCCTACACTCCACGTCGTCTCCATGGCTTTTTCATCGATGGCGACGGCGAGATTCTTGAGCCTGAAGATGTTCACATTCGCTTCCAAGCTTCCACGGTGGAGGCTGTCGCAGCCATGGCGGAGCAGGATCCCGAGGAATGCGAGAAGTATTTCGGCGAAGACATTGTCAGCGCCGCATCGCAATCCGTAGACAGGCAACGTCTCTCGTAACGCCATGATCGCGTTGGAGATTGCCGCAGGCGGCTTACCCGCCGCGGCGTATGGTTCACGGGCTGCTTGCCGATGCCAAGGGACTAGGCAGCGGGTTCGGTGCCGACAAGCTTCAACGCGCGGCCGCCGCCTGCCCTCTCGATCCTGGCTCCTCTCCCGTCTTTCATGGCAGCAGCCGTCAGGAGTCTTGAAAAGATATAGCCCTGGATCATGTCCACGCCTTCGACGCTGCGGATGTAGGCCAACTGATCCGCTCCCTCGACCCCCTCAACGACGATTTCGAAGCCCAGGGCCTTGGCAAGACTGACGACGCCTTTGAAGAGCCGCTGCGCCTTCGGGTCGTCCACGATGTCGAGCACGAACGACCGATCGATCTTCACGCGGTTCAAGGGGAGGCGGTTCAGATAGCTGAGCGATGAGTACCCGGTGCCGAAGTCGTCCAGGGAAGTCTTCACTCCCATGGATCTCAGGATTCTCAAGGTTGTCGCCGTTTTTGCGAAGTCCTTGACGAATACGGTTTCCGTCACCTCTATGCACAGGCAGGAGGCCGGGAGATCGAAATCCTCGAGCGCCTTCCTGATCATCCCGACAATGTCGTCCCGGGCAAGATCCAGTGCAGAGAGATTCACGGAGACACCCACGTCCGCTCCCCAGCCCTGGCAGTCCTTGCACGCAGTCCGGAGGACATACTCGGTGAGTTTCCCGATGACCCCGATCTCCTCCGCCATCCCAATGAACTGTGAGGGCGAGATGTAACCCGCTTCGCTGTGCTCCCAGCGGCAGAGGGCTTCAGTCGAAATCATCTTTCGCCCGGTCACGTCGTAGATGGGCTGGTAGACGACCTGCAGCTCGCCCGAGGCGATGGCTCCTCGAAGATCGTGCTTGATGCGGCTGTTGGACACGTACTCCTCTTCCATCGCGTCATCGAAGAGGAGCCAGGATCTGTCCCGGCTCCTCTTGACCGTATAGAGGGCGGCATCCGCGCGGCTCATGTCGTCGTGCAGGCTGAAACTCTGCTTCTGCCTGACGATCACGCCGCCGCTGCAGCGGACTTCGACATGGTGTCCCTCGATGACGTATGTCGTGGATATGAGCGAGAAGACGAGATCGAACAGCCTCGCCGCCTCGGCATGCGAGGACAGACCAGCGAACAGGACGACAAATTCATCACCTCCGAGACGGCCGATCGCCATTCGCGTGTCAGCGATGGTCGCAAGTTTCCCGGCAACACCTGCAATCACCTCGTCCCCGATGTGATGGCCGAGGGTGTCATTGATCAGCTTGAAACGGTCGACGTCGAGGATGCAGAGAGCACCGATTTCGTTCGGTGGAAGCGCTTCCACCAACCCGTTCGAGAGGCTCTCCCACCATGACCGATTCGGAATTCCCGTCAGCTTGTCGAGACGGGCAGCGACCTGGAGATCGTTCTTGCTCCTGACCT
>JAESGS010000179.1_pt1 | contig 87644 bp, 74 predicted proteins | sample 9269761 | NCBI WGS metagenome assembly JAESGS01 (sample SAMN15741799, study PRJNA653493) | algae metagenome | isolation source: Cyanosarcina radialis HA8281-LM2 and co-occurring heterotrophs from damp... | place: USA: Makauwahi cave, Hawaii | collected 2011-01-06 | reverse complement strand
TCGAGCACGCATGAACTGTGCATCGCCCTGATGGCGCGCGGCCACAAGGTCGCGGTGCTGACCGGCCTGCGGCCGCGCAACACGATCGCCATCCGTCACAGGCTGCGCAAGCTGCTCGGCGGACGCGACGCCGTACGCGACGACGTGATGGGCTATCCCGTATTCCGCTGCCGGCGCTCGCCGCGCGAGTCCGTCGATGACGTGGTCGCCCGCTACAGCCCCGACATCGCCGTCGTGCAGGTCGGTGCGCTGGCGCCTATGGCCGACACCATGGTCGCGCGCCACGTTCCGACGGTCGTCTATCTGCGCGACGCAGAATTCAGATGGTATCGCGGCGCACTGCGCACGGATCCGCTCATCCGCTATATCGCCAACTCGGAGTTCAACGCATCGCGTCATCGCGCGGCCTTCAACATCCACCCCGACGTCATCCCGCCCCTGGTGCATCCGGAGCGGTACCATTGCACGAGCGAACGCACCCACGTCACCTTCGTCAATCCGGTTTTGGAGAAGGGAGTCGAGATCGTCCAGGCGCTGGTGAAGGCGAGGCCGGACATCCCGTTCCTGATCGTCGAGGGTTGGCCGATGCCGCGTGGCTGGCGCAGGCAGCGCACCGACTACGAACCGCTGCTGCGCAGCCACGCCAATGTCACCTGGCAGCGCTCCGTCTCGGACATGCGCAAGGTATACGCGCGCACGCGCATCCTGCTGGCGCCCAGCATGTGGGAAGAAGCGTGGTGCCGCGTCGTCACCGAGGCGCAGGTCAGCGGCATTCCCGTTCTGGCGTCGGACCGCGGCGGGTTGCCGACCTCCGTCGGGCCGGGCGGCGTGCTCGTCCCGCACGCGGCGCCGGTCGAAGAATGGGTCCATCAACTGTCCGCCGTGTGGGATGACAACGCAGCCTATGCGGCGCTCTCGCAAGCCGCGGCGTTGCATGCACGGCGTCCGGAGATCCAGCCACAGGCGCTGCTGGATCAGTTTGTCGCAGTGCTCCAGACGCACGCCCGATGCGGGCAACACGCCGCCGGCGACATCCGGCACTGGAGCATGGCGCGCAAGGCAGTGGTGCAAAGCCTGGCGCTCATCGTTCCGTTCATGATGTGAGGGAAATCATGACCATGCAGGACGTCACTGTCGTCATGTCGCCACGCGAGCGGTTCAACCTCGCGCCGCGCTCTCTGGCCTCGCTGTATGAAAATACGGCGCCGCCGTTCCAGCTCATCGTCGTCGACGGCGGCTCGCCGCCGGCGATCCGCCGCCACCTCGAGCAGCAGGCCGCCGCGCGCGGCTTCCGGCTGATCAGGCGCGACTATTATCTGTCGCCCAACGAGGCCCGCAACCTTGCCATCGCCGAGGTCCGGACCAAGTACATCGCCTTCGCCGACAACGACGTCCTGTATTCGCCGAGCTGGCTCGCGACATTGGTCGCGTGCGCCGAGGACACCGGAGCGGGAATCGTGGCCCCCCTCATCTGCGTCGGCGAACCCGCGCACAGCACGGTTCACATCGCCGGCGGCATGTGCCAGTTCGTCGACGAAGGCGGGCGCCGGCAGTTCAGGGACCAGCAGCGCTTCATGAACCGCCCGGTCGCGGAAGTCGCGCACCATTTCAAGCGCGAACCGTGCGACGTCGCGGAGTTCCACTGCATGCTGGCGCGCAAATCGGTGCTGGACGTGACCGGCCCGCTCGACGAAGGGCTGATGTCGACACGCGAGCATATCGACTTCTGCATCTCGGCGAAGCGCAAGGGCGTCCAGGTCTGGTTCGAACCTGCCTCCGTGGTCACGTTCGTGCAGCCGCCGCCCATCGACGTCTCGGACATTCCCTTCTACATGCTCCGCTGGAGCGACGAATGGGCGATCGGCTCGATGCAGCACTTCATGAAGAAGTGGGACTGCCATTTCGACCTGGAGAACCTGCGCCGCATCTGGATCGAGGCGCACCGCGACGTCGCCGTCGAACCGTTCCGCCGGCCGCTGCGCTCCCTCGTCGGCCGACGCATCAGCACCGCCATGTGCATGCCCGTGCGCAAGGTGATGGAGCAGGTGCTGATTCCCCGCGAGAAACGACGCCGGCCGGCGAAAGCCGCAGCGCCGGCTGCGGCCGTCGAGCGGAGCCTGGCAAGCACCTGAAGCGATCCGCCGCGAAGCCCTCCAATCGGGCCTTTGGTCGCACGCGCCTCCGCTTGTCACTCTTCCGCAGTTGCGCAATTATCGCCCCCAAGTGAGGCCGGAAACGGCCGTCAATCCGTCGCTTGGGAGGCTGCGTCATGCCCGAAGGTCAGGTATTCCCCGTTCCCGATACGCTCGCCCGTGCCGCTTGGGTCGATGCGGCCAAGTACAAGCAGATGTACGAGCGGTCGACCAAGGATCCGGAGGGCTTCTGGGCCGAGCACGGCAAGCGCATCGACTGGATCAAGCCCTTCACAAAGATCAAGGACTGCTCCTACACGGGCAACGTGCATATCCGCTGGTTCTACGACGGCACGCTGAACGCCGCGGCCAACTGCATCGACCGCCATCTGCCGAAGCGCGCCAAGCAGACCGCGATCATCTGGGAAGGCGACGACCCGAAGGAGTCGAAGCACATCACCTATGCCGAGCTGCACGAGCAGGTGTGCCGGCTGGCGAACGTCCTGAAGAAGCACGGCGTCAAGAAGGGCGACCGCGTCACCATCTATTTGCCGATGATTCCGGAGGCGGCTTATGCGCTGCTCGCCTGCGCGCGCATCGGTGCCATCCACTCCGTTGTCTTCGGCGGCTTCTCGCCCGACTCGCTGATCGGGCGCATCCAGGACTGCAACTCCAACTTCGTCATCACCGCCGATGAGGGTCTGCGCGGCGGCCGCAAGGTGCCGCTCAAGGCCAATGCCGACGAGGCGCTCAAATCCTGCCCCAGCGTGAAGAACATGCTGGTCGTGCGGCGGACCGGCGGCCAGGTCGCCTGGGAGAAGGGCCGCGACCTCTGGTACCACGAGGAAACGGCGTCGGTGTCCGCAGATTGCCCGCCCGCCGAAATGAACGCCGAGGACCCGCTGTTCATCCTCTACACCTCGGGCTCGACTGGCAAACCGAAGGGCGTGCTGCACACCACCGGCGGCTACATGGTCTTCGTGTCGATGACGCACCAGTACGTCTTCGACTATCACGACGGCGACATCTACTGGTGCACGGCCGATGTCGGCTGGGTCACCGGCCACAGCTACATCCTCTACGGGCCGCTCGCCAACGGCGCGACGACCCTGATGTTCGAGGGCGTGCCGAACTATCCGGACTTCTCGCGCTTCTGGCAGGTCGTCGACAAGCACAAGGTCAACATCTTCTACACGGCACCCACCGCGATCCGCGCGCTGATGCGCGAGGGCGAGGGACCGGTGAAGAAGACCAGCCGCAAATCGCTGCACCTGCTCGGGACCGTCGGCGAGCCGATCAACCCCGAGGCATGGCTCTGGTACCACAGCGTCGTCGGCGACAAGCGCTGCCCGATCGTCGACACGTGGTGGCAGACGGAAACGGGCGGCATTCTGATTACGCCGCTGCCGGGTGCCATTCCGACCAAGCCGGGATCGGCCACCAAGCCGTTCTTCGGGATCCAGCCCGTCATCGTCGACAACGACGGCAAGGAGCTGTCGGGCGCCACCGAGGGCAATCTGTGCATCGCCGATTCGTGGCCGGGCCAGATGCGCACCGTGTTCGGCGATCACGAGCGTTTCGTGCAGACCTATTTCTCGACCTTCAAGGGCAAGTACTTCACCGGCGACGGCTGCCGCCGCGACGAGGACGGCTATTACTGGATCACCGGCCGCGTCGACGACGTCATTAACGTGTCGGGCCATCGCCTCGGCACCGCCGAGGTCGAATCGGCGCTGGTGGCGCATCCGAAGGTCGCGGAAGCGGCCGTGGTCGGCTACCCGCACGACATCAAGGGCCAGGGCATCTACGCCTATGTCACGCTCAACGCCGGCGAAGCGACGAGCGAGGAGCTGCGCAAGGAGCTGGCCGGCTGGGTGCGCAAGCAGATCGGGCCGATCGCCACGCCCGACCTGATCCAGTGGGCGCCGGGCCTGCCGAAGACGCGCTCCGGCAAGATCATGCGCCGCATCCTGCGCAAGATCGCCGCCAACGAGCACAGCAATCTCGGCGACACCTCGACCCTCGCCGATCCGAGCGTGGTCAACGACCTCGTCAACAACCGGATGAACCGCGCCTGAGCTGCGGCACGTCTGTCATCCCGAGGCTCAAGGAAGGGGCGGATCGCGCGATCCGCCCCTTCTCATTTCCGGACCAGGAACCCGCCCCCGCGCGCGGCGTTGCGTTGCCATTCCCTTGCGACGGGAGCCTGCACATGGACATGCAACGCTGCATCGAGGATTGCCTTGCCTGTTTCCGTATCTGCACGGAGACGCTCCAGCATTGTCTCCGCAAAGGCGGCCGCCACGCCGAAGCCGCCCATATCCGGCTGGTCCAGGATTGCGCCGACATCTGCGAGCTCTCGGCGACGTTCATGCTGCGCCGTTCCGACCTCCACGCCCGTACCTGCGCCGTCTGCGCGGAGGTGTGCGAGCGGTGCGCCGAGGACTGCGAGCGGCTGGGCGACGACGAACAGATGCGGCGCTGCGCGGAAGCCTGCAGGCGCTGCGCCGAAAGCTGCCGGCAGATGAGCATGGCCGCGGTCTGAGCCGGGCCGCCCCTCCCTCCTCCTGCGTACCCCGAACGCGACCGCCCTCGGAGGGTAAGTTTGGCTACAGTTGCGCAAGCAGCGCAGCTTGGAGGAAGACTTGAGCCGGTGGCGGTTGGCATTGCTGGTGGCATCGTTCGCGGTCTGCGCCGGGTTCTCGACCGACAACGCGGGCCGGGCTTGCGTGCAACAAAAGGGCGAGCGCGGCGTCGGTTACGACATCTACCGGACGAAGGTGAAGGACGCCTACAGCCCGGGCGGGCGGCGCATGGTGGAGAACGGCAACCGTGTTTACGAGATCGAGGTGCCGGCCCTGATCAAGCGCGACAAGCCGATTAGCTGCACCATGAGCCTCGCCCAGGGACAGTGGTCCGCACCCCGCGTGGGTTCGCTCGACCGCAGCCCCATCACCGAGGGGCTTGGCACCTTGTCCAGCCAGGACCAGCAGCGCACGCCCGAGCAAAATCCCTTCCCCTCCCGCGAGATGCGGAGCTCTGACTGGTAGCCCACCGCTTCACTGTTCGCGGAACGCGCGGGCCAGACTCGCCGTGATCGGCGACAGCATGTAGTCGAGCGCGGTGCGTTTTTCCGTAAGGATGAGAACGTCTGCGGGCATGCCCGGATAGAGCTCCGCATTCGGCAGCTTCGCCAGCGATGCCGGATCGACTTCCACCCGCGCCACGAAGAACGACTCGCCCGAGCGACCATCCTCGAGGCGGTCGGCGGAGACGGTGCGCACCACGCCCTCGACGCTCGGCGTCCAGCGCTGCTTGTAGGCGATGAGCCGCACCTGCGCCGTCATGCCCGGCCGAACCAGGTCGATATCGTCGCGGCGCACGCGCGCCTCGATGACCAGCTCCTCCGCCTGCGGGACGATCTCCAGCAACGCATCGCCCGGATTGACCACGCCGCCGATCGTATGGACGCGGGAGTTGACGACGACGCCGTCGCGCGGTGCGCGGACGTCGGTACGATCGAGCACGTCACGCGCGGCCGACAGCCGCTCGCGCAGGTCAAAGAGGTCGTCCTGCGTCGTGCGCAGCTCGCGCATGATGTCGTCGATCCGCTTGTTCTCGTGATCGGTGATCTGCAGCTCGGCCTCGCCGATCTTCTGCTGCGCGCGCGCGATCTGACCCAGATGGTCGCTGCGCCGGGCGCCGATCTCCTCGGCCGTACGCTGCAAGGCCAGCAGGCGCGGACGCCGCTCGAGGCCCTTGGTCACCAGCGCCTCGACCCCCTGCTTCTCCTCGGCGATGAGGCCGGACTGGCGCGCCTCGGACTCCACCTGCGCCTCGAGCGCGACGATTTCCTCGCGCAACTGCGCGATCTGCTGGCGCAGGATCGCGATCTGGCCTTCGACCCAGATGCGCCGCGCCTCGAAGATGCGGCGCTGGCCCGCGACCGCCTCGTGTGCGGCGGGGTGCGCCGACTGCAGCAGCTCCGGCGCAAAGGCGATCTCGGCTCTTCCCTCGCGTTCGGCGATCAGGCGCGCTTCCCGCGCGAGCGCGGCGAAATAGCGGCCATGCAATGCATCGAGGCTGGTGCGCGCCCTGGTGTCGTCGAGGCGCACCAGCACCTCCCCGCTGCTCACGACATCGCCGTCCTTGACGGCGATCTCGCTGACGATCCCGCCTTCGAGATGCTGGATCGTCTTGCGGTTGGACTGCACCACCACTTGCCCCGGCGCAACCGCGGCGCCCGACAGCGGCGCCGAGCCGCCCCACGCGCCAACGCCGACCACGCACAGGGCGATGACACCGCAGCCGAGCAGGAACGGCGCGCGCACTTGGCGCCACAGCGCCGTCATGCCGGTGGAAGCCTCGCTGCCCGCATTCATGACGGCACCGCCTGCGCGTTGGCGCCGATGGCCGGGCGCTTGAACGGCACGACGCCGGTGGTGCGCGCCAGCACCTCCGACCGGGGTCCATACATACCGAGGCGGCCGTCGCGCAGCACCAGAAGGCGATCGAGCCCGGCCACGATGCTTGGCCGGTGCGCGATCACGACCGTGGTGATTCCCGCGGCCTTTGCGCGATCCAGAGCCGCGAGCAGGGCTGCCTCGCCATCGCGATCGAGGTTGCTATTGGGCTCGTCGAGGACCAGAAGGCGCGGCCCGCCATAGAAGGCCCGCGCCAGCGCGATCAACTGGCGCTGCCCGCCGGACAGGGCCGGGCTGCCGGGGTCGATGTCGGTGTCATAGCCCTGCGGCAGCCGCAGGATCATCTCGTGCGCGCCGGCGCTGCGCGCGGCATCGACGACGAGCGCATCGTCGCGGCCGCCGAGGCGCGCGATGTTGTCGGCGACGGTGCCCGGAAACAGCCGTATTTCCTGCGGCACGTAGCCGCAATAGCGGCCAAGCAGATCGCGGTTCCAGCCGGCGATGTCGGCGCCGTCGATCCGGATCGAACCGGCGCTGGGCGGCACCACGCCCAGGAGCAAGCGCGCCAGGGACGATTTGCCGGCGCCCGATGGGCCGATCACACCCAGGCTTTCGCCCGCATGCAGGGTGAACCGGATCCCGTCGAGGATCGGGCGGTCGATGCCGGGCAGGCGCAGCGATACGCTTTCGATGTCGAGGCGGCCGCGCGGCGCCGGCAGCAGCAGGCCGTCCTGCGGCTCCGCATCGCGCAAGCGCGCGAGGATGCGATGATAGGCCTCGCGCGCGCCGGCGACGCTGCGCCAGCTTCCGATCAGGCTCTCCGCCGGGGCCAGGGCGCGCGACACGAGAATGGCCGCCGCGATCAGGGCGCCCGGGGTGATGGCCTGCCCGACCACGAGCCACGCGCCGATGCCGACGATCGCAATCTGCGCCGCCAGCCGCTCGAACCGTGCGAAGGCCTGGATCATGCCGGCGCGGTCGCTGGCCTGGCCCTGCAGGCTCAGCACGGAATCGTTGCGCGCCGACCAGTGCTGCAGCACGGCCGGCCGCATGCCGAGCGCACGGACGGTTTCGGCGCCCAGCAGCGTGGTCCGCAGGGCGGCCATCGTTTCGCCGCCGATCGCATTCGCCTGGGCGAGGCTCCGCCGCGTCACTACTTCATTGGCAAGGCCGGTGAGAATGAGGCAGACGGCGCTCAGCGTCGCGACGATCCCGAGCCACGGGCTCAACAGCCAGATCACCGCCAGATAAAGCGGCATCCACGGCGCATCGAACAGGTTGATCGCGCCGGGGCCTGTCATGAAGCGCCGCAGCGCCGCGAGATCGTCCAGGCCCTGCGTGCCGAGCTTGCCGTAGCGACCGAGATCGCCCGCGAGGTTCCGCCCGATCAGGACCGGCGCCAGCCGGCGCTCCAGCCACAGGCTGACGCGCACGAGGATGCGCGCGCGCAAGGCATCGATGACGGCGAGGACGACGATCAGGAAGATCGCGAGGGCGGTCAGCCACAGCAGCGTCTCGCCGCTCTGGCTCGACAGAACGCGATCGTAGATCTGAAGGGAATAGAGCGGGACGACCAGCACCAGCAGATGCATGAAAAAGCTGAATGCCGCGACCATCGCGGTCATGCGCCGGATGGCGTGACGCAGTTCCTCTGCCATTTTTCTGCCTCGTGCCCGCTGCAGGGGGAAAGGACGGGGCCCGGAGGCCCCGTCCCGACAGTTTCTTCTTCTCAGACGAACGCGAAGTCGGATGCGGTGAGGTCCGCCTGCGCCACGCCGAGCAGAACGACCTCGTTGCCTTCGCCAAGGTCGATCTGCACGCCCGACGTCGAGGCCGCGTCAGCCCCTGCCGCCGTGTCGGTCGCGGCCGGCTCGGAAGCCGGCGTGCCGCCGGCCGACTGATCGGTCCCCGATGTCGTGCCCGAAGCCTCGGTGCCCGTGCCCGCGGACGTATCGATCTCCGTCACGCGCGCAAGCGCCTCTTCCGGCGTGTCGACGCCGGAGCCGTTGATGTCAGACGCCAGCACCAGCTTGTCGACGCCGGCTTCGAAGCCGACGATCCGATCGCTGCCGCTACCGTTGTCGAAGACGAACGAGTCGGCATCGGCGCCGCCGCTCAGGATGTCATCGCCGGCACCGCCGACCAGCGCGTCCGTCCCGGCACCACCGAACAGCCAATCATTCCCGGCATTGCCGAACAGCGCGTCATTGCCGTCGCCGCCGTTCACCACGTCGTCGCCGTCACCGCCGAATCCGGTGTCGTCACCCGCTTCCAGGACCAGATTGTCGTTGCCCGCATCGCCGCTGACGACGTCGTTGCCATCGGCACCGAAGACGAAGTCATGGCCCGCCCGCGCGACGACCGTATCATCCACTTCCGAGCCGAGGATGATGTCGTTGCCGTCGCTGCCGAAGATCGCCTGGCCGGTCACCGAAGCATCGACATTACCGCCGTCGATCAGTTGCGGCGCAAACGACTCCTGATCGGTGCCCGTTTGATCGGTAGTCCCTTGATCCGTGGCCGCCTGATCCGTTGCGGCGGCGGTACCGCCACTCTGATCCGTCGCGGTGTCCCCGGTCGACTGGTCAGCGCTTGCGAGCGTCACCGTCGGAGCCGTGCCCGTTTCATCGGTGCCCGTGCCGGGACCGCCAGTGCCGTCACCGGCACCGTCTGCCGACGCGCCCGCCCCGCTCACCTGCACCCCGTCATTGTTGTTCGGATCGTCGAGCACCTGGGTGCGGACCTGGCTCACTTCCGCCGCGTCGGTAGCCACCGATCCCGCCGCCTGATCGAACGAACCCGTGCCTGACTCAGCCGTCGTCGTGTCGGTCGTCGTTCCGGCCGGTGCCGCCGTGGTGCCGGTGCTCGATGAGTTGGTGTTTGAGCTGGTGTTCGAGTCGGCCGTCTGAGCCGTGTTCATGGAGTCGGTGGACGTCGCGCCGGTGGTCCCACCGCTCTGCGTGCTATTCGCGCCGGTTACGCCTGTATTCGTATCAGTCGCCATTAAATACACCTCATGAAAAGTAGTTGCGGACAAACTGCGACGCACGAAGCGGCACAGGCCGCTCGTTGGCCGCGCGACGCACGTGCCTAGACGCATCGACCGGACAAGTGTTCCGACACGGCGCGGTGAGAAAGAGGGCGCGGGGCGGTGAGAAAGAAATGACAAACGCGGCATCGCTTGCCGCTTCTTCAACTCGCCATCGAAAGATCGGCCAACGAGCTGCGCCGATGGCAACGTCAGCCTGGTGCTGTACCGCCGCAACCGGCGATTAACCCCGGCTTAACCATGCCGGCGTCACAGTGGTGCGTACCCCACACCAATGCCGGCCCGCATGACCGCCCCCCGCACCATCATCGTCGATCTCGACCGCAGCTACGACCTGCGCGTGCTTGCGGCGCTTCCGAACACGCTGGCGATGTTTGCCGCTCACGAGCTGGAAACGCAGCTCGAGCAGATGGCGCGGCAGCGCCGTGCGATCTGCTTCACGCTGATGGCGCCCGTGCGGATGCTCGGCGCGCGGGAGGAGGCCGAACGCTCGGTCGCGACCGTGCTGGTCTGTCTGCATGTCGCGCCCGAACTCGCCGCGCGCGGCCTGGCGCCGCTCATGACGACCCTGCAGCGCACCGCGACGCAGGATGCCGATCCGGCGCATGAGCTGGCGGCACCGCTCACCCGCCCGGGCCATGCCCAGTGCACCGGCTTCTATCGCGAAGCGATCTACGGCGAAGACGACGCCTACGTCACGATCACCACGCACACGCCCGCCGAGATTCCGGCGGAAGCCGCCGCGGCCGTCGCTGCGGCGACCCGGGGTGCCCCCGTCGACATCGTGACGACCGTCGCGCTTACGCCGCACCGCCCCGCCGCCGCGCAGGCGATTGCCCATCGCCGGCCGTCGGCAGCCCCCACGCTGCACTGAAGACCGGCCTTTTCGACACCCTCTGCCGATCCTATATACGGGGTGCACGGCCCGGCGGCATCGACCGGAGCCGTCGCAGGGGGCCATGGCACGCACGATCAACGTCTTCACCTTTGCCGCCATCGCGGTATGGAGCCTGCTGAGCCTCGGCGCCTGGGCCGTGTTCAGCTTCGGCGGCGACCTCGTCCACGCGCAGCTTGACTGGATTTTCCTGGGCGACCCTGACGCGGTGCCCGTCGCCAGCGGCATCTTCCGGTTCCTGCAGACGCTCGGCCTCGGCCTGATCGCCTTCGTGTGGGGCGCCGGCGCGCTGCTGCTCTGGCTGACCGGATTCGTGCTGCGGCGCCTTGTGCGGTCCGCGACCGTGGTGACGGTGCGCGCCCCGGAATGGACCGGTGCGGGGCCCGACGACCCTTACGGTGAGCGGCCGATGAAGGATGTGACGCCGCCGAAACAGATGCGCGCCTTACCGCGCGAGTAGCCCGGACCGCCCGCCCTTGCCAAGGCCGGGCGTGCGTTGTACGTCACAACGGATTTCCACGACCGGATCGATCGATGCGTCACCCCTGGATCTCGGTCGCGATCAAGGCGGCGGTCACGCTCGCGCTGATCGGATGGCTTCTGCACCGCATCGATCTTGCCCCGATCATCGCGCGCTTCGGGCAGCTCGACGCAATGCTCGCCATCGCCGCGGTCGCGGTGATGATGGCGCAGCTCCTGCTCACCGGCTGGCGCTGGGAAAGGATATCCGCGATCATCGGTGCGCCCATTCCGCGCGCGATGATGCTGCGCCTGACGCTGATCGGACAGTTCTTCAACCAGACCCTTCCCTCGGCGATCGGCGGCGACGCGGTGCGCGCCTGGCTCGCCAGCCGCGACGGCGTTCCGCTCGGAAAGGCGATCAGCGGCGTGGTCACGGATCGCCTCGTGGCGCTGCTGTTCCTCGTGGCAATCATCGGCGCGACGCTGCCGGCCTTCCATGCGCGCGTGCCGGAGGCGAGTCTGCAAACGGCATCGATCGCCGTGGTCGCCGCGTCTGTGGTCGGTGTCGCGGCGCTGGTCGCGTTCGGTCCGCTGGTGGCCGCGCTGCTACGACGTCATCGCTGGACGCAGCCGCTGGCGGCGCTCGCCATCGACCTGCGCGACTCCCTCACAACTTTCCCCGCGAGCGCCCTCGTCATCGCGCTCGCGATTGTCGTCCACTTCGCGGTGATCGCTTCGGTGTGGCTCGCCGCACGCGCACTGGCGATCGACGTCGGACTGATGGACTGCATCGTGCTTGTGCCGCCGATCGTGCTGCTGACGACGTTGCCGATCTCGATCGCCGGATGGGGCGTGCGCGAAAGCGCGACTGTCATCGGCTTCGGCTTCGTCGGCGTGGCGCCCGCGGATGCGCTGGCGCTGTCCGTCGTGTTCGGCCTCGTGCAGATCGTCATCGGCCTGCCGGGCGGTCTCGTCTGGCTGATGCAGAAGCGTCGCGACGGCGCCGCTCAGAAGTCGACGCAGCGGCCCCCGCGTTCCCAATCGCCGTAGCGGGTCGGCTCCGGGCCAGCCGGGCCGCCTGTCTCCGCGACCGGCTTGACGCGGGGCTTTTCCGGTTGCGCCGGCGGCTGCGCTTCCGGCTTCGCTTCGGGCTTCCTGTCCTGGGTCATGCCCTTGAATTGCCTCAAAAGTCGGGGGACGGCAAGGATTGAACCGTGGCCGCACCCGCACTATCTACAGGTCGCAGAACAGGGTGAAGGCAAAGATGAATTATTTCCGCACAGGCTTGCTGCTGGCCGCAATGACCGGCCTGTTCGTCGGCGTGGGCGCGGTGATCGGCGGCTCGTCCGGCATGCTGATCGCCTTCCTGATCGCGGTCGCGATGAACTTCTTCGCCTACTGGAACGCCGACAAGCTCGTGCTGCGCATGTACGGCGCGCGCGAGGTCGACCGCGCCACGGCACCGGGCTTCTACGGCATCGTCGAGCAGCTTGCCGCGCGCGCCAACATGCCGATGCCGCGCGTCTACCTGATCGAGAACGAGCAGCCCAATGCGTTCGCCACCGGCCGCAATCCCGAGAACGCCGCCGTGGCGGCGACGACCGGGCTGCTGCGCATGCTGAGCAGCGAAGAGATCGCCGGCGTGATGGCGCACGAGCTCGCCCATGTGAAGAACCGGGATACGCTCATCATGACCGTGACGGCCTCCCTCGCGGGCGCCATCGGCATGCTGGCGAATTTCGCCTTCCTGTTCGGCGGCAGCAGCCGCGACGGGAACGGCAACGCCTCGCCGATCGGGATGATCGGCATGATCGCGGTGATGATCATCGCGCCGCTGACGGCGATGCTGGTGCAGACCGCGATCAGCCGCGGCCGCGAGTTCGAAGCCGACCGCGGCGGCGCCGAGATCTGCGGCCGCCCGCTCTGGCTTGCCTCGGCGCTCGCCAAGATCCAGCGCGGCGCCTCCGCCCTGCCGAACTACGACGCGGAGCGCAACCCCGCGACCGCACACCTGTTCATCGTCAATCCGCTGCACGGGTTTGCGTGGGACAGCCTGTTCTCGACCCATCCGCGCACCGAGGACCGGATCGCGCGGCTGCGCGAGATGGCGGGCCCGACGGCCGGTCCCTGGGGCGCCGCCGCCCGATAGGCGCTGGAATACCGGGATTAAGTGGGAGGGGGCCGGCTCAGAGGGTGCCGGCGCTTGCGGCGGCAATGCCGAGCAGGATCATTCCGATAGCAAGGACCAAGGCTTCGATCTGAGACATGAAAATCGCCTCCACGGCCGTATAACGCCTGCGGGACGCGATTATTCCGCCAGCGAACCCATTGGCGAAACTCCGGTTTTCCGGCACAAGACGCCCGACATGAAAAAGACCCAGCCGGACACGTCCCGCGCTGCGGCCGGCGCGGTACTGGAACAGGTCCTGGACCGCCGCCAGCCCCTGGACGCCACCCTCGAATCGACCCCGATGCTCGCCCGCCTGGACGGGCGCGACCGGGCCTTCGCCCGCCTGATCGTCACCACCACGCTGCGCCGGCTCGGCCAGATCGACGACCTGATCCAGCGCTGCCTGGAGCGGCCGCTGCAGCCCAGGGCGCGGGCAGCCCGCACGCTTTTGCGGATCGGCGCCGCGCAGCTCCTGTTCCTGCGCACGCCGGCCCATGCCGCCGTCGACAGCACGGTGGCGCTGGCGAACGGGGCGCAGCTCACCCCCTATCGCGCCCTGATCAACGCCGTGCTGCGCCGGCTGGCGCGCGAAGGCGACGCCTTGCTCGCGTCCCAGAACGCGACCCGGCTGAACCTTCCGGACTGGCTGTCGCAGCCCTGGCGCCGCGACTACGGCGATGATGGCGTGGAGGCCATCGCCGCGGTGCTGGCGGCGGATCCGCCGCTCGACCTCTCGGTCAAAGCCGATCCGGACGGGTGGGCGTCGAGGCTCGGCGCGACGCCGCTGCCGGGCGGAAGCCTGCGCCTGGCCGAGGCCGGCGCGGTGACCGAACTGGCCGGCTACGACGAAGGCGGCTGGTGGGTGCAGGACGTCGCCGCGGCGCTGCCCGCGCGCCTGCTGGGGAGCGTCGCCGGCAAGCAGGTGATCGACCTTTGCGCCGCGCCGGGCGGCAAGACCGCGCAGCTCGCGGCGATGGGTGCCCACGTGGTGGCCGTCGATCGCTCCGAGGCGCGGCTGCAGCGCCTCAGGCAGAATCTTGCGCGCCTTCGCCTCGATGCGGAGCTGGTCGCCGCCGACGTCGCGGCATGGCGCGCGCGCGAGCCGGCCCCCCTCGTGCTGCTCGACGCGCCGTGCTCGGCGACGGGCACGCTGCGCCGGCACCCCGATATCGCGTGGCTCAAATCCCAAGCCGACGTCGACCGCATGACCGTTGTGCAGGACAGTCTGCTCGACGCGGCCATCGCCATGCTGCCGCCCGGCGGGACGCTGGTTTACTGCGTCTGCTCGCTGCAGCGCGAGGAAGGCCCGGACCGCATCGCCGCCTTGCTGAAGCGCGGCGCGCCGGTTGCGCGCCGCCCGATCGGCGTGGAGGAGATCGGCGGTCTGGCCGATGCGATCACGGCCGACGGCGACCTGCGCACCCTTCCCAGCCATCTGGCGGCACAGGGCGGCATGGACGGGTTCTACGCGGCGCGGCTGGAGCGCACGCGCTAGTCCCGGCAAGCGGACCGCGCTGTGCAGATCATTTGGCAGATTCCCCGCGGATGGCTAGTATCGGCCGCGCCGGAGACGATCATGCGCCGTGTCACGACCCAAGCTATCTGCCTCATCTCTCTGCTGGGCCTCGCAGGATGCGGGTTCCAGCCTCTTTACGCGCGCAACGACGGCGCCAACGTGCCTGAACAGCTGACGCGCGTCCGAATCGGCACGATCACGGATCCGGCGCCCGGCACGTTGCGCAGCTTCCGCGACTACCACGTAGAGAACGACCGGTCGCGCCAGCTCCTGCGCAACTACCTCTCCGACGACCTGTCGCCGCGCGGCGGGAACGCCCGAATCGAATACGTCCTGGACATCCAGATCCTCGAGCCGCGTACCGACATCGCGATCGACCGCAGCGACACGACGCTCCGCTATGGCTATGCGGTCGTCGCGTATTATCAGCTCAAAGATCTCACCAACCGGCAGATCACCACCGGTGCCTCGACATCGACCACGAGCTTTGCCGTCTCGCAGTCGGAGTTCGCAACGATCTCCAGCCAGAAGGATGCGCGCGATCGTGCGATGCAGGAGATCAGCGCCGACATCCGAAATCAGCTTGCCGCCTTCTTCTTCAGCCAGGCGCGCAAGACTCAGTAGATCTGCGATTTGATCTCGCCGAGATTGCGGAAAACGACGCGGAACAGGATCGTGTTGTCCGGCGGATCGTCGCGGCTGCCGACCCGGCGCCGCGACAGATCGATGCCGGCCAGGATGCACTCGTCCTCGTAAATCAAGCTGGCGCCGCCCAGCAACTGCCCCTCGTCCTCGCTGATGCTGCGCACGTCGCGCAACTGCAGGCGCCAGTACTGCGTGAGATTGGTCTGCAGCACGGTGGAGACCTGCTCGATGTCCTGGGTCAGGCCCGGCTGGGTGCTTTGCTCGAAGAATGCATAGGACACGCCCACCCGGAATGGCGGCGGCCCCACGGACACACCGGCGAGGTTGCGCTGGGCGGTGAAGTTGTCCTTGTCGAGCTGGAAATTATAGGTGCCCGAAAACCAGGGATGGGGGACGAAAGACAGCTTGCCGACGATGTTCGACTGCTGATCCTGCAAGCCCGAACCGTCAGGAAAGGCAGGCTGCTCCTGCAGTCGATAGCTTTGTCCGATGAAGGCGTTTAGCCGCATGTTGTTGGCCACGCGCGTGAAGTCGGCATTCACGCCGTAGTTGATGCGCTGGCCGCCCTCGAGCCGGTCGATGCCGGCAAAGCGGTTGAGGCGGAACAGGTTGGTCGTGTCCAGGTCGATGCCCTGGCTGTCCTCGTTGGGGAAGTCCGCCTGGTCGCCCAGATTGGGGGACGCCACGATCGAGGCCACGGGCTCTATGATGGTGCGGATGCCTTCGTCCTGCCGCACGAACGGATAGCGCCAGCTCAGGGCAAGCTGCGGCAAGGCGCGGGCCGAAACGCCTGATTCGGTCGGGCTCGCCTGGTCGTTCGGGTTGCCGATGTTCTGGACATTGTAGCCTTCGCCGAGGATTCGCGCGGTCAGGGTGTAGATCTCGCCCGACGGCGCGACATACGGCAGGTCCCAGCCGCCCTGCATCGCCACACGCTGCGTCCGCGTGCCTTCGCTGCGGTAGATCGACAGCGCATTGGTGTCGAACGTGAAGCGTCCGCCGTACTCGCCCCGCTCGCCGCTGGCGCTGTATTCCGCCAGCGGCAGGACGAACGGCGACAGGCCCGGATCATCGGTGGGGCGCAAACCCTGGAACGAATAGCCGTTGAAGGCGCCATAGTCGCGGCCGCGGAAATACTCCGAGAATACGTTCGATGTCAGCGTATTCTGGTCGAGGAAGCGGAAGCGCTGCAGCAGCTTATAGCGCTGCAGATATGTGTCGTCGGTCGCGCGCGCGACGTCGAAGCCCCAGCGCCAGTCGTCGTTGATGTCGAACCGGCCGCCACCCTTGATGTGGCCGCGCGTTTCCCGACCCGGCAGCTTGTTGTTGTTGTCGTCGCGCTCATAGGCGTTCGTGATACTGGCGGATGCTTCGAAGACGCCGGTGCGCAAGCGTTGCCGGTATTCGCCCGCCACCACCGGTGCCTCTTTCGTCAGGAACATCGGCTCGAACGTAAAGTCGGCCGATGGCCCGAGCGTCTGGAAATAGGGCACCACCAGGAGGCTGCCGAGCACGCTGGAGCTGCCGAACTGCGGGGCGAGAAAGCCGCTTTCGCGCTTCACCGTCCCGTCCGGGTGCGACAGGAAGGGCGTGTACAGGAACGGCACGCCGAACAGTTCCATCTGCGCGTCGTTGTAGGTGACCCTGCGCGCTTCCTGGTCGTGGGAAACCTTGTCCGCCTTGATCTGCCAGACCGGGGCACGGGTCGGATCGGTCTTGCAAAGGTCGCACGGGCTGTAGACGGCCTTTCGCGCGGCCGTCAGCCTTCCTTCCGCCCGGCGCGCGCTGACGGCGGCGAGGCGCGACTGATCCGCCAGCACCGCGCGGAAATTCTGGATGATACCTTCCTTGAAGTCGTCCTTGAGCTCGACGTAGTCGGCGAAGATGACGTCGCCGGTCGGCTCCAGCAGCGTCACATTGCCGCTGGCCGTGATCAGGTTGGCGCGGCGGTTGTACGAAACCGTGTCGGCGCGCAGCACGCGGTCGCCCTGCGTGATCTCGACATGACCGCTCGCGGTGACGATGTCCAGGTCCTGGTCAAACGTCACCTCGTCGGCCTTCAGCATCGCCGGCAGGTCCTGCGCGGGCGCGACAACCTGGCTCAGGGCCGGCGATGAGTCGACCGAAAGCGCGACGATGGCGATGCCGGCGGCAGCGTGTAGCCAACTGGTTGTGCTGCGCCGGGCGGTCCGGCTCATGCGCCGCCTGCTCCCCCTTTGTGCCGGGCGCGAAATGCTCCCCGCGCCGGACTCACTGCATAAACCAATCCCGCTTCCGGGCCAAGCAATCCGCGCGCAAAGATCGGCTGGCCGGCTGTTGCGAGCGCCGATCCGACCTGTTAGGAACCGTGGCTATGCAGCGGCCCGTGCGAATCGCGCCTTCGATTCTCTCCGCCGACTTCGCGCGCCTGGGCGACGAGGTCCGCGCGATGAGCACCGCCGGCGCGGACTATATGCATATCGATGTGATGGACGGGCATTTCGTGCCCAACATCACGATCGGCCCGGGCGTGATCAAGGCGTTGCGGCCGCATTCGGACCGGCCCTTCGACGTGCATCTGATGATCTCGCCGGTCGACCCGTTCGTGCGCGACTTCGCGGAGGCCGGCGCCGACATCATCACCGTCCATCCCGAAGCAGGACCGCACCTGCACCGCACGATCCAGCTCATCAAGTCGCTGGGCAAGAAGGCGGGTGTCTCACTCAACCCGGCGACGCCGGTCGAGGCGCTCGATCACGTCCTGGACGACATCGACCTGGTGCTGGTCATGTCGGTGAACCCCGGCTTTGGCGGCCAGTCGTTCATCCGCAGCCAGCTCGACAAGATCAGGGCCTTGCGCAAGCGGATCGATGCCGGCGGCCGGCCCGTCGATCTGGAGGTGGATGGCGGTATCAACAACGATACCGCGCGCGAAGCCATTGCCGCCGGGGCCGACGTTCTGGTCGCCGGCACCGCCAGCTTTGCCGGCGGCCCGCCGGCCTATGCCGGGAATATCCGCCGGCTACGCGGCGGCTGACGGATGGCCTCGTCAACCGCCCAGCGCTCGCCGGGCTGGCGCGACAGGATCGCAACATATGTGTATGCGAGCCCGCTCTACGCGCTGACCTTGCGGGCGGAGCCGCCCAAGCGCCTCAAACGCCTGCCGCCGGCACCGTGGCCCGGCGATGCCGAGCGCGGCCGGGGAATTCTCGCCGGCCGGTTCGCGTGCGCGGGCCACACCGTCAACCCGCAGCGCCCCGACTGGTACGCCGATTCCCTGAACGGCGACGCCCTGGCGGACCTGCACGGTTTCGGCTTCCTCGACGACCTTGCCGCCGCCGGGGGCGAGGCGGCGCAGGCCTGCGCGCGGGCCCTGATCGGAAGCTGGCTGGATGCCGAGCGCCCCTGGCACCCCGTCGCCTCCGCCCCTGAAGTCGCCGGCCAGCGCATCGCAAGCTGGCTGGCCCATGCGAAATTCATCGTCCAGCCGCAGGACGACCGCCTTGGGCCGCGCATCCTGGCGTCGCTGACGCGCCAACTCCGCCATCTCGCGCGCGTGATGGGCCGTGGGCGCGAGGGCGTGGCGCGCCTGCGTGCGATCCGCGGCGTCGTCTATGCCAGCCTGTGCGGACTCGACGACGAGCGGCGCGCCGCCGCCGCCTACAAGCTGCTGCGGCGCGAGCTGCGCCGCCAGATCCTGGCCGATGGCGGGCATATCGAGCGCTCGCCATTGGCCCAACTCGCCGCGCTGGCGATGCTGGTGGACTTGCGCGACATGGCGCTCGACTCCGACCAGTCCGTCCCGAGCGAGCTCGCCGCGGCGATCAGCCGCATGGCGGCCATGACCCGGTTCCTGCGCCACGGCGACGGCGGCCTGCCGCAGTTCAACGGCGCGTACGAATATGGCCCGGCGGTGATCGACGCGGTACTCCTGCGCTCCGGCGTCAAGGGCAAGGCCGCCGACTCCGCGCCCCAGACCGGCTTCCAAAAACTGACCGGCGAGCGCGCCCTGGTGTTCATGGATGTCGGCGCGCCGCCGCCCACCGGCTTCGACCACGAGGCGCATGCCGGCACGCTGAGCTTCGAAATGAGCTGGGGGCAGGAGCGCATCATCGTCAATTGCGGCGCGCGGCCCTCGCGCGATGCGTCCTGGCGCAATGCGCAGCGCGCCACCGCCGCGCACTCGACGGCGGTCGTCGACGACACGAATTCGTCCGAGGTCCTGCCGACGGCCGGCTTCGGCCGGCGGCCCGAGCATGTCGAATCGACGCGCGAGGAGGACGGCGGCAACGTCTGGGTGACCGGCACGCATGACGGCTACAAGGCGCTGTTCGGCCTGGTCCATCAGCGGCGGCTTTACCTGTCGGCGAACGGTGAGGATTTCCGCGGCGAGGATACGCTCACCGGGGCGCATGCCGGCAGCTTCGCGGTGCGCTTCCACCTCCACCCCGAAATCCAGGTCTCGGTGATCCAGAACGGCGGTGCGGCGCTGCTGCGCGCGCCGTCGGGGACCGCGTGGCGCTTCATCGCCAGTGGCGGCAAGATCGAGCTGGCGGAAACGATCTATCTCGGGCGGCGCGGCGAGCCGCGACGCGCGGAGCAGATCGTCGTGTCAGGCGCGGTTTCGCACGGCGCCGCCGTCAAATGGGCGTTCCGCCGGATTCCGAAAGCCTAGCCGCTTCAGCTTGACGGTGGCGCCGGCGGCGGCGTCTCGCGGACCGAGGTGACGTCGCCGATCGAGATGCGGGCATTGCCGACGCGCAGCAGCACCTGGCCACCCGCGCTGTCGATCGCCGTGACGACGCCCGAGAAGGTGGTCGTCGCCTTGACGGCGATGTCCTGGCCCTTCGTGGCGCTGATGGTGATCGAGTACTGGCCGTCCGGCTGCGCCACGCCGTCGTTGTTCTTGCCGTCCCAGGTGAGGGTGTGCGGCCCCTTGGTCTTCTCACCGGCGATCTCGCGGACGACCTCGCCGAAGGCGTTCTTGATGGTGATCGTCGTCTTGCCGGCGTCTTCCTCGAGCGTGTACTTGAACTCTGCCGACCCGTCCTTGAGGAAGGCGTGCTCGCCGCTGACGTCGATCGTCTTGCCGATGTAGCCGACCGCGTTCGTCGCCTGCCACGCGAGCTGCAGATTGACGAGGTTCTCCAGGCTCTGGCGCTGGTGGATGGCCTGCTCGACGGCGGAGAACTGGACGAGCTGCGTCACGAACTCGGTCGATTCGAGCGGCGACAGCGGATCCTGGTTCTTGAGCTGCGTCGTCAGCAGCATCAGGAAGGCGTCGAAATTCTGCGACAGGCCGGACGATGCCGCGGCGGCGGTATTCGACTGGCTGGGACCTGAAACCGGGCTGACGGCCATCACGGACTCCTGGCGGGACGTGTTCTGTCCCGGAAGGAGCAAACGCCGTGCCACCGCCCCGGCCGGCCAATACATTGGAATTAAATAGAGTTTTTGGCGTCGCCGCCGCCCGCCGGAGGGAGCCGGCAAGACTTGCCGGGCCGGCCCGACAAGGCTTGCCCAACGCGAAGCGGAAGCCCGTCGAGGCATGCTCGCAAGGAAGCATTAAAGTTAACAGAATCTTCCGAATTGCTGCGGTACTGATGATACGCGTCCTCACAACCGCAGTGATCGCCATGACCGCGTATCCGCATCAGCCCGCCGCCAATTCCGGCACCGCGCCGGATCCCGACGAGATGAATGCCTTGCTGTCCGAGATCGACGACATCGAGCGCGGATTGCTGGCGAAGCCGGACGACTACGACCTGCTGATGCGCGCGGCGCACTGGGGCGAGCGCATGGGCCGCTATGACGAAGCGACGCGGTTCTATCTCCACGCCGCCGCGGCAGCACCCGGCCGCGGCGAGCCGATCGCCGCCCTGAGCGACATGCTGCGCGGTCAATCGATGCACGAAGATGCCATCGGCATGCTGCAGACCGCCATCGAGCGGATGCCCGAGCGCGCCGAGCTGTGGTGCGCGATCGCGCGCGTCATGTCGGATATCGGCGAGATCGACAAGGCCGAGACATTCCTGGGCGAGGCGCTCCGCCTCGAGCCCAACAACGTGACTGCCCGCCTGCAGCGCGGCGCCCTGCGCCGCCGCGGCGATCGTCCCGCCGGCCAGCCGACCGGGTAAATCCGCGCGGCCCTCGCCGGGCCAGAGTTGGTGGAACTGCCGTGAAGAACGCCGCGAACCGTCGGCCCGACACGTTGCCGAAGACGGACGGGGCATGACATCAGCCGCGGCTGCCCCTGCGAAGAAGCCCGGGACCGGGCCCGCCCAGGATCCCGCGCTTGAACTCGCTCGTCTCGAACAGACGATCCGGACCAATCCGCGCAATGTCGACGCGCTGTTGCGCGCGGGCGGCCTGATGCAGCGCGCCGGACGGACGGACGAAGCCTCGAAGCTGCTGACCCAGGCCGCCGCACTGGCGCCGGAGCGCCCGGAAACGACCGTCGCGCTGGCCGAATTCCTGCGGGCGAATGCCCTGCATGACGAAGCGATCGAGCTGCTGCAGCACGCCATCGAGAAAAGCCCGAAGGCGCCCGCGCTGCGGCATGCCATGGCGCAGATCGTCCTCGACCTCGCCGATTTCGACAAGGCGCGCGCACTGTTCGACGAGGCGCTGCACCTCGATCCGAAATTCCACCGCTGCCGGCTGGACCGCGCGGCGCTGCAGCTCCGCCGGGGCGCGGCCGCAGAGGCGCTCGCGGACTATGAGATCCTGCGCCGGGTCGCAGCGGCCGATCCGGGCATCCTTGCCGGCTGGGGCGACGCCAAAACGGTGCTGGGCGATCGGGCCGAAGCCCGCCTCGCCTACACCGCGGCACTCGGGCTCGTTCGCGATCGCACGCCGATCGTCGATCGCCTGGAGCGCCTTGCGATCATGGAGTTCTCGCGTGACCTGCCGCGCGGAGATCTGCCGCCGGCTGCTAGCACCGAGGCGACGGCAAGACCTGATCGGATCGATATCGCGTTCTTCCACGTCGACCTTCCCGGCACGGCCTCGCCGTTCGAGAAGCCGGATTACCGCGCCATGCTCGTCCAGGCCGCCGCGATTGCCCGGCATCGCGCGCCCGGCGCACGCATCGTGCTTCTGACGGACGAGCATACGCAGCCCCCTGCCGGGCTGCGGGTGGACCGCATCGTCCGCGGCCCGGTCGACGGTTCGCGCCTGATGTTCGATCGCATGCGCATGGAACGGAACTTCCTCGCCTCGGGTGATGCCACCGGTGGCGTCGTCTTCCTCGATTCCGATGTCGCCATCAACCGATCGCCCGCGGAGATCTTCGACGGCAGCTTCGATGTCGCACTGACGTGGCGAACCAATCCATGGGACGCGCCGTTCAATGGCGGCGTGACCCTGTATCGCGCAGGCCCGGCCGCGCTCCGGTTCTATGACCACCTGATCGCGACGCATGCCGCGCTCGAGACCTTTGCGGCGGTGAAAGCGCGCTTCCCCGAAGGCATGGCGCGCTGGTGGGGACACCAGCTCGCGATGGCGGCGACGGTCGGCTGGGACGAATTCGCGCGCCGCAAGAGCGACCGCATGACGGTCGATGGCACGGCCGTCAGGTTCCTGTCATCGGACGACTACAATTTCGCGATGGACCCCGCCCTGCCGCCGCCGGAAGGGCTCGATCGGCGGTTCTTCATCCACTTCAAGGGATCGCGCAAGGCGGGCCTCGCCCGCTATGCCGAGGCCGTCCTTGGAGCGCCACCCGCGCCCGCCGTTGCGGTCACGCCTGAACCGGAGCCGGTCGACGCGCGGTTCTCGACTTACGATCTGGGCGTCGCGCCGATCACCTATGACGTCGGCTGGTTTCTCGCGCTGGCAAAGAATCGCGGCGTCACGCATATCGATATCGTGCCGGGCGCGCATGACGGCTTCCGCGACGATGCGTGGTGCCAGAAAGCCGACACGGCGGAGAAGAATTTCCGCCTGTGGAACATCATCCTGCCGGCCTGCCAGCTTGCCGGCATGACGGTCGCCATGCATCGCGACCGCGCGCGCGCGGCACAGACCGCCTACAAGATGCGTCCCCTCATCGACGAGGGATTGCGGGACGACGTGTTTCGCGCCAGCACCCACGCGAAGGGCTGGGTCGCACGCTGGCTCGCCGCGCGCGGCCTCAAACGTCCTGTCGTCATCAATCTGCGCGAAAGCCAGTGGCCGGCGCGGAACAGCAACATGGCGGCCTGGGAGCGCTTCGCCGAGGAGACCGACGCCGTCGTGATCCCGGACACCGACGGCGCCACGTCGTTCGGCCATGTCTTCGATGGGCTCAGCATGGACCGCCGCCTCGCGCTCTACGAGGCGGCCGAGGTCGTGATGGGCGCCAACAACGGCCCGCTCGTCCTGTGCTGGCTGTCGCGCTCGATCCCCTACCTGACCTTCAAGATGGTCGCGGACTACGCCGCCTGCACGCCGGAATTCTTCCAGCGCCAGGGCCTGCCGGTCGGCTCGCAATTCCCCTGGGCCGCGCCGCACCAGCGCATCGTCTGGTCGGATGACGATTACGACACGATCCGCGCCGCCTACGATGCGTTCGCGGCTGGCAACAGATAAAGCTGGCCCGGACCCCTGACCTAACCGCAGAGAACGCAGAGAAGCGCAGAGGACGCGGAGCAAATGGGCGCTTCGCGCCCAATCGAATCTCTGCGACCTCTGCGCTCTTCTCCGCGCACTCCGCGGTAAATTCCGAGTTTCAGATCTGCCAGCGCTCGATGCCGGCCGGCATGTCGCGCTTGCGCCACATGCCCTTGACGTCGGCGACCAGGCCGGTCTTGCCGAGAAGCGCCTTGAAGTCGGCGTCCTTGAACGACGCGAACTCCTTGTGCGAGACGGCGCCGACGATGCAGTCGTAGCCCTTCTTGCCGTTCAGCGAGCTCATCAGCTTGACGCCGTATTCGTGCTTCGCCTCTTCCGGGTCGGCATGCGGATCGTGCACGTCGACGCGGTGGCCCCACTCGGTGAGGCCGCGGATGATGTCGATGACCTTGGAGTTGCGCAGGTCGGGCACGTTCTCCTTGAACGTCAGCCCCAGCACGAGGATCTTCGCATCGGACGCGCGGCCGCGGCCGGCCAGCTTGCGCGCGATCTTGTCGGCGACGTAGCCGCCCATGCTGTCGTTGATGCGGCGGCCGGCGAGAATGACCTCCGGATGGTGGCCGAGGCGCTGCGCCAGGTCGGCCAGGTAGAACGGGTCGACGCCGATGCAGTGACCGCCAACCAGGCCCGGCGTGAAGGGCAGGAAGTTCCACTTGGTGCGCGCGGCGTCGAGCACGTCGAAGACCGAGATGCCCAGGCGGTTGAAGATCATCGTCACTTCGTTGATGAAGGCGATGTTGATGTCGCGCTGCGCGTTCTCGATCACCTTGGCCGCCTCGGCGGTCTTGATGTTCGCGGCCATGAAGGCGCCGCCCGTGGTGGCTTTGCCGTAGATATGCGCCAGCTTCTCGGCGACTTCCGGCGTCTGCCCCGACACGACCTTGGTGATGCGGTCGACCGTGTGTTCGCGGTCGCCGGGGTTGATGCGCTCGGGGCTATAGCCGAGGAAGAAATCCTTGCCGCATTTGAGGCCGGAGATCTCGGCCAGCAGCGGACCGCAGATGTCCTCGGTGACGCCCGGGTAGACCGTCGATTCGAGGACGACGATGGCGCCCTTGCCCATCGCCTTGCCGACCGTGCGGCAGGCAGACTTGACCGGGCCGAGGTCGGGGCGGTTGGACTCGTCGACCGGCGTCGGGACCGTGATGATGTAGACCTCGTTGCCGCGGAGGTCAGGGGTCTCCGCCGAGACCTTGAGCTTGACCTCCTTCAGGACGTCGGACTCCACCTCGTTGGTGCGATCGACGCCCGCCTTGAGCTCCTTCACCCGCTCCTGGTTGATGTCGAAGCCGAGGACGGGGAAATGGCGGGCCAGGGCGACGGCGAGCGGCAGGCCAACGTAGCCGAGGCCGATGACGGCGATGCGCGGTTTGATCATGAGCGGAGTTCGATCCCTTTGGATGGCGCGGCACGGATGCCGGACGGCGCCCGCCGCGCCGGACTGGCGGGGGGCCTTTTTAATCAGATTTTACTTAACTTCTGGTGAACCTATCGCGTGTTAAGCAAGACGCCGGCGGCAGCCGGGCGCAGCATTAGGCCGGCCCCGTACGGGGTGTCAAGCCATCCCCGGACGCCGTGGCCGCCCCAGATGGACCGTTTCATGACCGAGACAACCCGCGATCCCGTCAACCAGGTCGTCCTTAAGATCCGCGACGAAGCGGGGCTGGCGCGGCTCGGCCTGATGACGAACCAGGTCTGGCATGACGACCCGCGCCGGCTGGTATTCAGCCTCGCCCGTTACAAGTTCGTTTCAAAAATGCTCAGCGGCCGCCAGCGCGTGCTCGAGGTCGGCTGCGGCGACGGCTTCGCTTCGCGGATCGTCCAGCAGGAGGTCAGGGAGCTGACCGTCTCGGACTACGACCCTGTGTTCGTCGCGGACGCGAAGTCGCGCGCGACCGGCCGCTGGCCGGCCAAGGCCGTCGTCGTCGACATCCTCTCGGGCCCTCCCCCCGGTCGCTACGACGCCGCCTACTCGCTCGACGTGCTGGAGCACATCCCCGCCGAGCGCGAGGATGTTTTCATCAAAAATATCACGGCGGCGTTGGACGACCACGGCGTCCTGATCATCGGCATGCCGTCGCTCGAATCGCAGGCCTATGCCTCCCCGCCCAGCCGCGAAGGCCATATCAACTGCAAGCGCGGGGCGGAGCTGAAACAGGTCATGGAGCGCCACTTCCACAACGTCTTCATGTTCTCGATGAACGACGAGATCGTGCACACCGGCTTCTTCCCGATGGCGCACTACCTGCTGGCGCTCTGCTGCGCCAAGCGCTGAGTAACGCCTGATCGAGTGCACCAGGGCCGATCCGAGATCGGCGCCTACACGTGAAAGATTCGTGTAGGGGCGGGTCCAAGACCCGCCCTCGCGCCGCCTATCCCCATACCTGCGGCTCAACCTGCTCGGCGCTGCCCTAGACCGCGCCGCGCTTGCTCGCGAGGCCGCGTTCGTGGACGATGCGCACTTCGCCGTGCCAGCCGTAGGAGAACCATTTCTCGCAGGAGAAGCGCGGGTTGTTGTCGAACGATTCGTGCATGGCGCGGCGCTCGCCGAATTCAGGGTTGGCGCGCGCGCAATTGTAGTCATCGAAGATCAGCACCGTGCCGTCCTGGATCAGGTCGAACTCCAGCAACCGGTCGAGCACCAGGATGGTCGACTCGTAGAGGTCGCAATCCAGATGCACGATCGCAGCGGGGCGTTGGGCCGTCGCGCGGGTCAGAGTGTCGGCGAAGGTCCCGACATTGACCGTAAAGCGCTCGCGCGGCAGCAGGTAACCGAGCATGCGCTCCACGTGCACGTCCGTTCCGGAAGCGGTTGCGCACCCGCCGAGGGTCCACCCCGCGGCGAATTCGTAGCTTTTGCGGTCAATCTCCGTGGTCAGCTCGGGAAAGCCGGTGAACGTATCGAACAGATGCAGCCGCATATCCTTCGGGCGGCCTTCGATCGTCATGGCCGTCGCGAAATGGCGCGCGGTATAGCCGTACAGCGTGCCGAACTCGTAGATGTCGCCCTCCAGGCGATTGGCGGCGACGAAATCCATGACCACGCCAAAGGTTTGACCCCAGGTCTGGGCCGCGCGGACGGTGGAATAGGTCGCGGGCGGATAGTGGCTCTTGTCTTCCGGAAAGAGCCGCCCTACCGGGCCGACCGCGTAGCCCGGCGCAAGCGACGGATAGAATGACGGGGCGCCAATCACCGAGTCGGCCAGCGCGCGGTTGAACTCGGGAATCTTCAGCGCCATGCCGAGCCTCTGCGCGAACAGGCCCGAGAACTCCGTAGACCCGCGCAGCGCATCGACCAGCATCGCTGCAAAGCCCGGGTCGCGCATCAGGGACTGGAGTTGCGCCGCCAGCGGCTCCTGGGAGAACTCGGCCGGCTCGGCCTTCAGACGCAGCGACATGAAAGTGACTCCGGATCGTTCTTGTTCAGGCCATCGGGCCGGGGCTGAGGATGGCGCCGCCGCGGCCATCCGCGCTGAGGCGCGAGGCGACGTCGCGCGCAACGGCGGGCGCGAGTGCCACGAACAGGTTGCCGGCCGGCCGGTCCTGCGGGCGCAGGATCGGACGGTCGAAGAGCTGGCCGCCGACGCGGCTCCGGTCCTCGTCGAGGAAGAAATCGACGCGTCCCTCGACCTCGCCGTAGAGCCACACCCCCGCGATCGACGTGCCGAACACGCCGAAATTGCCGCTGGCCGCTGCCGAGCGGGCACCGCGCGCGACGGCCTCGAGCCACGTCAGGGAGGCAACCAGACGGTCGTTCTCTTGTGCGACGGCACGGCTCGCCAGCGGCGCCGAGACACCGTCAGGCCGTGCGACGGCGCTGATCTCCTTGGCGACCCAGTCGGTCGCGATGGACACGATGCCGAAGCCCGCAGCGCGCAGGACGCGCGTCAGCACGTCCGGCGTGAAATGGGTGGCGTGGTCGGCGATCAGCAGGTCGAACGGATTGTCGTGGAAGAACGGCACCTGGACGAAGAGATGACCGGACTGCGCGAGGCGCTGGCGCAGGCGCGCGAGCTCCCGGACCGGATTCTCGAAATGCTCCAGGACGTGGATCAGGCTGACCAGATCGAAAGCGCCGTCGAGATGGTCGTGGTCGCCGACATGAAAGCGCTCGAGCTGCGCGATCGCGGCCACGGCCTCGCGGTTGCGGTCGGTGACCTCGGTGCCGGTCAGCTTCCAGCCGGGGCGCAGGCCGGCGAAGGCCCGCAGGAAGGCACCGTTGCCGCAGCCGATGTCGAGCAGCCGCCCCGTCTCGGCCAGCTTCATGACGCCGGCCACGCGTTCGACGATACGGCCCGAACGCGACTGCGCCGTGCCCGAGCCCTGGTCGAAGACCGCCTGCTCCGCGCCGGCCGCCTGGTGATAGATCGCGTAGCGCTCGTAGATTCGCCCCGCGTCGCGGCGCCACGTGTCGTCGATCAGCTTCTGGGTCGCACCGCAGACCTGGCAGGTGCCGATCGCCCCGCCTGACGGCCATGGCTGGCAATCCGACGTCACGCGGCGAAGGTGCCGGAACGACTCGTACTCGCGCAGCGACGCGGCACCGCAGACGTGGCAGGGGATGCTCATGGAAGGCAGCTTTCGATGACCGTATCGAGCGAGGGCGGCGGCAGGGCGAAGGCATCTGCAACCGCATGTGCGTCGAGCGAGGAATGTTTCGGGAGTGTCTGGAGGGAGACGCCGGCCGCGGCGCTCGTGGTCGCGCGCACGAGGCTGCGATCGGCGCCGAGCTTCGTGGCCAGGGTCTGGGCGAGGTCGACATAGCTGACCTCGTCCGCGCCGGACAGGTGGAACAGGCCGCCCTTGCGCGCGGCACCGATGCGCGCCAGCGCCTCGGCCACGTAGCCGACCGGCATGGGCGCGCAGATCAGATCGGAGAAAGCATCGACCGGCCTGCCGGCCTTCAGCGCCTCGATCCAGCCGCCGATCAGCGGCATGTCGGCGGCAAGGACCTTTGTCAGCCGCACAACCGCGACCTGGTCGCCGAGGGCCAGCAGGCGCCGCTCCGCTTCGGCCTTTTGTCTTCCGTACTCGCTGGTCGGTGCCGGCGCGGCGCAGGTCGGATAGCGCGGCACCTCGCCGTCGAAGACGAGATTGGTGGACGTAAAGACGACGAAGACGCCTTGCGCGACCAGGTTGCGCGCGAGCGCCGCCGTGTGGTCGACATTGATGCGGTGCGATGCGCCGGGATCGGAACAGCACGAAAGCTGGTTGGCCGACGCCGCCAGCAGGAAAGCGACCGAAACAGGCTGCGGCGGGACCCACCGGGACGGATCCTGCGCAAGCTCGAGATACGGCCGCTGCGGCCCCGCGGCGCCGCGCCGGCGCGTGGTCGCGAGGACCGTGCGGCCGTCGTGCGTGAGCTGGCGCGTCAGCGCGCGGCCGATCAGGCCGTCACCACCAACCACCAGCCAGGGAACCGTCGCGCGCGCCATCCCCGGACGCTATTCGAAATAGATGAACGAGTGGTCGCCACGGTAGCCGGTCTGCTCGAACAGCCATTCCCATTCGTCCGGCGTGTGGAAGGCGCGGCAGGTGAGCTGCCAGTACATCAGGTTCACCTTCTCGCGCTCGTTGCGGTAGGCCTCGACGACGAGGTGCTTGGCCTCGCCCTTCCCAACCCGCTCCATCTCCTTCAGCGCGTTCCACAGGTCGTGGACATAGAGGTTGTGCAGGGTGTTGATGCTGACGACGAGGTCGAACTCGTAGTCCTTGAACGGCAGGCTCGATGCGTTGCCGACGCGCAGGAACGGCTTCACCTCCGGCTTGGCGTTCTCGATCGCATAGGCGGAGACGTCGATGCCGGTGACCTGCGCCCCCGGTAGCACCTGCAGGAGGTCATAGAGAAGGAAGCCCTTGCCGCAGCCGATATCGAGGATGCGGGCACCGTCCTTCAGCTTGTAGTGGCTGACCAGCGCCTCGGCCATCTTGCGCCAGCGCCCGTCATAGCGGTAGCCGCCATAGCCTTCGTGCCGCTCCCCATCCCAGTACTCGCGGTCGAACCTGATCGCGTTCTGGGCGATGGCGGCCTTGTCGTGGTCGGTGACGCGCTTCAGGTAGTCGCGCGTCGTCGACTTGTGGATCGAGGAGATGAAATCGACATGGGACATGTCTTCAGGCCTTATGCTGATAGTTGAGCGGCTGTTTTGCGATCTCGGCCCAGTTGGCCTCGACCCATTGGGCGGTCTCTCCGATGCCCTCGTCGAGGTCGATCTCGGGCTTCCAGCCGAAGGATCTGCGCGTCTTGCTCGAATCGATGACGTAGGCGGCGTCCTGGCCCGGGCGCTCGGCGACGACGTCGACCGCATCGTCGAAGCGCTTGCCCATGCGGCCGCAGATGGTCCGCACGACGTCGCGTACGGCGACGCCGTCGTCGGGCGAGATGTGGTAGCGCTCGCCGATCGTACCTTCGTGCAGCACGGCAAGCTCGGCGCGCGAGACGTCGCGGATGTGGATGTAGGACTTCACCGCCACGCCGCCGCCATGGAGCTGGATGCGCTGGCCGGTCTTCACATAGATCATCGAGCGCGGGATGATCTTGAAGAGCTGCTGGCGCGCGCCATAGACGTTCGTTGCGCGGACGAACAGCGCCGGGAAGCCGTACTGTTTCTGGTAGACGGAGATGAGCATGTCCGCCGCGGATTTGGAGGCGGCATACGGCGTGCTCGGATTGTCGGGCGTCGTCTCGGTGACAGTGCCGACGCACGAGCCGTAGGCCTCGGGCGAGGAGATGTGCAGGTAGCGTTTCAGGTAGTCCCGGCGGCGCAGATGGTTGACGAAGCGCGCCAGCGCCACCGTGTTGGTGGCGAACCAGTGCTCCGGATGCTCCCAGCTCGGGGCCACCTCGCTCTGGGCCGCGAAATTGACGATGTAGTCGGGCCGCTCGGCATCGAGCAGTGCCAGCATCGCATCCATGTCGCGGTTCATGTCGAGCTGCCGGAAGCGGAAGCGTCCGACATTGCGGTGCGCGCGGTAGCGCAGCATGAAACAGGGCTTTTCCGCCGAGCGCGACACGCCGATCACCTCGCGCGACGGGTCGTCGAGCAGCAGATCGACGAAGTCCTGCCCGGAGAAGGCGTTGCTGCCGATGACGACATACTTGGTCATCAGACCTCCAGCGCCTGCAGCGCCGCGCGCGCCTTGGCGAGCTGGCCGGCGCGGCGCGAGTCGTGGTCGGCGCGGGCGGCGAAGCGGCGCCGCTTGTCGCCCGCGGGCAGGAAGTCATTGAGCATGATGCAGACCCATTTGAGGCCGTAGACCGGCAGCAGCAGGTCGAAGCGCCGACGGTGCAGGCCCGCGCGCGGCCGCGCGGCCGCGAAGCGATCGGCGAAGCGGGCGTAGAACTGGCGCGGCACGGGAACCGCGACCTGGCTGAAGAAGTCGCAGACCAGCTTGGCGGGGTCGTCCCAGCCGGCGTATTCGAAGTCGATGAAGCGGATCGTGCCGTCGGCCGCGCGCAGCGCGTTGTGGAAGCCGAAATCCGACGGCGAGATCGTCCGCTCCTCGCGGGGAATCTCCTCGTCCATTGCGATGTCGCCCCGTGCCGCATCTGCGCGTACCCGCTCCGCGAGCTTGTCCCAGGCCGGCATCAGCGCCGTCGAGACGAACTTCGCCGCGTCCGCCTGCAGCGTGTCGCCGACATCGATGCGGCCGAGGCCGCGCACGCGGCGCTCGACCAGCGCCAGGTGGTCACCGAAGCGAAACACTGCTTCCGATCCGTCGGGCAGCGTGCGCCCTTCGTCCGTCTCGCGCAGCCCGTCGAGCGCCAGCGCGAAGGCCAGCGCCTGATCGACGGCGGCGCCGTCGATCGTGCCCGGCGCGAAACGTTGACCATCGACGAAGGCATAGAGCCCCAGCCGGCGCTCACGGTCGGCGGCAATCGGCTTCGGCACGCTGGCGATGCCGTGACGCCAGGCGAAGGACGACAGCGCGAACTCGGCGCCGAGCCGGTCGCGCGGATCCTCCGCGGAATGGAAATACTGCTTGAGGACGAGCGCGCGTCCATCCGCATCGATGCGATAGACGCGGTTGTTGCCGCCACCCTCGAGCTGGGTCATGCGCCACGGCTTGGGGAGTGATGCGGCGTCGAGCATCGCCAGGACGTCGAACGCCTGGAGCTGCGGCAGATCGGTTGTCGTCATGACTTCCCCAGCAGCAGTCCGGCGACCTCGGACCACGAGCGCGCACGGCGATAGAGAGGGGCATCGGGCAGCGCGTCATTCGGGTCGAACAGCACGCGCTGGACAGAGGCCGGAAAGGCCGGTTCGCCGAGCAGCTCCGGCAGGTCGTCGATGAACGAGGCGCAGCCGAGCTTGCCGATGCGGGCGAGCTTCGCGTCCTTGGTCAGCTCCAGATAGACCTTGCCGCGGTCGAGGCCGAGGGCCGAGTCGTCGAAGAAGCCGTTATCGGTCAGCCAGTCGAGGGCGGCGCGGTGCAGGTTGTGCTTCTCGCCGCGATAGGGATGCAGCGTCTTGTGGCTGACGATACGGATCTCGCAGCCTGATTCGGTCGCTGCGCGCATGAACGCGCGCACGCCCGGGAACTCGGACGCCAGGTCCATGCGGGCGCCGTAGATATAGCCCTGCAGCTCGGTCCACGCGTCCTCCCGGCCTTCGCGGCGCAGGTAGTCGCGCACGCCGCCCTTGGTCGACGGCACGTCGGCCGGGATCAGGCCGCGCTCGCGGGCCGCGCGGTGGAACGCGTCGTCGTAGCAGACGATGGTGTTGTCGAAATCGATGCCGATGCGCATGGACTCAAGCCAGACTCATGTCGATGAGCGGCCGGCCGACACGCCCGGTTTCAAGGTCGTCGAGCGCCCGGTCGATGTCGGCGAGGCGGTAGGGCTTCGACAGCAGCGGCTTGACCGCGATGCGGCCGGCCGCCAGCAGGCGGGCGAAGCGCGGGACGTCGCGGTCGGGCTGGCTGTCGCCGCCCCAGGTACCGAGCAGGCTCTTGCCGTCGTTGAGGATGCGCGGGTCCAGCGCGATGGTCTGGCCGGCATGCGCGTTGCCGACGATCACCGCGCGGCCGCCCTGCGGACGCACGCATTGCGCCGCCTGCACCATGACGTCGGGCCGGCCGGTCGCCTCGATGGCGTAGTCGGCGCCGCCGTTGGTGAGCAGGCGGATCTCCTTGACCGGGTCGGCCAACGACGGGTCGAAGGCGTGCGTGGCGCCGAGCTGCAGCGCCAGGTTCCGCTTCATCTGGTTAGGGTCGACGGCGATGATCGGGATGCAGCCGCTCGCCTTCGCCGCCATGATCGCGCACAGACCGATGCCGCCCGCCCCCATCACGACGAGGCTGGAGCCGGGCTCGGCGCGGGCCGTGTTCATCACCGCACCCATGCCGGTCGGCAGCGCGCAGCCGAGCATCACCGCCTCGGCCAGGTCGAGCCCGGGCGGCAGCTTGGTCAGGCGGTTCTCGCTGACCACGGCATGGCGCATGAAGGTGGTGACGCCGCCGGCGTTCACCTTGCGGCCTTCCCAGCCATAGACCGTGCCGGGAACGTTGGCGCCGCTGCCCTTGATCCAAGACAGGACGACGCGGTCACCGTCGGCGACCTTGGTCACGCCGGGGCCGAGCTCGCGCACCGTGCCGGTGGCCTCGTGGCCGAGGCAGTGCGGCAGGAAGGCGTCAGGCCCGCGATGGCCGCGGACCTCGGACAATTGCGTGTGGCAGATGCCGCTGAAGGCGATCTCGACCAGGACCTGGCCTGATTTGAGCGGCGGGATGTCGAGCTGCGCGAGTTCGAGCGGCTTGCCCGTCTCGACGAGGATGGCGGCGGTGGTCTTCATGGTGCTCCGACGGCTTTGCCCGCGAGTCGGCGCGGCGGCAGCGCCCTGATCACGCGTTCGACGATCTGGTCCACAGTGAGGCCGTTGAGGGCGCGGGCATGTTCGGTCTCGCCCGCCTCGTGCGGGAAACGGTCCATCGTGCCCATCCGCAGCAGGCGCGCGGCATAGGGGCCGTTGTCGACAGACCATTCGGCGAGGGCGCCGCCGTAGCCGCCGATTAGGCTGTGCTCCTCGATCGATACGACCACCGGGAAGCGCGCGAAGGAGTCCCTGAGCAGCGCCTCGTCCAGCGGCTTGACGCTGACGACGCTGACGACGCGCGCGGACACGCCGCGCTTGGCCAGCGCCTCGGCGGCCGCCATCGCGTCCGGCAGCATCACGCCGACCGCGAGCAGGCAGACATCGACGCCGTCGCGCACGATCAGGCTGCGGCCGATCTCGACCGGCGGCACGTCGCGATGGATATTGGGTTCACCCTTCTTGCCCATGCGGATATAGGACGGGCCGGCGTGCTTCAGCGCGGCGCGAAGGACGCCGCGCACCTCGAGCGGGTCGGCGGGTGCCAGCACGCTCATGCCCGGCAGCGACCGGAGCATCGCCATGTCCTCGCACGAATGGTGCGTGGCGCCGAGCGAGGCGTAGCCGAGGCCCGAACCGACACCGACGATGATGACGGGAACGTTGTGGTAGCACACGTCGACGCGGATCTGCTCCATCACGCGCGTCGTGGTGAAGGGGGCGATCGTGTAGACGACCGGCCGCAGGCCGCTCATGGCGAGGCCGGCAGCCATGCCCATCATGTTGGCCTCGGCAACGCCGCAGTTGAAGAAGCGGTCGGGTGCGGCGGCCTTGAAGCCGTCGAACAGCTTGTTGCCGATGTCTCCGGACAGCAGCACGACGCGCTTGTCGTCCGTGGCGAGCTTCGTGATCTCGTCGGCGAAATTGTTTCTCATGCCAGACCGAGCTGCCGCTTGGCGTCGGCAACTTCCTTCTGGTTGGGGATGCGGTAGTGCCAGTTGTTGTCGTCTTCCATGAACGACACGCCCTTGCCCTTGACGGTATGGGCAATGACGGCGACGGGCTTGCCGCTGCCGTTGGGCACCTTGCGCAGCAGCGCGCACAACGCGTTCAGGTCATGGCCGTCGACTTCGTGCGCGTCCCAGCCGAACGCCGCCCATTTCTCGCGCAGCGGCGCGAGGGAGAGCGTCTCGTTGCTCCGGCCGGTGGCCTGCCATTTGTTGTAGTCGACGACGACGCAGACATTCTCGAGCTTCTGGGCGGGCGCGAACATCGCCGCCTCCCACACCGAGCCCTCGTTGCACTCGCCGTCGCTCAGCAGCGCATAGACGCGGTAGCTGCGGCCCTGCAGCCGCCCCGCCAGCGCCATGCCGAGCGCGATCGGCAGGCCGTGGCCGAGCGAGCCGGTCGCCGCCTCAACACCAGGCACGCAGTTCGGCCCCGGATGCTCGGCGAGCTTGCTGCCGTCCTTGTTGTAGGTCTCCAGCAGGGACGCGGGAAAGAACCCGCGATGCGCAAGCGCCGCATACAGCGTCGTCGCCGCGTGCCCCTTGCTCAGGATGAAGCGGTCCCGCCCCGGATTGTCCGGCCGCGTCGGGTCGATGCGCAGCGCGTCCCAATAGGCCGCGGTGACGATGTCAACACAGGACAGCGACGAGCCGAGATGCGGCGTGCCCGCCGCATGCGACATGTCGATGACCATGCCGCGCAGCTTCGCGGCGATACAGGGCAGCGCGCTGGAGTCGGCCTGGCTCATTTCAGCCGGACCTCCTGCATGCGCTTGATGTTGTAGTACATCGGATCGGTCATCGAGTTCGGGACCTTGCCGGCGCCGAAGGCCGCCTTGAGGCCCTTGACCGCGTCGTCGATGGTGCGCTTCGGCACGAAGCCGAGCTCGCGCCGGATCTTCTCCGACGACACCTGGTAGGAGCGGTTGTCGTTGGTCGGCGTGACGACGATGTCGATCCTGGGGCTGACGACCTTCTGCACGGTCTTGGCAAGGTCCATGACCGAGTGGTTCTCGTAGCCCGCGTTGTAGATCTTGCCGTCGATCAGCTTCGCCGGCAGCTCGAGGCAGTCGACATAGAGGTCGCTCATGTCCTCGACATGGATGTTGGGGCGCAGCTGGCCGCCGCCGAACACGGTGATCTTGCCGTTGTTGACGGCATGGTTGGTCAGGATGTTGACCGTCAGGTCGAGGCGCAGGCGCGGCGCGTAGCCGCACACGGTCGCCGGGCGCAGGGTCAGCGTGGTGAAGCCGGGCTCGCGCTCCTGCTCCAGCACCTCCTCGCACATCGCCTTGAACTTCGAATAGTCGGTGAGCGGCTCCAGCGCCAGCTCCTCGGTCACCTTCGGCTCCGACTTCACGCCATAGACGCTCGACGAGGAGGCGTAGATGAAGCGCTTGACGCCGGCCTCCTTCGCGGCGCGCACCAGCGGCCGGAAGCAGTCGTAGTTGATCGACTTGCCGAGATCGGGGTTGAGCTCGAAGGACGGGTCGTTGGAGATGCAGGCGAGATGGATGACGGCCGTGCAGCCCTTCACCGCGCGCTTGACCGCTTCGGTGTCGCGCAGGTCACCCTTCACCTCGATCAGGTTCGGGCCGCGCAGGTCCTTGAACAGGTCCTCGCCGTAGAGATAGAGGTCCAGCACCGTGACCGGGAAGCCCTGTTTCAGCAGCTTGGGCACCAGGCTGCTGCCGACATAGCCGGCACCGCCCGTCACCAGAACCCGACCCTTTTGAACACTCATCTCTGCTTCCTTGTTCAGCTTGCGCGCGCGGAGCGCGGCGTCGCGGCGCCCCACCCCATCGCCATGTCGAGGATCGCGTGGCACAGCGCCAGATGCGCTATCTCCACGAAGCCGTACTCGCCGCTATTGACCCACATGTTGATGTCGCCCAGCCGGCGCAGCGGGTTGTCGGCCTGGAAGCCGCTGAGCGTCAGCACCGCGCAGCCGGCGGTGCGCGCCGCGACGACTCCCTTGAGGATGTTGGCGGACCGGCCGGAGCTGCTGATCGCGATCAGCATGTCGCCGTGACGCGCATGCATCTCGATCTGCTTGGCGAAGACGTTGTCGTAGCCGAGGTCGTTACCGAGGCAGGTCAGCATCGATCCGTCATTGAACGCGACCGCGCGCAGGTTGCCGTTCTTGGTGAAGTCGGTGGCCATGTGGCTGGCGATCGCGGCGCTGCCGCCGTTGCCGATGAACATCAGCTTGTTGCCCTGCGCGTGCGTTCGGATCGCGAGGTGCATCGCCCAGTCATAGGCATCGGACAGCGACGTCGGACGGCCCGACTTGTCGGTGCACGCCGTCGCCGTCAGAAGCCGGCCGAGCGTGTCGAAATAGCTGTTGAGGCGCGCCTGCAGCACGGGAGGTGTCCTTATTTGAGGATCGCGGTGACAGCCTTGACCAGCGGCACCTTCTCGACCGATTTGCGGTGGCCGACGATCTCCACCTTCAGCGCGCCGACCACGTTGCCGACGAAGCCGGCCTGGTTCATGGAGGCACCGGCACGCACCAGCGGCGCGGTGACGGCGAGGAACGCGTCGCCGGCGCCGACCGTGTCGACGACCGACTTGGCGAAGGCGGGAACCTTCTTGGGCGGGCGGCCATCCTGGTAGGCGACGCAGCCGCGCTTGCCGTCCGTGATGATGATGCTGCCGCAGGCGACCAGCCGGCGCAGATCCTCCGAGATGATGTCGGTCAGCTCGCCGAACTTGTCCCCGGTCGCCAGCCGCGCCTCGGGCGCGTCGATGCAGACATAGTCCGCGCGCGGATACTTGCTGACCAGGTTGAAGCCGATATTGGCGCTGTTGGTCTGGGCGTTCACCGCGAGGAACGGCGCCGAGCGCGTCAGCTCGTTGACCGTGGAGCGGGCGATGGCGCCGTGGCCGAAATCGGTGGCGATGACCACGTCGAAGTCGCGCGCGCGCTTCGCCACGATCCGGTCGAAGCTCGTCTGGTCGTCGGGCGACAGCGGCGTGTCGTTGATGAAATACACCTCGAACAGCTTGCGCAGATGGGTGGGGTCGACGAAGCGCACCTTGCGCGTGGTCGGTGCCCCCTGACGCACCAGCGTCGTCAGCTTCACGTTCGGCTTGAGCGCCTTGCGGATCAGCGCCTCCTGGCTGTCGCGCGCCCCGAGCCACGTGACGACCTCGACTTCCTTGCAGAAGGAGGCGACATGGTTGGCCGCCGCGAACACGCCGCCGGCGAACGCTTCCGAATCATGGAAGCGCGTGGCGATGATGTTCTCCTTGGCCGCCTTGGCCATCGGGCTGGTGTACTGGTACTCGTCGACGATCGCGTCGCCGACCAGCAGCACACGGTAGTCCTTGATCTTGTCGAGCAGCTCCATGATGCCGGGCAGGCCGCCCTCGGCGCGCACGGAGCTGAGATAATCGCGCGTCTCGGTGTCGAACACGTCGAGATGGCGGCTGATCAGCTCGGACGAGCTGAACGTGATGTCGTCGGTGAAGACCAGCTTGCCGCCATGCGCCTCGACCGCGGCGCGCTCGACGGCGATCTTGCCGGTCACGTCCTGGTCGGCATTGGCGTAGTCGGAGCCCTTCACATAGAAATCGGGCTGCAGCAGGCGGATCACCTGCTCCGCGTCGGGCCCGTTGTTGATCGCGACATGGTCGACATAGGCCAGCGCCGCGAGCATCTCCGCGCGCTGGAACTCGGCGAAGACGGGGCGGCCAGGCCCCTTGTTGACGAAAGCGTCGGCCGTGAGCGTCACGACCAGCACGTCGCCGAAGCCGCGCGCCTCCTCGAGATGGCGGACATGGCCGAGATGAACGAGATCGAAGACGCCGTGGCACAGGGCGACTTGCTGGCCGGTGGCGCGGTAGCGCGCGACGATGCCCTGCAGCTCCGTCATCGAGCAGACCTTGTCGCGCGCCGTGATGCGGCCCGGCAGCGTCGGCGGCAGCGGCTCCTTGTCCAGATCCTCGACGATCTTGATCTTGGGCATGCGCATGGGACTCACTCCGCGGCCTGCTGCGATTGCGGCGACAGGTAGGTGAACCAGGCCTTGGTGGTTTCGGCGATCTTGTCTGCGGTCCACACGGGCGCATCGCGCCAGTAGTCGAGATTGGACAGCATCACCTCGACGCCCTTCTCGAAGGCGACCTTGGGCTGCCAGTGCAGCCCTGATTTGATCTTGGCGATGTCGGCGAAGGTGCAGTCGGGCTCGCCCGGACGCTTCGGGATGTGCGTGACCTCGCGCGGGTTGAGCAGCGAGACGAGGTGGTTGACGCTGACCGTGCGGCCGCTGCCGACGTTGAACATCTCACCGACGACGTCGCTCTCCGCCGCGGCGATCAGGACGTCGACCGCGTCGCTGACGAAGGTGAAGTCGCGGGTCTGGCTGCCGTCGCCGACGATGGTCAGCGGCTTGCCGGCCAGAAGCTGCGCGAGGAACACGCCGAACACGGCGCCGTACGTGCCGCTGGTGCGCGCGCGCGGGCCATAGACGTTGAAGAAGCGCAAGGACACGGCGGAAAGCCTGTAGACCTGCGCCCAATGCAGCACCTGCTGCTCGCCCAGCCACTTGGTCAGGGCGTACGGATACTGGGGACGCGCCGGCGCCGTCTCCGGCGTCGGATAGACGTCGGGGATGCCGTAGCACGACGACGAGGCGACATAGACGAGGCGCCGCACATTGCGCGCGCGCGCCGCCTCCAGCACCGCGAAGGTGCCGTCGACATTGCTGCGGAAGTAGCCGTGCGGGTTCTGGATCGACGGGACGATGTCGGCCAAAGCGGCGAGATGGAAGACGCGCGCGGCGCCATCCATGGCGCGCAGCACGGTCGGCGCGTCGGCAACGTCGCCGACCCACAGCTCGACATTCGGGTTGGATTTATGCTGCGCCAGGTTGGAGGCGCGGCCGACGCTGAGATTGTCGAGCACGCGCACCTTGCGGCCGCGCGCGACGAGGGTATCGACCAGATGGCTGCCGATAAATCCCGCGCCGCCGGTGACAAGATCGAAGTCGTGCATCGGAGCGGACGGGCGGATCGGGTCAGCCATGGGAGCCACGCGAGTTCTTCAGCGCTGCGGACGGGAGAAGAAGAGCAAGGCGCATGCCATGCACGCGGACGCGCAAGGGCCCGAAATCATTGGAATTCAAGGTCGTCTGGCGCACGCGACGTCGTCCCGTTCGGCAAAAACTGCCGGTTGTACGCGGAAACACGTTCCGGCCGGCTTCGGCCCGGGCGACGGCGCCCGAGTCGGATCCAGCACGCCATTAATCCATTGTTTTCCTTACCGTTTGGTAAGCCGATCCCTAATTTTGTGCTAACGGCCCCGCCACCGCCGGTCGCAAGGGCGGTGCACGGCCTGCGCCGGATCGCCTGATTTCAGTCCCCGCTCACGACCTGGCGGACCTTCGCGGCGAGCTCGTTGTAGGTGAACGGCTTGCCGAGCAGGGCGACGCCCGGGTCGAGGCGTCCCTGGTGCACGATCGCGTTGCGCGCATAGCCGGTCGTGAACAGAACCTTGAGCGCCGGATGGCGCCGCCGTGCCTCGTCGGCAAGCTGCCGGCCGTTGACGCCGCCGGGCAGACCGACATCGGTGAACAGCAAAGTGACCCCGGGATTCGCATCGAGGATGCGGAGGGCTGAGGCGCCATCCGGCGCCTCCAGCACGCGGTAGCCAAGCTCGCGCAGCGTCTCCACGCTGTAGGCGCGCACGGCAGGTTCGTCTTCGACGACCAGGATCGTCACCGCATCCGAGCCCGCCGGAACCACCGATACGGTGGCCGTGTCCTCGGCCTGGGCCTCACCGCCGATCAGTCGCGGCAGGTAGATCCGTACCGTCGTGCCCTGGTCCGGCTCGCTGTAGATCTTCACGTGACCGCCGGATTGCTTGACGAAGCCATAGACCTGCGACAGGCCGAGCCCGGTGCCATGGCCGACTTCCTTGGTCGTGAAGAACGGCTCGAAGGCCTTCTCTATGACCTCCTTCTTCATGCCGCTCCCGGTATCTGTGACCGCGATCATCGCGTACTGGCCGGTCGGCACCTCCTCGTGCGTCGCCGAATACGCCTCGTCGAGGAAGGTGTTGGCGGTCTCGATCGTCAGCTTGCCGCCGTCGGGCATGGCGTCGCGTGCATTCACCGCAAGGTTCAGCACGGCGCTTTCGAGCTGGTTCGCATCGACGAACGTCCACCAGAGCCCGCCGGCCAGCACGGTTTCGATCGCGATGCTTTCGCCGATGGTCCGGCGCAGCAGATCCGACATGCCGCCGACGAGCCGGTTGAGGTTGACCGGCTTCGGCTCCAGCGGCTGGCGGCGAGCAAAGGACAGCAGCCTGTGCGTCAGCGCCGCCGCGCGATCGGCCGCCTGCCGCGCGATGTCGGCCCGCCGGCGCAGGGCTTCATCGGGAAGGCGCCGTTGCAGGTGGTCGACGCTCCCGAGGATGACGGTAAGCAGATTGTTGAAGTCGTGCGCGATGCCGCCCGTGAGCTGCCCGATCGCCTCCATCTTCTGGGCCTGCCGCAGCGCCAGCTCCGCCTTCATGCGTTCCTTGATCTCGACCGCCACCCGCTGCTCCAGCGTCTCGTTGAGGCGGCGCAGATCGTCCGCGGTCTGCTGGCTGGTCTTGTAGAGTCGCGCGTTGTCGATGGCGATGGCCGCCTGGGCCGCAATGCCGATGACGATGCGCTCCGCCCGATCGGTGAACACGCCTGGTTCCGGATGACCGAAGAACAGGCCGCCCAGCACTTCGCCGGACCGCGACACGACCGGCACGGCCAGATAGCTGCGCACCGGCAGATGGCCCTTCGGCATCCCGTTATAGGGAGGATTCTGGCCGTACAGCGGGTGACTGAGGATGTCATCCGAGCGCATGACCCCTTCGCCATGGAATGTCGGCGCGAAGATCTTCGTATTGCGCGGCATCGGGAAAGCGGCGAACGCTTCGCGCGGCACGCCCGACAGGGAGTAGAGCGTGTAGGCTTCGCCCTGTTCGTTGAGCACGTTGTAGAAGAACGCGCCGAACTTGGCGCCGGTCAGCTCGACGGCGGCATCCGTCACCCGTTGCACGAGGCGGTCGAGGTCGAGCTCCGCGGCTACCGCGGCGCCGGTCCGGTTCAGGATTTCGAGCCGGCGCGCCTCCTCGCGGATCGCTTCGCCCGCTTCCCGGCGCACCCGCGCCATTTCCAGATTCGTGGCGATGCGCGCCAGCAGCTCGCGCGCGCCGAAAGGCTTCACGAGGTAGTCGTCAGCGCCGGCTTCCAGCCCTTCGACCATCGCCTCGTCGCCGGCGCGCGCCGACAGCAGCACGACCGGCACGTCGCGGAGATCCTGATCCGAGCGCAACCCCCGCAGCAGGCCGAAGCCGCCCAGGCGCGGCATCATGACGTCGCTCAGGATCAGGTCCGGGCGACGCGCCCGCGCCGCCTCCAGGGCCGCCTGCCCGTCCGCAACCGGCTCGACGTCATAACGCTCGGCGAGCAGGCGCGTGACGTATTCGCGCATGTCCGCGTTGTCGTCGGCCACGAGCACGCGGGCGCGCCTGCCCGCCGTCTCGGCCAGCAACCGGCCGGGACCGCTCAGCTCCTTCTCGATGCCCGTCTCCGGCATCGCCGCGGCGCCGGGCAACCAGCGCAGCGCCTCTTCGACGAAAGCCTCGGCAGTGACGCCTGCCGATTCCTGCCGGCGAGCGATGCCGATCCGGTGCGCAGGAAGATGCGCCGTCCCGAAGGGGATGGCGACGACGAACGTCGTGCCGCGTCCGAGCGTGCTTTCCGCCCGCACCGTGCCGCCATGGAGCTTGGCCAGCTCCTGGACCAGCGCGAGGCCGATGCCCGTCCCTTCCTGGGTGCGACCGGGTTGTCCTTCGATCCGATAGAACCGGTCGAACAGGCGGGGAACCTCATCTGCGGGAACGCCGACGCCCGTGTCGCGCACGGCAAGTTCGACGGAGGTGCCATCCGCCGAGGGCGCAAGGGCGACCTCGACCTCGCCTTCCAGAGTGTATTTGAAGGCGTTGGACAGCAGGTTGAGGACGATCTTCTCCCACATGTCGCGGTCGACATGGACCGGCGACGGCAGCTTCGGGCAGTTCACGGTGTAGAGCAGGCCGGCACGGTCCATCGCCGAGCGGAAGGTGCTGGCCAGCTCCGCCGTGTAGGCCGCGAGATCGGTCGGCTCGTAAACGGCCTGCGTGCGCCCCGCTTCGATGCGGCTGAAGTCCAGCAACGTGTTCACCAGCTTCAGCAGCCGCAGGCCGTTGCGGTGGATGAGCGCGATCTCGTCGCGGCCCACCTCGAGCGACGGCGCCGGGCCGCGGGCGAGCATGTGCTCCAGCGGGCTCAGCATCAATGTCAGCGGCGTGCGGAACTCGTGGCTGGCATTGGAGAAGAAAACGGTCTTGGCCCGGTCGATTTCTGCCAGCGCCTCGGCGCGCTTGCGCTCTTCCTCGTAGGCGTCCGCATTGGCGATGGCGGCAGCGATCTGGCCCGCGACAAGACCGAGGAAACTCCGATAATTCTCATCGAACAGGCGAAACGGGCTCAGCCCGACGATAAGAACGCCGGGTCGTTCCTTCTCGCCGGTTGTGGCAATCGGCAGCACGGCCGCTTGCGTCGGCGGCTGATGCCATGCACCGGTCGGAAGATCGCCGCCGAAGATCGCTTGCAGATCGTGAACGACGCGCGCCTCCTGGCCGCGGCGCAACTCGGCAACCGGCCAGACCGACAGCCCCTCAACGGACAGGGAAGGCGGGGCCGCGCGATGGCCGCGCTCGATTCCGCTGGCTGCGGCCAGGGAGAGCGTGCGGCCGTCCGGCTCCATCGTGTAGATCATCGCGAACGGCAGATCGTGGGCATTGGTCCCGAGCGCGAGGGCGCTGCGCTCGCACGCCTCACGCAGCGTGCGGGCGTCGACCGTCCGGGTGCCCAGCTCGCTCAGCAGCGTGAGCTGCCGCTCGCCGATCACACGCTGCGTGTCGTCCGTGTTGGCGCAGAAGATCCCGCCGGTCGTGCCGTCGTCATTGGGGATCGGGGTGTAAGAGAACGTGTAGTACGTCTCCTCCGGATAGCCGTTGCGCTCCATGATCAGGAGCTGCGCTTCGACGTAAGTGCCTTCGATCCCGGTCATCGCCGTGGCGAGCATCGGGCCGATCTCGTTCCAGATCTCCCGCCAGACCACCGATGTCGGCTTGCCGAGGGCCCAGGGATGCTTGCCGCCGATGATCGTCTTGTACGGGTCGTTGTAGAGGTAGGTCAGCTCCTTGCCCCAGCCGATCCAGATCGGCTGGCGGGAGCTCAACATGATCCCCACCGCCGTCTTCAGGCTTTGCGGCCAAGCTTCCGGCGCACCCAGCGGCGTGCTCGCCCAGTCGAAGGCACGCATCCGCGCGCCAAGGTCGCCACCACCCGCCAGTTCCGCGCGAGCATGCGGCTCCTGCCCTCCACTGTGCGGCATCCCTAGCGTGTCCTTTTTATCCGGATCGAAATCCTGTGCGGGTCCCCACCGGCAACGGTGTGACATGCGGCAGAGGTCCATACAAGCCGTGGCATTCCGCATATTTTTTTAACGACACGTGCGCGATCCGGACAACGAGCCTGGCCGTATCGCGGGGGCGCGCGGCGATGCGCTCGTCCGGCGCAAGTCCGTACCGGATCGAGGTTTTTCGGAACAGGAATAGAAACAAAGTATTGTAAAATTATATGATTATTGTTCTATTATTTTAGTCTATTTAAATCTGAAAGATCTACTCAAGTAGTCATGGCCATGCTATACATGGCGAGTCCGGACACTTGCCCGGTCCTTCAAGGGGTATTGCATGTCGATGACCGTGGGGTTCAGTCCCATCGCTCCGGTGCAGACGCCGGCGCCGTCCCGACCGGCGCAGCGCCAGGAGATCGAGGATCGCGTGACGCCGCTGGAGAAGATCCGCGAGGCCGCGCGGTCCGGCGAGCAGCAGGACCAGAACACGCCGCTCAAGGTCGGCGGCGGCAATGGCGATGATAGCGCCGCGACCCGGCAGAGCGGCAGCCGCGTCGACATCTGGGCCTGAGCGGAATCGAGCGAGCCGGAGGGCCGCCACGGGGCGGCCCTCTTCGCTTTTCAGGGCAGGGAAAGGCCGCGCCAAACAAGAAGGCCGCCCGTCGGGCGGCCTTCACCGTTTCGCCTGCCGGCCGCCGCGCCTGCCTACATGGCCCGCCGCGGTGCCGTCTGCAGCACGTCCTGGATCTGCTGCTTGTAGAACTTCGCCATGCCGGTCGTGCCGTGGCCGCGGGTCTCCTCGCTCGCCGGGATCACGTACAGCTTGCCGTTCTTCACGCGCTTGATCTCGCTCTCCATGATGCCGGTTTCCGGCGGGTTGCGCTCATCGTCCGCCGCGTTGATGGCGAGCAGGACAGCTTCGATGCGCTCCAGGCCGGGCGAAGGGTTGTAGTCGCGCGACGAATCCCACTGGTACAGGAAGTCGTTGGCGTCGGCGTTGAACGGTGCTGCGAGCCGGTCATCGAGCAGCTTGTCGGCCAGCGCGCGGGTCGGTGCCATTTTCTGGTAGGCCAGCGTGCCGCCGTTCGTGGCAATGCCGAAGAAGACGTTGGCGACTTTCAGCGATTTGGGCTGCGTCGTGTAGTTTCCGCCATTCCACTCCGGGTCGTTGCGTATGGAATCGATGATCATGCGCCGCATCATCCAGTTGCGGCTGGACATCTCCGTCGGTTGCGCGGCCATGGGAACGAGTGCATCCATGAAGCCGGGATGCGCGACACCCCAGATCCACGCATGCATCCCGCCCATCGAATTGCCGGTCACCAGCCGCACGTGGCGGATGCCCAGCCCCTCGGTCACCAGCCTGTGCTGGGCGGCAACCATGTCGTCGTAATTGTAGCGCGGGAACTTCGCGCGCAGGCCGTCCGACGGCTTGGACGATTTGCCGTGACCGATCGCGTCGGGGAGGATGATGAAGTACTTGGTCGCATCGAGTGGCTGGCCCGGGCCGAACAGCTCGCCCGCATAGGCCGGACTCAGCATGCTGGCGCCGGAGCCGGTCGTGCCGTGCAGGACGATCACCGGCTCGCCCGAGGGTTCGCCGATCGTGCGGTAGTGCAGACGCAGCTCCGCCATCGTTTCGCCGGTGTGGAACCTGAAGTCACGCGCGATCCAGCTCCCTTCTTTCGGGGCGGGATAGGCTTGGGCCGCGGCCGCGAACGCCGCGAGCGAAAGGGCCACGCAAGTGGCCGCGCCGAGAAGGTACTTCTTGAGCGTCATGGGCGTTTCCCCGTGGCTGTTGTTTTGGATTGATGCGGCGGTTGCCGAAAGCGGCAAATCCTGCGCCCGAACCGATCCCTTGGCAATGCCACGGGCGGCTGACGCCCGGTTGCAGAATCAGCCTTCCGGTCCCGCGTCGCCTGTGCTGAACTCCCGCCCGGACAAGAACGCCCGCACGGTCGGCCGACCGGCGGGCGTTTGTCGTTTGCGGGCGATGGAGGGCGGCGGCGGGCGGTGAAACGGATGAAACAGGCGAAACGGGCGAAACAGGTGAAACACCTGAAACGCGTTGAAATCGCTCGGGGAATCCCGGCGGGGGCCTAGAGGGCGGCGGCCAGCCGCGCCACGCGGTGTGGGTAGGTATGCGCCGCCATGACATGGGCATGGGCGGCGTCGGCCAGGCGCTCGCGCTCGACGGGGTCGCGGAAGCGCGCCAGGCAGGCCTCGATATTGGAGAAATCGGCCTGCAGCGCGAGGTAGTGCCGGTCCGCCTCGAGGATGTCGTTGTAGCGGCCCGGGAACATGATCTGCACGGTGCGGGTGCCCACCGCATCGAAGTGGCGGGAGCTGATGCACTTGGAATAGACCGGCGCGCGCGAGCGGCCGGCGAAGAAGCGTGCGTGGATCGCGGCGAAATCCATGTCCTCCGCCACCACGGCCTCGTGCCGGATCGGTCCGCGCCGCAGCATGTAGCGGGCCAGCCGCTTCAGGCGGTACGGCAGGCGGTGGGCGAAGCCGCGCAGCGACGAATCGGCGCGGATGACGAAGCCCTGGCCGTTGGAGTCGCGCATGACCTGGTCGCGGATCGCCAGCACCGTCGCGTCGTCGCGCTCGAGGAACCACGAACCGGCCTCGGTCGCGATCGTCGCCTTGCAGCGATCGAGGAAGGCGGCCCAGCCGGCGCGGTCGAAGCGCTGCTCGGTGCTGAAGTCGAGGACCAGCCCGAACCGGTTCGCGGCGAAATAGTCATAGATGCGGTTGCGCTCGTCGTCCCCGAGATAGGCAAGGTAGCGGAACGAGCGCGCACCGATGTCGATGGCACGCTCGCGCTGCGGCGTGCGGGCGCCGAAGGCGTCGGGATTGAGGGCGTGCGGCAGCGAGATGACCTTGGCGCCCACCTCGGCATAGAGCCACACGCCGGCTTCCTCGAGAAGCTGCGTCGCGATCAGGTCGGGCCGGACGCGCCGCAGCCACGCGATCTTCTCGCCCAGCGGCGAGAAGGGGATGTTGAGCTCGTTGCCGACGAAGGAGACGAGCTTGCCCCTGCGGGCCTGCAGCGCGCCGACGAGCGGCTCTACATAGAGGAGGGAGTCCGCCGTGCAGGCATGCAGGACGACGATCAGGTCGTAGCCCGGGATCGTCCGCAGCACCTCGTCGCGGGCGTCGCGCTCGAAGATGTTGCGCTCCGTGACGTCGAATTGCGGCGCGCGCACGAAGGCATCGCGCCAGTCGTCGTAATACGACGCGCGAGCCGGATACTGGAGGGTGAGGAGGAGCGTCTTCAAGAGGCGCGGCGCAGGCTTGCGAAGCGGTCGGCGAGGATCGCGACGATCTTATCCGCGCTGTGGCCGTCGCCGTAATCGGAGATTTCACGGCGCGGACGATAGTCGGGACCGCGCCACAACCGGTTCCACCCCGCCTCGATCGTCTCGACCCATTCGGTCTCGCCGCGCAGGGTGACGCAGGGCACGCGATGGAAATACGCCTCCTTCTGCACGCCGCCCGAATCGGTGAAGACCGCCGCGGCATTGGCAAGGAGGCGGTGCATGTCGAGGAAGCCGAGCGGCTCGGTCACGACGAGCCCGTCCAGGACGAGCCCCTGCCGGGCAGCAGCCTCGCGCGTACGCGGATGAAGCGGCAAGACGACGGGCCGTTCGGCCGCCTCGCGGCGCAGATAGGCGAGGACGGCCGCCAGCGCCGCCGGATCGTCGGTGTTCTCGGCGCGATGGACGGTCGCGAGCGCATAGCCCTTGGGCGGAAGGCGCAGGCGGTCGAGGATGCGCGACGTCGCCCGGGCGGCCGCGGCGGCATGCAGGGTGACGTCGTACATGACGTCGCCGACCATGTGCACGCCGGCGGCGATGCCGTCCGCCGCGAGGTTGTCGACCGACAGGCGCGTCGGGCAGAACAGCAGGTCGCTGAGCCGGTCGGCGACGATGCGATTGATCTCTTCCGGCATGCGCCGGTTGAAGGACCGCAAGCCCGCCTCGACATGCGCGACGGGGATGCAAAGTTTGGCGGCGGCGAAGGCGCCGGCGAGGGTCGAATTGGTGTCGCCGTAGACGAGCACGCAGTCCGGCCGCTCGGCCGTCATGACCCGCTCGAGCGCGATCAGCATGCGGCCGGTCATGTCGCCGTGCCCGCCGCCATGGATGCCGAGATAATGGGCAGGTGCCGGGATGCCGAGCTCGTCGAAGAACACGTCCGACATGCCCGCATCGAAATGCTGTCCGGTGTGGACGAGCAGCTCCTTCAGCGCGGCCGACGCCGCCAGCGCGCGGCTGACGGCGGCGGCCTTGATGAGCTGCGGCCGCGCGCCGACGACGGTCAGGACCCTTGCCATCATCCGGCCCTGGCGAGCCCCGTCATATGGGCGTCGTGCTGGGCGATGCAGCGCTCGATCAGCGCCGTGTTCGCGCGCGTCCAGGCGACGGTCTGCTCGAGCCCGTCCCGCAGCGTCGTATTCGCCTCGAAGCCGATCGTGCGCTTAGACTTGTCCGTAGCACCAAAACGGCGGCCGGAGCGGTCCCAGTCCCGCGCGGGCCGGAGGTCGACGGGCGTCCTGTTGCCCGTGATCGTGTTGATCGTCTCGGCCAGCTCGCGAATCGTCGTCTCCACCCCCGAGGCGAGATTGTAGACCTCGCCGGCCTCGCCCTTCAACGCGCACAGCATGAGGCCGCGCACGAGGTCCTGGACGAAGATGAAATCGCGACTGGCATTGCCCGCGTTGTCGAGCGGCAGCGCCTCGCCGTGCAGCGACTTCCAGATGAAGGTCGGCGTCACGTTGCGCCACACCGTGTGCTGCGTGCCGCGCCAGCGGCCGGCGCCGAGTATCTCGCGCGGACCGTAGACGTTCTGGAACCGCGCCTTGACGAAGGGCAGCTTGTAGCTCGTGAAGTAATAGTTGCCGTAGAACTCGCCGACCAGCTTCGAGATCGAGTACGGGCTGTCGTGATAGAGCGACACGGGCGCGTCCTCGGGTGTCGCGACCGCCTGCTCGTACGTCTTCTCGGCGACGGCGCAGCCGGCGGCGGCGTAGACGATCTTGCGCAGGCCCTTCTTGTCCTTGAGCCAGTCGAACAGCTTCAGGCTCGGCAGCGTGTTGTTGGCGTGGTCGAGGAACGGATCGGCGATCGACGACTGGTTGCCGTGCAGGCAATAGATCGCGAAGCCGTAGTCGAAATCGGTCGGCAGAGAGGCGAGGACCGCGTCATCGGCGATCGAGCCCTGGACGAACCTGACCGCGGAGTCCTTCGGTATGTTCTCGATGTCCGACGACAGCAGGTTATCGACGATGACGATCTGCTTCGGCTTCTCCTGCAGCAGGGCCCGGCTCAGATTGCTGCCGACGAAACCGGCGCCGCCGGCGATGAGGATTCGGGAGCCTGCGAAGCCCGACATGATCACGACCCGCCCGTTGGTTTGCGCGCGTGCGCGTAGAGGTTCCAGCCGAGATGCCGCGCGAAGAAACTGTCGCTGCAGCTCGGCAGCATCGGTGTCACTGCGTCGCCGAGCCCCGGCACCAGGAAAAGCTGGCGCCAGCTCAGCTGGTTGCAGTCGAATCGGACATCGGTGAAGCGCGACAGCAGGCCGCGCAGCTCGGACTTAGAATAGACAAGCGCCAGCGGGCAGTCCGGCCCGTCATTCATGTTGAGCACCTGCGCCAGCGTCTTGCCGCGACAGCGCGGATCGAGGAGCCGCTTCATCGGATGAACGACCAGATGCTTCCAGCTATAGCGGTAGTACATCATCAGGATGAGCTCGCCGCCGGGGCGCAGCACGCGGTGGATCTCGTCCAGCATCGGCCGTGGATTCTCGATGTGGTGCAGCACGCCCATCGAGCAGACGATGTCAAAGGTCGCGTCGGGATACGGGATCGTATCGCCATCGGTGCGCTGGAACGTGCCGGTCAGCCCGGCAAGCTGGAAGCGCTTCCGACTGAGCGACACCGCCGTCTCGGTCAGGTCGATGCCGTGCGCTTCCGCGCCATGGCGGGCATACTGCGCGAGGACATAGCCGTTGCCGCAGCCGACATCGAGCACCCGCTTGCCGGCGGCGCGGGTATAACCGTGGATGCGATCGGAATAGTCCCACGGCTCGCAGTCTTGCGCCTCGCGCAGCGAATCGAACCGGGCGAAGAATTCGGCGCTGCCCGGCTCCGCCGGTATGCCCACCGCCGCGACCGGGTTCGTCTCCCAAAAGGAGCGGACCTGCTCGTTGGTGACGTGGCCGGCTGCCATCGTTCTCTACCGTGCCGCGGCCTTTGGCGCGGCGAGGTGGCTGTAGATCTCGCTGACGCCGTGCGCGTCGTACCATTGCAGCATGCGGCGCATTGTCCCGGCAAAGTCGATCTTCGCCTCCCAACCGAGCGCCGCGCGGGTCCGCGACGGATCGAGCACGACGGCGGGCACGTCATCCGCCGCAGGCGGCACGATCGGAACCGGCTCCTTCAGCGCGACACCGAGATGGGCGACGACCGCGTCGAACACGTCCTTGATCGACACGCCGACGCCCGTCGACACGTTGAAGACGCCGTTCGGCGCGCCGTCGTCCAGCACGATGTCCATCAGGGCGAAGAAGTCGGCCATGTCGAGGAAGTCGCGCACCGCGTCGGTGCAGAAGCATTTCTGCCCGGCCTTGAGCCGCTTGTAGAAGGTCGGGATCGGGCCGATGGCAAGCCGCGGACCGGCGATATTGGCGAGCCGCAGCGAAACGTAGGGAAGCCCGCTCAGCATCACGTACTGCTCGCCGGCGGTCTTGGATATGCCGTAGCTGGTGATCGGCCGCGTCGGATGCTCGACCGGGATCGGTACCGTATCGGGCCGGCCATAGCACAGGGCGGTCTGGAAGTTGACGAGCCGCTTCACGCCGGCGCGCTTCGCCGCCTCGATCACGTTGATCGTGCCGGTCACGTTCGTCGCGGTATCCTCGCGCCAGTCGGCCGGGTCCTTGTAGGCCGCCGCGCTGTGGATGACGTGCGTGGGCTTGAACGAGTCGAAGGCGCGGCGGACCGTGGAGTCATCCGCGATCGTGCCTTCGATCACCGTCAGGCCGGACACCGGCGGCACGACCTCGCGCCGGCCGGTCGCGAAGTTATCTATGACCAGGATCTCGTGGCCTTGCGGCAGGTAGCGCTCGATGAGGTTCGAGCCCAGGCACCCCGCCCCGCCGGTGATCAGTAACCGCACGACAGACGCTCAGCTCTTGTCGATCTTCAGATGCGTGTAGCCGCCCTGCACGCCGTACTGCTTGTAATACGCGACCGTTTTCTCGACGATCTCCTTGAGCGGTGTGAACCTGATCTCGCCGAAATCCTTGAAGGTGCGCGACGGGTCGAGGAGGATCGACGGCGCATCGTCGGGACCGAGCGGCCGTATCTCCGGCTGCGGATACTCGTTGATGCGCATCGCGCCGACGACCGCATCGTAGAGTTCCTTGATGGCGACGTCCTTGCCCGAGGAGAAATGGTATGTGCCCTGCCCCGTCCCGTCGACCGCACGGACGACGTTCTTGGCCAGGTCCTGCACGAAGACGAAATCGCGCCGCGCGGTGGTGACGAAGCACTTCTTCCCCTCGGACAGGCGCTGGAAGAAGATCGGCAGCGGCCCGCTCACGTTGCGCGGCCCCACGACGTTGGCGAGGCGGAACGTCACGTAGTCGACGCCGCAATACTGGATGTACTGCTCGGCCGTCGTCTTGGAGATGGCATAGCTGCTGTTGACCGGGTTGATCGGGTGGTCGAGCGTAATCGGCTGCTCCAGTGGCTTGGTGCCGTAGCACAGCGCCGTCTGGAAGTAGATGAGCCGACCGACCTTGTGCTCCTTGCATGCCTTGGCGACGTTGGCCCCGCCGACGCAGTTGGTCGTCGCATCGGCTTCCCAATCGTCCGGGTTCTTGTAGGACGCGGCGGTGTGCACGACCACATCGGGGCGGAAATCCGCGATCAGCCCGTTCAGCACCTTCGCGTTGGCGATCGAGTCCTCCACCATGCGCAGCTTCGCGTGCGGCTGAAGGTTGTCGCGTCGGCCCGTCGCGAAATTGTCAATCGCGACGACGTCGTCGCCGCGCGCCAGCAGAAGATCGATGATGGTCGATCCGACGAGGCCGGAGCCGCCGGTCACGAAGACTTTCATGGAGTGCTGCGTCCTTGTCCGATGTCTGGGCGTCAGGCGGCTATGGCACTGTATTCCGCCGCGCGGTCGTGGAAGCGCTGGTGCCAGAGCTCCAGGCTGAGAAGCCCCCAGGTCTTGCGCGAGAACTGCCCGGCGCGGTCGAAATTGGCGAGCACGGCATCGGCGTTGATGTAGGGCCGGTGGCGCGCCTTGATCGTGCGGAAGGTGTCCTGTGCCATGTCGCGCAACTCGCCTGCGAACCATTCCTTCAGCGGCACCGGGAAACCCATCTTGTCGCGCCGGTTGAGGATAGGCTCGGGAAGCACGTCGGCATAGGCCGTCTTGAGCAGGTGCTTCATGTTGCCGCCCTCGAACTTCACGTCGGCCGGCACGGTTGCCGCGAATTCGATCAGCGGATGGTCGAGGAGCGGGACGCGGCTCTCGAGTCCATGTGCCATGCTCATCCGGTCCTCGACGTGCAGGAGGGCCGGTAGCAGGCACTTGAAGTCGAAATGCGTCATGCTGTCGAAATAGGCCTGCTTGCGCACGTTGCGCTGATTGTTGAAGATGGCACGGAAATCCTCGAACACGCGCGCCTTGTCCAGCGCCGCCCAGTCGATCTCGCCTTCCATGTCGGTCGAGCGGTCGACCAGGCGGAAATAGCGTTCGTCCAGCGGGCCGAACAGGCCTTCGCGCCAGAATTCTTTCATCAGGGGCTTGTATTCGCGCAGCAGGCCCAGATTGGGGACGATCGATTCGATCGTCACCACGAAATTGCCGCTCCGGTAGTTGCCGTCGAGCGCCGCCTTGATGCACTGCTCGAAATACGCCAGCAGATAGCGCGCGTAGCCGCCGAATATCTCGTCGCCGCCCTGTCCGCCGAGGACAACCTTCAGGTGCTCGCTCGCCAGCTTCGATACCATGTACTGCGGGAACGAGCCGGGACCGGCGACCGGAAAGTCAAGGTGGTACACCACGTCGTCGATATGGTCGCGGAAATGCCGCGCCTTGATGTCGATGACGTGAAGCTCGCCTCCGGTACGCTCCGCGACAAGCTGCGCGTAGCGGCTCTCGTCATAGCCCGGGAATTCCGTGAACTTGCCGTGGAAGGCGTGCCGGTTCGCGGGCGCGAGGCCGGCGGCCAGAATGGCGATGAGACTCGAGTCGATGCCGCCCGAGACATAGCTGCCGACGGGCACGTCGCTGCGCAGGTGGAGACGCAACGATTCGTCGATCAGTTCGGGCAAGCGGCGCTGGAAATAGATTGGCCTGTGGTCGAAGTCGATCTCGTACTTGACGTCCCAGTAGCGCCAGACCCTGACCTGCCCGTCCTCGAGCGACAGGGCGTGGCCGGGCATGAGCTGCTTGACGCCCTTGAACAGCGTATGCTCGCCGATCGTGTACTGGAACGTCAGGTACTCGGCCAGCGCGGAGGCGTCGGTCCCGATATCCGCGAGGAACGGCAGCAGCGCCTTCGCCTCGGACGCGAACAGGAAGTTCCCGTCCACCACGGCATAGTAGAACGGCTTTATGCCGAACCGGTCGCGCGCGCAGAACAGCTTCTGACCGTCCCAGATCGCGAAGGCAAACATGCCGCGCAGGTGAGCGACGCAGTCCTCGCCGTAACGGTCGTAGGCCGCGAGGATGGTCTCGGTATCGGAGCCGGTGCGAAAGCGCCAATGCGCGGCCAGCGCCTCGCGCAGCTCGACGTAGTTGTAGATCTCGCCGTTGTAGGTGATGACCGCCCCGTTGGCGCCCGCCATCGGCTGCGCCGCCGCATCGGACAGGTCGATGATGCTGAGCCGGCGATGAGCCAGCCCGACATTCTGTGCATCCGCCGTCCACGCGCCGTTCCCGTCCGGCCCGCGATGGGCGAGCAGGCGGTCCATCACCGCCAGACGGCGCGACAGTCCCGGAACGGGACCCCCGCGCAAGCTGACAATACCTGCTATCCCACACATGGACGCGCTTCTCCGACCAGCTTCTCGGCCGAGCGTGAAAACAAGATAATAATCTGGCTTTACTTCAGACTAATTCGAATATCGAGCGCTATTTTCGTCGGATTTCCGGTCGCTTTCGCGCCGTTGCACTCGGTATTCGTAGAACGTCATTAGGTTGTATACTTGGCGCAGGCGCCGGTGGATACGGTCGCGCTGCTCCGGCGTGGTCCAGCCCAGGATGCGACGGAAGATCAGGTTGTAGACGCCGCTGACCGTGGCCCGGTAGATCCGCCGCCGTACCGTCTTGAAGTCATAGCTGACCGCGCGGGAGAACTCCTTCCGGGTCATCCGCGCGCCTTGCACCTGCATCTCCGGCTTCAACGCCGATTCGAGAACGTCATCGACCTTGGCCACAAAGGCGCGGAACGCGTTATGCGGCGCGCACGCGACCTCATGGAAGGCAGCATCGGTGATCGCCGTAAGGCGCGCCGGGTCGCGCAGCACCGCGACGACCTCGTCCATGTTCGAATGGTCCTTCTTGAGGGGCACGTAGTGGCGCCAGGGGACCAGGAGGCCCGAGTACCCGCCCTCGTAAAGGATCATCAACGTGCGCACCGCCGCCGATTCGAAACAGCGGGGCGATATCTGGGCCAGGGAGATGCGGCCTTCCTCGTCCTTGAAATAGAGTTCCTTGAGGGTCTCGAACGACGTATGCGGCTCGCGCGCCACATGGAGCTCGACCCGCTTCTGTATTTCGCCGCTGAAATCGAACACCGAGGCGCCGCTTTCCACGCCAAGCACCGCCTTGCAGCGGCAGAGATAGTCGATCCACGCGTTGCCGTAGAAGCGATCCTCCTCGCGGTACGAGATGTCGCAGGCCAGGCCGTAGCGTTCGGCGTCCACGGCGAAGCGTTTGCCGATCCGGACCTTCTCCTGGCCGAGCTCGCCAAGCCAGGCCGGAACGTCGCGACCGCGGTAGCCGACATCGATGGGTCGGGTGATCGGATCCGGCACCTTGCGGCCCGTGAGGCCCTCTGGAACGTAGCCCGTGAGCACGTTTACCTTGGCGACACCCGGCAGCCTGGAGGTCGAGTAGACCTTTTCGATTTCGTCTTCGGGCACGCACGTGAACAGCACATGGATTCCAAGCTGCCGCATCGCATCGACGGACGCGTCGACAAACCTGTATTCATCCTGAATGAAGATCGCCTTGAGACCCTTGAACGCGTTGATCCTTTCGCGCGACGTCGGCGAAAGATAAGTATCGTGGCAGGCCACGAGCGTGTAATGCACGATGATCGCATCGAAGCGGCTCAGGTCCAGGTGAGGCGAGATATCGCCCAGCATGGACACGCGCCAGTAGCGGTGACGGGAATGACGCTCAAGCGCCTCGATGTTGTCGCGGACCGTTGCTGCGATGTCTTTGCGAAAGTCGCATAGAAGCAATATGTCGAGCTGCCTGGTGTTGTCTGGTTTGCCCACTTCACCATCCGGCAGTACGGGTCAAGGACCGGCCTACGGCGCGAAAAGTCTCAACAACAAATTTTTAGACCAACACTAGGTCAGGTCGCTGCCTCCCCCGGACGATCTTCACGGTAACCTGATCCCACGCAATGCGCCGCAGATGCGCAGACAAGTTAAACACCGTTGCGGCCGTGGCTGTTCCCGCCGAACCGGCATTGCAAACATTGCGCTCAGTGCAGCCGCCATGCTTCAGAACGTTGCGCACAGGCGTCCGCGCGAACGGGATATGCCGGTCGAGATAGGGACAGGATTCGAAGTACCTCTTGTCGAAGCGACGCGGCGATTCCGAGAAGGCGTGGTTACGTCGATGACGAGCAGCGTCGTGCTGCAAATTCCGATCATGCTGCGACCCCGGTCACCGCCTCGCCGGCCATCAGCGCATCGTAGACGCGCTCGAAGCGGGCGGCGCAGGCATCGATCGAGTGCCATTTCAAGGCATAGGCACGGCTTGCCCGGGAGATCTCCTGACGCCGGCCACGGTCCTGAAGCAGGGCCTTCAGCACGTCGTAGATGGTCTCCTCATTGGCCGAGACGAGCGGGCACTCACGGATGGAGTCGAGGTCGTCGCCGGGGCCAGGCTCGCCCTTGTTGATGTAGCAGATGGTCGGCTTGCCGAGCATCATGCCCTCGCGAGCCGTCGCGCCATAGCGGCCGTGATTGAGCTGATCGACGATGACGTCGGCCTGGACCTGAAGGAAGCGTACATCCTTGTTCGGCACGTTCGACACGAATTTGAGCCGGACATTCATTCCTTCGTTGCGCAGCCGCTCGATGGCGGCGATGACTGCGCCGGACCCCTTTATGTTGCGGCCTCCGACCGCCCGCGTCTCGAAATTGCCGACCGCGTGATAGACGATCATCTCGCCGGGCGCGCGCTCGAGCCGGTATTGCGGCGGAACCGCCAGGTCAGGATGCCAAAAGTCCTGATCAAGCACGGACGTCAGGGGTTCGCGAAAGCACAACGGTCCGGCCTGGTAATCAAGCGCCGGAAAGATCTCGGTTGCGATGAGATCGCAGAACATCGCGATCTTGTGCCCCCAGGCAAGATTGCCCCGGTCCGAGCAGATGGCCGCATCGTGCTGCCACACGCATTTGTCGCAGAGGCCGCCGCTCCAGCGGGCGACACTCGACTGCGCGACGCCGTCCAGGCACCCGCTGATCGTGTAGCCGATCTTGACGCCTTTCTGGCGCAGCTCGATGAAATCCGATGGCATGACCTCGTACGCATTCGTACGGTCGTATCGCGTCGGGAAGAACGACATGTGCCCGCGGCCATAAAAATGGACCATGCGGAAGCGCTGCGGCACCGTGGCGAAGAACGCCGCGACATTCGCGGCAAATTGCGCACCGTCGGCGTCGAAGAGGTTGATGTCGTTGCCGTGATAATACTGCGCGTTCGGTCCATCCGGCGGCTCCAGGCTCACCGACACCGCATCCCACCCGCGCGCCCGCAGGCCCTTCGCGAGATAGAGGAAGTTGTAATAGGCGTTGTGCAGGAACACGACGCTGCGCGATGCCCGCGGCGCGGAGGCGCTGTCCGGCATGTCCAGAGGCCCGCCGCGCCGCAAATGGATCTCGGCCTCCCGCAGACGCGCGCGGGCGCGCGCAATGGACTCCGACCGGGCGATGGCGATAGGACCGAGATGCAGCGCCCGATCTCGGCGCACGCGCTCCAGCCAGCGCTGCAGCGGCGACGGCAGCAGGCTCATCGTTCGATCGTCATGCGGTGGACGCGTCCTCGTCGCGCCGGGTCCCAATCGAGATCGAGCGAGGCTCGTTATAGGTGTCCTCCCGCTCGAGCAGGCTTTTCTGCATCAGGCCGAAATTGTTCATCAGCATGCGGTTCCATTTGTCATCGAGCGGCATCTGCACCTCGGTCCACCATTCCGGATGAAGTAGGATGTGCAGGAGGCGGTGCGTCCCGGCCTCGAAGCACTCGATCGGCGACTGCGCGCGGAAGCGGAGATTGCTGTCGGACAGGTAATGGAGCGGCGCCATGTCCTTCTTGTCATAGGTGTTCAGGCAACCCTTCAGCCGCACCTCGTTCGCCAGCACGCGCGCCGAGGGCTGATGAAAGGACACGACGTCGATCGTCTGGCCGAATTCGCGGACCAGCCAGCCCCGCTCCCGATCCACCGCGTCCGCGATCTGGTCGGCCGACAGGTCGCGATAGGGCGCTTCGTCGAAATGCAGGCCCAGCCGGTGTCCGAGGACGACGATCTTGCGCACGAGAGCCGCGACATTCGGCGCCATGACGTTGTAGAGCGCGGACCTGACCATGATGAAATACGTACTCCGCACGCCTGCATCCGCCTCGATCTCGGCGAGCGCCAGCGCGGCCACAACGTCGTTGTCGCAGTCGTGGCGGAGGAAGCAGGCCCGCCCGGTGCCGTCGCGCATGGCGTCGAGCTCGTCGAACGTCGCGAAGCGGTAGCCGGCCTTGCGGCCGGCCTCGAGCATCAGGCGATAGTCGCCATGCGTGAACGATATGGCGGTCATGGGAGCGCTCGATCCTCGCCGCGGGCCTGTGCGGGCTTTCGCGACGTCGCGGGCGCGAGCAGGTCGACGACACCGGCCGCGCCGCAGTTCATCAGCGCGTCGACGATGGACAGGCCAGGCATGAATTCAGGGGTGTTGACCTGCGGATAGATGGGATGGCGGAAATTCTGGTAGCGCAGCTCGATGCCGGCGGCGGCGAACTTCTCATCCTCCTGATACAAGCCGGCGCCAGCGCCGCACAGATACGCATCGCCGCCGGCCGCGCGGACGATCGCGACGAGCAGGTCGGTGCCTGCGCCGGAGACCCGCAGTTCGCTGGCGACGATCATGCGCCGCGGGTCGAGCCCCACTGCCGCCGCGAGCCGCCGCAGCGCCGCCGTGTTGAATTCGGCAAGCCGGTCGCCGGCATGGTCGAGCAGCGACCGCACCAGCGGCATCGCCTCGGCGAAGCACGGCGCGTGCGCATAGCTCTGCTCCACGGCGGCGCAAACCTTGCGGCGCCACGGCCCGCTGTCGACGATCCGCGCCTCGCTGATGCGCTCGCGCGTTTCCGCCGCCCGCGCGATAGGCACGGTCACCCAGGCGCGCTTGCCGGAGATGAGCATCTCGACGCGGTTGGTGTAATTCCCTCCGGTCCTCTGCAGCGGGACATTGTCGAGCAGCACGAAGACGTCCGCCTGGGCCAGCTTGTCGAAGTAGCCCAGCCACGGCAGGAAGTTGGGCTGATGGATGGCAACCAGCATGTCGGGATCAGGCGAAGACCGGCCGCCTGCCGAGTTCCGTCAGCGCGAAACGCGTGACGAGGCGGCGCAATTCCGCTTCGGCCGCCGTGGACACGCGCGCGCGCAGCGCGTACGCGATGGCGGCGCCGATCGGACGGTCCGGGGCACCGACCTCCGACAGCCGGCAGCTCCCGATAGTGCGGCCGGCACGGCGGCGGATGTCGAGGGTGATGGCGGCGTTGGCTGTGCGGCGAACCCGTTCTGCCTTCGGTCGCCGCGGCACGAGCTGCCACCGCGTGTCAGCCCAATCGGCCGCGCCGGCGCGGAACTTGCGCCAGATGAGGGCCGGCAGTGATTGCCAGGTATCGAACCAGGCGTCCGGCGCACACGCACCCGGATGTGGCGCCACCACGGCGCGCACGAGGTTGTAGATGGCGACGGCGGGAGACCGCCAGTCGAATGCGCCATCCCGCGCCGTGCGCCGGGGCCAGTAGCGCGCCGTTGCCTCGTCCTGCGGCCGAGCCGCTGCCTTTCCAGCGAGGATCGCCGGCAATGTCTCGACCAGGAGAAGCCGCGTCGCGAGGTCGAGGCGGCGCCGCACGTCGATCCACGTATCCTCGAACAGGATCGGTACGCGCCGCTGGGCGAAGATCGGGCCGGTGTCGATCCCGGCATCGACAGCATGGACGGTCACGCCGGTTTCCCGCTCGCCGTTGACCAGCGTCCATTCGATCGGGTTCGCGCCGCGGTATGCCGGCAGCAGGGCGCCGTGGACATTGATTGCCCCGTTGCGCGGAACCGCCAGCAGGTCAGGCTTCAGAATCATGGAGTACGAATTGACAACAAAGAGGTCCGCGCCGAGAGCGGCGATGTCGCGCACGAACGCCGGATAGGATTCGTCGCGGGCGCGCGGCTGGATCAGCAAGGGTACGCCGGCGCGCCTCGCCGCTTCCGCGAGCAGACCGTGCTGCGCGGGCCGGATCGCCGCGCCGACGAGCGCCGCGATGTCGCGACCCTCCAGCACCTCGATGAGCTGCGGCAGCCCCACGGTATCGCCGAACAGCACCAGGCGCCGGGACGGGGCCGGCGTGGACGCGCGCTTCTCCTTCAGCTTACGAGCCCGCCCGCACTTGGCAACCGCGCGTCCGCGCAAAGCTCGGCCAGGCCCTTCTCGATCCCGATGCGCGGCGCACCAAGGGCGCTTGTCATGCGGCCGATATCCGCAACGAGATGGTTCGGCGCAGCGGAGGCATCGATGTCGAAGATCGGGTCGCGTCCAACCAGCCGTCCGATCGCCTTCGAGACGTGCCGCAACGACGTCGCTTCGGGGCCGGCGATGTTGATGACGCGCGCCTCCGTCAAGGTAAGGCAGGCCTCGATGGCGCGCGCCGCGTCATCAACATGAATCGGGTTGAATCTGATTCCGTCTTCTCCCTGAAGCTGCACGGGGCGGCCTTCGCGGATCGATCCCACGAGGCGCGGCATCAGCATCTTCGGCGACTGTCCCGTGCCGTAGACGAAGAATAAGCGAAGCACGATCGAGGACAGCTCTCCCGCATACTGGATGGCGAGCAGCTCGCTCGCGCGCTTCGACGCGAAATAGAAACCCAACTGCGATCGCTGCTCCGGAAGCGGATCCGATTCCCGCACCGGCACGTCGCTCGTCCCGTAGAGGCCGCCGGTCGAGGCCAGCACGAAATGAGTCGCCTCCGCCCGCTGTGCCCATTCGAGCAGCCGCATCGTCGCGCCTGCCGATATGGCGTACACGTCGCGCGCGCGCGCGGGGAAATCGCGATAATGCGGAGACTGGGCAAGATGGATGACGGCGTCGATCCGGCGCGGAAGCTCCATCGACCACGCTTCGGCGGAAAGGTCCTGGACGAGCCAGGTGACGTTCCTCGCCGGCCCGGCGGGAAGCTGCCGGACGACCGCCCAAACGTCATACCGCTCCGCAAGCCGCGCAAGCAGCCGCGTGCCGATGAAGCCGGTCGCGCCGGTGAGGAGTATCCGTGCCATCAGCCGCCTCTTGAAGGTCGTCGAGGCAAATCGATGATCCGCATCGTCAGGTGCGGTCCGCTATGTCCATCCGCCCATGGAGCGCGGCATAGCTGTCGACCAGCCGGCGGGTCAGAGCCGTGTTGTCATGCAGGGCGAGGATCGAGGCGCGCGCCTTCGCCCGCTTTGCGGCCAGCTCGTCCGGATTCCTGAGGAAATGCTCAAGCACCGCTTCGAGAGACTTCAGATTCGCGAAAATGAACCCGGAGTCGCGCAAGGCATCGGTCATGAATTCCTCGCGGACATAGGTGATCGTGGGCACACCCATCGCCATGCTCTCGATCTGGGCGTTGGCGTAGTAGCCCATCTTCATCTTGCCGATCGCCAGGTCGGCCGAGGCGAGCTCGGCGAGCACCTCTTCGTGCGGCCGGCCGTGCAGCCATTCGAAGCGCACCGGGAACCCCTTTTCGCGCAGCCGGGCGACGGCCTGCTGAATGTGACGCGTGCCCTCGATGCCCGGCTGGTTGGTCACGTGGACGATCTTGAACGCGCGCGCCTCGTCGCCGCGCATGGCGCGCGGCCGCGGCAGGTTTTCCGGCGCGAAGAACGGGAAATGCGACGCGTCGGTGTTAAAGTCGAGCATGTCGGGCGTCGTCACGAGAATCCGGTCGCCATAGCGCCGCGCCAGCTCGCGGCGCCGCGCCGACTGCCGCAAGCCGCAGATCGGCGGCTTGTGGTCGCATTCCTGGCAGATGTTAATGTCAGGATGCAGCGCGACATTGCGTTCGCGATCGCGGGCCTCGCATCCGCGAAAATGCACGACCAGCTTGCGGCCGAGCCGTTTGAGGATCGGCAGCTCCCACCCCTCCTGCGTCAGCGTGTACATGAAGTGGGCATGGACAGTCTCGTAGCGTGCGACCACGCGCCAGAACATCCGGAACTCCTGCAGCACGCGCAGCAGCGGATGCGGCGACGGGACGAAGACATGGTCCGCGCGATCCCAATGCGGGCTGCGGCCGATCGCCAGATAGTCGGCCCGCATGCCCGCGCCGCGCAGATGCCGCACCATGTGGTAGGGGATGTGCACCATATACGAGACGTGCAGCACCGAATTGGGATAGGGCGTTGGCGGGAGATACCGCGCCATCACCCAGTTCACGGGGGCAAGTACCGCGAGGACGACGCGATCCGGCACGCGCATGGCCCATGCGAACGGACGTCGCGCCTGGGCGCATAGGGCAAGCCACAGCCGGCGCATCACGGCGCAATGCCGGCATCACCGTTTTCGCGCACGGGCGACGCTCGCCAATAGCAGGGATGCGTCAGCAGCAGGCAGACCTCGCCGCGCGCGATCCAGCCCGGCGCTTCGACAATGTCGTCATACACGAATCGGGCGCCTGTCTCCGTGTCGAGATGACAATCCTCCACGACGTAGTCGTAGCGGCGCAGATCCGGATGACAGTCTGAGAAGGAGAAGCCGGCGGCCCCCAGGTCGCGGGAGACCGTGGCGACAAACCGGCGGCGCACGTCGGCCCGCACGGAACCGAGGCCATGGACGGTGAATGTGTCGGGCGGGAAGCCGAATACCTCTTCGAACGTCCGGGTCTCGCGTTCCAGGGCACCCATGAAATCGTCGTGCAGATAGCAGGACGTGTGCAGGCCGAATGTGAGGCCGGGCGTGTCACGATAGCGCCGCACGATCGACGCGGCCCGAAGCGGATCGTAGTCGCCGCCGTCGGTTCGCAGGAATATCGCGGCGGGCACGCCGTGGGCCCGATCGACGTCGAGCAGCGCGGCCAGGCCCTCGACGCAGGCGGCGGTGTCGACGTCGTGCCGCACGATCACGAGCCCGCGCTCCCACTGCCGCGGCGGCGGCGCGTTGAATGGAGCCACCCTGCCGGCACTCCGTTCCAGGACGGCGGCCAGGAACCGATCGTACACAGCGATCGGATACGGCGAATTCGCATAGCGCCGGCGCGCCGCCACGTGGCTTGCCGCGCGCCGGTTCCGCCGCTGGGCGCCGCCGACCAGATTGCGCAACCCGGCAATCATCCGCCGTTTGCCTTCGTTCCGGCGCAACGCAGGATCAAGCCGCCGCGATAATCCCGGCGGTCGAACAGCGACCGGAGGCTGAGCCAGAGAAACCGCAGGAAGAAGTTCTGCGCGGGCAGAACCTCGCCCTTGTCGAGGTAAAGGCGGAACTGTTCCCACGCGATCCAGTCGCCGCCTGCCGCACGCGGCGATCCCGACCGTTCGACGATGCGGAACCCGCCGGATGTGACGATCGCGGCGATCTCGGATTCGGACAGGAAGCGCGTCTGCGACGTGCCGAACAGCCGCTGAAGCGTCCGGACATAATCGTCGTAGCTGGAAGGGAAGCGCTGCGGATAGCGCGCGCGCAGCGCGCGCAGCCGCGGAGAGTCCGCGTCGTAGGCGTCGCTGATGGGCAGCGGTCCGAGGCCGTTCACGACGACGAGGGCGCCGCCCGGCTTCAGCACGCGGGCGATCTCTGGCATGAAGGCGCGCGGATCCGGCAGCATCGGCAGCACCTCGGAGGCGAGGATGCGATCGAAGCTGTTGTCGGGAAACGGCAGCGCAGCGCCGCTCGCGCGCTTGAACACGAGCCTGCCGGCGAGCGGGGCGGGGACGGGCCGCGCCTCGATGTCCGGCAGCACGTCGATGCCGACGGCGGTTTTCGCCAGCTTGGCGAGCTCGACGGTTATGTAGCCCGACGCGCAGCCGACATCGAGCACCGTATCCGTCGGCTGCACGTCGAGCGCGCGCAGGATGTCGAACACCTGCAGGCGCTTCATGAGGTTGGGGGCGCCGAACAGGCGCGGCCGCCAATCGGCCCGCCAGTGCCCCGAGGGCAGGTAGCCGAACCCGAGATACGAAGGGTTGGACGAGGGATTTATCATCAGCTGTGCCAGGGCGCAGAGCGTCGTCTAGCGGGCGCCGTCCCCGGCGGGCCTCTCAGACATTCGATGCAAGGTGATCCGCCTCGCGGCGGACGTTTTCGAAGCGGCTCGGCTGCCAGAAGATCGGCGTTCGATCGAAGACGTCGGCGCGCTTCGCCACGAAGAACGGCGCGACGCCCTTGTACTCACAGAACGTCTCGGCCGCATGGGCGAGCACGATCCACAGATGATAGTGGTCGTTCAGCAAAAGCACCGGATCCATGGTCACGACGACCGTACCGCGCGGCCACAGCTTTATGGACTCTTCGCGGTATTCATGCGCGCGCATGTCGAAGTGATACCGGGTGCTGATCTCTCCGACCCACTGGTTGTCGCTCGCCCGCATCAGGCCGATGAAACAGGTCACCGGCACGCCGGGCGGCGCTTGCGACACGTAGTCGAGTTCGACGACCAGCGGCTCGCCCGTATAGAAGCCGCGGACGACATCGCCGCTGCGGTCCTTGAGGCGGACCGCCTCGAGGGCAACGCGCCCCGTCCCGCCCAGACGCTGCAGCTCTTCCGCCGGCGCGGCGGCCGGTAGGCCCTTGCCCTGCTCGCGTTCGAACGTCCACTCGTTGTACGCCCGGATCACCGAACGGGTGTCGCCTTCGAGCTGGACCCGCCCTTGGGCGATGAAGATCGCGCGCTCGCACATGCTTTCGACCTGGACGAGATTGTGCGACACGAAAAGGATTGTCGCGCCGCGATTGCACAGCTCGCGGATCCGCTTGCCGCATTTCTGGACGAAGTAGGCATCGCCCGTCGCCAGCGCCTCGTCGACGATCAGGATGTCCGGCTCGATGCTCATCGAGATGGAGAACAGGAGGCGGGAGCGCATTCCCGACGAATAGGTCCGGAACGGCCGGTCGATGAACTCGCCGAGCTCGGCGAATTCGACGATCGAGTCCATCTTCGCCTCGATCTCCTCGGTCTTCATCCCGAGCAGAAGGCCGCTGTAGTAGATGTTCTCCCGCCCCGAGAATTCCGGATGAACGCCGACGCCGAGCGCCAGCAGCGCATTGATCCGGCCGCGCACGGTGATGCTGCCGCTGTCGATCGGGAGGAGGCCGGCGATCATCTTGAGGAGCGTCGTCTTGCCGGCGCCGTTGGGTCCCACGATACCGACCACCTCGCCGCGGCGGACCTGGAGCGAGACGTCCTGTACCGCCTTGAACTCGCGGAAATAGGAGCCTTTGCGCCAGAAGAACAGCAGGTCCTTGAGCGGGCCAAGCACCGTATTGTGGTAGAGCTTGAACCGCTTCGAGACGTTGCGGACCTCGATGGCGATATCGTCGGCCGCAGCCGTCGCGGGCGCGGGACTGTCGGCCGCAGCGCTCACCGGCAACGCCGCTGACTCAAAGGTACTCATTGATCATGAGCTTGGTGCGATGGATCAGCATCGAACCGATGACGAAGGCCGCGCCGGCGCAGAGAGCGAAGACGAGCCAGCTCGTGCCATGGAACTCCGCGCGGAGGACATCGCGGAAGCAAATCACGACATGGGCGAGCGGATTCAGCATCATCAGCGACCAGATCTGCTTTCCGACCATGCTCTCGGAGACGAGGACGGGCGAGAAATAGATCATCAGGCCGAGCGTGACCGAGACGATCTCCCGCAGGTCCTTGAGGAGGACGCCGGCGATCATGAACACGTAGGACAGGCCGAGCATCAGGAGGACCAGCAGCACCACCGGGATCGGCAGCAGGATGGCGGTCCAGGGGAGCTGGCCGGTGGCCAGCGCCATGACGATGTAGACGCCGAGGCTGACGGCCGGCCCGATGCAGCTTGCGATCATCGCGGTGAGCGGCAGGGTTTCCAGCGGATAGATGACCTGCTTGAGGATCTCCATCCTGTCGCGGATCAGCGACGGCGCCTCTTCGAGCGTGCGCTGGACTGCCTGCCATGCCGCCAGCCCAGACAGGACGTGGAGAGCGTAGTCGAACGGACCGGCCTGCGGCCCGAGCCGCGCCCCGAACACATAAGTCACGATCACGACGTAGCCCGCGACCTGGATCAGCGGCCGCACCACCAGCCAGGCAAAGCCCAGCACCGCGCCCTTGTTCGTGCCCTTGAGATCGCGCCCGGCCATCGCCTTCGCGAAGGGCCAGTTTGCCACGAGCGAACTGAAAACGGACGAGACTGCGGTCATTCTAGTCCGCGACCTGGCCGATTCGCGCGGCCTCGGCGGGCCTTGCACCGATCACGCTGTAGCGCCCGTTCTTGTAAAGGACCGGCAGGCCGCTGAAGTCGTAGCGGATCGACCATGAACTCTCCGCCAGCGCGCAGCTCTGCCTGTCGACGACCAGCGCGTCCGCGCCGTAACGGGCGTTCGCGGCGGCGACGTGCTCCGGCGCTGCGAACGGGTACACCGCGCCGTTGGAGAAGAAACCCTTCCAGACATGGAATCTGTCTCCGCGCGGCGCATTGAGCGGGCACCACACCAGGCGATGCTGCGTCTGATAGGCGATCGGCAGCGACAGCCGTCCGGGCACGGGAAGCAGCACCATGTCCGGCCGGCCTTTCAGCCACTTGATGAGATCGAGCATGTCCGGCGAGGCGGTCGCTGCCGCACTCGGCGTCGTGTAGACGTTCAGCACGCACCAGAGGCCATGGGCGATCGCGGCGAAGATGAGAAACGGCTGGACCGGCGACTCCATGGCGACGCAGAGGACGATCATCGGGAACAGCCCGACCTCGATATAGCGCTCGCCCTCGCCGAGGAACTTCAGCCAGTCGGTCATAGTGGCCAGCGCCACGATGATCGCCGCCCAGGACCACGCGAGCAGGACATCGGCGGCCGGTCCGGCCGGCATGGGCGCGACCTGCACCACCATCAGGACCGGCGCGACGATCCACAGGTTCCACGTGGCGATCACGCGCAGCGGATGCCGCAGCCAATGCGCGCGTGCGTCCTTGAAGCGCCCGGCAAGCAAGGCCCGAAGCGCCCGCCCGAGATCCTTGTGGGAGAAGCCGATCGTGTAGGCGTGCACCCGGCTCAGGAACGTCAGATAGAACCAGGAATGATTGATCGAGCCGGCGAACACGCGAAGGACATAGCCGAGCGTCACCACGACCGCGAACGCGATGCCCATTGCTATCGCGATGACGGGCCACGGGCTTTGCGTCAGCAGCGCCATGACGCCACCGACGAATACCATCGCCTGCAGGCCGAACTTGCTCGATGCCATGGTGCAGGCGAAGGCCGGAGCGGCGAGGGCGAGCCACCACGCGTTCCCGGTCAGGATCAGCATCGCCGTCGCGAACAGGAAGACATTGCTGAACAGGTAGCCGAAGCAGCGCTCGCCGACCATCGAGCCGCGCCGCGGGTTGAAGACGAGCAGCGGCGTCACGGTCCATCCCGCCGCGACGAGCAGCGCGGCCGCGCGCGGGCTTTCCGATCCCAGATACTCGGCGAAGATCCACCACGCTGCGAGGTAGATGAGCGCCGCATGCGCGCCTTCGTAGGCAGGGCTGACAAGCCACTCGCCTCGCTCGAACCAGTGACGCGGAATGTACGAGAGGATCTTGTGGTAGAAGGCCGGATAGTCCAGCTCGCCGGCAAGCGTGAAGGTCGGCGTCTCGCGCGGGATGCGGTTGCGGTTGCGCCGGATGAGGTCGACGATGACCATATGCGCCATCGCATCGCCCTCGTCGCCCTCGAGCGGGAAGCGACGGCTGAGGATCCCCGGTTCCTTGACCCTCCGGTAGCTGGCGCGAAGCACGAAGACCGAAATGCCGACCGCGGCAAAGTCCAGCGCAAGCCAGAGACCGTGCATCGCGACCTCGATGCTCACGACGCAGGCGCAAACCGCTGATTGCCGGCCCGACGCAGCCGCGCCATGGCATCGTCGCCTGACGCGCCGGTCGCCTCGCGGATGACAAGCAGACCGTCCGCCGTCACGACCACAGGGTCCGGCTCCTCCGGAATGCGGCCTATCTGGCCCGGCACGCCCCACACCGGCGGTGTATCGCGGAAGTCCGTACGCCAGATCGTGATGCGCTCGTCGCCGAGCGCGGCGAAGGCGCCCGGATATGGCTTCCCGACCGCTCTGACGAGCCGGTCGAGCTCGATTGCCGGGCAATGCCACTCCAGACGCCCGTCCTCCGGGATGCGCTGCAGGCCGTAGGACGGCGCGCCCGACTGCGCGCGTGGCTTCAGCGTGCCCGCAGCAATCGCCGGAATGCATTCATCCATCAGATCGAGTGCCGCGCCTTCCGCCGCGGCGACCAGCTCGCCCACCGTCGTGCGCGGCCCGATCGGAATGCGTCGCTGGCCATAGATCGGGCCGTCGTCGACGCCGTCGCCGAGCGCGAAGAGAGTCATCCCGGTCTCCACCAAGCCGGAGAGGATCGCCCAGGGCAGCGGCGCGCCGCCGCGCAGCGCCGGCAGCAGCGATGCATGCAGCCCGAGGGCGCCGTGCACGAATCGCCCGCGCAGGTCGGCGGGCACCATGTGGTACCAGCCGGCGACAAGAAGCAGATCGGCACGGATTTCGGCGGCAAAGCGGGCTATGGCCTCATTATCGCTGAACTCGATCGCGCGCGTGTCCGTCTGCGCGCACCAACCCGCAAGATCGGCATGGCGTACATTCGACAAGCCTTGCGGACGATAGGAGATGCGAACCGATTTTCCGAGATGCACGACGCCGGCCGGCCTGGCGCCAATTGCCGCCAGTCGCTGCGCAACAGCCAGCGTCAGGTCCGTGCCTCCGAGCAGAAGAGTGCGCATCACGCCGCCGCGACCTGCAGCCGCTTGCCCGTCAGGAAGGTCTCGCACCAATGTTCGAGCGAGAGGAGCGACCAGATCAGGAGGCGCCGGTTCTGACGACCTTCGATGTGATCCAGCACCATTTCGCGCACGACGTCGCGGTCGAAGAATGAAAGGATCCGCGGGCTGCCCTCCAGCAGCGTCCGCCGCACGTAATCGATGCTCTCGCCGCGAAACCAGCTTGCATCGGGCGCCGAGAAGCCCTTCTTCTCGCCGCTGCTGATCCGCTCCGGCACATAGCGCTGCACGGCGCTGCGCAACAGCAGCTTGCCGTCGCGCGTCTTCTCGAAATAGCGGCTGCGCTTCTGGCCCGGCTCGTTCTCGTTCATGCGCACGACCTCGCCCAGGTTGCCGAGCTTCAGGCCGACCGGCACCTTCATCGCGAAATCGACGAGGTCGTCGTCGAGGAACGGCACGCGCGTCTCCAGCCCATGCGCCATGCTCAGCTTGTCCTCGACGACCAGGAGCCCGTGCATGAATGTCTTGGCCTCGAGGTAGAGCGAGTGGTTGATGTAGTCCTCGGGCCGCGTGAGCTGGTCCGCATGACGCGCAAACACGTCGCGGAAGATATCGCGCGTCCAGACCGTCTCGACATCCCCCCAGATCGGCCGGAACAGGCGGCGGATCGTCGCGTTCGGCAGCAGCCGCTGCCAGTATGAATAGTACTTGTCGACGTAGTGCTCGAAGTCGTCGTTGACCACGGCGCGGTAGTAGCGCCACGGATAGCCGCCGAACATCTCGTCGCCGCCCGTGCCGGCCAGCACCACCTTGCCGAACTTCGCCGCGAGCTGGGCGGCGTAGAAGTTCGGGTAGCTCTGCCCGACCCGTGGCTCCTCCAGGTGCCAGGCCATGCGCGGCAGGACGCGCTCCATGTCGCCGGCCTTGAGCACCATCTCGTAATGCTCGGTCTTGAACAGATAGGACATGTGCTCGGCCGCATCGCGCTCGTCCATGCCGAGTTCCAGTCCGGAGGCCGAGTGCAGGTCGAAGCCGACCGTGAAGGTGCGCAGATACGGAATCTGCTTCGCGGCAATGGCCGTGATCGAGCCGGAATCGATGCCGCCCGACAGGTAGGCGCTGACCTCGACATCGCTGACGAGCTGCCGGCTCACGGCCTGGCGGAACAGCCGGTCGAGCTCCTCGACATAGGCCTCGTGGTCGGCGGGGCCATCCGGCTCCGCGAACGCATAGTCCCAGTAACGCGAAGCCACGCGGCGTCCGTCCGCGTGGACCGTCAGCACCGTGCCGGCCGGTAGCAGGCGGGCGCCGCGGAACAGCGTGCGGTCGGTGAAGAAGTTCTGGAAGGTCATGTATTCCAGAAGCGCTTCCGGATCCATCTCGGCGCCGAAGGCAGGATGGGCGAGCATCGCCTTGACCTCGGAGCCGAACAGGAAGCTGCGGCCGGCCTGAGCGTAGTAGAGCGGCTTGATACCATGCCGGTCGCGGACGAGCGTCAGCGTGCGCCGCTCGCGGTCCCACATCGCGAATGCGAACATGCCGTTGAACCGGCTGACGCACTCCGGACCCCATTCGGCCCAGGCCTGGAGCAGAACCTCGGAATCCGTTTTCGAGTGGAAGCGCCGGCCGCGCGCCTGCAGCTCCGCCCGCAGTTCCCGGAAATTGTAGACTTCGCCGTTGTAGGTCAGCGCGAAACGGCCGTCCGCGGTCACCATCGGCTGCTGGCCCGCCGGCGAAAGGTCGATGATGGCCAGCCGGCGATGGGCGAGACCCGCGGCACCGTCGACATAGGTGCCCTCGCCGTCCGGCCCACGATGGGCGATCGCCGCCGCCATGCGCCGCAGGAGCGCGTGCTCCGCAGGCGCGCCGTCGAGGTTGAACAGCCCGGCTATGCCGCACATCGTGCGCGCTTAAGCCCCGGCCTTTCGGGCAATCACAGTAATCCCTGCTTCCTCCACCCGCTCACGTTCCGGCACGAGGCCCGCCTCGGCGCACCACGCGCGCACCTGCTCGGGCGTCTGGCGGTGCGCGTTCTTCGGCGCATACCAGTCGAAATTCACGTGGTTCATCTCCTCCAGCGCGAACTCCGGACGGTAATAGGCCTTGAAGATGTGCCAGTAAAACAGTCGCTGCAGATTGATCTTCCCCTTGGGGATGCCGAGAAGAGCCACGTCCTGGGGAACGTCCACCTCGACGTCGAGTTCGCCGAGCGCGATGCCCAGCTTGGTGAGCGGCATCAGCGCCTCCCACGCGGCGTCGGGAGACATGCCTTGCAGCTTGTCGCGGATCAGATCGTCCGAGAATTCGCGGATCGGGCTCTTCTTGTTGTAAACGTAGAACATGAAGCGTCCGCCGGGCCGCAAGAGGCGCGCCAGCGTCAGGATGGCATCCCGCGTCGAGTCCGTGTGGTGGAGGACTCCCTCCGAAAAGATCGCATCGAGCGAACCCGCCGCGAAGGGGAGCCGCATGAGATCGCATTGCAGGAAGCGTCCGTGGATGCCTCGCTCGGCAAAGCGCTGCCGCGCCACCTCGGCGGCGACCGATATGTCCGCACCTATGTAGTGTGCGCGGTTGAGTCGTTCGCCAAAAAGCTCCAGCGCCGACACCGCCGAACCGCATCCGGCATCGAGCAGGAGCTGCGACCGCCCGGCGTTGAAAAGCCACTCCATCTCGTCGGGCGAGCCGTAACGCTCCACGAGCCATTCGCGAATCGCCCCGAGCATCGCCGGACTGTCGTAGCTTTCGCGCCGCCGCCATTTGAAGCCGAACGCGTCCGACGTCTGCGCCTGACTCGCCGAAGCGAGCCCCCTTTCCCGCAACAGCCCGTCGCGGAGAACGAATTCGGTGCCTCGGATCGTCACCGCGCCGCCTTCCGCGGGCAGCGCCATGCCCAGCACCGCTTCGAACCAGCTCAGCTCAGAGACCGCGGAGAGCGTCGACGACATAGGCGTAATCGTCCTGGGTCATCTTGTTGTGCAGCGGGATCGCCATAGAGTTGGCATCGCAGTCGCGCGCGCCGGGATAATCCTCGGGCTTGATGTCGAAGCGGTCGCGATAGAAGCCGAGCATGTGCACCGCGTGCGTGCCTGGCCGCGTCGCGATGCCCCGGCTCTGCAGAACCTCCATCAACGCGTTGCGCGGTCGCGGTGCACGCGCCGGGTCGACATAGGTCACGAAGGCCTGCCACGCATGGCGGCCGGCGTTTGGCTCATAGGGGGTGCGCAGCCAGTCGACCGTCGCAAGCTCGCGCCGATAGTAGGCCGCCGCCGCCGCGCGCTCGTCGATGAAGCGGTCGAGCTTCGAAAGCTGGACGAGGCCGATCGCGCCCTGCAGGTCGGTCATCCGGTAGTTGAAGCCCATCACGTCGAAATCCGGCAGCAGGTAGGGGCGCGGCCCGGAATGCCGCTCCTCCTCCGACACCGAGGCACCATGATTGCGCAGGATCTTCGCGCGCTCGGCCAGCTTGTCGTCGTTCGTCGTGACCATGCCGCCCTCGCCGGTCGTCACCGCCTTGCGCGGGTGGAACGAGAACACGGCAACGTCACCGAGGCCGCCCGCCGGCCGCGTGCCGAGTGCCGCTCCGGCGGCGCAGGCGGCGTCCTCGATGACCGGCATGCCCGGCGGCAGCGCGGCGCGAATCGCGGCGATATCCGCGCACAGCCCGAACAGGTGGACAGGGATCACCGCGCGCGTGCGGGCGGTGACGCGCCGGGCGAGATCGGCAATGTCGAGGTTGAACGTCGTGCGATCGACGTCGACGAAGACGGGCGTGGCGCCACAATAGAGCACCGCGTTCGCGGTCGCGACCCACGTAAACGCGGGAACGATGACCTCGTCCCCGGGCCCGATGCCGAGGGAAGCGAGGGCGAGATGGAGGCCCGTCGTCGCCGATGTCACGGCGATGGCGTGCCTCACCTTGTGCCGTTCGGCGAAGGCACGCTCGAAGGCGGCGACCTTCGGCCCCTGCGTCAGCCAGCCGTTCTCGATCGGCTCGCGCAGGGCGAGCCACTCCTCCTCGCCCATCGAGGGAGAAGCGATCTGGATCCGGCGTGTCGGCTGGTGCATTCCCGGGGTACGGTGCCCGTGTCAGGCCGCGTGGGCGCGGCGCGCCTCCACTTCAGCGATATGCGCCTTGCGCCAGGCGATGAGCCGGCGCAGCCCTTCCTCGAGCGGAACCTGGGCGTCGAAGCCGATCTCCGCGCGGGCGCGTTTCGGCGAGCCGATGCGGTTGCGCACTAGCGTGGCCTGGCTGCGCGGTGCATACCTGACCGGCTGGTTGCAGCCCGTGAGGTTGAGCAGGATCTCGGCAAGCTGCTTGAGCGACGTGCGCTTGCCCGTGCCGACATTGTAGAAGCGGTCGGCCGTCTCCGCCCGCATCGCGCACAGATTGGCGCGCCCGCAATCCTCGACCGCCACGAAGTCGAACGCCTCGCTGCCGTCGCCGAGGATGGTCGGCCCCTCGCCGCGATCGATCGCATCCAGCATCTTCATGATCACGGCGATGTAGGCGCCGCGGTAGTCCTGGCGCGGCCCGTAGACGTTCATGTAGCGCAGCCCGACGACGTTGAGGCCGTAGCGGTGGTGGAAGGCGCGTGCCATCGCCTCGCCCGCGATCTTGGTGGCGCCGTAGAAGTTCTTGTTGTTGAACGGATGGTCCTCGGTCATCGGCTCCTCTACCGCATCACCGTAGACCGAAGCCGAAGACGAATAGACCAGCCGCTGCACCTTGTTGGCGACGCAGGATTCGAGCACGTTGAACGTGCCGCGGATGTTCACGTCGAAGGCCGCGCGCGGATAGTCGTGGCATTGCAGCAGCCACAGCGCCGCGAAGTGGAACACGCCGTCGGCGCCCTTCAATGCCGCATCGAGGATGTCGGTCTGCCCGATGTCGCCGCCGGCCTCGAACACCTTGACCCGCGGGTCTTTCAGCGCGCCGGCGATATTCTCCGGCGTGCCGCGCACGAAGTTGTCATAGATGACGATCTCGCGCACGTCCTCGCGCACGAGCTGGTCGACCGCGTGCGACCCGATCAGGCCGGCGCCGCCGATGACCACCAGCCGCTTGCCGCGAATATCCATCGTTCGATCGGCCGCCGGTTCAGGCGAGCGCCGCGCGCAGCGCCTCGACGATGCGGCCCTGCGTCTGTTCATCGAGATAGGGATGCATCGGCAGCGCCAGCACCTCGTGCGCAAGGCGGTCGGAGACGGGCAGCCCGTTGCCCGCTACAGGATAGTGGCAGTAGGCGGTCTGCTGATGGAGCGGCTTGGCATAGTAGATCGCGGTCGGCACGCCCTGCGCCTTCATCGCGGCCGCGACCTTGTCGCGATCGCGGCCGGGCAGCCGGATCGTGTACTGCGCCCACACCGAGGTGTAGCCCTTCGGGACCTCCGGAACGATCGCGATGTCCTTGAGCGCCGCGTTATAGGCGGCGGCGACACGGTCGCGCTTTGCGATCTCGTCCTCGAAGATCGCCAGCTTCTCGATCAGCACCGCCGCCTGCATCGTGTCGAGGCGGCCGTTCATGCCGATGCGCACGTTGTCGTACTTGTCGGCGCCCTGGCCGTGCACACGCAGCGAGCGCAGCACCTCGATCAGCTTGTCATCCTCGGTGAACACGGCACCGCCGTCGCCGTAGCAGCCGAGCGGCTTGGCCGGAAAGAAGCTGGTGGTGGTGATGGCGCCGATCGTGCCGACCTTGCGGTTCTTGTAGGTGGCGCCGAAGCTCTGCGCGGCGTCGGACATGATCCACAGCTTGTTGGCGCGCGCGATCGGCTCGATCCGGTCGGCGTCGGCGGGCAGACCGAACAGGTCGACGGGGATGATTCCCACCGGGCGCAGGCCCTGGCGCTTCGCCGTCTCGATGCCGGCTTCCAGGCTGGCCGGGTCCATGTTGAACGTGTCCTCGAACACGTCGACGAAGATCGCGGTCGCGTTGAACCAGGCCACGACCTCCGCCGTCGCGGCGAAGGTGAAGGACGGGCACAGGATCGCGTCGCCGGCCTTGACGCCCAGCGCCATCAGGCCGAGGCCGAGCGCATCCGTGCCGTTGGCGCAGGACAGCACGTGCTTCGCGCCGCAGAACGCCGACAGCTTCGTCTCGAGCTCGGTGACCTCCGGACCCATGATGTACTTGCCGTGGTGAACCACGCGCAGGACGGCATCGTCCATGCGCTGGCCGATGCGGCGGCGCTGGGCGCCGAGATCGATGAATTCGATGGCCGCGGGCTTCGTGCCTGAATCAGGCATTCTTGATCTCCTCGAGCTTGTCGGGTCCTGTCTGTCTGTAGCGCTGCTTCGTGCGCGGGCAGACGAGATCGTCGCCGAGCCGTTCCCCCGCCTGGCTCATCCAGCCTATGCGCCGGGCCGGCGCGCCGACCATCAGCGCATAGGCCGGCACGTCGCGCGTGACGACCGCGCCGGCGCCGATGAAGCAGTATTCGCCCAGCGTGCTGCCGCACACGATGGTGGCGTTGGCGCCGATCGTCGCACCCTTCCTGACCAGTGTCGGGCGGAACTCGCTCTTGCGCTCGATCTCGGCGCGCGGGTTCATCACATTGGTGAAGACGCAGGACGGGCCGCAGAACACGCCGTCCTCGAGCGTGACGCCCTTGTACAGGCTGACGTTGTTCTGCAGCTTGCAGCGGTCGCCGACCGCGACATCCGGGCCGACCACCACGTTCTGCCCAACGACGACGTCGCGGCCGATCTTTGTGCGCGGCAGGATGTGGCTGAAGTGCCAGATCTTGCTGCCGGCGCCGATCTCGACGGGTGCGTCGACATAAGCGCTCTCGTGGATCATGACGCCGTCGAAGGCCGGTTTGGCGGCAGGCGCCGCCGCCTGTTTCGCCGGCGGCGTTCCCTTGAGCGCGGCACTCGCCTGCGCCAGCACCTTGAGAACGCGGACGCCTTCGCGCCCGTCGGTGCGCGGCGCGGTGCCGCTGGCGATCGATTCGAGGAAATGCGCGCATTCAAGCCGCAGCGGCTCGCCTGTCTCGAGTGCCACGGACTGCGCCTCGGCTTTCTCGGGCACCGGCATCGTGTCGCGCCATTCGATCCTGTGCGGGTAGAGCTGCAGCTTGCGCTCCCACGGCTCGCCGTCGTTGAACACGGCCTGCGCGCGGTCGCCGACCACGACCAGCTTCTGTTCCTTGAAGGGGTGCAGCCACGACACGAAGATGTGCGCGCGCTCGCCGCCGGCGAAGGTGAAGTGCGTCGTGGTCACGTCGGCGATCGTCTTGTGCAGGTAGGCGCCGCCCTCCGCCGTCACGCGCTCCGGCTCCTGCCCGACGAGCGACAGGATCATGCTGATGTCGTGCGGCGCGAACGACCACAGCGCATCCTCCTCGCGCCGTATCTTCCCGAGGTTCAGCCGGTTCGAATAGATGTACTGCAGGCGGCCGAGCGCGCCCTCGCGCACGAGGTCCTTCAGCTTCAGGAACGCCGGGTGATATTGCAGGAGGTGGCCGACCATCAGCCGGCGATCGGCGCGCGCGGCGATCTCGCACAGCCGCTCCGCCTCGTCGACTTCAAGCGCCAGCGGCTTCTCGACGAAGACGTGCTTGCCCGCCTCCAGCGCGGCGCGCGCAAGCTGGAAATGCAGCGCTGCCGGTGCCGCGATCGCGACGGCATCGATCGCGCCGTCGTCGAGCAGCGGCATCCAGTCGACAAGGCGGCTCTTGTTCGCCGCGGCCAGCTTCTCCGCGCTCGCGCGGTCCGGATCGCAGATCGCCGCGAGCGCGCCGAGCTCGGCGAAGTTGCGCACCAGGTTCTTGCCCCAGTTGCCGCATCCGACCACCGCGACGCGTGCGTGCGGTTGCGCGCTGGATGTCGCCGTGCCAGGCCGCGTTGCCGTCTTCACCATGTCGTTCAAGCCTTCTCTCCCAATCACTGGGCAGGCTACCGCAGTCCGGGTGAACTACCCAGACCGCAAGGGCCGGCAACCTGCCATCCGCCCGGGGGCGGAGGACGGTCGCGGGCCCGGTTAGGCGGGCTCGAGCTTCTCGACCGGAACGCGCGCGACGACCTCGCGCCCCAGCAACTCCAGCAGCACGTTCACGCGCTCGCCGTCGGCCAGCGACTGCAGCCGCCCGACGAGCTCGCTGAACGGACCATCCTTGATCCGGACGAATGCACCCGCGGCAAGCCGCGCCACCGGCGACAATTCATCGAACTGGCCGGACAGCTCGCCGCCCTTGATCTGCTCGATGACGCCGGCCGGCACCGCGAGCGGCAGGTCGCCCTGCCTGATCACACCGGCGACGCCGATCGTGGACAGGATCGGGCGCCAGCGGGTCGTCATCGCATCGAAGGCGACGAACAGGTAGCGCGGAAACAGCGGCCGGCGGACGATCTCGCGGCGGCGGGCATGGCGGCGCCAGCGGCGGCACCACGGCAGGTAGCCGTCGTAGCCCTGCTGCCGCAGGTTCGCGAGCGCCTTCGCTTCGGCATTCGCATGCGTGTAGACGACGTACCAGGAAGTCATGGCGCCTCCAGCGGCTTGCCGCCGTGTCCGTTCGACGTCCCCGAGTGAAGCAGCAGAAGTTCCGGCACGAGCAACCGCTCCGGCCCAATCCCCAGCGCGGCCATCTGTGCGTGCGCGGCGTCGAGCTGCGTCTGCGGCGCGGAAACCGCGGTCAGCATGACGGCGTCCACGGGACCGCGTACGCGGGCCAGCTCGGCGACGATTGGCTTTCCGGCGCAATGGCCGGTACGCGTGGCGTCAACGACGGCAACGATCTCAATTCCGGCCTCGCTCGCGCTGAGAATGGCCACTTCGGCAAGGTCTCCCGCGCCGAACAGAACCACGCCGCGCCAGCGCCGCGCCTGGGCGTAGGACAGGAGGTTCGTGCATTCGCGTCGCGCACGCCGGAAGAAATCGAGGGAGACGGTCAGATATTCCGCCGTCAGACGACTCTTTTCGGCAAAGCCGTGTGGCGTCAGGTAGTAGGCGTAGCGCCGCATGGGTACCTGGCCGACCTTGACCAGCCCCTTGCGAACGCACCGCCGCAGATACGTGTTGGCCAGGCCGAGAGCGATCCCGAGCTCCTGCGACAGCCGCCGCTGCGTCAGGGCGCTGTCCCGCTCGATCGCCGACAGCAGGCGAACAACGATGGCCGGGTCCTCGGCCCCCGGTGAGCTTGGCAAGTCCTTGTTATTCAAAGGAAACGCCTGTTTATCTCGATGCGGATAGGCCCGATTCGCGGGTACTTCCTACCGCGTTCACAAAGTGAACGTCAAGCCTTGTTCACGTGATGAACAAAATCCGCGGGCGTGCTAGAAACCCACCGCATGTGCGGTATCGCGGGTATGGTCGATCGGCGGGCGGCGTCTTCTCCGGAGACGCTGGAGACGATTGGCCGCGCGATGTCCGACACGCTGCGCCACCGCGGCCCCGATGCCGGCGGCGTCTGGACCGACGCCGCGGCGGGTGTGGCCCTCGGCCATCGCCGCCTCTCGATCATCGATCTCTCGCCTGGGGGTGCGCAGCCGATGGCGTCGGCCGGCGGCCGCTATGTCATCTCGTACAACGGCGAGGTCTTCAACTTCCTGGAGCTGCGCAAGGAACTCGAGGCGCAGGGCGTCCGCTTCCGCGGCGGCTCCGACACCGAAGTCATCATCGAGGGCGCGGCGCGCTGGGGCCTGGCCGCAACGGTCAAGCGGCTGATCGGCATGTTCGCCTTCGCCCTGTGGGACCGCGAAACACGCACGATTTCGCTGGTGCGCGACCGGCTCGGCATCAAGCCGCTCTACTATCTTGCGACCGATGCCTTGTTCGCGTTCGGATCCGAGCTGAAGGCTTTCCGGGCGTGCCCTGATTGGGCGCCTACGCTGGACCGCGACGCGCTGGCGGCCTATCTGCGACTGGGCTACGTGCCGCAGCCGCACAGCATCTACCGCGAGGTCCGCAAACTGCCGCCGGGCAGCATCCTGACGCTCGCGCCCGGCAAGGCGCCGCAGATCGAGGCGTACTGGGATGCGCGGCGCGTGGCCCTCGAGGGGCTCGGCAAATGGAACGATGCGCCGGACGAACGCGAGGCGGTCGAGCGGCTCGACACACTGCTGCGCGACGCCGTGAAGCGCCGCATGATCGCCGACGTGCCGCTCGGCGCTTTCCTGTCGGGCGGGATCGATTCATCGAGCGTCGTCGCGCTCATGCAGGCCGAGAGCAACCGGCCGGTCCGCACCTTCTCGATCGGCTTCCATGAGCAGGGCTACGACGAGGCCGCGCATGCCAAGACTGTGGCTCAGCATCTCGGCACCGACCATACCGAGCTCTATGTCGAACCCGGCCATGCGTTCGACGTCATTCCGAATCTGCCCGACTGGTACGACGAGCCGTTCGCCGACTCCTCGCAGATTCCGACCTTCCTCGTTTCCGAGATGACGCGCCGGCACGTCACCGTGGCGCTCTCCGGCGACGGCGGCGACGAGCTGTTCTCGGGCTACAACCGCTATTTCTGGGCCGAAGCGCTGTGGCGCCGCCTCGGCCGCGTACCGGGACCGTTGCGCAACGCGGGTGCCGCAGCACTGCGCGCGCTGTCGCCCGAGCAGTGGAACCGCGTGTTCCGCCTGGTGCCGGAGCGCATGCGGCCGCCGCAACCCGGTGACAAGCTGCACAAGCTCGCGGGCATGCTGGGGCGCGATGGACCCGACGCCGTCTACCGGCGCCTGATCAGCTACCTGGAACCCGCTTCCCTTCTGTTGGACGGCAAGGAACCGCACACGGTGCTGTGGGACGAGAGCGTCGCACGCGAGATCCCGTCCTTCACCGCGCGCATGCAGTTCATGGACACGGTCACCTATCTGCCCGACGATATCCTCACCAAGGTCGACCGGGCGACCATGGCGGTCAGCCTCGAGGGCCGCGTGCCGCTGCTCGACCACCGCGTCGTCGAGCACGCGTGGACGCTGCCGCTCAGCCTCAAGATCCGCGACGGCAAGGGCAAGTGGATCCTGCGCCAGGTCCTGAAGAAATACGTGCCCGAGACGCTGTTCGACCGGCCGAAGATGGGCTTCGGCGTGCCGATCGATTCCTGGCTGCGCGGCCCGCTGCGCGACTGGGCGGAAGACCTGCTGTCGCCGCGCAAACTGGCCGCGGACGGGCTGCTGCGACCGGAGCCGATTGCGGAGATGTGGCGCGAGCATCTTTCGGGACGCAGTAACTGGCACGGCCCGCTATGGGTGATCCTGATGTTCCAGGCCTGGCATCGCAGATGGGCATGAGCGGATGGCGCCCGAGCCCCGCGCGTTGAAGATCTGCCAGCTCTGCGCGGTCGACTTCACGCTGTACCACTTCCTTCTGCCGCTGATGCGCGCGATGCGCGCCCAGGGGCACGAGGTGGTCGGCGTGTGCAGCGACGGGCCGCTCGTGTCGCGCGCCCACGACGAAGGCTTTCGCGTCCATGCGAGCCGGATCGTGCGCGGCTATAACCCCGTCGAGCACTGGCGAACTTTCAGGGAATTGACGGCGTTCTTCCGCCGCGAGACTTTCGACATCGTGCATGTCCACACGCCCGTTGCCGCCCTGATCGGCCGGCTTGCGGCGCGGCGGGCAGGCGTGCGGACGATCGTTTACACAGCACACGGCTTCTATTTTCACGACCGCATGCCGGCCTGGAAGCGCCTTGTGTTCGTCGGCCTCGAATATCTCGGTGGCCGCGCGACCGATGTGCTGTTCACGCAGTCTGCCGAGGATGCGGCGACCGCGCGGCGTTACGCGCTGTGCCGCGGCGGCATCATCGAGGCGATCGGCAATGGCTCCGACCCCGTGCGCTTTTCGCCCGCAAGCCCAGAAGATGCGCGGCGCGAGGCGCTGCGCCGCGAGATCGGCGCTGACGCCGCCACGCCGGTGATCGCGATGATCGGCCGCCTCGTTGCCGAGAAGGGCTATCCCGAGCTGTTCGAGGCGATGCGTGCCGTCGACGCGCAGCTCTGGGTCATCGGCGAACGGCTGAAGAGCGACCACGCGCAAACCATCGACGCGCAGATCGAAGCGGTCCAGCGCGATCCGGTCCTGAGCGGGCGTATCCGGTTCCTGGGCTACCGGAGCGACGTGCCCGACCTGCTGCGCGCGGCCGACATCTTCACGCTGCCGTCGCACCGCGAAGGCATGCCGCGCTCGATCGTCGAGGCGATGCTGTCCGGCCTTCCCGTCGTCGCCACCGATATCCGCGGCTCGCGCGAGGAAGTCATCGACGGCAAGACGGGCTATCTCGTGCCGCTCGGCGATGTTCCGGCCCTGGCGCGCGCCCTGGAGCGGCTCGCGCGAGATCCGGGCCTGCGCAGCACCTTCGGTGCGGGTGGACGCGCGCGCGCCCTTGAAGTCCACGACGAGAGCAAGATCGTCGCGCGCCAGGTCGAAGCGCTGGGGCTTGCGCGATGAACATCGCCCTCCTCGGCGCGACGGCGAAGACCGGACGCTATGTCCTGCCGGCGCTGTGCGACCGCGGTCATGCCGTCGCCGCGATCGGACGAGACACGACACGGCTGGCGGCGCTTGACCGCCGCGCGCGGAGGGCCCAGGCCGACATCACGAAGCCGGAGGAAATCCGCGCGGCGCTGGCGGACGCCGAGTGCGTCGTCAGCCTCGCGCACGCGCGCTACACCGCCGAAGTCCTCGCCGCCCTTCCACCTGCATGCCGCCGCATCGTCCTCACCGGCAGCCTGCGGAAACTGACCGCCCTCCCTGATCCGGCGGCGGACGCGGTCCGCGCCGGCGAGGCTCGGTTTCTCGCTGAGAAACGTGCCGGCGTCATGCTGCATCCGTCGATGATCTACGGCGCGCCGGAGGACCGGAACATCAACCGCATCCTCCGCGTCCTGCGGCGCTTTCCCGCGTGGCTGCCGGTCCCCGTGCCGTTGCCCGATGGCGGGCGCCATACGGTCCAGCCGGTCTTCGTCGATGACGTGGTCGCGGCCGTGGTGGCCGCGGTCGAATTGGCCGATCCGGGAACCCTGTCGATCGCGGTCGCAGGGCCGAACCCGATCACCTACCGCGAGATGGTGGAGACCTGCGCCGCCGCCCTCGGCCGCCGCGTGGTCGTCATTCCGATCCCGCTGTCGCCGCTCGCCGCCGCGGCAAACGGCCTCAATTCACTGGGCCTAAAGCTTCCCTTCGACGCCAGCGAGCTGACCCGGGCCACAGAAGATAAATCATACGATATCAGTGAGTTACGAGGGGCCCTGGGGGTCACGCCGCGCTCCTTCGCCGATGGCCTCCGCACCGCCCTTGCGCGCCGCCGCGGCGGTGCGCCTGTGGACGTTCAACGCGCTCCGGATTAGAACACGCGCGCTGCCCGTTCTCAGGACAATGCCAGGCTTGCCCTCGGCAAGCGTCTCTCACCGGCATCATTCGCTTGGATCCCGCAGAGTGTCGATTAACGATTACCTGATCCGCGACGACGACACGCTGGCCGCCGCCTTGCGTGCCATCGACCGCAGCCCGTTCGGCCTCGTCTTCGCGGTCGACGCCGATGGACGCCTGAACGGAGCGCTGGATGCGAGCCGCATATCGTCATGCCTGTCGGATGGCGGTTCGCTGTCCTCGCGCGTCGGATCGGCTGTCGCCAACGGGCCTTGCGGCTCCGCCGGCGTGGTGCCGGTGCTCGATACGGAGCGGCGGCCGGTCGACATCAAATCGCCGGGCCGGCCGAAGCGCATTCCCGTCGCGGAACCGGTCCTGACCGGCAACGAGATGAAGTATGTGAGCGAGTGCATCACGACGAACTGGATTTCGTCGCAGGGCACGTTCGTGCGGCGCTTCGAAAGCGAGTTCGCGGCACGGCTCGGCGTGCCGCACGCGCTCGCGGTTTCGAACGGCACCGTGGCGCTGCATCTCGCGCTGAAGGCTTTCGATATCGGCCCGGGCGACGAGGTGATCGTGCCCGACCTCACCTTCGCCGCGACGATCAATGCCGTACTCTACGCCGGTGCCACGCCGGTGATCGTCGATGTCGACCCGGCGACATGGAACATGTGCCCCGAGGCGACGGCCGCGGCCATCACGCCGCGCACGCGTGCACTGATGCCGGTCCATCTGTACGGCCAGCCCGCCGACATGGACGCGATGATGGCGCTGGCCAAGCGACATGACCTGATCGTCATCGAGGACGCGGCGGAGGCGGCGGGCGCCGCCCACAAGGGGCGCCCGTGCGGCGGCATCGGACAGGCCGGTACGTTCAGCTTCTTCTCCAACAAGCTGATTACGACCGGCGAGGGCGGCATGGTCGTGTTCCGCGACGACAAGGCGGCGGCGCACGCCAGGGTCCTGCGCGACCATGGCATGGACCCGGCCAAGCGCTACTGGCACAACGAGGTCGGGTTCAATTATCGCCTGACGAACCTGCAAGGCGCACTCGGTTGCGCGCAGCTCGAGCAGTTCGACCACTTCCTCGCGCGCAAGCTGGAGATCGCCCGCGCCTACCGCGCCCGCCTCGCCCGGATCAAAGGCGTGCAGCTCCCGACGGAGATCGACGGCCTGCTCAACAGCTACTGGATGTTCTGCATCGTCCCGGACATGCAGCGCTTCGGCCTGGAGCGCGACGCCTTCATCGCCCGTCTCGCCGAAGCGGGAATCGAGACCCGGCCGCTCTTCTATCCGCTCCACGAGATGCCGCCCTATCGCGGCTATGCCGGCAATCGCGACTTCCCGCATGCCACGAGGCTTTCCGCGAACGGCCTGAGCCTGCCCTCGGCGGTGACGCTGACGGACGGCGAGATCGAGTATATCTGCGGCGTGATCGAGCGATGCCTCGCCAGCCGCTTGCTGGTACGCCAGGCCGGGTTCGCGTAATCTGCGCCGCAGCCGCGTCGTATCTTCGGGCGGCGCACGCTCCGCAAAGACGATGAAGCTGCCTCATCCCGCACGCATTCTGCAGGTGATCGCTGTTTTGGTCCCGGTGCTGGCGGTAGTCGCGCCGCGCGGCCTTGCCGCCGCCCTGCCGGTGGCAGCGCTGGCCGCCGCGGCCGCGGCATGGAGCAAGGATATGTTGCGGCCGCCGCCGGCCTTGCCGAGCGCGATCATCGTCGCATTCCTCTGCTGGGCCGCGGCCAGCGCGCTCTGGGCGATAGAACCGCGCCTCGTATGGTCGATCTGGCCGCAGATCGTCGCCCTCGCCGCGTGCGGCCTGCTGCTCCTTGGCGTCGCCCGCGGACTCGAGGACGAGTCGCGCAACGCGGTCGGGCTGGCGCTGGCGCTGGGAATCGTCATCGCCCTCGTGCTGCTCGCGCTGGAATGGGCGAGCAGCATGATGTTCGAGCGCTCGCTCGGTGCCACGCTGCATGCGCAGCTTTCGCAGCGGCCCTTCTACACGTACGTCTTCAACAGGAGCGCGGCCACTCTTGCGCTGCTCGTGTGGCCGGCGGCCTTCGCGGTCCAGCGCCGCTTCGGCTGGACCCGAGCGACGCTTCTGATCGTCGCAACGCTGCTCGTCGTGTCGGGTTTCGACAGCATGGCGGCGATCGTCGGAATGGGCGCCGGGCTCGTCGTGTGGCTGATCCTGTCATCGCCCCGGCGCGGCGTCGGCATGGCCTTCACCGCTGCGCTCGCGATCGGCGCGGCGTCCATACCCTTCATGCTGCCGGACAACCTGTTCGGACCGCCTGCCCATGTCGAGCGGACGTCGCCGCTGCCGCCCATGGAGGACACGGTATCGGTCACGCACCGACTGGCGATCTGGCGCTTCGTCGGCCAAGCCATCGCCGAGCGTCCGCTGGCCGGCTGGGGCCTCAACGCCTCGCGCGAGCTGCCCGGCGGCACCGTCGAGGTCGCGCCGGGCGCCAACCGCCTGCCCTTGCATCCGCACAATGCCTTCCTGCAGGTATGGCTCGAGCTCGGCACGGTGGGCTTCGCGCTGAGCATCGCGCTGGGCATCACGGCGCTCTGGGCGGCCGCGACGCCCCGGCTGTCCGACGACAACGACAGCCGCTATGCGCGCGCCGCGGCGATAGCCCTGCTGGCCGGCGGTTCGCTGGTCGCCAGCGTCGCCTACGGCATCTGGCAGGGCTGGTGGATGGCGGCACTCTGGCTTGCAGCGGGATTTATGAGCGTTTTAACCGTTCGGGCTACGCCCCCCGATGCCCGCCGCCTCGAGCGCCCCGTAAAGCCCTAGGCGACGTTCGTTCGCGCGCCCGAAAGAGCTTTCCGGCCAAGTTGCAGCGGGCGCAAACCTTGGCGTTCAGGCGCCGTTCTTGTGGTAGATAGCAGGCGTTCGGATCGGCTTGGAGTTGCCCGTCGACATGTTCTCTGCCTTGCGCCGCCTGAACCGTCCGACCGTCGCCTACATCCACGACCTGGTCATGGCGGCGCTGTCGTTCGTTCTGTCGCTCTATCTGCGCGTCGGCGCGGATTTCAGCGATTACGGCTTCGAGTTTCTCGTCGTCGGCACGGCCGCTTTCGCGGCGATCGCCGGCCTCGTCTATCTGTGGATCGACCTGTATCGCGGCATCTGGCGCTATGCCTCGATCAACGACCTGCTCGCGATCGTCCGCGCGGTCACGCTGATCATCCTCGTTTTCCTGCCGGTGATGTTCCTCACCACGCGATTGGCCGACCTGCCGCGCTCGGTCGTGGTGATCAACTGGTTCGTCCTGATAATACTGCTCGCGGCGCCGCGCATTCTCTATCGCCTGCTGAAGGACGGCCGCTTCGACCTGTCGTACCATGCGACCGAGGACCAGCGCATCAGGGTGCTGCTGGTCGGCGCCGGCGCCGGCGCCGAGATGTTCATCCAGGCCATGAGCCGACGCACGCGCAGCGAGTACAAGGTCGTCGCCATCCTCGACGAGGCCGAGCGGCGGATCGGTCGCCACATCCTGGGCGTGCCGATCATGGGCACTGTCAACGAGCTGTCGGCGGTGGTCGGCAAGCTGCGCGGGCGCGGCATGGTCCCGCAGCGCCTGGTCGTCACCAAGCCCGACATGCCGCCCGATCGCCTGCGCCAGATGGTCGACGAGGCCGGCCAGCTCGGCCTGACCGTGGCGCGGCTGCCGCGGCTGACGGAATTCCGCATGGCGGGCGGCGAGGATGTCGACGTGCGGCCGATCGCGCTGGAAGACCTGCTGGGCCGGCCGCAGAACGTCCTGAACCGCGGCGCGGTGAAGGCGCTGGTTTCCGGACGGCGCGTGCTGGTGACGGGCGCCGGCGGCACGATCGGCAGCGAACTGGTGCGGCAGCTCGCCGCCATCGCGCCGTCGCGGCTCGTCCTGCTCGACAATTCCGAGTTCAATCTCTACGCCATCGAGATGGAGATGCGCGAGCGCGCGCCGGACCTGCCGGTCCGCGCCGTGCTCGCCGATGTCCGCAACCGCGACCGCATCGAGGCCGTGCTCGGCGAGGAGCGGCCCGAGCTCGTCTTCCACGCCGCCGCGCTGAAGCACGTGCCGATGGTCGAGGCGCATCCGCTGGAAGGCGTGCTGACCAATGTCGTCGGCACACGCAACGTCGCCGAGGCGTGCCGCAACAACGGCGTCGCCGCGATGGTGCTGATCTCGACCGACAAGGCGGTCAATCCGTCGAGCGTGATGGGCGCCACCAAGCGCCTCGCGGAAAGCTACTGCCAGGCGCTGGATGTCGGCGGCGGCGCCGGTCATCGCGCGACGAAGTACGTGACCGTCCGCTTCGGCAACGTGCTCGGCTCGACCGGATCGGTGGTGCCGCTGTTCCAGCGCCAGCTCGCCGGCGGCGGTCCGCTGACCGTCACGCATCCCGACATCAAGCGCTACTTCATGACCGTCCACGAGGCGGTCGAGCTCGTCCTGCAGGCATCGACGCTGGGCATCCGCGACACCGACGAAGGCGGCGCGGACGAGTCCGACGGCAAGATCTTCGTGCTCGACATGGGCGAGCCGATCCGGATCGCCGACCTCGCCCGCCAGATGATCCGCCTCGCCGGCCGGCAGCCGGACAAGGACGTGCACATCGTCTTCACCGGCCTGCGGCCCGGCGAGAAGCTCAACGAGGAGCTGTTCCACGCCGGCGAAGCGCTGCAGCCGACGGACATCAAGGGCATCATGCTGGCGGCGCCGCGCACGGCGGACTACGCATTCCTCGCGCGCGGGCTCGACGAGCTCGAGCATGCGGCGACCGGCGGCAACGCCTCCGCCGGACTTTCGCTCGTGATGCGCCTGGTGCCGGAATATCGCGCGGACAGCGCCCTGCTGCAGGCGGTCGCGGGCCGCGACGACGCGCCGGCGCGCACGCCGACGACCGGGCGCCCCTAGTCGCCTAGAACTTGACCTTCCATTCCGAGCGGACGGTCGACTGCCCGGCGGCCACCCGGCCGGCCGCCATGTTTTCGAGGTTGAGATCCGCGAAGTTGCCCGTGACCGTGGGCGACCACCACTCGTTCATGAAGATCACGCGGGTGGTGAAGTTGAACGCGCCGGTCGGACCCAGCGTATCGCCGCCGATGGCACCATCCGTGACGAACGTGACGGACATCGGAAACTCCGCGCGGTACTGGACCGCGAGGCGCGGCGTGCTGTACGGGTTCGGGTCCCTGTAGTTGGGCGGCAGCGCGAACAGGCCGTGATTCTCGTCGCCGCGCGGCGGCGATTTGCCTTCGAGGTTGACGAAAAGTTGGGCAGGCTCGGGATAGGATGTGCCGGTCACCTCGAGCCACAGCGCGGACGCCGATCCGTTCACGGCGATCAGGGCGGCAGTTGAGATGAGAATGTAACGAATGCGGAATAAAACCCCCTGCCGCATCGTTCTCTCCTTTCACATTGTCATCGTCTCCTTTGTCGCCAATCTGGGTTAAGGAAGCGTACTGCTACGCTTCCTTCTGCGATTTACTTTCTGGGCATTTTCGTGGCACGGCGCGTGGCGGCGCGGCGCCGGATGTTTGCGCGACGGCGTGATCGTGCGATAAGGGCGCCCTTCACGACTTGCCGAGTCGCCGATGACCGACGTTGCGATCCGCCGCGCCCTGATTTCCGTTTCCGACAAGACCGGATTGATCGACCTCGCACGCGCGCTGGCGCGCCACGGCGTCGAGCTGCTGTCCACCGGCG